>Ga0180435_10002720_pt1 | contig 17961 bp, 16 predicted proteins | sample SS_ome_3_FD_132467 | JGI IMG/M metagenome (GOLD analysis project Ga0180435, IMG submission 132467) | Hypersaline lake sediment archaeal communities from the Salton Sea, California, USA - SS_3_S_1 metaG | ecosystem: Environmental > Aquatic > Non-marine Saline and Alkaline > Hypersaline >...
GGCGAGTTGAAAAGTTTATCTATTTTCTTTATATCACCTGAAATTACAAATTCCTATACTATTAAATTACCAGCTTACGCTGGACCTCCTTCTGCCAGAGGCGAGTTGAAGAGTTTATCTATTCCCTTTATATTACCTGAAATTACAAATTCCTATACGATTAAATTATTTTGTCGATAACATCGCTTGTAAATGTTCAGCATCAAGTTGCGCCAGATTTTTCGCAATGTGACTGGCCGCTTGCAGTTGGTCTCCAGGATAGGTATTTTCGACTGCCAGACAACACATATTGGCCGCGCGAGCGGCATCGATCCCCCAGGTACTATCTTCGATAACCAAACATTGATTGGGGTGGATCGGTGGATGATGATTCACCGCGGTGTTAGTTCGTTCCAGGGCGAGAAGATAACCTTCCGGATCAGGTTTGCCCTGCCGGACGTCTTCTGCCGAAATAATCACCGTAAAATACTCCTCTAATTGGGCCTGCCGAAGAATCGTAACAATTTCTTGACGCAGAGAACCAGAATAGATGGAACGGTATATTTTTTTCGCTCGCAGGCTTTCAAGTAGTTCCGGGACGCCAGGCAATAATATGCTGGAACCTTTTTCCTGAAGAAAATGCGTAAAAAACTCTTTTTTTTCCCGCATTAATCGGTTTATCAATACTGAAGAAGACAAATTTTTATAGTCAGAAAGTATCTGGACAAAACAATCCAAGTCTGAATAGCCCAGGTACTTTTGACTGTATTGGCTCCAGTTCAAGTCAATGTTTTCAGAACGAAGAGCCTGTCGAATCGCTTCGAAATGAGCTTGTTCACTATCGACAATCACACCATCAAAGTCAAATAATACCAATCGCAGCATATGTTCTCCAAACATAACTCTTTAATATTAAGACATATACATTATTTTTGCGTCGAGCGGCAAAAAAAAAGGATTTTTTCCCTTGCTAAGTAACTCGTGTGCGTATATTAGTCTAAGCTTGAATAGCTGACAAGGTTTAGTTAGGAAATCTACTGCCGTTCTTTCTGGAATCGCCAGTAGAAGCTAAACTTTATTATTGCCGCGAAGGATACGAACATACATAAAAGAGCGTTTTATAAACATTTTATAAACATTCTGAAATCCAGCCTATCAGTACTGTTAAATTGTTTCGGCGAATTTTCAAGGTTATTTTCGGTATCGACCGATAAAGTGTTCGTGAACTTCGCTTCACGGTATGGAAACGAAGTTTTTAGATAATTTTGGTAGTAATGAGTATTATTGTTTGGTTTAGAGTGGCTTAAAACACTCGGAAAGGAACGGTGAGGCTTTTATGAGAAAACTTGTAAGTATGATGGTTGTGGCTTTGTTATTGTCAGGAAGTTTAGTTGCGTTTGGCAGTGATAATGCGGATATGCAGCAGCAGATACAGGCTCTGCAAAAGCGAATTGCCGAACTGGAGGTTCAGCAAAGTTCGCAGGTTGTCCAGCAACGTAACGCAGAATTGATCCGTCAACTCCTTAAGGAAAATGCCGCAGATGTTCATCCGGCTGCGGATACCGGAGTTACGGCAGGTTATGACAAAAGATTCTTTATTAAATCCACGGATGACCAGTTTCGGCTGGAAATTGGTACCGGTTTGCAGTTTCGGCACAGTTATCTTTTTACCGATGACGGCGATTCCCGGGTAACGTCCGAAGGCCTTCGCGCTGTGGGCGATGCCGGCGTCGATTCCAGTTCCAACGGTTTTGAACTGGAGCGTGCTCGTCTTTTGCTCAAAGGTCATGTTCTCAAGAATCTCCAGTATTTGTTACAGATTGATCTGGATGACGACTCCGGCGACGGTGGAATCCTGAAAGATTTTTGGGTAGCTTATAGTTTTATCCCTGAGTTCGGTGTCAAAGCGGGCCGTTTCAAATCAGCGTTCGGCAAGCAGGAAACTACATCTTATGCGAACCAAATGTTCGTTGATCGTTCCCTGGCCAATGAGGTTTTCAACATAGGCCGTGGCACGGGAGCGGAAGTATTCGGTGATATTCCGGTAATGGATACCAAAGCGAACTGGCGTGTCAGTATTGTCAATGGTTTCCATGACGAACGAAATTCGGTTTTGGGCGACAACGACAATAATCCCGCCGTGGCGGCGCGTTTGGCAGTACCGATGCTCGGTGCCACCACCGCCGATTTCGTGAACGAATCCGATCTGGAAGGTCATGATAATCTGGTTTCTCAGATTGGTACCAGCTTTGCCTATGGCAACAACACGACCGAAGGCCACATCGCCGGTGGTATGGATGATAATTATATTGTCCTGGTCGGAGGCGGCGATGGTCTTACCAATGGTGTTACCGCCGGCGGCGAAATCACCATGGTCGGCCTCGATTGGGCTATGAAATATCAGGGCCTGTCCGTAAACCTGGAAGGTTTCTTTCAACACGCCGATCTGGACAGTTCCGATCCCAGTTACGGTTTTGCCAATCAGTTTGGCTGGGCTCGGGATAATTTTGGTGTGAAAGGTTACGAGCTGGATAATTATGGCTGGATAGCCCAGGCAGGTTACTTCGTAATTCCGGGTGAGTTTGAGCTGGTCAGTCGTGTCAGTGGTGTCTGTGTGGAAGACTCGAATGACAGTTATGAATACGCCGGTGGCTGGAATTATTACATCAACGGTCAGGATGTCAAATTAAGCATGGATGTGTCCTACATCGACGATGTTCCGGTTATCAGCAGTCCTGCCAACATCGTTGGAGTACAGAACAACAGCTTATTGCTGGTTCGGACTCAACTGCAGTTCCAGTTCTAGTACTGCGTACGGCTGAATCTGCGGGATGCGTGTATTTCTTAAGTAACCGCAATAGCGAGCTTTGCTCGCGAATAGTACCCGGCTTTTTACGCTGGGCAGAGCACTGGATTTTAGAAGAAAGGGACAAATCTAAATCGATTGTCCGTTAAATAAAAGCGAAAAGGGCATCGTCAATTTTGATGGTGCCCTTTTCTTTGTTGAGAATATCATTTCAATCCAGCTATTTTATCGCGATTATACCCATCGGGTATGAGAATTCCGGGCGGGGACAGATGTAATTGTTTTCTGACAAGTAAATACACGATACGAAAACGGGAAAAATCAATCGCGATGAGTATATTCGGGCCTTTACGGGAGAATTCAGGATTGACAAAATATGCAGTAATGGTAGGATGTCCGTGTTTTCATGATATCCTTACCGGATTGACTGGAGATCGGTGCCGATGTAGCTCAATTGGTAGAGCACGGCTTTCGTAAAGCCGCGGTTGAGGGTTCGAATCCCCCCATCGGCTTTTTCAATGCTGGTCGGCGGAAAATGATTTTTGTTCGTAACCGATTGGTTACCAGCGGTTTTTCATTGACAGTCAACAGTTTATGGCTATTATGTAGTGCGATTTCGTACTTTTCCCTGCGTAATATTTTAACGCAACGTGCTTACAGTGTCATAATAGTGAAATTTGCCTTTTTTAACCAATTTTTTGGCCGGAGATGAACGGTAACGTTCGTTTGTAAGCACAGGAAATAAAAACACGCACGGCAAAAACAGCGATTGTTAATATGGACAGTTTATGTCAAAAAAAGTAGAAATAAATGAATACGAACAGGCCCGCCGGGAAAAGCTAATCCAGTTGCGGGAAAAGGGGATAGACCCTTATGGAGGAAGGTTTTCTAAAACCGACTCTCTCTCCGAGATTAAGGACAAGTTTGATCCCGACAGGGAAGATATCGTTGTCACCGGAGCCGGCCGAATTGTATTACATAGAGACATAGGCAAGCTGATATTTATCACTCTTCGGGACTGGTCTGGTACCCTGCAAATCGGCCTGAGCAAACAGTTTCTAAGCGATGGCTGGGATGTGGCAAAATTACTGGACCTTGGTGATATCATCGGAGTCCAGGGAATTCTCGGCCAAACCAAAACCGGTGAAATCACCATCTGGGTCAAGCAACTTACCCTGTTGAGCAAGGCAACATTGCCCCCACCGGAAAAATGGCATGGGCTTCAGGACGTGGAATTGCGCTATCGCCAGCGATATGTGGATTTGTTCGCCAATCCCCAGGTCATGCGGACTTTTCGGGATCGAACCGCGATCATTGGGTCGATCCGTTGTTTTCTGGAAAAACGGGATTTTCTGGAGGTGGAAACTCCTATGATGCAGCCCCTTGCCGGTGGCGCTGCGGCTCGGCCATTTGTCACGCATCATAACACCCTGGATATGGACCTTTATCTCCGCATTGCGCCCGAGTTGTATCTGAAACGGCTTTTGGTGGGGGGGATGGAAAAAGTTTTTGAAATCAATCGCAATTTTCGTAACGAAGGAATCAGCACCCAGCATAATCCGGAATTCACCATGTGCGAGTTATACCAGGCCTACGCCGACTATAACGTGATGATGGATATCATGGAAGAATTGGTATGTCAGTTGGTTCGGGAGCGCAGCGAAGATATGAAACTTGAATTCAACGGCCGATTGATTGATTACCACGGCCCCTGGGCACGAAAAACTTATGCTGAATTGTTTCAGGAACATGTCGGGTTCTCCATGAATGACATGCCGGCGGTTCGGCAGAGAGCCCGGGAGTTGGAAATCGGCGAAGCCAATATGGACGATATAGTAGTGGTGAACGAGCTGTTCGAGCATTATGTTGAAGACAAGCTGGTCAATCCGACCTTTGTAATAGACTATCCAGCCGCCTTATGCGTATTAACACGGCGTAAAAGTGATCAACCGGAAATCGCCGAAAGATTCGAGCTCTTCATAGCGGGGATGGAGGTTGCCAACGCCTATACCGAATTGAACGACCCGGCGGTCCAGGAAGAGAATTTCCGTCAACAGTTGCGCGGTCAGGAAGAGACCGAAGCGCAAATGGACGATGATTTTGTCACGGCGCTGAAATACGCGATGCCCCCGGCCGGGGGATTAGGTTTTGGTATTGATCGCCTGGTAATGCTTTTGACTAATTCAGCATCGATTCGGGATGTGATTTTATTTCCCTTAATGCGATCGACATCCAATGCATAAATTGTTTTTATCCCTGCGTTATTTGCGAAAAAGGCGGATTGCTTTATTCGGCGCTGCGGCGGTAATGCTTTGTGTAGCCTTACTGATCGTTATTACCAGTCTTTTTAGCGGGTTTATCGAATCATATCATTCCTATTGGCGACATCGATACGGTCAGATTATATTATTTCCTCCCCGGCCTATCCACGAGCATGAGAAACTCGCCGCACAAATCGAATTGCTTGACTGTGTTACCAGAGCCATGCCGATTGCGGAAACCGGGGGATTGCTGTATTTAGGAAGGGGGAATTTACGCGGCGTTAATCTGGTAGGTATCGATCTGGACAAAAAGTTGGCGGATGAGACCTTTCGGACCGGGCTGCTGCTGCCGGCAGATGGCCATCATAAGAATGGCTTCAATCTCTCCGGCACGGACAGAACAAAAGCGAAGGTCTGGCTGGAACGTAAATACAGCCGCGTCATCGAAGAGTCGGAAATGCCGGTAGGGGTAATTTTGGGCATAGGGATTCTCGCTCGTCCCGACGAATTAACCGACGAATATGACAAAGAAGAAATTGCGGCGCAATTAAGAGAGCGAACCACAGGATTAAGTATTACCACCGGACAAACCTCCTCCGATAGTGACGAACTCAAAGTAAAAAAAATTCAGAGAACCTGTTGGCCGGTCAATGTCGTCCAGACCGGTGCTCATGATATCGATACTCTCAATGTTTATCTTCCTTTCGATTATATGAAAATGCTTACCGGCACGCCCGGTCCGGATGGAAAAATACGCTGTCATGCCGTTTTTCAAATTTATGGGAAATCGGGCGCGAATAGCAAAAAAGTGATTAGCCAGGTGGAACAGGTATGGCGTAAATATGCCCGGGAAAATTTATCCTGGCCCAAAGAGTGGGTCAATGGTGTCGGGATATTCGAATCTTCTCAGCATCCGAATGTCAAAATACTAACGCACGAAATTTACAAACAATTAGTCATCATGCAGGTGATCATGGGTCTGATATGTATCGTTGCCGCTTTACTGGTTTTTGTGATTCTCTTTATGATGGTCATGCAGAAAAAAAGGGACATGGGGATCATCCGTGCGGTGGGGGCCTCGCGTATGGCGATAGCGGGAATATTTCTATCTTATGGGTGTGCTATCGGGTCAGTCGGGGCGCTGTTTGGATTGGCCCTGGGAATATGGGCAACCCGAAACATCAGTTTGATCGAATCGATTCTGGCCAAATTGCTCGGTTTTAAAATCTGGAAAAGCGGAGTATATATGTTCAGTGAAATCCCTAATCAGGTGCATTGGCCTTCGGTGGCCTGGATTATGGCGGCGGGAATCGCTTCGGCGGTACTGGGCGCGGCATTGCCCGCGATACGATCCGCCCGCTTACAACCGGTGGAATCCTTACGATACGAATGACATAAAAATGTTCAAACTATTGTTAATTTGGCGCTATTTTTTAAAAAAGCATATCGCTTTTATCGCGATCATTGCGGTCATGCTGGTAGTCATGATGGTATTGGTAGTGTTGAGCATTATGTCGGGGCTGGTTGAGAGAGTTCGTCTGCAAAACCATCACTGGAGTGGTGACATTATAATTTCCCGTGATTCAATGGTAGGATTTCCTTTTTACGATGAATTTATCGCACAACTTGACAAAAATAATATTATCGAAGCCGCGACCCCCACGATTAAAACCTTTGGTTTGGTTAACTCCCGCAATCCGGTACAATTGCTGGGAATTCGTATAAGGGATTTTTGCCAAGTAACCAATTTTGCCGATACCCTGCAACATCAACCTTCCGGTACCATACCGGATTTTACGGTTGCCGATCTAACTTATGTAAAAGATTCTGACCGTCGCTTAACCGATCGGCAAAGAAAACATGGCTGTATCCCGGGAATTTATACCTTAAGCCGGGATAATTTTTCCCGCAACACTCTGTGGTATGACGGCAAACTGTTGACCTATCTTCCTTTTGATATAACCGTATTTGGGATCAACAGCAAAGGCGTACTCACCGGCTCCGAAACGGGTGAGTATCGCAAATTCTGGTATGTGGATGATTCCGATTCCGGATTGATAGATGTGGATAGTTCAACCATCTATGTCGATTTCAATCAATTACAGAAACTCTGCTGGATGAACGGGACGGACGGCAAACCGAAACGGGCCGGCGAAATAAGAATAAAACTTTCACGGCATATTACACTTGCGCAAGGTTACTTGCAAATCAAGAAACTGTGGATGAAATTTATCGATGAAATTAAAATGTCGGGCCAGGACGAGTTGCTTGGCGATGTTAAAATTGAGACATGGAAACAATATCGACGCAGCCATATCGGCCCCATGGAAAGAGAAAAAAGCTTAATGATAGTTATCTTCTGTTTAATTGGTTTGGTTGCGGTTTTTATTGTTTTTGCGATTTTTTATATGATTGTAACCGAAAAAATCAAAGACCTCGGCATTGTCAAAAGCGTAGGCGGAACAGGCTGGGGGGTAAGTCAGATATTTTTAGGATATGGCCTGCTGGTTGGTTTGGCAGGTGCGCTTATGGGTATCATATTAGGCAGTTCCATTGTATTGCACTCTAACGATATCGACGCCTGGCTTAATAAGCACTTCGGATTTCAACTTTGGCCGCCTGATATTTATGCCATCGACAAAATTCCCGATGTTGTGGATTACCGCCAGGCATTCGTAATCGCGCTGGTAGCGATACTGGCTTCGGTGGCCGGTGCTTTTTTACCGGCGCGTCGGGCCGCCCGGCTGGGAATCGTCGAAACTCTGCAGGTTGACTAACATTTACTCGAAAAATAAATCAGAGGGAAAATGGCTCACAAAAATGAAACCATATTAAGTGTGCGAAACCTTCAGAAAAGTTATTCCGTAGGCCGTACCCGGCAACAGGTATTACGGGGTGTCAACCTGCGTATTCGACGGGGTGAATTTGTCGCCATTATGGGCGCCAGCGGCAGCGGAAAAAGCACCTTACTGCATATACTTGGTTTGCTTGATCGTCCGGATAAAGGTGAAGTGATTTTCGAAGGACATAATGTTTACGAACAAAAACAAACGGTTCAGGATCGCATCCGTAATCGTGACATCGGCTTTGTGTTTCAATTCTATCACCTTTTACCTGAATTAAATACCGAAGAAAATGTCTTGCTGCCTTTGATGGTTGAATCTTCGGTGTTGCGGTGGCTTAGACATCGAAAAAAGGCCCGGCAACAGGCCCGGGATATCATTGAAGCTGTCGGTTTAAAGAATCAGTCCCGACAACGACCGGCGACTCTCTCCGGCGGCGAACGACAAAGAACGGCCCTGGCCCGGGCATTGGTGCAAAAGCCGAAATTACTTCTTGCCGATGAACCTACAGGAAACCTTGACTCTGCCGCAGGAAAGGTTATCCTAGAACTTCTGGGACAGCGCAACAGGTCTGGCCAGACGATTGTTATGGTTACCCATGATATCATGGTAGCTGAGTTGGCCGACCGAAAATTACAATTAAAGGATGGCCTGATTATATAATAAGGCCTTTTGCGTAAATATAAGAACTATGGGAAATATGGAGAGGCTCTTATGGGCTTGAGAATTTGGCTCAACAATCGACTAGTGGAAGAAAAAGACGCGAAAATATCTGTTTTCGATCATGGTTTACTCTATGGCGATGGTGTTTTTGAAGGCATTCGCGTTTATGGGACCAAAATATTAGAACTGGAAGCCCACATAAAAAGGCTTTATGACTCCGCCAACGCGATTCGGTTACCGATCGATATCCCCCCGGACGCTCTGGCTGAAAACGTCAAGACCACCGTTGCTGCCAATCAGATTCAGGATGGCTATATCCGATTATTGGTAACACGGGGCGTGGGCACCCTGGGTTTGAACCCTCTGGTTTGCACCCAAAGCCAAATCATTATCATCGCCGATACGATTCAGCTCTATCCGCCGGACCTTTACGAAAATGGCCTGCGTGTCATCAGTGCCAATACCGTAAGAAACCACCCTTTGAGTCTCAGTCCGCAAATTAAAAGTCTTAATTATCTCAACAACATCCTGGCCAAACTGGAAGCCCTTGATCACGATATGCTCGAAGCTATTATGTATAATCATCAAGGATTTGTGGCCGAGGCTACCGGTGATAACGTTTTTGTGATCCGCGGGGGAAAGATTACCACTCCCCCTATCAATGCCGGTTCTTTGGAGGGAATTACTCGAGGAGTAGTAATGAAACTGGCCCGGGAAAACGGATACGAGGTTAATGAGCAGAACCTTACTCGTTACGACCTGTATGCGGCGGATGAGGTGTTTTTGACCGGAACCGCGGCTGAAGTGATTGGTGTTGTCGAGATCGACGGCAGAAAAATTGGTTCGGGCCGACCAGGTCCCATTACGAAAGAACTCCTGGCAAAATTTGAAACTTATGCCCGCAGTCATACCCCATGAGTTTGAGAATTCCAGTTACCGAGATTGTTATGCCACTATTGCATATTTACGATTATATTGCCGTCGAAATGGAGGAAGTAAGAGAACTTTTTGACAGCGAACTATATAGCCAGGAACCATTGGTAGCGGATCTACTCGAACACATCGGTAAATTTCGCGGTAAAATGGTTCGGCCAATGCTGGTTCTTCTCTGCGGGAAAGCATGCGGCGAAATCTCCCGTGACCATCATGTGGTTGCCGTGGTTATCGAAATGGTGCATATGGCGAGTCTGGTTCATGATGATGTGCTCGATGAAGCCGATCAGAGAAGACGCGGACAAACAATTAATTCCCTGCAGGGTAATGAAGCCGCGGTTATGCTGGGCGATCTGTTGTTCTGCCACGCCTTTCATCTTTGCAGTTCGCTCCCTTCACAACAGTCATCACGATTGATTGCCGCCACTACCAGTTCCGTCTGTGAAGGAGAACTGATGCAATTATTTTACCGCGGCTATTATGATATCACCGAAAAAAAATATCTGGATATTATTGCCCGCAAAACCGCTGATTTATTTGCCACCAGTTGTTATTTGGGTGCCCAGGTCGGCGGCGCCGAAGAAAGCATATGTCAATCACTGGAGGAATATGGCCGAAACGTGGGTATTGCCTTTCAGATTATGGATGATGTAACAGACATTGTGGGAGATGAGAAAGTTATCGGTAAAACACTCGGCGGCGATTTTGCCAAAGAAAAGATAACTCTGCCGAGCATTCATTATCTTTCTCATTGCGACCCGGAAGAAAAAAAACAAATGCTGGAATTATTATTCTGCCGAAACGATCAGAGAAATGAACAATATCTCCAATTGCTTCGTCAGGCAGGGAGTATTCAATATGCTCGTGACCGGGCCGGACAATTTATCACCGAAGCCAAAAAACAACTCCCGGAAAATATCGACGGCAAACTGAGGCAGGCATTGATCGAATTAGCCTCTTTTGTTATTGCCTGAAAACCAGAGAGTGCGACTTCGCACTTTTTCCTGAGTAATATTTTCACGCAACGTACAGACAGGGCCTTGGTAATGAATTTGTCTGTTTTTGATCATCTTCGATATATTTTCCGAAAGTTACTAAATTTCACCTGTTGCTCGCAAGGCCCTGGTGATAATAAATTCTAACGGTAAAAACTACGAAAGTTAACTATGATAGATCCAAGAATAAAAAAATTAGCTGAGGTATTGGTAAACTACTCTGTTGCGATTGAGAAGAATGATTTGGTTGTTATCCAAGGCCCTCCGGTGGCGGAGCCTTTGGTCGTGGCGTTGTACGAGGCCGTGATACATGCCGGAGGTCATCCTCAAGTGCGAATGTCTCCGGATGTTCTGGCTGAGTTACTCTTAAAACATGGCTCCGAGGAACAACTGCGATATGTCTCTCCTTTGGCCCTGCATGAAGTGGAAACCATCAATGCCCGCATTGGCATATGGGCTGAGGTCAATACGCGCTCGCTCACCAACACCGAACCCGGCAGACAGGCAATAAATTCCGCCGCTCGCAAACCCATTTTCACTCGTTTTCTGGCACGGTCCGCCGCCAAAGATTTGCGTTGGACAGGAACTCTTTTTCCCACCCAGGCCAGTGCCCAGGATGCCGGGATGTCATTATTGGAATATGAAGATTTTGTGTTTAATGCCGGCCATCTGGAGCATGATGACCCCGCATCTGTCTGGCGGGATATCGCACGCAAACAACAACATCTTATTGACAGGCTCAACGGTAGAAATAAACTCCATCTGGAAGCATCCAACGGCACCGATTTGACCATGTCCCTGCAAGACCGCCGGTGGATAAACTGTTGCGGGGATTGTAACTTTCCCGATGGGGAGGTATTTACCTCACCCGTCGAAGATTCTGTGGAAGGAGTAATTGCTTTCAGTTTTCCCGCTTTGCATATGGGCCACGAATGTGACGGAGTAAAATTACGATTTGAAAAGGGAAAAGTTGTTCAGGCCACTGCCGAAAAAGGCGAAGCCTTTCTCAATGAAATGCTGGATCAGGATGAAGGAGCTCGCCGAGTCGGTGAATTTGCCCTCGGAACCAATTACAACATAACCCGGTTCAGCCGGAACACTCTCTTCGACGAAAAGATCGGAGGCACAGTTCATTTGGCCGTAGGTGCCAGCCTTTTGGAATCGGGAGGCCAAAACGAATCGGGTCTGCACTGGGATATGGTCTGTGATCTGCGGGAGGGAGGCCGGGTTCGAGTGGATAACGAATTAATTTGTGAAAACGGTAAATTCAGGGTGATTGATTTATGAAAAACATAAAAGCGATATTATTCGACTTTGGCGGTACCCTCGATAGTGACGGTTGTGACTGGTTCACGCGTATTTATCGCGGAATTGTAAAATACGCGGGCCCGTTTGACGATCACGTATTTTACCGCTATGCGGAGCAGGCTGTCGGACAATTCAGTGAACGGGAAGACACCTTTCATCTGACCATGAATGAAACCGTGGAAAAAATCTGCGCATATATCCATAAAATTATGCTCGACAACAATGATTTGATTGCGGACCAATGGAATCCTCAAACTGTTGCGGACGAGTTCATAACCGAGGCGGGTCAGAAATTACATCGTAACCGGCAGCTGTTAAATAAGCTCAGCAAAAACTTTCGCCTGGGTTGCATTAGTAACAATTGGGGAAATGTCGAAGGATGGTGCCGACAGTTCGATTTTCATCATTATTTCGAAACCATGATCGACTCCGCTTTAGTCGGCTCTGCCAAGCCCGATAAAAAGATTTTTCAGGCCGCCCTCGATGAAATGCAATTACCCGCCGCTGCCTGTGTTTACGTGGGGGATAAATACGAATGTGATATCGTCGGAGCCCACCAGGTCGGGATGTATTCGGTGTGGTTGAATCCCGATGGAGAAATATTGCAAATTCCCAGCGCTCGGAAAATAGCCAGATTAACCGATCTTGCCGATTTACTCGCAACGGAATAAATCGCTGTTATACCACATGGTGTATATATACTCATCACGATTGATTTTTCCCGTTTATAGGGGTATGTTTTTTTTCAATAACGATTGTGCGTGCCGCCAGGTCTCCCACCCGTTGTGAGTATCGGGAAATTAGAATAAACAAAAACGTAAATAAAATAATGCGGGGATGCATTTCTAACAAGCGACTCAGATTGCGAATCCATATTTGCTTGCGCGTTAACGATTCTCCTTCAAGGCTGATGATTTTCAAACCTAGAATTATTTTTCCCAGCGTGGCCGCAAACAACAATTCTCCTGCCAGATAATAAATCGGCAATGACAGATAATATGTCAGCCAGAAATAACCGCCTATCTTTACAATCCGGGGATCGAAATATCCCTTCTGAGCTTGCTCCCAGATATTATTTAGCTCCGAGATATCGTTGAACATGTCGGGATAAAATATGATCTGGATAAAGAAAAAGATAAATTGATTAATCAGAAAAACAATGGAAGCGTCTATGAAAAATGCCAAAAAACGCCGCCAAATAGAAGCAACTCGGATAAAATCAGGCAAAGCCGCTTGAGAAAAAGCGTCTCCCCGCCGCCAAAACACCAGAGCAAAAACAATTGCTCCTATTGCCATTAATAAATAAGAACTGAAAAACCAATCCAGGAGCGGCATTCTTTGATGTTGGTCCGCCAGGATGGAATGGCTCAGATTTTCAATAAGTTCACCTTTAAGGCTATATTGTCCAAACAGCACTTCGTGATCGGATTTCCGTTGAAAAGCGGCGATATTCTGGCCAAAACCACAGAAGCTGACCGTTTCGGCAGAGGCCATCAGGACTGAACCTGAGGTTTTCTCTATCGGATCAGAAAATATCCAACGATCATCCGTAAATAGGCCGATGCGATATTGCGTATTATTTTCGGTGTTTCGCTTATGGATATCCTCTCCCTGAAGATCATTTACCGCTACGATTATTCGTAATTGATGATTTGCATTTACCGTACTGATGGCAGCTACCGGACTATCGATGGAAACACTTTCCGGTTCCGTAAATCCACCCTCGCGCAGTCGGGAAAATTGCAGGGTCTGATTACTAATTCCGAACAGATAAATGATATCTCCCTGAAAGCCTATTTGACAGGAGGATGCCGACCAATCAGCGATGGGCAAAACCCGGCGACACAGACTCCGCCAATGGCTTTTTTGATCACGAACCATTACGATTCGATCGCCCTTTTGTAAAGATAGTTTAAAACCGGCATTTTTTGCGTTGCCCGCTTGCGAGTTAGGATCTATTTCGGTTACAGACTGCCCGGATACACTTGATGGCAGTTTAACCTGAGAATAAACCGGAACGGTTAACGCCTGATTCGCTTCCGCTATTACATACAACTTGTTATTAAAATAACGGCAGGCCCTGACTACCAGCTTTTCCTCCAGTCGTTGCTCGGTATAACTGGTACGCTTGTCGTAACTTTGACATCCACCCCGGCCCAAAAATATCAAGAGCCTGTTTTCCACCGCCGCAACCTGAGCGGGCGCTCCGGAATACCACCTGCCGACAACGAAATCGTTGTCACTTTTTAACCGGGAGTATATCTGGAATCCGTTATTCCTGTCTGCTTTTCGAGAAAGAACCAGATATACTTTTTCATCATTACCGGCGGACCAGATACCAGCAATCTCTTTCATATCCGGATCGGTCTGTATTTCCGCTAAGCAAGGCGAGATATATAACAGGGACGACAATGTATAGAAAGATATAAATACGATATAAAATACAGGATATTTAAATGGACAATTTGAAAAAGTGATTTTTTTCCCCTTAATGATATTGTTAACTTCCGCAGTTTTGGCGGCCCAAGGTTTCTTTCATCCGGCCCTGCCGGGAATCCTCATACCCGATGGGTATAAATAACCTGAGATTTATCACTCACACTCTTGGTCGATTTGTTCATAATCGTCTATTCCTCTAATCTTAACCGGACGAGTAAATAAACCAGGATCAATACTGGCATCCTTTTTGAACTTATGCAGTCGCAGATAAAAATGAAATTCGCGTATAGATGACATCAGATGGATTTCCCCCGGCAGCCAGGCATTACCCAGTTTTATATAACGGCTCAGCGTGCTTCGCATAATCCGACTACCATCGGATTCGTAAGCATTAATCTCGATAAGATGACAGTTGTGCCGATCAAAAATATATTCCCGCGTAACCTGTACTTTCCCTTCGACGGCCTTGAGGTATTCGACAATTAACTTATCATGTGCTTTATAGGTTACATTCGACGTCTCCTCCGGCAGCCTTTGCCAGCCGATAAACTCAAGCAACAGATTAGGATTGATCAGCATGTTTTTAACGCACTCTTTGCCCAGATGTTCTTTTTTGCCCCACCACCCCTGCTTAATGACCGGCTTTATGTACATCCAGTATTCCGATTCATTAGCTCCGATCACCAGGGCCTCTCTCATTAACGTATTGGTTCGCAAATTAAACGATACCGATCGTTCATCAATTTCCGCCGGTTGAAAAAACAACCTGCCCCCCATATGTTTCTGGCTCTGCTTTTTCCCTTCTTCATCCAGCCATTGGGCTTGCCAGTCTCCCACGGTGGCTTTAAAGCCGGGGATTGCGCTTATGTTCTGGTTATGATTTTCGATTATTTCATCCAGGGTCCATGTTCGTCTCGCAGGGATAACCGCCTGAGTCCCCTTACATCCGTAAAATCCCGTTGACACTATCAACGCGACAAAACAGATATTCAAAACTCTGGCACGTTGAAAGGCATAAAAATAATATTGAATAATCATCACAATTGATTTCTTCCGCTTTCGCATTATGTATTTTATACCTGTCCCACATGAATATGCCATGTGAACGATTTAGTAACTCTATTTTTCGCCAAGCGCTTATAATCGGCCCTGACAGGCAAAATGATATCCAATGGATATATTATCGATTCAACATCCCGCGGGAGCTTACCTTACCTCTTATAACTCACCTTGTAAAATTTGGCTGAGTTCCTGGGACACTTCCTGGATTTGTTCCTCGTCAAGGTGAGGATTGACAACTTCGTGGATATCGGTACTGCGTACCATACGCATGCGCCAAATTTCTACATCGTCTTCCCGGCGTGAATCTACATACTTCAAAATCCGTTTTCGCATCAAAATTAATGCCAGGACAAAACGAAAATTAATTTTAATTAACTCTTTCTCTTCCGCCAGCCGCTCGAAAAAATTGATTAACAATCCATCGTCAACAAACAGCTTTTTCTTTTGATTGGGCATCGGCACCTGAGTTTGCCAAAAACTGTACACCTCCGGCTTATGTTCTTCCCAATATTCGCGGCTATAATCGCAACGAGAAAAACCCGATTCGGTTTCTTTTAACGCAGCATAATATTCATCTCCCGGCTGCAGTTTATTTCCTGTGCCCTGACATAGACCGCTGGTTCGCTCAACCTGCCATTGTTCCATTAATATTCAATCCCGTTTATAATTTGCCTCTTATTATCAAGTACTATTGGAAAGAGCTTATTTATTTGCGATTACTTTGTCAAGAATTAGTATCGCACCAATGAAATCTTACGCCAAATGGTCAAAAACCCCGACAAGGGGACAGGACTCTATAATATACTATTTGGCTCCCGGCCCTGCCGGATTAGTTTCTTACAAATGAAACCTTACGCCAAATGGTCAAAAACCCTGACAAGAGGACAGGACTCTATAATATACTATTTGGCTCCCGGCCCTGCCGGGTTAGGATCACGAAAAACCAGATACTCCTCTATTTTTTTAACCGTAACCGGCCCGATCCCCTTTATCTTTGTCAAGTCTCCGCAGCAGGAAAATACTATTCCTTTATTTCCCCCACTCGCTTTAGCTTTCTCGCGATATTCTACAATAGCCCGGGCGCGGGTTATTCCAATTCCGGGAAGTCGCGCCAGAGATGCCCAGGTCGCCGTATTAGGATTGATCTTATCTGCCAGCATGCGGGTATCTATATCTCTCTCAACAAATGGCTGGGCTACATAGAAGGGATAAAATCCCCATCGACACAAAAAGATTATTATCAATACTGATAACAGTACCAATAATCGTTTTCGCCGCTTTGAAAACACTAATGGGTTTATCATTATAATAATTTTTCTCTTATGCGATCAAAATCGTCGAGATTATAGAATTCAATCACAATCTTACCCCGATGCCCCTTTCGCCCTGATGTTCGGATAGACACCCTGGTGCCCAGGCTTTGGGTAATTTCATTTTCCAGTTCTTGTAGATGAGCCGACTTGACCTTTTCTTTTTTGGGCTCGGCTGCTTCGTTTCTGAGCTCAGCTTGAATCTGTTTTTCCAACTCCCGAACCGACAAGCTTTTTTCAATGACTTTATGAGCCCAGTGTATCTGCTTTTCAGGACTGTTAAACGCTAATAATGCTCTGGCATGGCCCATGGTCATTTCCTGGCGGGAAAGCATTTGTTTAATTTCTTGTGGAAGCTCAAGCAGTCTCATATAATTTGCGATTGTGGATCTGTCTTCCCCCAAACGTACAGAGGCCTCGTTCTGAGTCAAAGAGAAATTACTGATGTAGTTTTGATATGCCTGAGCGCGTTCCAGAGGATTTAAATCGGCTCGGTGAATGTTTTCCACCAGGGCCCATTCCAGCATTTGATCTTCAGTAGCTGATTTAATAATTGCAGGAATAACCTCTTTACCGGCAATGCCAACAGCGCGTAAACGTCTCTCGCCCGCGATCAACTGATATCCATCCCCCATAGGACGTACTATCACCGGCTGAATCAAGCCATTGATTTTTATGGAGTCAGCCAATTCAAACAACTTCTTTTCATCCCAATGATTTCGTGGTTGGTGAGGATTTGTACGAATATCTTCAATTGGCAAATCACATACCCGGTATTCCGGACTTGACCTCTCAGTGGCAATCTGCTCTGCATTGCTTTGAGAAATAGTATCATTTATTTCATGCATACGGGTAGATGATAACAATGAATTAAGACCTCTACCCAGCCTCTTCTTAGTATCCGCCACAACGCATCTCCTTAAACATTATATATGTTATGTATATATATAACACACATTCTATTGTGTTGTATATACACATCTCTGTCAAGATTTCCCACATTATTATTAACGTTATGTTTTAATATAAACTCAAAGCAAATACATTATACTGCTTCCGATTGAATTTTCCCATTTTCGCATTATGTATATACTTAACCAGAAAACAATTACATCGGGCCCTGCCAGGAATTTTCATACCCGATGGGTATATATTCTTCCAGGAATTTTTTTTCCTGGGGTTAAACATTAGATGTGCAATAACAATTAACCGATTAGAAAACAAAATACAATAAAATATTTGATATTTTATTGGTTGTCTTAATTACTCAAACAGAGCGTTATTAATATACATCACAATTGGTATTTCGTTTTAGTGTTATGTTTTTACTTGTCGGGAATTATCAATTGCAATGAGCATAAA
>Ga0180435_10002721_pt1 | contig 17955 bp, 13 predicted proteins | sample SS_ome_3_FD_132467 | JGI IMG/M metagenome (GOLD analysis project Ga0180435, IMG submission 132467) | Hypersaline lake sediment archaeal communities from the Salton Sea, California, USA - SS_3_S_1 metaG | ecosystem: Environmental > Aquatic > Non-marine Saline and Alkaline > Hypersaline >...
GTCACCCTCTCCGCGACAGCATCAAACCTCGCTCGAGTGGCTAGCGCCGCACCCGTTCGTTGAGGTCGATGAACTCGTCTACCGAGAACCGAGCTATCGCTTCGCCGATCAGCTCCACTGGTAGGTCGTCGATTTTGCGGAACCGCACGCAGGACTTCCCCATATCGAGCCGTTTGCCGGTCTCTCGGTACGCGGAAATGAATTCGTCGCGGCTGTTGTCGTCCGCGTAGACGCCGGTGAGATAGACGGCCATGTGGTTCTTCTGCGATGCCAGCGCGGCCATCAGCAACGGCTGCTTGTTGTAGGTGTCCGGATAGCGGCTGAGCGGCACCTGATAAGCGATCATGCCCCAGTTGATCGCCTCCTCGAATCCCTCATGAAGGTTGGCGAGGATTACCTCCCGCACGGTCTCGATCGCTTCGAGCCGCTCCGGAGGCAAATCATCCAGGTACTCCGTCACTGTCTGCGCAGACGATTTCATGCCACGAACATACCTGTTCGTAGCCCGGAATGGCGGCGTCGCCCATCCAGAGCCGAGCCTGGTTTCGGAATACAGACGGCGGCAATCCCGTTGAACCTTTAGTACGGCTCTAAACATCTACGAGGTCTTGTAATGAATCCGATCGTTGACACCGTTGAACTTGCGTTCCCCTGGGTCGGTCTCGATCCGTTCATCATGACCGTCCATCATGTCGACAAGTATCCGGCCGGTAACGCCGAGTTGGGCCCGGTCGATTCACTCGGCGGTCGTCGGATCGGGTCCGACTTCTCGTACACCGACGGCTGGTCGATGTATCACGGCGATGTCGTGCCCGGTTTCCCGCAGCACCCCCATCGCGGCTTTGAGACCGTCACCGTTGTTCGCCGTGGCTATGTCGACCATTCCGACTCGCTGGGTGCAACTGCCCGCTACGGCGGTGGCGATGTGCAGTGGCTTACGACCGGTTCCGGCATCCAACACGCCGAGATGTTCCCGCTGCTGCGCGAGGACGCCGGCAACCCGTTGGAACTGTTCCAGATCTGGCTCAATCTACCGCCGGAGTCGAAGATGGTTCCGGCTCATTTCGGCATGCTGTGGAGCGAGGACATCCCCCATATCAGACCCGCCCCCGGCGTCAGCGTCGAGGTGATGGCAGGCGAGATCGACGGGCATCGCGCCCCCGCTCCCCCGCCGGATTCCTGGGCATCCCGTCCCGAGTCACATCTGGCGATTTGGCACATCAGCCTCGAGCCGGGAGCTACCTGGGAACTACCGGTCGCGCCGGCCTCGGCCAACAGGATGCTGCACATGGTCGCCGGCGATGACGTCCGCATCGGTGCCAAATCGTTCAGCGACGGCACCGGGATCCGCCTGCGCCCGGAGCGAAGTGCGACATTGGCCAACCACGGCTCTCCTGCCGCATTCTTGCTTCTGCAGGGCGAGCCGATCGGCGCTCCCGTGTTCCAGGTCGGCCCGTTCGTGATGAACACCCCTGAGGAGCTGAAGCAAGCGTTCGACGACTACAACGCCACCGGCTTCGGCGGCTGGCCATGGTCGCGGCGAGATCCTGTTCACGACCGCAGCGAAGGGCGATTTGCCCTGCACGCAGATGGACGGGTCGAGCATCGCGAAATGCAGGCGGCTCACTAGTCACCAACGAACAAATCAGGTCAGTTCCAGAACCTGCCGCGGCCGCTCCCGCTGGTCGGTACATCCCTGGACCCGCGAACGATCGAGAGCGTATCTCTTGATCCCCACGGGAGGACACATGATCGGTTCGGGTCGGCAGTGAGTGTTGCCCTGGGCCGATCGATCAGCCGACAACCCGCCCGGGTTGCCGGAAGGAGATGTGGCCTACGTCTGGAGGACGGCTAGAAGGTCTGTCGCTTGACTCTGCCCCTGGCACAGATCCGGGCTGCCGGCGCTGCGTAGGCTGAATCAGCCTCCCAGATTCAGCTTGGTGGAGCTGAGCCGGCAGGCCGGATTGGCGCTTTCGCCGGTCGCGAGGTTGAACGAGTCGTCACAGTTGGTTGCCTCCACCGTACTTGCGCCACCGCAGCTGCCAAGAAAGACACCAAGAGCGAGAGAAGCGACGGCGTACCGCCACGGCATCAACGAACGGACTGCAAACACGATATCCACCACTCAGTCTGGCCTGCAGCCGATGCTACGACTGGACGAGGGAGCCCAGAAATCGGACTACCGCAGACGAGGTCAGCCATCTGCGGGCAACAATCGGTATGGCTGGCTGCGGTCGGTGCGGACCGCACGGAAATGCCGTTCGTCGAGAGTCAATATGCTGACCGTGCCGTGCCGGTTGGCCAGCAGCATCACCGACGCGTCGGCAACGCCGAGCATTACGGCGCGGTAGCGAACCACCAAGTTGCGACATGCGGCTACATCACCTGCCGCGAACGGAACCAGCTGATAGGCGCCTAGAGCCACGTCTTCGAGCAGCGTCTGGGCAGCGTCGATTCCCAGCTTGCGGCCAACGAGGTAGTCGAGCTCGTTGAGCACGAATGGAGAAAGCAGCAGCGGCTCGGATTGACTCTCCACAACCCGACGGCACACATCGTGATGGACCTCGTCGGGGTCCAGCGCAGCGAGCAAACCTGAAGTGTCGGCGACGATCACGGCCGCCCGGACCCCTCCATCAGCAGCTCGTCGACACGCTCAGCCCAGTTGCTCGTTTCCCCGGTGGGCTCAGTGAGCGGAAGCCGGGGATGACGCGGCAGGCGGCGCTGCAACGCCTCATCGAGCGCCTCCCTGATTACGTCCGCCTCGGTGCGCCCCTCAGCTCGGGCGGTGGCCTCGAGCATGGCCTTCAGGTAGTCGGGCAGATAGATGGTCGTTCGTTTCACGCCATACATTGTGCCATACATAAGCCAAGATGGCTACCACCCCTTACCATGGGCCCATGACAACGATCACATTCCTCGGCGGGGCCGACACGGTGACCGGATCCCGATTCCTCGTTCGCTCCAATGGGCGTAGCACTCTGGTCGACTGCGGGCTGTTCCAGGGACCTCGGTCCATCCGCCAGCTCAACTGGAAGGATCCGTTCCGCAATGTGGAGCTGCCCGAAACCGTGTTGCTCACCCACGCCCATATCGATCACACGGGTTACTTGCCCCGGCTAGTGGGAACCCACGGCTACTCGGGTGAGGTGCGGGCTACCCGGGCGACGACCGACCTGCTTTCCGTGATGCTTCCCGACTCGGGCCGGATCCAGGAGGAAGATGCGGCCTACGCCAACAAGAAGGGCTATAGCCGCCACAAGCCGGCCCTTCCTCTCTACACGGAAGCCGATGCGTTCAAAGCGATGAAGCTGATGGCCCCGGTCAACTACCACGACTGGGTGGAAGTGCCGGTGGGTCGAGCCAGATTCAGTTTTGCCGGGCACATTCTCGGTTCGGCGCACATCACGGTGGAGACGGGCGGCCACCGGATCACTTTTTCCGGTGATGTAGGACGTTGGGACATACCCGTTCTGAAAGACCCGCAGCCGCCGCAGGATGCAGATCTGTTGCTCATCGAGAGCACGTACGGGGGCCGTTCCCACCGGGACCCGGGTGCGGATGCCAACGAGATGATGGCCCGCTTGTTCGACAGGATCGCCGGTACGGACGGGGTGCTGGTGATCCCGGCGTTCAGCATCGGGCGCACTCAGGAGATCCTGTACCGGATCCGGGAGTTGGAGGAGGAGGGGCGGATTCCGTCGCTTCCCATCTATCTGGACAGCCCGATGGCGATCGACGCCACCGAGATTTATGCCCGCCACAACGAAGAGCACGACATGGAGATGCAGGCGCTGAAGCAGTCGGGCTCCAGCCCTCTGCGGCCCCGCCAATTGAGATTCACCCATACCATCGCGGAGTCGAAGCGGCTCAATTCGATGCGGGGGCCGATGGTGATCATCTCGGCATCGGGCATGGCAACGGCCGGGCGGGTGCCGCACCATCTGAAGCGCCGGTTGCCCTATCCCGAGAACATCGTGGCTTTCGTCGGCTATCAAGCGGAGGGAACCAGAGGACGGGACCTGGTCGACGGGGCGGACCGGATTCGTATCCACGGCAAGGACATTGCCGTCCGGGCCGAGATCACCAGACTCGAGGCCTACTCGGCTCACGCCGATGAAGACGAGCTGGTGCGCTGGGTCCGCGCGGCCAGCCCAAAGCAGGTGGTACTGGTACATGGTGAAGACGCAGCCCGCCGGGCGCTGGCCGATCGTTTCCGCGAGGAGTTCGGTATCGTGGCGCACCTCCCCGATCGCGGTGATACGATTTCGATTTAGTGGAATCGGCGGCCATTCGCTGCCACCCACCGGCACGCCGGCGCGGCAACGGCACGCGCGTCCCCTACCGGCGACCGGCCTCCCAGTAAGAGCCGATGCGCGCGACGAATGCTGCGGGTTTCTCGCTGTAGAGCGCAGTGCCATGCTTGAGTGCCCGCTCTTGCAGGCTGGCCCGCTGCTCGTGAATGAGCGCAATCAACATCCAACGCTCCCGCTCGTGGGAGCACGATTCCGGATGCGCAAGGATGGTGTCGGCAAGCACGGCGTGGTCGTGGTCGTCGCCGAGTAGCTCGCCTAACTCATCGAGGCTCTTGGCCGTTGCTCTCAGCAGGTGCGGGTAGAGCGGTGTGAGCGCCTCCATCTGAAATCTCAGGTACTTCACTCGCTTCCGCCATTCGTGGAGATCGGCAACGTCACGGGTCTCTGCAGCGCGAACCAGGCCGCGGTAGCCGCGCTTGTATACACGATGGATTCCGGAGGCGATCGCCTGGTAGTCGTCGCGAACGATCTCATCGATCGGGTAGTTCCAGAAACGGCGACGGGCGGTATTGAGATTGGTAATGGCGTTGCTTACCACCGGCTCGGTGACGGAGCTGCGACGAACTTCGTGGCGCTCGAGCAGCCACGCTTCGGGGTATGCAAACGCCTCGGGGTACAACATGTCGGAGTACCTCTGCCAGAGGCTCCGCAAGGTGAGCACGCTGACGTATGAGTCCCTGATCGCGGAAAGACTGCGGGCGGTGTCGCGCAATACGACATTCTCTTCGCGATAGGTGCGATAGCCGACCTCATCGCGGACGAGGCGCAGCATGCCGCGCAACCGCTTCATCTTCTTGCGAGCCGAGTGCACCCCTTCGTCGAACTGATCAGGAGGAGCGGAACGGAGGTCGGAGACCGCTCGCTCCAGCAGGCCGAGGCTCACCCGCCTCACCTCTGCCGGCAGCGGACGGTCGGGAGCGGTACTCAGCTTTGGCAGGGCCGGTTCGTTGTGACGATGGGCTAGGTCGATCATGGGAAGTGTCGGTCCGGTGCGTCCTTCGCTCCGCCGGCGGGGCCCGCGGTGAGCTGACTAGTCATTTGAGAGTACCGCGGAAAAACCGGCTGGTGGTAACAATCTCGGACTCTGCAATTCGCCGTTCACAGGGAGACGACGTTCGGATATACGACGATGACGATCGTCGCCGGGATCAGGAATGCGCTGGAGACGAGACCCCAGGCGGCGATGCTCTGCGGAGAGCCCGCCTCCCGGATCGGAAACGCCTGCAGCGGACTCTCTCCTCTCCCAACCCGCCGTGCCACCAGCAACAGCGCACCCAGGATGAGCACCCCGAGCAGCGCCAGCAGCACCAGCAGCACGACGCCCCAGGCGAATGCGTCGTAGCGACCGCGCAGCCCACCGGTCTCCCTGGCGGCTGCCAGGGCGATGGCTACGGCGATCGATCCGTTCCAGAGACCGTGTGTGGACAGCGCAATCCAGTACGACAGCCAGAAGCGTCGCCAGCGCCCCGGCTCACCCGTGCGGAGCTGAAAGACACCCCAGGCTACGAGCCCGGCGCCAAAGGCATGGAGCCCGGCGCCGATCATCCGGGCGACGGCGATCGGAAGCCACCCCTCGAGCGAGCCGAAGAACCATCCGCTCGAGTACATGATGTTTTCGACCATGGCGAACCCGGTCCCGGCGGCGGCACCGAACAAGAACGCATCCCGGGCAGTGCGGGGGCGACGAATCAAGGCGGCTAGGGGTTTCGTGGTCTCCTCGGCAAGCGGGGCGACGACCGCCAGTTCGATGATCATCGCCAACGCCCATCCGGATGTCAGCACCCGGAACAGATCGGGATCGGCGCGCAACTGTTCCCAGAACTCCCGGGCCGGAGCCACGAACGGAGCCACCAGGTTGTAGCCGAGGGCGAGGAACAGCCCGTGGAAGGCTAGAACCAGGATCGGGATCACGGTTCCGCCGAGCAGCAGCGAGAACCAGGTTGATCGCGCCCTGCCGGTTGGGTTCGCCAATGCCCGCACCAAGGCAAACACGCTGAGGGGGGATCCGACGGCCACGACAAGTAACAAAACGAGGGTTGGCTGCTCGGCGATGAGCGCCGTCACGGTGGCGCCGAGCGTCACCGCACCGATTACCGCAGGTAGGCCGAACCGTTTCATTCCCAATGCTCCAGTATCTCGGCGATGTGGGCGAGCCGGCGCCCAATCGTGTGCCGCCTCCGCTCGATAGCGGAACCGGCGGTAATGAACAACGTTGCCGCAATTGCGCCGATCACCAGCCACGTACCACCGGTGAGCCCGGCGCTGATGCCGTGCAATGCCGGGATGATCACCGACAGCAGGATGGCGGCGACCATCGCGCCGACACCAAGCAGCGCCCGGCGTCGCACCTCGGAGAGAGCTCCCCATCCGGCCAGCAATGCGCCCTCGGCGAACAAGGCAAGCCCGTACCAGAGCGAGTCGAACATCTCGGGCACGGCGAGCACGAGGGGCGCCAGCATCAGCAACCATTCGAGATGATGCAGACCGTGCGGGACGGGCTGGTCGGCCAGGTGGCGGCGATGCCGCTCCAGCTCGACGGTGGCCAGCAGCGTGACGCTGACAATGATGACGGAAGCATGCAGGGTCAGCTCCATCTGCTGGTTGACGAGGATCATCAGAGCACCCAGCCACACAACCATGGCACCCTCGATCACGGCGAGATCGTGGGCAAGCAGGCCGTAGGCAGCAAGGGCACCACCGGTGATGATGAGCACGGTTCCCATCTCGACTCCGAGCGGGTCGAACACCGCAGGGACAACGATCGGCGGCAGGGTGACCAAGCCGAGCGCCAGCAACGCCAACTCAGTCCGCCAGGGGCGATCGGAGCCGGCCAGCAGCCCGGCCGCCGAGGCGAGCATCAGCCCGATACCGGCAATGCTGAGCAGAGCCAGGAACACCGCACCGTCGCGGACCACCTCGGCGCCGATCGCCAGCCCGGCCGACCCGATGTAGAGCGAGACGGCCATGGTGCGCAGACCCCACTCGCCCGGAGCTGCGGAGGCGTTACTCGCCACGTACGATGCGAACCCGAAGGCCATCCCGGTCAGAGCCCACAACTCACCGGCCTGAGGCACGACCGCCATCGTCTTGATCACGAGGGCACAGACCGCCGCAATCGTGAGGCCGTGAAGCGGAGCCTCCCAAAGGAGACCGCGCCGCAGCCGCGTGACCAAGGTCGCTGCCGCACCGAGAACGGCGGCCGCGGCGGAGGTAGCCACGATGAACTCCATACGGGTCCAGACCAGCCATTGCGGCACGAGGCTGTAAGCGCCGGCAGCCAACACTGAGGAGACAGCGACAAGACGCCGGTCCCGTCGCATCGTGCCCGGCAACCCGGCGAGGACTGCGTCGTATGCCAGGACTGCCGCCGCGATTCCTGCAGCCGGAGATGGATCCAGCGAATCCGCCGCCACCGAAACCACGGCAACCCCGGCGGCCTGCCCGAGGGTCAGTATCGGCCATGTCCACAATCGCACCCGCGCCGGCAGTCGTGCGGCCAAATAGCCGGCAATAGCAAGCAGGGTCAACCCGGCGCCGGTGATGGCTGTGTAGGTGAGGACCTCCGCAACCGACCAATCGCGCCAGTAGGCGAACGTCACGTATGCGGAACCGAGCAGACCGGCGGAGGCAGCCACCAGCCCGCGTTCTCGATCCACAGTTCCAATGATGCCGGTCTCACCCGCCACGAGCACGAGAAGCAGTGTGGCCAGACCGAAGGGAGTGGCGCCGTCACCGGCGGCGACACCCGCCATGTATGAGGTGACGATCAGGCCGTGGCCGATGACATGAAGCGGGATCGTCCACATGGCGATCCGGGGCGGCCACGCCGTGGCGAGAGTGGAGGTTACTGCGATCGGGATGATGCAGACGGCTCCAATGCCGGCGATGGCTGTGAGCTCCGCTGCGGTCCACTCCAGCCAGGTTCCGGTCAACGTGAAGGTGATCGCGACACCGCCTGTTGTTGCCGCCAGCAGTGGAATTGCCGCAGCCTCGTTGCGCTTGCGATCGGCCCAGAAGCCGCAGACCAGAGAAGCAGCCAGGGTGGCGGCCGGGGCCCAGTAGTCGCCGGCAACGAGACCGGCCGTGATCAAGCTCATCCCGGCGGCAAGCAACCACGGTTCCTCGGCGCGAATCCAATAGACGATGGCCAGGAGCACGGCCGCGGCCAACAGTGCAAGATCGAGCACGCCGGCTGCGTGGCTGTAGGAAGCCGACATGGCCGCAATCGTGAGAGCCGAAACGACGAGCCCGGGGGCCGGGTCGGTGAGGAACCGCCAGCGCCGGTTGCCGGGAAGCACCGCAGCTGCGGCCAGGAAAACGGCAGCCAGCGGCATCCAGACGAGGGGCTGATCGAAGGGGTGCGCCCAGTCGTTGTCGAAAAGAACGGCGGCGTATCCGATCGAGATGGCTGTGGCCACCGGGATGGACACTCCCCCGGCCCTGGTCGATACACCGAGGAGGGCAATGGACAATGCCGTAGATCCGGCAATCCATGCGATCCAGCCTCCATCGGCTATCGCCAAAGCAAGCGCGGCCGGCAGCAGCATCATGCCGACGTAAACGGGAGCTACCAGCCAGGGTGAGGCCAGGCCGCCTCTTTCGGTGCGGCGAGTCAAGTTGAGTACGGCCGCTGCCACGACCAGGAGGGCCGCCGCCATGTGCAGCACGAGGAAGAGATCGGCAGCGCCGACCCCGGATCGATACGCCCCGAGCAAACCTGCCGCCACGGCCAACAGCCAGGTGGGAATGGTGGCTTGTGGTCTGCCCAATCTGACGGCGAGCGCGGCTGTGACTGCGGTTGCCGAGATGGTGGTGGCGAGCAGGGCGGTGATGGAGGGAGCGCTAACGGCGATTCCTGCCGCGGCTGCCCCGTAAGCGAACGGCACCGCGATCCGGCGGGCTCTTGCGATGTGTTGCATCGCCCCGGTGAGGTAGAACCAGGACAGTGCTGCGAGCACCGGCCCGAACCGGGCCCGCTCATCGGCGATGATCGGCACCTGCCGCCCAATCAGGAGAGTGAGTGGGACGAGGGTTGTAGCCGCGACCAGAGTCGGCATCGCCAGCAGAGCACCGGCCTTGCCGCCCAAACGGGGGAAGAGCCCGTCCCGGCCGAGCTCGATGTTGATTGCCTCTGCAACATGTGCCATCGCAAGGACGCCGAGACCAAGGATCGCAGTCTCCTCGAACCAGAGTGATCGCGCGGCCGCGGCTACAACGAGACCGTGACCGATGATGGCGTAGAAGACCATGTCTTTCGCCCCGGCGAGGGAAGCGGCGACCAGGGCAATACCGAGCGCCGCCAGGATGGACGTATCGACCCACGTGATCTCCCACAGACCCGGCCCGAAGTACTCCCGCAGCGCCACCGTGGCCGCGGCCCCGGTGAGGCCAACGACGGATGCGCCCCGGGCCGGGCCCGGGATATCGGCGAGGACGGCAAGCCCGGCAAGGGCCAGCAGGAATCCGCTGAAGATGTAGGGCTCGAACCCGACGCCATCGGCCTGACGCCAAACCTCGACACCGAGCGATGCAAGCCCCGCTGCTGCCGCCGGAAGAGTTGCAAACGAGCGCAACTCGGTGAACGGCAGCAACCGGGTGGCGGCAAATACCACACCGGTAGCGAGGAGAACAAGAGGGGTAGCTTCGGGCCAGTTCATTCTCGTTGCCCCGGCGCCGATTGTGACCAGCACCGGTGCCCATAGCGCGAACCGCCGTTCTCCGGCGTCGCCGCCTACGGGCACGAAGCGATCGACGTGCCCGGCGGTAGCAGGAACGGTGACGCGGAGAACGGCCAGCACCGACAGTGTTCCCCAGGCCGCCAGGGTGGCGCCCGGCTCGAGCAGTGACAGCGCCCCGGCAACGAGCAAGGCGGTACGGACGATCCAAACGGTGGCGATCCGGGACCCGGCGAAGAACCTATCGAATACTGCAATCACGACGGCGTAGCCGATGAGGCCGGCTCCGAGCCAGGCGGGGCTCACCCCGAAACCGGCGGTGAGCAGCCACGAGGCGGCAAGTGATACGTAGGCCGCGACTTGAAGAACGAGTGCGGTGTCTCGCCGGACCCGGGTTCCGAGGCCTGCCCAGGCGAACCCGGCGCCGGCCGCGGCCGCGAACACGGCTGCGGCGAAGGCGGTAGCGACGACGTTGGGCCAGGCCAGGTCGGCGAGGTCGGGTGCGACCACGCCGCGGCTGAGTGCGTCGTTGTAGGAGAAGACGAGCGAAAGGATCAACACGAACGGGGTGAAGAAGACCCCGGCGCGAACTGTGGGCACGGCCATTACTTTGCCGAGCCGGCTGTCCCGCCACCGGTGAGCTGCGGCGATGGTGAGGCCGATGGCAGCCAGCACGGCGATCAGCTGCGGGGCGGAGATTCCGTCCCGGGTGAACTCGGTGAGGCGAAGGGTGTCCCCGTTGCGCAGCAGAGGGATTCCGTCCTCGAGGTAGAGGGCGAAGGCTCCCAGACTGATCCACAACATCGGAGCGATCAGATAGCTGTAGATGCTGCGGCGTCGTGCGTAGATGTAGTAGATGCCTGCGGCGATGAGCCCGGCTCCGCCGTAGGCGGCCCAGCGGGCCGGCCCATCGACGTCAGGCGGCATGCACCAGGGCCGGTAGGCGGGAGTGCAACCGTCCCGGAACGAGGCGGACAGCATGATCGGGATGAGGACGATGCCGATCACTTCGACGGCGGTCGACGTCTGCGGGATTCCGGAGCGGTGCCGCAGCACCCAGGCCAACCCTAGGAAGAAGGCGACGACGCCGATTTCCACCAGCGGCCGGAAGTGTTTGTGCTGGTCGTCGATGGCTTCGCCGAAGTAGCCGAAAGCAAAGAACACGTATACGACGATGATCGCCAGCAGCACCCCGAGGTAGGTGAGCGCATTGGCGGCAAAATCCGCGGTGAAAGTGCCCCACATCTTCTTGGACTTCGCCCGGGCAAGGCGTGCCCATAGCTCGGCACGAGACCGGCGGACCGGCGGCTGCGAAGTGAATGCCGCGGCCGATTGTGCCCCGGGGGTCGGGGTGCCCGCCGGCTCGGGTCGCAGTGCGGGTGCGGGAGCGGATGGGCGCGGAGCCCATCTGCTTGCTGCCGGCTTAGGCCGGGAGACGGGCGGAGGGCTGGGAGCCGGGGACGGGGTCTGCGACGCCGGTTGCTTGGGCTGGAATGCCGGGCGCGCATCGGGTTTGGGGTTCGGCTGCTGCTGCAGCGGTGCCGCGGCAGCATCGACCTCATCCTTGTGGAAGTAATACAGGGACGTTGCCAGATCGTTGCTCAGGAACCCGGCGGCTTGCGCCTTTCTCAAGAACTCTATGACCGGGTCTCGGCCGCTGTTCCGCTGCGGTGACTCTGGGCTTTCCATGAGTTCAACCTATGTCTCCACCGTACTCCTCGCCCATGGGGGAGTCACCCCAGTCTTTCGTGGGGGGACACCTAGGCACCGAACCGGTCCGGCGCGACAATCAGAGTTAGGGCTAGCCCGGGGTGGAACATGCGCCGCCGATCCGTAGTCTTCATGGCAGTTGCGCTGCTGCTGATCGGGTGTACGCAGGAAGAAGGAAGTGGCTCTCCGGACAACTCGTCGACCACGATGGAGGCAATCACAAGCATTGCACCTCCGCCCACCACCACTCCCGCCACGACAGCAACCAGTGTGACTGCCACTGCGGCTCCGCTCCCAACGACGGCCCCCGACACGACAAACACGTCATTGCTGCCTGTGGCAACGACGACTACATCCACCACAGAAGCTAGCGCCACCACCACGCTCGCACCGGTGACCGATCTAGCAACGGGCCTGTTCTGTCGTGACCTGAACGCCGTGGGCTACGACTATGTCGATGCCGTGACCTACTGGATCCGGGAAGGCAGCCCGGATCGGATGGATGCCGATCGCAATGGAATCCCGTGCGAGACCGTCTACTCCGAGGCGGCTGTCGTGGCCTTCTGGGGTAGCCCACTGCCCACAACGACTCGACCCCCTTCGCTCACGCTCGCCGGACTCGAGGCATATGCAGGCGAGCAATGGGAGCAAGCCGGCGGCTACCCGGTCAACTGGAGCTGCCGCCAGGAGCTCGGCAATGGATTGGGGGCAGGGACGGCCTGGGTGTGTGTGCCCGACGTGACCGGCGACGGCGAATACCCGGTGTTGACGGCGCTCATTCTCAACAATCGGGGTACCGTTGCGGTAGCTCAATCCGGTACCTGGAATCCGGATCTCCTTCCCGGGATCGTCTCCGGCTACATGGGTAGCGGCAAGTTCTGCCGCGATGTCCTCAATCCGGACATAGGCCTGTCGCAATGGTTGACGGACCCCGCATTGCGCCACTTCGGCGCCGTTCTCTACTGGTTCGAGGAAGGCCGACCCGATCGTATGGACGCCGACAGAAACGGTATCCCCTGCGAGACACTGGTTGACGCCGGCATCGTCGCCGATTTCTGGAACGGAGGCTTTGTCGGAGACACCTGGTAGTCGGGTCTGGATCAGCGGGCGATGCGAGTGCGCTTGAACTCGTTGAGGTTGGACCAGCCGAGCATATCGAGCACCCGCTGCAGATCATCGACATCGCCACGGTTCATGAAACGGACAAAGGTGGCGTCGTCACCGGCGAGGAACGTCGGTACGCCGAACACGTCCCACTCCCCGGCCGCTTCCAGATGGTCGACGGCAAGAGCTTCGAGCGGGGCGCCCGATGCAACAATCGCCGACAGCGCGTCCGCATCGGCGCCGCCGGAGGAGACGGCGTCACGCACCACTTGCTCGCTGTTGATGTCCTTGCCTAGGTCATGACGTGCGGCGAAGAGTGCGCGGTGGACGGCCGGGAATACGTCCGGGAAGTAGTCGCGCGCGGCGAGGCCCCATTGCAGGGCAAGCACACCTGACTTCCCGTTCGGCTTGTCCCATACATCGGGATCCTCATCGGCGGTGTGCACCTGACTTAGGGAGAAAGCGACATACCGGGGCTGCCAATCTCGGCCTTCCTCGACCCCGTTGAGTACCGCCTCTGTTGCGTTGCGGGCAAAGGGGCAGAGGTAGTCGAAGGTGATTCCGAATTGCATTCAATCTCCAGGGAGGTTGTGATGTACAACGATTTCGGAGCCGTCGGGATTCCTGGACGATGGCGGCCGACCGATCGGTACCGCAATGTGCCCGGTGGCGGCATCGCCGAAGAGCCGCATTCGCTCCGGGGCGGCGTTCCACACTGCGGCGATCCAAGCGCAGAGGCGAGCATCGAGCCGGTCTTCGATCAGCTTCAGCGCAGCTCCCTTCACATCCTCGCCAATACTGATGGTCGGGGCGACAAACGGCGGCGACGCCGTGGCGAGGGAGTCGACGAGCCGGGCCAGCTTGCGCAGACCCTGCCGGCGCCGGTCGACCGATACTCCACGCTTTGCCTTGTAAACGAGCCGCTCTGGTAACTCGAACGTTTCGATTATTGCCGGGTGCGGGTAGACCTCGAGCACCGTGCGATCGCGCCCGGCCCACGGGCCGCCGAAATCCAGATCGGCAAGCCGTGCGGCGAGGTCCTCGCCGCGGATGGCCCCATGGGTTGCCACAAGTCGGCTCCGGTTCGATGCATGGGGACCGGCCCGGCGTGAGCCATACTCGCGATGGAGCTCGTTTTCACAGGGGCGTCGCCCCGTCTCGTTGGGTACCTGCAGCGGAGCGTCGATCGCCACGACGGCCCGTTCGGCGAGATGACGCGCCACCCAATCGATGATCTCGTCATCGGATTCCAGCATGCGCTCGTCAACGACCCGCCCGGCGGAGTCGAGGGCACACGCACCGGTGGGGTTGCGGGTAGACCAGGCGAGGTCTAGACCGAGCAGAGACGCCGATGGAGGGTTACTCATGCGATTCCGGCGCCCCGTTCGGAGCTGCGTTCGGTGGCCTCGCCCCTGTGCCGGGCACGGAGGATCTGGTGCTCGAGATTGGGTGTGGTGAGTTCGTCCATCCGGTCAGGCTAGGTTGGCCGGCTGCGGAGCAGATACACCGGCTTGGCCTGCAATCCTGTAGTCGATCACCCGGCCGCGAAAGCGTCGAGAGCCTTGGTGACATCCCTAGGCTCGGCGCGACAAACAACACGACTGAGGAAGCGCACCATCGAATTACCGCCAAGGATGGCGGTACCGAAGTCGGCCGTCTCCCGATCCCGGGCGGCGATGATCTCCTCCGCTGCGCCTGTTCGGGTGGTTAGGTCTACCGCCAGATCCCAGGCTCGATCCCGAGCGCTGCCGATGGCGATGCGCATGATCCTCTCGTCGAGGAACAGGCCGAGGCGGTCGACCCAGGCCATGCGTCGGGACACCGTGCCGAGCGTGTCCTGCAGGGCGTTGATCCTGGCGAACAGAATGTCGTCGACCCGGAGGAAGTCGTCGTGTGTCTCCTCCATTCGGCCCCCGGAGACATCCGCCGCCGCAATACCCAGGTCGAGATTGATGTGGGCGTTCATCCCGGCGAATAGGTGCTGGGCGATGGTGCGGCGCCGTCCGTCCTCTGCCGCTGCAAACGCGACCTCCCACGATGCGGTGGGATGATTGCCGCTCTCCCACTGCCGCCAGGCATCGAGGTAGCGGTCGGCGAAGACCACAGCCAGGTGTTCCAGCCGCTGGTTGTCGTCGAAGAATCCAGTGCGAACTGCGTCGTGGATCTCTGCGGTTACACAGCGATACATCGCCGGGAAGATTCCGATGGGGCTGTGCTCATCCCGGGCGCGGGCGATCACTTCATCGAGATCCCCCAACACATCGTGCAGCGTGCGCCCGTTGCTCACTCTCTCCCCTCACTGCTGCGGGGAGGGTAGCGGCAAGAGCTCAGCGGCCGTAGAGACCCAGCAGCGTCCCCTGAGCAAGAATGTGACCTTCGAGCGCGGCCAGCACATCTCCCTTCGTGGCGCCGGAATCTAGACCCAGCTTGGTGTCCAGGGCGTAGACGGTGAAGAAATACCGATGGGTACCGCTCGGTGGGCACGGCCCCCCGTATCCGGTGCGACCCCAGGAATTGGTGCCGGGGGTCCCGAGACGACCGACGTCTTCGGGGATGTGCTCACGCGGTTCGATGTCGTATTCCACCCAGTGGTCCCAAGTCCCGCCGGGGGCATCGGGATCATCCATCACCAGCGCCAGCGAGACGGTGTTGGTGGGAATGTTGGCGAGATCGAGCGGCGGAGAGATGTCGGCACCTTCGCAAGTGTATCTATCCGGGATCGTCGTTTCGGGTGCGAATGCAGGGGATGTCAGTTCCATTCCGTCCTCCTCCGTGGACTGGTCCGTCGTGTGTTCCGGCCGGGTGGCACCGCTCCCCGAGCACGCGGCGAGACCTAGCGCCAACATCATCGCTACGACTCTCATCCGCATCGTCACCCCGGGTGCGCCGTTCTCCCATCGTGGCAAGCCCGGCTGCGCAGCTCAAGGGGGTAATGGGATGGATGGTCCGGCACGGCTGCGCCGTTCGACGATGGCGGACCCCTCAACTCGCGGAGCGCGCCGCCACCAGAGCGCGTACCGCGGCGGCTGAGTCGAGGGCCATGGCGGCAGCGGCAAGTTCGGCCGCGTCGCTCCGGGCCCAGCGTCGGATCTCGTCTTTGACGCGGGGTAGCGCAAACCGGGTCACGTCCAACTCGTGAACGCCGAGCCCCACCAGGAGCGGAATCGCGACGAGGTCTGATGCCAGTTCGCCGCATACTGCAACCCGCGTGTGGTCGCCGGCGGCGCTCGCCACCGATGCGATCAGGCGCAGCATCCCCGGGTCGAGCCCGTCGCCCAGGTGGGCAACGTTGGGATTGCCGCGTTCGACGGCCAGTGCGTATTGCGCCAGGTCGTTGGTACCGATGCTGACGAAATCCACCCGGCTGGTGAACACGGCGGCATTGGCCGCCACCGCCGGCACCTCGACCATGATGCCCATCTCGAGCTGGTCCGGGCGACAGCGTTCGGCCCGGGACACGGCTTCGAGTTCGTCCCGCAACGCCTCCAGCTCGCCAACGGAGGTGACCATGGGGAACATCACGGCGATGGGATGATCGCGGGCCACGCGTACGATTGCGGTCAACTGCTCCCGGAGCAGTTGCGGGTGGAGCAGGCTGAGCCGGACCCCCCGCAAGCCGAGAAACGGGTTGCCTTCCTCCGGAATCGGCAGATAGTCGACTGGTTTGTCACCGCCGAGGTCGAGAGTGCGAATGGTGAGGCGCCGCCCGCCGGCCGCCTCGGCGATGCGCCGATATTGGCGTTCCTGCTCGGTCACGCTCGGCGGATGGGTGCGGTCGATGAAGAAGAACTCGGTGCGGAGCAGCGCGAGGGAGTCGGCACCGCCGGCGGCAACCGCTGCTGTGTCGCCCGCCGCGGTGACATTGGCACCAACTTCGATGACGGTGCCGTCGGTGGTGACCGCCGGTTCATGGGCGTGCGCCTGCGCAGCCGCGACGGCTGCGGCGTACTTCTCGGCCTTGACCCGATAGCTCCGGGTGGTCTCCGGTGAGGGGGCTATGAGTAGCGTTCCGTCCGATCCGTCGATGACTAGCTCGGTCCCGTCCGGCACATCCAGCAGCTCACGTCCGGCGGCGACGACCGCAGGGATACCCAGCGACCTGGCCAGGATGGCGCTGTGCGAAGTCGGTGCTCCGTATGCGGTGGCCACGCCGGAGACCAGGTTGGCCTCCAGCTGGGCAATCTCAGAGGGGGTGAGATCGGGGGCGACCAGGATCCCCGCTTGCGACGCAATGGTTCGCTCGGTGCCGAGGAGGTGCCGCAACACCTGGTTGCATACAGCTCGCACATCGGCGGTGCGGGCTCTCATGTACGGATCATCGAGCCCTGCCCATTCGTTCTGAACTCGCCGCAGGGCCCGGTGCCAGGCCGCCGCGGCCGAATCGCCGTCGGCAATACCGGCTTGCACCTCATGGTCGATCTCGTCGTCCTCGAGCATTAGCAGATGGGCAGCGAAGATGGCGGCGCCCTTCTCGTCGCCATTGCGAAGCAACCGGGTGCGCGCGCGAGCGATCTCCTGTCGAGTGGCAGCAACGGCCGACTGCAGGCTGTGCCGTTCGAGCTCGGGGTCGATCGACTCCGGTGCTTCCGGCAGTTCCACATCACCGCGATTGATCGTCCACTTGGGACCAACGGCAATGCCCGGCGCAGCGGGCAGCGGCGTTCCCGGGCTCGCCTGCGCTTGCGGCGAGATCACGGCATGCTCGTCGAAGTTGCGCTCCGCCAGCGCCTGGATCGCTTCCAGGGCCGCCGTCGCTTGCCTCCCGGCAGCGATCAATTCGATCTCGTGGCCCTGCCGCGCACCGACCGCGGCCACCCGGCTCAGGCTGGTCGCCGGGGCGGAGGCAGAGCCCGTCGTGATGTTGCGGATCTGCACCGTGGCGTCGAAACGCTGCGCCTCGGCAACCAGCCGCGCCGCCGGCCGGGCATGGAGGCCGTGGAGCGGGGTGATGGTGATTACGGCCCGCTCCCCCGCTCCGGGTGTTTCCCGGTCCGGGGCAACAGGTTCGATTCCAAGCTGGGTCTCCTTACCCAGCAGACCAGAGGCGGCCTCGTCGACTACAACGTTCGCCGGTTCACCGGCGGCGGCGGATACAACCGCTGCAACCAGTCCTTCCACGAGCGGTGCCGCCGTGAGGTGAACCCGGCTCCGCA
>Ga0180435_10002722_pt1 | contig 17949 bp, 16 predicted proteins | sample SS_ome_3_FD_132467 | JGI IMG/M metagenome (GOLD analysis project Ga0180435, IMG submission 132467) | Hypersaline lake sediment archaeal communities from the Salton Sea, California, USA - SS_3_S_1 metaG | ecosystem: Environmental > Aquatic > Non-marine Saline and Alkaline > Hypersaline >...
AACGATCTGCAAACTATCTAATCTGTTTCGGGATTGATCTTATCGGCGGCTTCTTTCAGGAAGAAATCAAGGGTAGAGCTGATCGCTTCTTTCAGGGATATCTCCGGTGTCCAGTTGAGTTTCTTTTTCGCGTTGCGGATCGAGGGCTTACGGAAGATGACATCCTGATAACCGCCTTTACCGTAATAAAGGCTGCTCTCCACCTGGATTATTCCGGCCGGGGGCGGGAAGAGGGTACGGAGCGGATGCTCCTCGAACTGCTTGGTCAGGATCTCGGCAAGTTCGCGGATACTGGCCTCGTTTATCGGGTTGCCGATGTTAAAGATCTCTCCCGCCGCCCGGTTGTTTTTGTTTTCAATAATCCGGCAGAGGCAGTCGATCCCATCGCGGACATCGGTAAAGCATCTCTTCTGTTCTCCCCCGTCAACCAGCTGAATCGGGGTTCCGGTAACCAGATTTAGAATAAGCTGGGTGATAGCCCGGGAACTGCCAATCCGCGCCGAATCCAGACTGTCCAGCCGGGGACCAAGCCAATTAAATGGACGGAAAAGAGTAAACCTGAGACCTTCCTTGGCGCCATAAGCCCAGATAACCCGGTCAAGGAGTTGCTTACTACAGCTATAGATCCAGCGCTGCATTTTAATGGGACCCGTGACCAGGTTGCTTTTATTCTCGTCAAACTCCTCATCGGAGCACATCCCGTATACCTCGGAAGTCGAGGGGAAGATCAGACGCTTATTATACCGGGAGCAGTAGCGGACAATTCTTAAGTTTTCTTCAAAGTCCAGATTGAAGACCTTAAGCGGGTTGCGGACATATTCCTTCGGAGTCGCGATTGCGACCAGGGGAAGGATCACATCGCATTTGCGGACATGATATTCGATCCATTCCCGGTTGATGCTGATATCGCCTTCAACGAAATGGAAACCGGGTTGTCCGATAAATCGCTCGATATTATCCGAATGCAGATCCATCCCATAAATCTCATAACCGCCGTCGTCCAGCAGCCGATCCACCAGCGCGTTCCCAATAAATCCGTTCACGCCGAGAATCAGAACCCGTACAGGCTGGGGGCGACCGACCATAACCCGGCTGATCTCCCCCAGAGGCGAACCATCCACCAGGCCCAGTTCCTCCGCTACCTGGCGGCCGGTCATCAGGATTGAACCGTCCGATTGAGCCCGGGTAATCTCCAGTCCGTCTTCACCGCAGGCCACAATAAGAGGATCGATCGAGATGACGGTCCCCGGCTCTACCTCCGGATCGCGGGAGACTGTCTTCGCCTGCCAGATAAATACTTTCTCATCCCCCTTGAAAGTAAAGGCCCCTGGATAGGGGTGAGTCACAGCGCGGATCAGATTATTTATCTCGCGGGCCGGTTTGGACCAGTCTATCTTCCCATCGGCGGGAGAGCGCCCTCCGAAATAGGTGGCCAGGGAATGATCCTGGGGAGTCCGTCCGGCCTTTCCCTGTTCGATCAGCGGGAGAACTTCGTCCAGAAGTTCTCTTGAAACCTCAACCGCCTTCTCAAAGAGCATGAGGGCGGTATCTTCATCTGCAATCGGGATCGCGGCCTGGGCCACGATATCGCCGTCATCCGGGCGGGGAGTCATGTAGTGGAGGGTAATCCCTGTCTCCGTCTCTCCATTAACCAGAACCCAGTTGATGGGGGATCGTCCCCGGTATCGGGGCAACAAAGAACCATGAAGATTGAGCGCGCCCTGACGGGGGATATCGAGAATCTTCTTCGAAACGATCTTTCGGTAGTAAAACGAAAAGATAATATCCGGAGCCATCTCCTTGATACGTTCTATCCAGAGGGGATGATTGATATTATCCGGAGCGAAGACCGGGATATTATGAGACGCGGCCAATTCCGCCACCGATCTGAACCAGATATTCTCATCCGGATTATCCGGATGGGTAAAAACCGCCTCAATCTCATACCCATGCCGGAGCAGGGCCTCTATCCCGACACAACCGATGGAGTGATAGGCCAGTACGATAGTCTTCATTTTTTTGCTTTTTCCTTGATTAGGGTTTCCTCTATATTTCAATGGCAATATTTATTTTTGCGAAATATGATTGTCCTGAGAACGCAAAAAACATGATGACCTTGGGTTCTCAATACTTATTTATGCTTCGGAACTTCAATAAAATTAAAATTGCGGGTCACGTTGATCGGTTGCGCTGCTCGAAACGGTGAACGGGGTACGGTTGCGCCCGGCCCGGCCACGAAACCGTCCCACGCAACCGATTCGAGCCACGCAACCGCAACCTTTTAACCCGAACATTGCACCGAAGATGCTTAAGTTCTATCTACGCCTTCAATCTCCGGCAGCGTCGAACCTCCGATACGGGTTCTGACAAAGTAACGGGGGCGGGCCTGGGCCTCTGTGTAGATCCGTCCGATATACTCTCCGATCAGCCCCATGGCTATAAACTGGGCGCCTATAAAAATGAAGAGAATAGCGAAAAGGGTGAATACCCCCTGGGCCGCCCATTCCGGTCCCTGGAAGATCCGGATAATCAGAATCAAAAGACCGAATCCGATCCCGACGCATGAGATGATCGCCCCGATAAAACTCAGCAGTCTCAGGGGGAAAGTCGTCATGCTGGTCAGGAGATCGAACTGGAGGTTAATCAGTTTCAGGATTCCATACTTTGAATCTCCGGCCGGACGCTCCGCATGCTCTACATCGATCTCCACTGTCCGGTTGGCGAAGGTATTGGCTAATACCGGTATAAAGGTGGACCGTTCCGGACATTGGAGGATAGCATTGATGACCGGCCGGCTATAAGCGCGAAGCATACAGCCATAGTCGTGCATCCTCACCCCTGTAGCTTTGGCGGTGATCTGGTTTATCATCCAGGAAAAAATGCGCCGGAAGAAAGTATCCTGCCGGCCGACCCGGACGGTACCTACCACGTCATATCCCTCTCCGGATTTCTCGACCAGTTTAGGTATCTCCTCGGGGGGATTCTGGAGATCGGCGTCGAGAGTAACGACAATATCACCCCGGCTTTCCGAGAATCCCGCCCGGACAGCGGTATGCTGTCCGTAATTCCGGTTGAAGAATACTCCGGTGATCCGCCCCGGATTCTCTTCGGCTGCTTCTGATATGATCATTGGGGAAGCGTCACGACTCCCATCATCAACCAGGATCAACTCGGAAGGATTGGAGAGTCCGTCGAGAACCGCCATAGTCCTCCGGATAAACTCCTCCAGATTCGACTGTTCGTTATAGACCGGGACAACTACGGAGATGGACTTGTAACTTATATTTTTATCCTCATTCATTTTATAAACCTGCAATCAATACTTTTCTCAATATAGCTAAAATTCCAAATTACAAGCACCAAATAACAAAACTTGTCCCGTTTCTTTTTCGGGATAAATTCCAAATAACAATGACCAAAATTCAAAACAAATCACCGAAACGGATGAAGTTACTCTAACCCCCCTTGGAAGACCTATGCTATTTGGTTTTGCGCCTTCGCAAGCCCAAGCTTTGCCAGGCGGGTTTGTGATTTAGAATTTGTGATTTGTGATTTATCCCGAAAAAGAAACGGGACAAGTTTTGTTATTTGGGATTTGTCATTTGGAATTTAATGCAGATATCCTCATCTACTTCCTTACTCTCTCAAGTACATCACTTATCGCCGCCGAAACGTCTTCCACGTCCTGTTCCGTCATGGTGGGGAATAAGGGCAGAGAGAAGAGGCGGTCCCCCACCCACTCCGTCTCCGGGAGAGAACCCTTTTGATAGCCTGCCGTCTCCCGGTAGTATTCCTGGGTATGGACCGGGCGGAAGTGGATCCCGGTCCCTATATTCCTCTTCTTCAGTTCATCGACAAACCCATCCCTGGTTATGGACAGCCGATCGATATCTAGAATTACTATATAAAGATGATAGCTGTTCTTATGGGGATATGAAGGGGACTGGATATGAGAGATCCCGTTGATATCGGTCAGGAGCCGGTCATAAAGGGCGGATAACTCTCCCCGGCGCTCGTTCAATTCCTCCACCCGGGCTAACTGGGTCAATCCCAGAGAAGATTGAATATCAGTCATATTATACTTGAATCCCGGCGCTATGATCTCGACCTGAGACTTTCCCTCGCGGCTATAACGCTGCCAGGCGTCCTTGGCCAGGCCGTGAAACTTAAGAATCCTGACCTTCTCCGCGACATCCTGACTATCGGATACCACCATCCCCCCTTCTCCGGTCGTAATATTCTTTATAGGATGAAAACTGAAGACCGCGGTCCCGGTCTTCCCGATTAACTCTCCTTTATAGCGGGTCCCCAGTCCATGGGCGGCGTCCTCGATCAGGCTGATATTCCGTCCGGATGCTATCTCCCGGATCGGATCCAGATCAACCGGCGCGCCCGCGAAGTGAACCGGGATAATCGCCCGGGTCTTATCGGTCAGCACTTCCCTAATCGACTCCGGTGTCACCATCAGTGTCCGGCGGTCGATATCGGCAAAGACCGGTTTTGCCCCCAGCAGGGTAAGGAGATTGATGGTAGAGCCCCAGGTCATCGACGGTGTAATAACTTCATCCCCCGGGTTGAGCCCCAGGGTCAGCAGGACCAGGTGCATCCCCGCGGTCGCGGAAGTTAGAGAGACGCTGTAATCAGCGTCCAGGTAATCACGGAAAGCCGCTTCAAAAGCGGCCGTCTTCGGGCCGGTGGTGATCCAGCCGGATTTAAGAACTTCCACTACCCCGTCAATATCGTCTTGATTAATAGCGGGCTGGGAAAAAGGTAAAAATTCAGAGCGCATTTTATTTTTCTCCGACAATAAATAAAAATATTTTGAACTTAGCGATTCGCGCTAACTTTAGGTAGCCGCACCCTTCAGGGTGCGCAATTAACGCAGGCTAAAGCCTGCGGCTACCTTTTTGACGACGTTTATTGAAATTCCAAAGCAGCAAGTTACGGTTCAATCAACTTTCCCGCCGGAGAGGAGCAGCAGCCGCCGGTTCCGGCCCATCTTCTCCTCGGAGATAGTCCGGTAGGAGGCGACCGGCATCCCTTCGGGAGGGAAAGATCTCTTCCGTTTGAGAAGGACCAGAACCAGGTCGTATTCGGGATCCTCTCCATTGAGAATCCGGGCTAACCGGGCCAGGTTTTTATCAGGATCAAGCTTATCACGCAGCTCCGGCACGGTCAACCCGGTATAGAAGGAAAAGATGGCCCGGGTGGTCTCGTCGGTATGCCATCCGCAGACCCTATGCCGGCTGGTTTCCGGTATTAAAGTCGAGATCCGACGGGTGGCGGGTTCATAATCCTTCACCGCGTCAATCAGCGGGAAGACCGCGAAGATGGCGGTTAGATAAAAAATTCCGGTGACAGCCGCGAGCCGGGCGACAAGATTTCTATTTAGATGGAGATAAGCGAATACGCCGACAATCGAGAAGAAAAGAACCAGCGGTTTGAACTCCCAGGCGATACTGAAATCCCCGGGTCGAATTACCGGGGATATAAAGGTTAGGACGACAGCTGGGAGGAGAAGTATCGGGCAGAGAACGCTGTAAACCACGTCGACCCAGCGGGGTAGCCTACGCAAAGAGAAGACGCAGAGGAGGGCAAATCCGGGGAGGAGAGGATAGAGATATATATCCCGCTTGGTCCCGGCCAGGGAGAGAAGAATAAATCCGCCGACAGCCCAGGCAAAACAGACTTTAAGAAGGCCTCGCTCGCCCAGCGATTTCTCCCGGGCATTCCTCTCCGGAGGCTGAAAAATACGGCCGACCAGGACCACGATCCAGGGAAGGAGCAAAACCGGAGCGATCCCGAAATAATATAGCGGCCCGCGGATATGGGAATGGGTGGTCTGTCCGGAGAATCGGCCAATATTATTATTGATGAACCATTCATTCCATAGCTCATCACCCCCCTGGCCGTAGAAGGCGATAGCCCAGGCCAGTGCAGGACCGACCAGGAGTATGAGAGCAACCAGGTGGAGAATGGGCCTCCGGATCGGATGCCTTCTGAATTGAATCAGGATAACAACCCAGGGGATGAAGAGGACACCCCAGGCAACGAAACCCTTGGTCAGGAAAGCCAGTCCGGCGGCCAGATACCCCGCGAGGAGTAGCCCCGGCCGATCCCGGTTGAAACCCCGGAAAAGGAATAATACCGCGCAGGTGACCAGGAGCATGAGAAGAGGATCGATCAATATCCAGTGGGCGGCCTGAAAGAATCCGGCCATGGTGGCCAGGATGACTACAGCCATGGCCGCACGGTGGCGGTCGAGATAATCCCGGACGGTTGACCAGACTACCATGAGAGTCAACCCCGCCGAGAGCGCCGAGAGAGCGCGGGCAGCTACAGCGCTCCCGACCAATTTCCCCGCGGTCAACATCATCAGGGCTGAGAGCCAGTAATAAAGGGGCGGCTTCTCGACAAAGGGTTTTTCCGCCAGGTAGGGAACCGCCCAGGAAGCGCGGACACCGGGCTCGGCCCCGAAGATCAGCCCCTCGATCACCTCCGACATCTCCCGGGCGATCTCCGCCTCCCGGGGCTCATCGGCGGTCCAGAGGGCGTGGCCGGCGATCCCGAAGACCAGTGTAGCCAGACAGATCAGGATCACCCAAACCGGGATTTGTTTTACTGCTCCATTAATTTTCACCTATTTCTCCTGATTGTTTCCCCCTACCTCAGCCACTTTTCAGTCCACTAATTACTCCGAGTTTCACTAATTGTCCCCCCGCCTCGGCCCCTTTTATTAAACCGCTAATCTCACAAATCTCCACGAATTTTACCCCGCGATGGCCGAAGGCCATTTTGCGGGGCTCCCGAATCTACGCGAATTTTGGGTTTGGTTATTGGAAATTGGGAGTTGGATATTGGATATTCTGTCTGTCCACTGCCCATTCCCTATTCCCTATTCCCTATCAAATAAAATACTCTCCTTCTCCCTTTTTTCGCTTGAGCTAATACCTTCCATTTCGGCACAGTTGGATTCTTATCCTCGAACTCATTCATCCGCGGGATCACGATCAGATCGAATTCGGAATCTTCTCCTCTGAGAATGCCGGCAATTCTATCCGGGCCTCTCACCATAGGCAAGGTGAGATTGGAATAATAATAAAAAACTCCCTGGGTGGTCTCGTCATTTCCCCAGATACAGACCCGGCTCCGGAGATCTTCCGGGATAGCGGCGGTTAAAGCCAATGTCATCGGCTTATAACTCCAGACCTTGTTCATAATAGGGTAGGAGACAAGGATAGCCGCGATATAAAAAAGGGAGGTCAACGCGGCTGTTCGGCTCAATGGTCTCTTCTTCAGATTAAGGATAGAAAAGATTCCCAGGCATACACAGATAAATACCGGGAGGTTAAACCCGAGGTCGAAAACTAGCTTGCTGCCATTCCAGTCCAGATGTAGAAACGTGAACACCGGTAAGGGTAAAAATAGGACAGAGGAGAAGACCAGGAGCGCTATCCGACACCAACGCGAAATCGATCCAATCCCGGACGCTATGATAATCGCGAAAGCCGGCAGGAGAGGGAAAAAATATACCTGCCGCTTGGTACTGGCTAGAGAAAGGAGGAGCAAGCCGCCAAGACCCCAGACTATCGTTATCAGAAGAAGATTTCTGGCTGACTTTCCGTTTCCCGGGAAAGAGCGCCATCGACGGGAGACAGCCCAGTCAATCAATACGAACGTCCAGGGTTGAAGAAGAACAGGAGCCAGCCATAAATAGTAGAATGACCCTTTTATATGCCCCAGATGAGAGGACTCTCCGGTAAATCGACCGATCTGATTATCAATAAACCACTCTTTCCATAAAGCTTCTCCCCCCCCCTTATAGAAATAGATCATCCAGATAAGGGGCGGGCCCAGCATAAGGGCCAGACCTACTAAATGAATACCCCACCTGCGAATGACCTTTCGGTAGTTCAGTACCAGAATCACTCCCCAGGGGAGTCCAATCAGCATCCAGGCCACGAATCCCTTGGTCAGAAACGCCAGACCAGCCGCCAGATAACCAGCCAGGAGAATACCGGGCTTTTCCCGATCAAGGCCAAGCAGAAAAAGTAGCACCGCCGCGGCGACCAACCCCATCAGAAGCGTATCGATGATAATCCAGTGGCCCGCCCAGACAAATCCGAAAGTAGTGGATAAAATCAGCAATGCAGCGGTGGCCTGGTGATTGGTCCAATAGCACCTGGCAACCGCCCAGACTAATAACAGGGTCAGCGCCGCGGCCAGGGCCGACAGGGCCCGGGCGCCGGTGGCCGGGTCGGTAAGCGCTCCTACAGTGCGTATCATCAGGGCGGAAGCCCAGTAATAAAGCGGGGGTTTTTCCACGAACGACTCACCTCCCAGTTCGGGGATCAGGGAGAGCCCGTCCCTGGACATAGTCAGAGCGATCCCCGCTTCCCGGGGTTCATCCGGTGTCCAGGGTTCGTGGCCGCCTACTCCGAATACCAGGGTTAAAAGACAGAGCAGTATCACCCAGCGGGGAATCGAACTATAATTTTTTAGAATTCCAATCATTTTTGGGGAGGTAACATCCCACTCATCCCAGCTAGTTCAAGAATGGCTTCTGCCGCCCGGTCCGATGCCTTTCCATCCAGAGAATAAAAGAAACAGTCCCGGAATTTCTGGCGCGTCTTTGATCTCTTCGATGGATCATTCAGACTGTTTTGGATTGTCGGCCAAATCTGATCCGGGTCCCGGACTATCTCTCCCGCTTCCCTGATCCAGACTTCAACCAGATCACTGTCATCCCATCTCTCTCCCAGATGATCCATGAAGATCATCGGTCTGTCAAAAGCGAGATAATCAACCGCGACTGAAGAGAAGTCCGTTATCATCAGATCCGAGATATACATCAAGCGAATTGTATCCATTTTAGGATCGGGATAGAAAAAGTTCGGATGGTTTTCTATATATTCGCCAATCTGCCTCATTTCCTCCGGAAATTCATCATTCGCTATAATGTTAGGATGAGGTTTGAAGATGAAGTTCACCTCATTACCGACCGCCTGACAGACTTTTATCCCCAGATCGGGGATAGAGCTCAGATTGATCTTCCCGACTCCATGCCAGGTTGGAGCGTAAAGGATCGTCTTATAATCAGGATTGAGCTTCAGATCCTCGATAATTTCCTCCCGGGAGAGTTCATTATTGGCCAGACAGTCCAGACGCGGGAAGCCAATAGCCCTCCAGTTTTTTTTGGTCAGGACATTTGCCGATCTCAGTTTATCTTCCATATGTTTTCCGGTCAGACAGAAGAGGGAGTAGCGGTTTCTTATCAGTCGGTCCATGCGCAATAACTCAAATGGCCGCCACATATCTTCACTCAAGAGACTGAATTTATGGAAGCAGCCGGGGAGATGATGCTCAATAAAGCGGCTGATCAAAAAAAGCGGGCTCTCACGAACTTTAAAATTTCTCTTATCATAGACCGCTCTCTTGTCAGCCAATCCGTGGAATATCTGCACCAGCTTGTATCGGGGAGGTATCTTCCGTTCATCGCCGGCCAAAACTATCGCCCCCGGATGATAGCGGGAGAGATTCTTACGCCGGTCACAGTATGATTCCATGTTCGGGTAATGAGATCTCACGAAGTTATAGAGAGATTCCGATTCGGTAATAAATATGCCCCCGGTCTTCTTCCAGATGGGGAGCATATAGCGGAAGAACACCACGCTCTGACGGGAGAAATAGATTACCTTCTTGGGAGTGGACATAATTGACAGGTGCTTACTTGATTCCTGATACTACCGAAAATTTCCAATCCATCAGAATATCATCATCTGTAATGGTCATATTATAAGCCTTTTGAATACTACTGTCGCACTCATAGTGCATCTTTCGAATAATATCAATATTTCGGAATGGGAGCCCGGAATTATCCAACCAGTTATTCATACTAACCTGACGCATAATCACGGTCCGGGAGGTGATCTCTTCAAAACCCTGGCGGACCATCAGGTTGACAAGATCATCCAGGATAAAGGTAATTCTATCTTCTTTAAACCTGAACATACTGACATTAAAAGGAAGGGAATAACGGTCAGGCGGATTCCCTTCACAGATAAGGAATTTCCCCCCCGGTTTAAGTACCCGATAAACTTCATTCATCGCTTTTTCAAGGTCCCGAGCATGGTGAAAGACCATCCGGGCGGTCAGAACATCGAAATCTCCGTCAGCAAAACCATGAAGATCCTCCATCTCTCTTATGGAAAGATTGAATCCATATTCAGGGTCGATTTTTTCCATCATGGATGAACTTATATCGACCCCGAAATATTCGGCGGATGGCTCTTCTCCCTTCAGGGCGATGAGAATCTTTCCCGTACCCGTTCCCAGATCCAGGACTTTCTCTCCTTCCCGGACTCCAGCCATATCAACAATAGTTTTGAGGAGTTGGTCTTTGGCGGCCCATTCCAGACGATTATATAACCGGGATCGTTGGTCCCAGTCGGTCTTTATCTTAACCAGGCGGCGGATAAAATCTGTATCCGTCAGCGCCCGTTCATAATCTTCCGGTGTATCGATCTCCAGCCACCCCCTCTCGATGATGACACAGTGAAGAGGTACTCCCAGCTCGGTCATCTCCTGGAAAATATCGGTTAACCAGGCATTTTTCAGTAGCTCAGCCTGACCGGGGTGGAATTTTGCCATCCGATCATAATTTCTTTTTAAAAGCTCCGCTCCCCGCCGGGAGAATTTGACCATTCCGATAAATTGCCCCCGTGTTTCATACTCATCGGTAAGTTGTTTACCGATCTCCTGCACCCGGTTTTCAGAATCAAAATACACCATCTCCAGTTCTTCCATAGCCAACTTGCTCCGCTGCCGGACCGATTCCTCCCAGTTGACCATGACCCCGACCGCGATGTCATGCCTCGATTCAAGCAAACGCCTTACGACCTGTTCTTCATAAATTATATCCGAGTAAAGGACCAGCAGGGGGCCGGTCAGTGCTTCGCGGGCGCAGAAAAGGGAGTGGAGGATATTGGTGTCGGCATAATCGGGATTGTCGAAATACGTCAAACCAGGAATATCGATCTTCTTCCCTTCGTACCCGCGGACCACAAAAATATCATCAATACCACAGGCATGAAGAGTGTTGATCTGGATCTCCAGCAGAGTGTTGCCTTCTATATCGATCAGGCATTTAGGTCCTCCCTTACTGATTGCACCAAGTCGGGAACCTTTCCCGGCCGCCAGAATTATCGCTTTCATATAGTGTAATATCCTTTGTTTTTCCTACCTGTTTTTGATTTTAATCCGGTGAAGCAATTTTTTGAGTCGAGAGGGCAGGCGTGTCGTTTTCTGGTATGAATTCGTAGATTTCATAAATCTCGTGTTGTCCATCGACCCCGGGGTTAATTTCGTATTTTTCCCGGCTGATTAAATCGTAGCTGCCTTTCATCTCAGCCAGCCAGCGGGACCACCCGGCCTCATCACGGGAAGGGTACGGGATGATATTCTCCGGAATACTAAAAACAACACATCGCAAAGGATGAGATGGTGAAATCATCTCCCAATTAGGAGTGTAGCTACCCTGTCGGTGGGAATGCGAATATATGGCTTGATTGCAGAGATAACGGGCGGAATGGCCCCACTCCCATAATCTAGGAAAGAAGTCGTGACCCAGATCGGACTTAACGCATACCAGTTCAGCGTCTTTCTCCATCTTTTCCCAGAGGTTCCGGGCAAAGCGGCGGCTGTTCACGTCTTCCTGGTTCTTAAAGGGATGGATCAGATCATAGGTAATCATCCCCACGCCGACCAGTGCCAACAAACCCACAAAAGCCCAATATATCCAGACACGGAGTTTCTCTTTTTGGATAAGCGAGAAGAGCTTTGCCGCACCCAATCCCGCAAGGAGGCAGATAGGGGGCCCGAGGTAGAGGTTAAAGCGGGTAACATAGCCATAAGGATAACGGTGGAGAGCGGCAGCAATAAGTGCCAGCCCGAAAGGGGTGAGAAAAACGGCGAGGACGGTCCTCCGTTTCCGGGCCCAAAGAACACCAGCGCCGACCACAAAACAGATAAAGGTCAGGGCACTGCTCCCATGCTTTCCCCCATTGGGGTAGGCAAACAATCGGCCGGTATGCGTGTCGACCAGCCACCCGGCCAGTTTTAGCGGGTCTTTCAGGGGGGGGAAGGTCTTCAGCCAGGCCCCGGTTTTATACTTGGCATCATGAAAAGTCTCTGATTTGTCGGGGGCACTGCTGAGCCATTTTTCAGTCTTGTATTGGGGACCGGTTGAGATGGTAAAAACCAGGAGAAAAGCTCCTACCAACACCAGGTTGTAAACCAGATACGGTATCCTGATCTTCCGGATCCGGCTCTTGAATACGGAAACTGCCAGCCCAACGCTCACGCCCCCGGCAATAAATACCGCGGGGAAGGATAAACCAATAGCGAACGGCACGGCAGCGGCCAACCACCAGAGCCAGTAGGTACGGGATGGGACCCGCCACCACTCGACTGCCAGAGTTAGAAGGACAAGGGAAACCAGGAGGTCAATGGCATATGGTTTAACTTCGGCTCCATGCCGGATCGGGTAGTATGCGACCGCGAATATGGCCACTGCCAGCAGAAGAGGGGCGCCCTTCAACAGGCGACGGCAGAGGTGGAAAAACAAAACCAAGCTGACCAGGCTGCCGATAAACGGAAATAGTCTCAGTGAATATTCGGAGAATCCCAATATTTTCACCACAAAGAGCTCCACCCAGACAAAAAGCAGGGGGGCGACCTGGTGGTATCCCAGCGCTCCCAACAGGTCCATGTACCCGGATGATATGAAGTTGGCCGCTAAAAAAGACTCGTCGGGCCAGAGCGGAAACCGGACCAGGTATCGAACGATACGGATGGCAAGGCCCAATGCGATGAAAGCCCAGGTTACCTGATTCAAGCGAAGAGACCAGGCATCAATATCTTTTAAGACAGGGGTGGTGAGGGGCCCACGGTTGGGTGCTGGGTTATTCATGAAGAATATTATCCTTTATTTGCGGGTTAGGGATATATCTACGCCTGAAGATAAAGGTCAGTAGAAAAACCAGAAAGACATAATAAACTATTAACTCCCGAAACTCTGCGGTATTTGACCGGAGAGCTCCATCCATTCCCAACCCGGCCTTATTCAATGCCTTTGAGTACCGGGAGACAGCCAACATAGCCACCATGGTCAGGATGAACCAGTGATCCGGCCTGAGATAGCGGATCATCCGGTTGGTACTCTTCCAGGTAACCAGGGAGAAGATGACAAAGAAGGCGATCAGCCCTTGATCCAGAGACTGTTTAAAGATCTGATTCAGATTACCCTGATTGTGGATATTCCAATCAATATTACCCCTTTCGCCATCTTCTAGCCGGTTGTCAATGGGATTGCCGATAAGATAGCGGTAGTGGTTACGCCCGTAATCCATCTCTTCCAGCAAGAGAAAAATGCTCCCGGCCAGAACACAGACCAAAATTACTCTCTCGAAACGAAACCGCTTGCGAATAAGCCCGTAGACCGTTAGGAAGATCAGAGCAAGAAGGATTAGATTCTGGAGGTTTTCAAGTATTCCGTACTCCCGGTTAATCCGGGGAGCGACCAGTTCCTGGATATCGAGATCACCGGAGAAGTATCCCCAGACAAAGGAAAGGCTGATCAAGATGGGTATAATCAGGTAGATTAACAGTTTTTTAACGATGTGGGAAAAATATTTTTTATCTTCAGTCATTACTTAGATCGTGCCCCCTAAAAGGGTCATGATTTCGGAGGGGGTCATTATGTATTCTAATAGTTTCAAAAGGCTTGTGACAGAACCAGCTCTTGAGGAATTATTTTCATGAAACAAGGATTGATTATTACATACACCCTATTCAAAATGCTATTAATTTACTTTCCTTTATTAATCTTTACCATAAACTTAATCACGGAGAACGGGACGAGGGAAATTTTTGTTTACTCAGTCCGGGGAATAGAATACTAATGCATATTCGCAATTCCAAGAAAATATATCTATGGAGGGATATCTGGTGCTAATATCCGCGGCGGATCTGGAAGGGAAAAGGCTTTTAGCCAAAGGAATTTATGGGGTGAAAAAATCATGGAAAAAGTAACCGGTATCGTTACCTGTTTCAACCGTGAAGATGAGATAGAACCGTGCCTCAAGAGCGTTCGCTGGGTCGATGAATTGATCGTAGTTGACTCCTTCAGTACCGACCGGACCGTGGAGCGGGCAAAACCATATGCCGACATCTTCTACCAGCATGAATATATAACGGCGACTGACCAGAGAACCCGTGCTATCAGCAGGGCGTCACATCCCTGGATCCTGATCATCGACTCTGATGAAGTAATCCCGGATGAACTCCGGGATGAGATCCGCCAGGAGCTTGAAAACCCCCGCTACGGCAAGTACCGGGTCTTCCGCCGCGGTTTCTTTCTCGGAAAGGAAATGAAGCACGGCGGCTGGCAGCGGGACCAGAACAATATGCTCTTCCGCAAAGACACCTACTATTTCAGTGATGATGAAGTACACCCGGTATTGCTCCCGGATGATCAACCGGGGGTCTTCAAGAATCGCCTTCTCCACTACACCCTCCCCACGCTTGATGAATTTGTTGACAACGCTCGAAGGTACGCGACATTGGGCGCTAAGAAGTATCTAAGGCAGGGGAGAAAAGGATCCGCCGTCAACATATTTCTCCACCCCCTCTTCAACTTCTGCAAGAATTACATCTTCCGGCTGGGCTTCCTGGACGGAGCCCGCGGCCTGATCTCAGCCGTTCTTTCCTCCTGTTATGTAGCCCAGAAACATGCCCGACTTTGGGAGTTAAAGGAGGGGAGGCGGAATAGGTGGACCAAGTATTGATGAAGTTGGGGGCTGTTCTTCCTTCGGTTCAGTCTCATTCTCCGGGACCGGGGGGAGAGAGAAATCCCCGCAGGTATCAGTCGCCTCAACCTCTCGCTGATGGAGAACACACTTCTGGATAAAAGGGTTGATCACATAGTGCTGGCAGTGGCGGCAGACCTTCTTCAGCTCCTTGTCATTGACCCATCCGGGAGGACGGTCCCTGATGACCTCCGGTTCTTCATTAAACTCATAGCCACAGAACGCGCAGGTATCAATCTCGCCGACCAGAGTGAACCCATCATACTTCTTAACAACCTTAACCGCCGACTCCTGCCTGCAGGCGGGACAGAATATCTTTTTTGATTCTTTCGGCATAAGAACTTAGCGCTTCGCGCTAACTTTTGGTAGCCGCACCCTTTAGGGTGCGCAATAAACGCAGGCTAAAGCCTGCGGCTACCTTTTTAACTACATTTATTGTCCCGGTAATATCAATTAAGACAATCGGGATCCCGATGGATATCGGGGAAATTCCGATACAGGAACTTAGCCCGTCGCTTCGCTCCGGGGGACTAATTAACCCCAGATCAAACAGAGAACTCTGAGATTTTCAAATTTCTAATCATAATCCTCCGTGATCTTCTCCGCCCCGTTCTACGGGGTGTGTCTCTGTGGTTTTATTGAAATTCCAGAGCGGTAAATTTACCGGAATAATATACCTTAATTCTGCTTTCGATGCCCGGATATTTTTTAATACCGCAGACACTTTTATAATCTCCTCCCGGCCGCCGCGACCTCTGAAGTAATATCCCTTCACTCCCGATGCGACAGATTTTATGTCGCATTATGCGACAGATTCCTTTGCGCGCTTTTAACCATCCTCAGCCTATATTTTCCTCATATCCGTTGCCGCAAAACTGGTTACGACTATCTTTATCTCCGATTTAACTGTATGGCACATTTATTGCATATGTATGAATTGTTCGATTTTCTGTTCCCGGTCCCGGCAGGGAACAAAAATAGCATTACCGGATGGAGAGAGAGAACAGGACTGAGCGCCGGGAGAATCTCCTCCAGGGTAATGTAAATAACAACAGGAGGATCTCCATGAAAATGTGGAGCATAGTAGTTATTCTGGCCGGGCTCCTGGCAGTTCCGGCAACGTCACTTCAGGCCCAATCTCATCCCACCACTTCTTCCGGAGATTTCCACGACCATGAAGAGGCGATGGAGACGGCCGGGATGGCTTTTTATCAGTGTTCCAGCACCTGTGCGGATGGCAATGAATTTGAAGCCTGGAGTGAGTGGGAAGATTTTGAGCCACTCCCATTCTCGGTAAACACCGGAAAGTTCCGCTATCTATACGTCAAATGGAAAGATCATCACGTGGCCGGCAGGGCTATTGTTTCCACGCTGATTGAATACAGCCGTGATGGAGGAAGTTCCTGGCGGACACTGGTCGCCAATACCTACTCATCGGGCATCGGCTCTTCCCGCTGGACAGAGACGATCGCGGCATTGCCGATCATCTTTCCATCCAGTCACGGTTTATTTGATCTCAGCCAGCTCGTGGTCAGGGCCGGGATCATAGTAGAGGAAGACTGTCCCGGAACCATCGGCTCTTACGGCGGCGGGATATACATCAAGGAGATAAGGGTAATCACGGAAAAGCCTTAGGAGATAGGCCGGCAACTAATTAACCGCGGATTACGCGGATTAGAAAAAACCGATCCGTCAAATCCGCTTAATCCGCGGTTCAATTATTTCTTCAGATTTTTCTGAGCCAGCAGCGCGCCGTCGAGGATGGCCTCGTAACCCGTGCAGCGGCAGAGATGCTTATCGAGCGCGTCCATTATCTCTTCCCGCGAAGCGGCGACATTCTTATTAAAGAGGGCGTACAGTTCCATCACGATGCCGGGCATACAGAAACCGCACTGGACCGCGCCGGCATCAATCAGGGCCCGCTGGATCGGGTGGAGATTCGTACCCTCCGAAACCCCTTCGATGGTGACCACTTCTTTCCCATCCAGTTTCTTCGCCGGATAGACGCAACTCTTGGTCGCCTTGCCGTCCACCACCACGACACAGGCGCCGCAGGAGGCGTCATCACAGCCCCGCTTGGTGCCGGTCAGGTTGAGATATTCCCTGAGTACATAGATCAGCTTCTCCCACCCTTCAATCTCCACGGTCCTCTTCTTGCCGTTTACGGTAAAGTTAATTTTTTCCGCCATGATCTTTTTCCTTTTTTGAGAATCAATCGGTCAGATCGGTCGGATCCAACGGATCGGTCTGATGCTTTATTTTTTATTTTCAATCGCTTCCTGGATCTTCTCCGGCGTTACCGGAATCTCATAGAATTCAACCCCGATCGCGTCATAGATGGCGTTCAGGATCGCCGGAGCGACCGCTACCAGCGGGTGTTCACCGATCCCGCGGGCCCCGAACGGTCCGATCTCTCCCGGTGTTTCTACAAACTCCACCGTATGCTTCTCCGGCGCGTTCTTGAGGGTAGGGAACCGGTACTTGCGGAACATCGGGTTGAGGGCTTTTCCGTCTTCATCAAACTTCAGCTCCTCATAAAGTGAAGCGCCGATACCCATCATCACTCCGCCGACTACCTGTCCCCTGATCTGGATCGGATTGATCACCTGGCCGACGTCAAAACAGGAAGCGAAGTGATCGATGATGATCTCTCCGGTCTCCTTGTCAATCTTCAGTTCACAGGCCTGGGCTCCGAAGGTATAGGTGATCCCCATGATTCCCTGGCCGTTCTCGTCCGGGTTGGACTGGCGGGGGAGACGGGCGTCGGCCGTGGTATGAACCACCTCGCCGATTGTCTGACCATCATCATAGGTATATCCCCTCCCCAATTCCGGAACCGGAACCCGGGCGGTGGGATCCGACCGGACAAAGACATCATCACCGTCATAATCGAGCCGGTCAACCTGGACCCGGAGCACCTGGGAGGCGGTCTCTTTCATTTACCGATGAGCTTTATTGGCCGCTCTCACCACCGCCTTTTCGCCCTGTGTAGTAAACATGTAGCCGATCGTCTGCCATGCCCACGGGGAGAACTGGGTATCGATCTCGGTATAGACCCGAATCCGGGACGGATCGATCTTGA
>Ga0180435_10002723_pt1 | contig 17948 bp, 20 predicted proteins | sample SS_ome_3_FD_132467 | JGI IMG/M metagenome (GOLD analysis project Ga0180435, IMG submission 132467) | Hypersaline lake sediment archaeal communities from the Salton Sea, California, USA - SS_3_S_1 metaG | ecosystem: Environmental > Aquatic > Non-marine Saline and Alkaline > Hypersaline >...
CCATCGCCAATCTTGGGTACCAGGCTGAGTCGTTTGCGCTCGCCTCCGGTGCCGATATCAGTCGACCAGATCGTGTCGACGGACAGGCGCGACTCGATATCCTGAAGCTCGGCAGGCGGATCCTGATCAGCCGGAGAGACCCATTCGGAAACAGTGGTGCATCCCCCCAGGGTCAGGCCCAGGAGCGCAATCCCGGAAACGAGGAGCCGTTTGGCACTCACGATGATTCCTCCGCGGATCCGATCGCAAGCAGTTTCATACGCACTGTCTGCAGCACTTCCTCTCCGGAGGCCAACGCCAGGATGTAGGCCTGACGCGCTGCCTCAAGATCGCCGTTTGCCTGCGCAATATCACCACGCAGTTCAGCAACGACGCCGGGCATGAAGCCCGGGTAGACGGCATTCAACTGCGCTTCGGCGGCATCCACCTGTCCCAAATCCAGCTGCAGGCGCGCCAGACGAACCTTGGCGAGGTCGGCAAACACCTCCTCGGAAACATTCGAACTGACCCATTCCAGATGCCCCACTGCGCCCGGCTTGTCCCCACGTGCATACGCGAATTGTGCCAGCTTGAGGGCGGCGAATCCGGCATAAACAGAGCCGGTGTGTTCACCCAGGAGGCGTTTGCCCGTGGCAGAGGCTGATTCGATGTCACCGGAAGTCGCCTGATTCAGCATGGCCGTGTAGAGATCGGAAGCCGCCTGCCCCTGGGCCAGCTGGTATGACTGCCACCCCTGCCACCCGAACAGGGCCGAGAATCCCAGCACCACCCCGAGCACGATCGACTTGCCGTTCTCCGACCACCATTTCTTTACTGCTTCCAGCTGTTCGTCTTCATTCGGGTAGGTTGTCATTTACTTGATTCCTCCGGCTTCACCCGGTCTGCCAGGTGTTGTGCAAGATCGTCGATTGCGATGTTTTCCTGCGGGAGGTCCTCCCGCAGGTACTTGATACTGATCTGGTTCCTGGACAGTTCATCCTCGCCGAGAATGAGCGCCACACGTGCACCGCTCCGGTCAGCACGCTTGAACTGTGCCTTGAAGCCCCCGCCGCCGCAGTGCGTCAGCAGCCGAAGATGCGGCAAGGCGTCACGCAGGCGCTCCGCGAGCACCAGTCCAGCCTGTTGCGCCTGCTCTCCCATCAACACCAGGTAGACATCGGCACGTGTGACCGTCGGCAGGGATTCCTGGGCTTCCATTATCGCCAACAAGCGCTCGACACCCACGGCAAAGCCAATCGCGGGCGTGGCACGACCGCCCAGCTGTTCCACCAGGCCATCGAAACGCCCGCCGGCACAGACCGTACCCTGGGCGCCGAGCTGATCGGTCACCCACTCGAAGACTGTGAGCGAATAGTAATCCAGCCCGCGCACCAACCTCGGGTTGATGGTGTACTCGAGCCCGGCCTGATCGAGAATGCGGCGCAGGGATTCAAAGTGTGCATTCGATGCTTCGCCGAGGTAATCCATCAACGAGGGCGCGCCTGCCACCAGTTCGGCCATATCCGGATTCTTGGTGTCCAGGATACGCAGCGGGTTGGTGTGCAGCCTGCGCTGGCTGTCGCCATCCAGGGTTTCGGAGTGCGCGGAAAAATACTCCACCAGGTCGGAGCGATAACGCTCACGCTCAGCAGAGGTGCCCAGCGAATTGAGCTGCAACTCCAGCCCCTCGATACCCAGCTCACGCCACAGGCGCGAGGTCAGCAGGATGAGTTCGGCATCGATATCCGGACCGGCAAGCCCGAAGGTCTCCACACCGATCTGGTAGAACTGACGATAACGACCTTTCTGCGGTCGCTCATGCCTGAACATGGGACCCTGATACCACAGGCGCTGCGTCTGATTATGCAGGAGGCCATTCTCCATGGCCGCACGCACGCAGCCAGCTGTCCCTTCCGGGCGTAATGTGAGACTGTCACCGTTGCGGTCGTCGAAGGTGTACATCTCCTTCTCGACGATATCGGTCACCTCGCCGATGGAACGCTTGAACAGCTCGGTGAACTCCACGATGGGCATCCGGATCTCTTCATAGCCGTACCGCCTCAGGACGTCACGCACACGTGATTCGAGAAACTGCCATTGGGGTGAAGCCTCCGGCAGCACATCGTGCATACCGCGTATTGCCTGGATATTCTTTGCCATTCTTCTGCTTGCGTGCCCCGTCCCAGTGGGCCGGTCACTGATACTACTTTATGGGATTCGGTCTGCCTCAGGGAGACAGCGTAAAGCGGGCCACGTTGGCAACCGTCTCCGATGCCAGATCGAAGGGTTTGCCATCGACCAGGATCTCAACCCCTTTGGCATTTCCAAGCACGAAACGATACGGCGGTTTGCCCCCGAGCGTCCGCTCGGTGCCCCGCTTCATGGTCCCGAAAAGCTTGAACGTACGGGTGCTGTCCCGGATATCGACCCAACAGTCCTGCGAGAACAGTACCCGCACCCCCTCGGGCTCCGGTGCCGGTTCCGGTACTGCCTGGACGATGGCCGCAGGAGCCGCTTCGGCCTCCACGACCGCCTCTGCCCCCTGGAGCTCGGCAGATATTCCAGAGGCATCAGCCTGCACGTCCGACTGCGTTACTGCAGGCATTGCAGCCCGGTTATCCATCTCACCGCCAATCCCGCCCCCGGCAGACGCAACCGCGTCTTCTGCTCCCGGTCTTATCTCCGCAACCTGGGGAGCGGCTGATGCGGCATCAGAGGGAGAAAGTATCGACCCACCCGCTTCATCAGAAAACGGGATTGCCAGGGGAAGCATGCCGGTTCCGAGTGCCGGTTCGAAGGTCGCATCCTCGGATGTCTTCTCGGAAACAAGACTGGGCATCCGTGCATCCCAGGTGGCGATAAATTTGTCCAGATATCCCTGCCACCAGATCAGGAAAAGCACCAGCATGACCAGCACAAGCAGCCAGGTCATCGCACGATGCCATCCCTTGTCGGATTGTCCGTCAGAAGGCAGTCGTGGTGACTGGGTGACACGTACCGGAGCGACCTCGTCCGGCCACAATGCATCGAACTGTGCCATGACAGAATCGATGGGCAGCTCGACCGTGCGGGCATAGTTGCGAATGTAGCCTCGCACGAACACGCGCGCCGGCATCTCGGAGTAGTCGTCGTGTTCCAGCGCGTCGACCATGTCCACGGTGAGGTGGATACGCTCAGACATCTTGGCGAGATCCAGTTCCCTCGCCACACGGGCGCTGCGCAAACGCTCACCCAGCCCGGGTACTCCCAGCTTGATGGCGTCGTTCTGTTCGATTTCAGCCTTGACCGCGCTCATGATGATTAAAAGGCCTCCAGGTATCTGACCTGCTCGGAATCCGGAAAAAGGGAACGAAGCTTGGCAGCATAAACCGACATCTGGTTCATGTCGCCAAGCTGCTTCTCTGTGCGTACACCCAGCCAAAGCGATTCTGCGGTATGTGGCGCTTCTGCCAGGTACCGCTGCAGATAAGCCCGGGCGGAAAGATGATTATCTTTCCTGAAACTCAAATGCGCCATACGCAACAGCGCGGGCGCGAAGCGGGGATTCTGCCGGAGGGCGGCGCGGTAATCCATTTCCGCTTCCTCAAACGCCTCCGACTTTTCCTGGCAGGAACCGGCGTTGTAAAGTGCGACCCAGGGTGTTGGGTACAGTGGGTTCTGTAAAGCCCGTCGGAAGTACCGGTCGGCCTCCGCATAGTCACCCTGCCCGCACTTGAAAGAACCCAGCGCATTCAGGGCGTACGGATCATGTGGTGCCAGCTGAACCGCTTTGTTGAAGTGCTTTCCCGCTTCCGCCAGCTGGCCCAGACGCTGATGCAGAACACCGAGCAGCGTGTGCGCAGAAGCAAGTTGCGGGTCAACCATAACCGCCTTGCGCGCATTCTTGAACGCTTCGCTGACCCGGTCCTCCGCCAGGTAAGCGGTACCCAGCTGAACGTAAACATCGGCCGGGCTTGCGCGCCGCACTGGCGAACCCAGCTGCCCGGTGTTGTCCCGGCCCTGGCCATCGGGTCGCACGTCTGTGGTCTGGCAGCCTCCCAGAAACGACAACAGCAGCAGCACTGCCAAACCGAGTGGAATACGGCGCGTCATATCAGGCCTTGTCCGCCGGGGCGCCCGAGCGAAGCTGTCGGCGACTGCGATCCCGGACCTTCCCTACCAGCTGACCGCATGCCGCATCGATGTCCTCGCCGCGTGTCTTGCGGGTAATGGTGATGATCCCGGCCCGCATGAGTCGATCGCGGAAGGCCTCGATGCGCTCCGGCGGAGAGGTCTTGAAGTCGGTCCCGGGAAAAGGATTGAAGGGAATCAGGTTGACCTTCGAGGGAACCCCCTGCAGAAGCCGGATCAGTGCCTTGGCATGCGAAATGCTGTCATTGATGCCATCGAGCATGACGTACTCCCAGGTGATTTTGCGTCGCTTTTCCCCGTGAATATAGTCTTTGCAGGCGGGTATCAGCTCCTCGAGCGGATACTTCCGATTGATCGGCACCAGGTGATCCCGCAGGAGGTTATCCGGCGCGTGCAGGGAAACCGCGAGACTGACGTCGCTGTGGTCCCGCAGGCGGCGCAGTGCCGGAACAATCCCGGAGGTGCTGAGGGTGACCCGGGACTTGGAGATCATATACGCGAGGTCCTCCATCATGTTGTCCATCGCCGTCACCACCGCATCGAAATTCGCCAGGGGCTCGCCCATCCCCATCATCACCACGTTGGACGGCGGACGACCCAGCTCGCGGGTTGCCTGCCAAACCTGTCCGATGATCTCGCCGGCGGTCAGATTGCGGTTGAAACCCTGCTGGGCAGTGGAACAGAAGGCGCAATCGAGCGCACAACCCACCTGTGACGAGACGCAGATGGTGCTGCGGTCCCCGTCCGGTATGTACACCGTCTCCACGCGCTGCCCGTCCGACAGTTCGAGCACCCACTTGGTGGTGCCATCGAAGGACGGCTGCTCAAAAACAATCTCCGGCACAGCGACTTCGTATCCTGACTCGAGTCGCTCCCGAAGCGACCTGGGCAGGTCGGTCATCTGCTCAAAATCGGTCACTCCATGCTTGTGGATCCACTTGAGCAGGTTTCTGCCATGAAACGGCTTGGCACCCAACTCCACCGCAAGGGTCTCCATACCCTTGAGATCGAAATCGAGCAGATTGATGCGTGCCATCGTTTCCATCGTTTCGTTGCCTCAGCGGGTGCGCTCGCATATGCCTTCAGGAAAGAAAAACGCAATCTCGACCGCGGCGGTCTCCGGAGCATCCGAACCGTGCACGGCGTTCTCATCGACCGTGCTCGCATGATCAGCACGAATGGTGCCGGCTTCTGCCTCCTGCGGATTGGTTGCTCCCATCAGCTCGCGATTCCTCGCGATCGCATTTTCACCCTCCAGGACCTGGACCATCACCGGACCCGAGGTCATGAACGCTACCAGCTCCCGGTAGAAGGGACGCTCCTTATGCACGGCATAAAACGCACCAGCCTGCTCCTCGCTCAGGTGGAGCATCTTCGCTGCCACCACACGCAGACCGCCGCTTTCAAACCGATTGTAGATATCCCCGATGACATTCTTGGCCACGGCATCCGGCTTGATGATCGATAAGGTACGTTCAAGCGACATTTATAATTACTCTTAAATACAATAAGTTGCAAACTACTTATAACAAACAGGTTTAAACCCGGCCCTAGTCACTCATGAAGGCCACCGTGCACGCTTCAACAGCAAAAAAACACCGCCGCCTGGCAGTGTTTTCGAGCTCCGGAGAGGAATTCAATTTTTCTTGTTAAATCCTTGGGTTAGTTTAACTGTCTGAGAACGTCTCTGCCAACCCTGACAGCCTGTGCAGACCCTCACACCTGACGCCGGACATCGATTACATCCGGAATTTGCGCCAGGAGCCCCATCACCCGCGCCAGCTCTTCCATGTCCGCAACCTCGACAGTGATCCGCATATTGGCGAGCATTTCCCTTCGATCGGTCTGGCTGTTGACGCCAAGCACCGCGATCTCGGCATTCGCCAGCACCCCGGTCACATCCCGCAGCAGACCCTTGCGGTCGCCAGCAATCAACTGGATTGCCGCCACGAATTGCGAATCCGCCTGAGTCTCGGTCCACACCGCATCCACCAGACGAGCACGGTTTTCGGGGTCCATCTTCTTTACCACCCGACAGTCCTTGCGATGAATGGTAATGCCACGGCCACGGGTGATATAGCCGACGATGGGATCCGGTGGTACCGGTTTGCAGCAACCAGCCATGTGGGTGAGCAGATCCCCCACTCCCTCGACGGTCACCGATCCGGCGGCATCCCCGCTCGAAACCTTGCGCCGCCTCACCGGCAGCGGAGCAACGGATTCGTCGGATTTCTGTTTGTGTTTTTCGAGAGTCAGGGAAGCCTGACGGTTGGCCGCCTGGATGGCGGAAACCTCTCCACGTCCCAAGGCCGCCAGAAAATCGTTGACGGCAGGATAATGGAAATGGTGCGCAAGCGCCTCCAGGTCCGGCTTCGGCAATCCGAGCCGGGTGGACTCACGTTCCAGAAGCGACCGACCCATGTGGACGTGTTGATCATGGTCCTGGTGTTTGAACCATTGACGGATACGGGAACGCGCTCGCGCGGTCACCACATAGCCGTTGTGCGGATTCAACCAGTCCCGGCTGGGGCCGCCCTCGCGGGCAGTGAGGACCTCGACCCGATCACCGCTTTCCAGCGGGCGCGCAAGCTGCACGATACGGCCATTGACCTTGGCCCCACGACAGCGATGGCCGACATCGGTATGAATCGCATACGCGAAATCAATCGGTGTCGACCCCCTGGGCAGCTCGATTACGCGACTGTTGGGCGTCAGCACGAAGATGCGCCGCACCTCGAAATCATCGTCTTGAGGCACCTGGCCATCGCCTTCGGCCTGCGTATCCTGCTGTTCCAGCCAAACCCGCATCCAGGCGATCCGTCGCTCCAACTCCTCATCCGCCCGGTCGTTTTCCTTGTAGCGCCAATGGGCAGCGACACCACGTTCCGCCAGTTCGTGCATCTCCCGGGTGCGAACCTGGATCTCCAGGGGACGGCCGTCCAGACCCACCACTGCGGTATGCAGTGACTGATAACCATTACCCTTGGGATGGGCGATATAGTCGTCGAACTCCCCAGGAATGGGGCGCCACAGACTATGCGCCATGCCGAGCACCTCGTAGCACTGCGGCACCGTATCCACCAGCACCCGCACCGCCCGCACGTCGTACACCTGTTCGAAGTCCAGGCCCTTGTTCCGCATCTTGGCCAGGATGCTGTGAATATGCTTTGGCCGCCCGGTCACCTCGGCAGGGATGCCCTGCTCGCGGCACAGAGCCAGCAGGCGTTCGACCACATCACGGATAAAGGCCTCCCGTTCGCTCCGCTTGCCCTCCAGACGGGCAGCCAGGTCCTTGTAGGTTTCCGGCTCCAGATAGCGGAGGCAGAGATCTTCCAGCTCCCACTTCAATTGCCAGATACCAAGGCGGTTGGCCAGGGGCGCGTGTACCCGACGCGTTTCGAGCGCCACCTGCTTCTGCAGCTCCGGGGCCACATGCTTGAGGCGTCGCATCAGGCGGAGACGCTTGGCCAGCAACACAAGAATCGAGCGAACGTCGGTAGCGAGGTCCAGTACCAGGCGGCGCAGCTTTTCGATGTCCTCCTTGACCTCGTGCACGCTGGTCGCCGACAGCTCGCGAATACGGCTGACCTGCTCGACCATTCGAAGCACCGGCTCGCCGTAGTGTTTGCGCACGTGCTCGGGATCATACCCACCAACCTCCGGCATCTCCGAAAGGATTGCGGCGATCAGGGTATCGGTATCCAGCTTGAGGCCGTTCAGGGTATCGGCGGTGTAAAGCAGGGCAAGGAAACGGTCCATGCCGTCCACCAGGACCTGCCCCCTGTGGGCCCGCCTCGCCTCTTCCAAGGCCTGCGCCAGGCGACGGATTTCATCAGCGGGGCGTTCGGCCAAAGACTCCAGCCAACCCTGGACAACTTCTTCGTCAGGTGTTCCTTCGGCGGGGAGCTGGGTTACGACCGAAACCACGTCAACTTCCGACGGTGCTCAATCTTCCCGTTCCTCGATCCAGGCCATCTGGATGGCTTCGAGAATCTTTTCCCCACAGTGGTCCTTCTCATCCTCGAAATCGGGCAGCTCCATCACCCAGTTCATGAGATCGACAAAATTAACCCGCATCGGATCGACGTCCGGGTGAGCTTCGTCGAGCTCGATCGCAATATCCAGGGTATCGGTCCACTTCAGGCTCACCAACGTTCTCCTCAGTGATGTTCTTTGGCGTGGTTGATGGTGTACTTGGGGATCTCGACCACCAGATCCTCGCTGTCCACCACCGCCTGGCAGGAGAGGCGGCTTTCCGGCTCCAGCCCCCAGGCCTTGTCCAGCATGTCCTCCTCGTCTTCGGTGGGCTCGTTCAACGAATCGAAACCCTCCCGCACGATGACGTGACAGGTGGTACAGGCGCAGGATTTCTCACATGCGTGCTCTATTTCAATATCGCCGGCCAGAGCTGCATCACAGATCGTGGTGCCAGGCTCCGCTTCGATCAACGCCCCTTCGGGACAAAGCTCTTCGTGCGGCAGGAAAATTATCTTAGGCATCGTTCACCTTCCGATTCATGCGCGAATGATCCGCGACATGTCTATTCAAACTCGTCCACCTTGTGGCCCGTCATGGCCTTGCGGATATTACTGTTCATGCGCCTTTCGACATAAAACTCGCAGGCCTGCTCCAGCTGCCCGATCCCTTGCTTGATCGCGTCGCCATCGATAGCGGATTCGGCCAAGTCACGCAGACCCTGCAGGGCCTCCTCAACCGTGGTGCGCTCTGTTGCGCTCAGGAGTTCATCCCCATCGGCCGCCAGCGCCGCTTGCAGGGCTTCGATCACCCGTGCCGCCTCGACTTGCTGCTCAGCCACGCGACGGGCCGCCATGTCTTCGCCGGCATGCTCGATGGAGGAGCGCAACATATCGGCAATCTCTTCATCCGTCAGGCCATAGGAGGGCTTGACTTCCACGCTGGCCTTCACGCCCTGGCTGAGCTCCTCGGCCTCCACATGCAGCAAGCCGTCCGCATCGACCGAGAAAGCCACGCGGATACGCGCGGCCCCTGCCACCATCGGTGGAATGCCACGCAGCTCAAACCTCGCCAGCGAGCGACAGTCCGAGACCAGTTCCCGCTCGCCCTGCAAGACATGCACCGCCATGGCCGTCTGCCCATCCTTGAAGGTGGTGAATTCCTGCGCACGTCCCACCGGGATCGTCGTGTTGCGCGGAATGATCTTTTCCACCAGTCCGCCCATGGTCTCTATCCCCAGGGACAGCGGAATGACGTCCAGCAACAGCATTTCATCATCGGGTTTGTTACCGGCGAGTACATCCGCCTGTAAAGCGGCACCCACGGCAACCACCCGGTCGGGATCGATATCCACCAGCGGTTCGGTTGCGAAAAACTCTCCCACCTTTTCGCGCACACGCAGCGTTCGGGTTGAACCGCCCACCATCACCACATCCGTGATGTCCTCAGGAGAGACGCCGGCATCGCGCAGCGCCCGGCGGCAGGCGCTGATCGTCTTCCGCACCAGGGGATCGATCAGCTCGTTGAGGGTGTCCCGATCGAGTTCCCCCTGCCAGCTGCGCCCCTCCCCGTCATCCACCTGGAGGTCAACGCGCGATGCGGTTGCCAGCGCCTCCTTAGCCTCCCGTGCCTTACCCGTGAGGGCACGCAACAGCCCGGGTGGTGCATCAGACCCAATGCCCGCCTGCTGCATGATCCATTCAGCGACCACGTGATCGAAGTCGTCACCGCCGAGAGCCGAATCACCTCCGGTCGCCATGACCTCGAATACGCCTTTGTTGAGGCGCAGGATGGAGATATCGAAGGTGCCGCCCCCGAGATCGTAGATTGCGTGCACCCCCTCGGCCTCGCGATCCAGACCGTAGGCCACTGCCGCCGCCGTCGGCTCATTCAACAGGCGGAAAACGTTCAGCCCGGCGAGCTTTGCAGCGTCCTTGGTTGCCTGACGCTGGGCATCATCGAAATACGCGGGCACCGTGATCACCACCCCGGTCAACTCCCCGCCCAAGGTCGCCTCAGCGCGCTGTGCGAGCACTTTGAGGATCTCCGCAGACACCTCCACCGGGCTGACTGCGCCGCTCACAGTGTCGATCCGCGGGACAGCGCTATCGACAGCGCTGAAACGATACGGAAGCTTGCCGCCCAGGGTTTTCAGTTCGTCCAGCCCACGACCGATCAGACGCTTTGCCGATACGATGGTGTTGTGCGGGTCATCTACGGCTGCCTCGCGCGCAGCGGCCCCCACCACTGCTCCCTGTGCGGTGTATCGCACCACTGAAGGCAGGATATGCCCACCCGCCTCGTCAGGGAGTGTTTCCGCAACACCGCTGCGGACCGATGCCACCAGGGAATTGGTTGTACCCAGATCGATCCCGGCCGCGAGACGGTGCTGGTGGGGTGCCGCCGACTGTCCCGGCTCGGCAATCTGTAACAAAGCCATCAGATCAATTCTTCCAGTTCAGCCTCTAAAGCCTCGGCCTCGTGATACAACTTGTTCAGGAACTGCATTTTGCTTACCGACTCCCTCGCTGCCTCGAGTTGCTCCTGGGTGGCTGTTTCCAGCTGGACCGCAAGCTCCGCAACCTGCGCCTTGAGCATGCCCCGGATTTCGCGCAGCAACTCATCCAGACGCGCTTCGGGATTCGCATGCGAACGGGTATCTGCCAGGGCCTCACGCATTTCCATCTGCTGCATCAGGAAAGCCGCATCACGGGTCGTCGCGGTCTCCAGGCCGGTATCGAAGCCCTGCAGCTGCAGCATGTAAATGGCACGCTTCAGCGGGTCGCGCAGGGTCTCGTAGGCCTCATTGACCTGGGTGGCCTGCTGCAAAGCAAGTCGCTTTTCCTGCTCCGGCGCACTCGCGTAACGATCCGGATGCACCACCCGCTGCAGCTCGCGGTAACGATCGGAGAGTTCACCGACATCCAACACGAAGGCCACAGGAAGGCCAAAAAGATCAAAGTAGTTCTTGGTCAGATCGATCATCGCTCTCAACCGACGACGCCCGCGTAAGCGGGCGTCGTCTGTAACTTTGTGCGCGCCAGTTCAGATAGTGAAACTTTCGCCGCAACCGCATTCGTCCTTGACGTTGGGATTGTTGAACAGAAAACCTTCGTTGAGCCCTTCCTTGCCGTAATCGAGCTGTGTTCCATCCAGGTAAACCAGGCTTTTCTGATCCACGATCACTTTCACGCCGTTGTCTTCGAAGACCACGTCGTCCTCTTTCGTGTCATCCACGAACTCGAGTACATAGGCCATGCCCGAGCAGCCGGACGTCTTGACACCCAGTCTCACCCCGACACCTGATCCGCGACTCTCCAGAAAACGCTGCACGCGCTCGGCGGCGGCGTCACTCAAAGTGATTGCCATAGCACAAACCCTCTGTGAAAGGCCGTTCAGCCGCTCTGTTTGCCCTGCAGGTCTTCTATCGCCGCCTTGATTGCATCTTCAGCCAGAACCGAGCAATGCACCTTGACCGGTGGTAACGCGAGTTCTTCGGCGATGTCCGTGTTGCGGATCTCCCGCGCTTGTTCGAGCGTCTTGCCCTTGACCCACTCGGTCAACAGCGAACTTGAGGCAATTGCCGAGCCACAACCGTAGGTCTTGAACTTGGCGTCCTTGATTACACCGTCGTCATCGACCTGGATCTGAAGACGCATCACATCGCCACACGCAGGGGCACCCACCATACCGGTCCCAACGTGCCGGTCATCCTTGTCCAGGGTGCCGACGTTGCGGGGATTTTCGTAATGATCGATGACCTTGTCACTGTACGGCATGTGCATTCACCTCCAAATCAGACCAGAAAACCGCGTTGGCCCGGGAGCACCTGGATGGCGCCCCCGGGCACACTCAATCAGCGACGCGGACCGTCATCCCGCGGACGGGCTTCGTTGACACGAACGTTGCGACCATTGATCGGCTGCTCGTTAAGTCCCTCGATGGCCGCCTGCGCTTCCGCATCATTCGGCATTTCCACAAAACCGAATCCCTTGGAACGCCCGGTGTCCCGGTCCATAATCACTTTCGCCCTGGCAACTTCTCCAAAGGCAGCAAATGCGTCCTGCAAGTCATCATCAGAAACGCTGTATGCCAAATTACCCACATAAATATTCTTCATCGAATCAATCTCAAAATAACCGTGCCTCGTCAAATTCCACTCCCCTGTAAGACCAAGTCACCCATCTGACCGGGGATCACCATGCCCATGCTGGCATGCTAGATTCTGCTTGAGCGAAATGACAAGTATGCTGCAACCAGGGCGGAAAAACCGCCTTTAGAGGAAGAACAGACCTGCAATCACGCCTGGCCGCCCAATGGACAGCCTGAGAGCGGGCAATCATACAGCAAAGCCGTGAGCGCCGTCAGTGCGCGGCCCACTGTACCGATTCGAGATCGATGCCGTCCTTGAACATGTCCCACAACGGGCTCAGCTCACGCAGGCGCTCGACCTGCTTTCTCACCTGCTCGATCACGTAATCCACCTCTTCCGCGGTGGTGAAGCGTCCCATAGTGAAACGCAGTGAACTGTGTGCCAATTCGTCCGAACGCCCCAGGGCCCGCAGTACGTAGCTGGGCTCCAGACTCGCGGAGGTGCAGGCGCTGCCGGATGAGACCGCCATGTCCTTGAGCGCCATCATCAGGGATTCACCCTCTACAAAATTAAAACTCACGTTCAGGTTGCCCGGAATGCGTTGTTCTAGATCGCCATTGACGTAGACCTCTTCCATGTCTTTGAAGCCATCCCAGAGACGGTTACGCAGGGAAAGCAGGCGTTCATTTTCGGCCGCCATCTCCTCCCTGGCAATTCGGAAGGCCTCCCCCATGCCGACGATCTGGTGAGTCGCCAGGGTTCCCGAGCGCATACCCCGCTCGTGTCCACCGCCATGCATCTGCGCCTCGATGCGGACGCGTGGCTTTCGCTGCACGTAGAGGGCACCGATACCCTTGGGTCCGTAAATCTTGTGGGCGGAGAAGCTCATCAGGTCGACCGGCAGATGCTCGAGATCGATTTCCACTTTGCCCGGGCTCTGTGCCGCATCGACATGGAAGATGATCTTGTTCTCGCGGCAGATGTTCCCAATGGCCTCGATATCCTGGATGACGCCGATCTCGTTATTCACGTGCATCACCGAGGCCAGGATAGTGTCCTCGCGGATTGCATCGCGGAAGGCGTCCAGGTCCAGCAGACCGTTATCGAGCACCTCCATATAAGTGACCTCAAACCCTTCCCGCTCCAGCTGGCGACAGGTATCAAGGACCGCTTTATGTTCGGTCTTGAGGGTGATGATGTGCTTGCCTTTCTTCTGATAGAAATGTGCCGCACCCTTGATGGCCAAATTGTCTGACTCGGTCGCACCGGAAGTCCATACAATCTCCTTGGGGTTGGCGTTGACCAGCGCCGCAACGTTGGCACGCGCCTCATCGACCAGCTTCTCCGCCTCCCAGCCAAAGGGATGAGAACGGGATGCCGGATTGCCGAAAACCCCGTCCGGGGTCAGGCAGGCACACATCTTTTCGGCAACCCGCGGATCCACGGGCGTGGTCGCCGAGTAATCGAAATAAAGCGGAAATTTCATCGTAAAACCCTAATACAGCAGCCCCTAGCGGGCATTGATTGCTTCGGCGGAAACGGTCGGCGCTTCGTCCTGTTGACGTCGCGCGACCTCCTGGACACCCCGACGCTGCATCAGATCCTCGAGACTGATCTGGTTGAGGTAGTCATAGATTCTGGCGCTCAAATCCTGCCACAGGTCATGCGTGAGACACTGCTGGTTGTCCTGACAGTTATGCGCCCCGGCGCAGCGCGTCGTATCCACGTTCTCGTCCACCGCCGAAATGACCTCGGCAACGAAAATCGAGCCGGCATCGCGTCCGAGGGTGTAGCCGCCACCGGGGCCCCTCACGCTGCTCACCAGCGCCTGCTTGCGCAAGCGGGAGAAAAGCTGTTCAAGGTAGGAAAGCGATATCCCCTGACGTTGCGCGATGTCCGCCAGGGTGATCGGACCCTTGCCCTGATGCATGGACAGATCAAGCATGGCGGTAACCGCATAGCGGCCTTTGGTGGTCAATCTCACGGCACCAGACTCCGGTTCAACAACTGCGCGGAACTATACATTGCCGACTAAATTAGTCAAGAATAGCCAAACGCGTTGGAAACCGGGTTATTTGTCAGTTTCGCGGGCTTCCCCGGTGACCTCATCGGTATCTTCGTCCAGATGCATACGATCGAGTTCTTCCGCGGTCGATACGATCTCGCAGGACGGCAGATCCGGAAGGTCCGTATCCTCCGGCGGGTGGGCACCCATCTCGCGCATGGCCTCGCACATCTGTTTCATGCGCGACTCCATCAGGTGCAGGTGATCGAGCATACAATTGACCGCGTGCGCCACCGGGTCAGGGGCATCGCGGGTGACACCGTAGGCATCGAATCCCATCTTGGTGGCCATGTGCTCCCGGTGCGCCGTATCACTTGGCACCTTCTTTGCCTCGATCAATCGCCCGGGGACACCCACAACGGTGCTCTCGGCCGGCACCGATTTGACCACCACGGCGTTCGACCCAATACGCGCCCCATCGCCAATATCGATCGGTCCCAGCACTTTGGCGCCCGCACCGACGACCACACCGTCACCCAGGGTCGGGTGACGTTTGCCCTTCTGCCAACTTGTGCCACCCAGGGTCACGCCGTGGTAAAGCGTGCAGTCGTCTCCGATGACCGCGGTCTCACCGATAACCACGCCCATGCCGTGATCGATGAAAAAGCGCCTCCCGATCGTGGCCGCCGGGTGGATTTCAACCCCTGTCAGCCAGCGGCCGAGGTGGGCAATGAAGCGTGCCAGCCATTTCGCATCCAGGTTCCAAACCGCGTGTGCCAGGCGATGGAACATCATGGCATGCACACCGGGGTAGGCAGTCAGCACCTCGAAGGTATTGCGTGCCGCGGGGTCGCGGTCGAAGACGACCTGGAGATCATCACGAAAATTCTGAAACATCACAATTCGCTCGCGCGTGTCTGTTAGGGCTGATCCACATCCCGGTTCGGTCGATCCCGCATGGACTTGCGACCCTGCGCCGAACTCAGGATGCCGCGCAGTATATTAACTTCACGCTCATCCGGGGTGGCCCGATGAAACAAGCGACGCAGGCGCTGCATGATGCGACCCTCGCGTCCGGGTTGGAGAAACCCGAAATCCATGAGCGCCTGTTCAAGATGGGTGAACAGCCCCTCCATCTGGGCCATGGATGCAGCCGGGGACTGCTCATCGCCCTGCCCGATCTCTCCTTTGGATTCCTGCAGCGACTGCACGCGCAGTTCGTAGGCCAACACCTGGACAGCCATCGCGATATTCAGCGAGGAGTACTCCGGATTCGCCGGTATGTGCATCAGGTGCGTACAACGATCCAGTTCGGCTGCGGTCAGCCCCGAACTCTCGCGCCCGAATACCAGGGCCACCGGCACTGACTCTGCATGCTGCAGGGCCATTCCGGCCGCTTCCGACGGCAGCAGCGGATCCCAAAGTCCGGAACGCTTACGCGCACTCGCACCCATCACCAGGGGACAATCGCCGACTGCCTGCTCGATCGAATCGACCACGCGTGCGCGCTCCAGCACATCCTGTGCGCCGGACGCACGCGCATCCGCTTCGGGTGACGGAAAATCCAGTGGATTGACCAGCACCAGGTGCTCCAGGCACATGTTCTTCATCGCGCGCGCGACAGCCCCGATATTTCCCGGATGCGAAGTCTCGACCAGGACGACTCTTATATTGCTCAACATGCCCCTATCTTACTGCAGACCGGACCGACTAACGGTGGCCGTTGAACGGCAATTGCCGTATTCTTGCGCGCGCCATGAATCCCACAACCAATATTGCAGTTCGCGCGGCCCGCAAAGCGGGCAGTATCATGATGCGGTACTTCAACCGCATCGAAACCCTCACCATCGCGGAGAAACAGTCCAACGACTACGTTTCCGAAGTGGACCGGCTGGCTGAGGAGGCGATTATCGAGACCGTTCGCCGCGCCTACCCGCACCATGCCATCCTGGCGGAAGAAAGCGGATCACACCCGGGCAACGAGTATCAGTGGATCATCGACCCGCTCGACGGTACCACCAACTACCTGCACGGCCTCCCCCAGTTCTCCGTTTCGATTGCCCTGCAGCACAAGGACGAACTGATCAGCGCCGCCGTCTACGACCCGGTTCGGGATGAAATGTTTACCGCCAGCCGGGGAAATGGCGCGCTGCTCAACGATCGACGCCTGCGCGTCAGCGGCCAGCGCTCACTCAAGGGCGCCCTTATCGGGACCGGCATCCCCTTCCGCGATCAACGCTATCTCGACAACTACCTCGACATGCTGCGTGCCATGGTCAAGGACACCGCCGGGATCCGTCGACCCGGTTCCGCAGCACTCGACTTCGCTTGGGTGGCCGCCGGCAGAATGGACGGTTTCTGGGAGCTCGGGCTGTCCGCCTGGGACTTTGCTGCCGGCAACCTGATTGTGCAGGAGGCCGGCGGCCTGGTCAGCGACATACGCGGTGGCAGCCGACAACTTGAAAGCGGCAACGTAATCGTCGGCAACCTGAGGGTGCATCGCGAGATGGTCGAGCGTCTGGCGCCGTACGTACCCGAGGCCATGCGCTTCTGAAGCCGCAGCGTACGGACCCTACCAGCGCGGCCAGATACCTGACCAAGACCCACTGCCAACTGACTTCAGATAGGCCTGGCCACGCTGCAGGGGGTTTCCCCCGTTGTACCGCTTTTTAACCTATGTTGAGATGAGAACGACTCAAGGAATAGCTTTCGCAACCGAAAGCCAACCTTGCTAGTCGGAGTGAAGCAACATAGATGGAAGTATTGTTATGAAAGGCATCGTCACCTCCACCCTGTTCCCGCCGGTCGGCGCCTGTCGTTACGGTTGCGGAACCAACTGCACCCCCGCGATCACCGTGTTCTGGCTGTTTGGCGTGGTCAGCGTGATTTTCGGTTTGATGGGAGGACCGACCAACGAACCCGGAATCAGCTGGTACACCGTGGGGCTGGGTCTGGCCATGTGGGGCATAGCTGCGACCTGGACCCTTGTGACCCTTCACGGGGTCGAAGCCGACCGTTGTCACGGCATATGGAGCGCCAGGGACCGGCAGGTCCAATCCAGTGACAGCGAAGCCGATCCCTTCGACGAGATCAAGAAAGCGCGCTGAACAGCCAAGCACCGTTTCCTTATCAGGTCTCCAGGATCAACTGTTCCGATCCGCGCTCGCACGTGATGTGTGCATCGAAAGCGACCGCGCTTTCCTGGGGGAAAGACTGCGCCACGATCCACACCTGACTGATGTCCTCCCCCAGGTCCGCGAGCGCTGCAAGTGCCTTGCGGGTGCGCTCCTCGTCGAAGAAGGCAAAGGGCTCATCCAGGAAGGCGAACTGCTGGCCCTTGATTTTACGACTCAGCAGTTTCTGGGAAAGCGCCAGGCGGAGTGCCAGCATGATCTGCCGCTGGGTACCGCTGGAAACCTCTTCCAGAACCATGAAATCGCGTTTTTCCGCCGAGAACACGCGTACCCTGAGGTCCTGATCGATCTGCAGGTGTTCATACCGCTCATCCGTGAAACGGGGCAGCATGCGCGCCACGAGATCCTTGATATCGCGGTTGAAATTGTTCGACAGGTGGGCAATGGCGCCCCTCAGTAACTCCTGTGCCTTGCGTCGCAGGTCGATCCGGCTCTCCACTTCGTCGCGTTTGGCACGAATACCGGCCTGTACCTCGAGCAGGTTTCGGTGCTGCTTGAGACGCTCCTGTTCAGCGACAATAGCCTCATCGAGATCCACCACCTGTGCCGCAAGCAACTCCCGAACATAGTC
>Ga0180435_10002724_pt1 | contig 17947 bp, 20 predicted proteins | sample SS_ome_3_FD_132467 | JGI IMG/M metagenome (GOLD analysis project Ga0180435, IMG submission 132467) | Hypersaline lake sediment archaeal communities from the Salton Sea, California, USA - SS_3_S_1 metaG | ecosystem: Environmental > Aquatic > Non-marine Saline and Alkaline > Hypersaline >...
ACGTTCGACACGTCGGTGAAGCCTTTCTTGCGAAAGTACTCCGCCGCGCCCTGGCTGGCGTTGCCGTGGTGGCACAGAAACGCCAGGCCGGTGTCTTTCGGCATGGCTTCCAGCTTTGCCATGAGTTCACGGTCGAGCGGCAGCGCGCCTTCGATGGAGGCGAGCGCACGTTCCGCCTCGCCGCGGATATCGACGACGAGGATGTTACCGGCCGCCATGCGTTCGGCCAGCTCCTTGACACCCATCTGCGCCACCGGCGCGGGTGCGCCGGGCAGGTCGATGGTCAGGCCTTCGCCCTGCATGTTCGAGACCCAGTCGATGGTGGCGCCCCGGGCGCGTTGCGCGGTGGCGATGTCCATGTGGATTTTCAGGCCGTTGTTCTCGGCCACGATCTCGTGTCCCTGCGGCTGGCCGAGGTCGAAGCCCGCGTTGAATCCGGAATCGACGTTGAAGAACAGACCGATGCCGGGCTGACCTGCCATGACCTCGCGGATTTTTTCCGCGGCAATGTCCGTCACCGTGATTTCCGGCGGTGTCCGGTCCGGCGCCTCGGCGCCGAGGGACTCGTGCAGTTCACCGGAGTTGAGCATGTTGAGCACGATATCGCAGCCGCCCATCAACTCGCCGTCGATGTAGAGCTGCGGAATCGTCGGCCAATTGCCGTAGGCCTTGATGCCTTCGCGGATCTCGGGGTCGTCCAGCACGTTGACCGTGAGGTAGTCCGGCACGACGCTGTCCAGCGCCGCCACCGTCTTGGCGGAGAAGCCGCACATCGGCTGCTGGCGCGTGCCTTTCATGAACAACACGACCTTGTTGCCCTTTACGTATTCCTCGATCCTGCTCTTGACAGCGTCATTCAATTCCATGGTTCGTTCCGTTCTCAGGGGCGCGCCCGGCGGGCGCTGCTCGTTAATCGGTTCAGAAGGATATGGCGACGTGCGATTCCGAAATCAAGAAAGCGCTTCGAGCGGTGCAGGATGAGGGTCAATGCGGGCCGGGAGCGGCATCCGGTTCCGGTATGAGCTGGCGGCGCTCCTCGTCGTACAGCATGTCGCAGGGAAAGGCCACGGTGTGTCCGGCGGGCATCGAACGCCGCAATTCCTCGTGAATCCTGTTGAGCCCCTCGGCCTGCAGCGGGTAGAGATTCCTGACCCGGCCGTTATCGACGAGCGTGATCGCGATCGTGCCGATATCTCCAAAGCTGTGCTCGGTGACGTTCGCGTCTCCCTGGTGAGGAAGCCGGTCGCTGTGCTCGGTCAGGTAAGCCGACTCCAGCGCTCTTCGGTTCGCCGGGTCGTGAAAGACCAGCTCGATGCCGTGCGCTTTCAGGGTGGTCAGGTACTGGCGCGTTTCGCGGGTCCAGTCTGCGTATGCCGCCGACAATTCGCCGCGTTGGGCCGGAATTTCGCTTCCGCTGCCTTTACTGGCCCAGAAGTCAAAGGTCTGGAAGTCCGAATGCACGGCGCCGTCGCGTAATTCGTAGCGGTTCCCCAGCCCGGTTGTGACGCTCAGCTCGCCGTTTCCCTCCAGGGCGCTGTCCAGCAATTCCCAGAGCGGAAGAAAACCGAAATGCTCGAGCTGCATGCGCAGCATCGCATAGAGGTCGGTCAGCGTCATCAGCCGGGCATGGTTGATCGTCACGTCGAAGGCCGACTGCAGCCAGGCCGCGGAGTGGGCCGAGAGCTGGCCTTCCTCCATGAAACGGTACTCCATGGCCTGTCCGAGTTCCCGGATTTCCGCGGCCGGCCCCTGCACGATGACAGGCAGCAGCTGAAGCAGCCCGCGAGGAGCCCGCCCATCGGGCTGCAGGCTGTCGACGGGCATCGCGCCGTTGTTGGCGCCGACGCTGACGAGCTTCGGGCTGAAGCGTTCCTCGCGCTTGTCGGTGGATACGTTCTCCAGCGCCGTGAACAGGGGGTAGGACGGCTGCAGAAGCTGCGTTTGGTCATAGAGGGCGCCCGCGGCGATCAGGCTGCAGCGGGCGATGTCGGGCATCAGGGCCTTGAGATCCGCTGCGAGGTGGGCGAGCAGCTGCTCGGCATCACGTTTTTCGAGTACAGCGGGCGGGGCCGACGCCGGCCCCTGGCAGCGCGTTCCATCGGTTTCAATGGCGACGAGTATGCGGTAGAACGCCGTTTCGACCATTGGGAGCGCCTAGAGAGGATTGTCCCGGACCAGCTTTTCGGTCCGGGTAACCGCTGCGCGAAACTGGCCGGGACGCCCCGGAACACGGTACATGTAGCCTTCCTCGTCGAACTCCAGGTTGCCTTCGCCCAGGGTGTCAACGTCACCCGAAATCGTTATCGACAGGCTGTCCAGGGTTCCGTTCGACAGTGATTCCAGCAGCGTGCGGGTGAAATCGTCCGGCTTCGATTCGACCGTGACGGACTCGGCGCTGTTGGCGTCGATGAGCAATCGCTCTCCGCTGGAATGCTCGAGCAGGACGGTCTCGCGGACCATGATCCGGATGTTCATGGCCTCTATGTTCATGGCCACGCCGTTTTCATTCGACAGGTCGAAGCGAACGGTCAATTCCTGCGCATCCAGTTCCATCTGCGAAACTCCGACGAAGGGTGCACGCCCCGTGATCACCTGGGGGGTGCAGGAAGCCGTCAGCAGCAGGGAAAGCGCGATACCCGGCAACAACAGGAAAAAAGGCAGTCGGTCTCTGAGTTCTTTGCGCATCAACGGTTCCATAAGTGACATCGTGTACGGTGGTGCCTGCTTGTCGTGCCGTGCTCGTCCGTTACGGGAACTTCCGCGGGCTCACGTTCCCGGCAGGCGGCAAACGCCTCGCTGCACCGTGTATGAAACACGCAGCCGGACGCCGGCGTCAAGACTGCGGGGACCTCTCCGTCGAGTGCCCGGGGCGCGGGCTGCGCCGGGTCTGCGACCGGAACGGCCTGCAGCAGCGCCTGCGTGTACGGGTGCGCCGGGTGCCGAAGCAGCCGGTCGGTGGGCCCGGTCTCCACGATTCGACCGGCGTACATGACGGCCATGCTGTCCGCCAGGCGCCGGACCACCCCGATATCGTGCGATATGAACAGGAAGGCGATACCCAGCGACTCTCTGAGCTCGAGGATCAGGTCGGTGATCCGCTTCTGGGTGGGCACGTCGAGAGATGAGACCGGTTCGTCGGCAACCACCAGGTCCGGTTCGCAAACCAGGGCGCGCGCCAGCGCGACCCGCTGCCGCTGCCCGCCCGAGAGTTCGTTCGGCAGGCGTTCGAGCAGGGCGGTGTCCAGGCCCACCGACTCGATTGTTTTCGCGATCATGGCATCGCGGCGGTCGCGGTCGCCCATGCGGAAATGATCGAGCGGCTCAACCAGCGATTGCCGCACGGTGCGGCGTGGACTCAGCGCCGAGTAGGGATCCTGGAACACGGCCTGGATGCGCCTGCGCAAGTCGCGGCTGTCGGCAGAGCGTGCGTTCGCAATGTCTTTTCCTCGAAAACTGATTTTTCCGGATGTCAGCGGCTGCAGCCGCAGCACCGCGCTGGCAACGGTACTCTTGCCTGCACCCGACTCGCCGACCAGGCCGAGAATTTCGCCGGGAAGCAAGTCAAAGCTGACCTGCCTGACCGCCTCGAATGGCTGCTTGCCGCGTCCAGCGTAACTCAGCGATATTTCGCTGACGTTCAGCAGCGGTGTGGGGCGCTGCGTTTTCATGTGCTCAACTCGCGTGCTGCGGCAATCAGCGATCCGGTGTACGGATTTTCGGGTTTGGCGAACAGGTCTTTCACGGGCTGGTTTTCCAGCAGTTTTCCGCGCCGCATGATCAGCGCGCGATCGCCGTATTGCGCGACGACGCCAAGGTCATGCGTGATCAGGAGGATTGCGGTGCCGATCTCCCGTCCGAGCTTCGTCATCTGCTCCAGCACCTGGGCCTGCGTCGTCACGTCGAGCGCCGTTGTGGGTTCGTCTGCGATCAATACCCGCGGCCGGCAGGCCATCGCCATGGCGACGATCAGGCGCTGCCGCAGGCCGCCCGAGAGCTGGTGCGGGTAGCTGCGCATGATGCGCTCCGGATCCTGGATTCCAACGCGAGTCAGCATCTCGGCCGCTGAATCCCGCGCCTGGCTGCGGGATTGCCCGCGATGCCGGCGAAACTGTTGCGCCAATTGCTGCCCGTTGCTGAAGACGGGGTCCAGCGCGGTCATCGGCTCCTGGAAAACCATCGAGATTTCCCGCCCGCGAATGCGGCGCATTTCGGCTTCTCCCATGGACATGAGCTCCTGTTCGCCGAGGCGAATCGACCCTGTCCTCCTGTTTTTTACATCCCGCGCAAGAAGGCCCATGATCGCTTCTGCCGTCTTGGTCTTGCCGCAGCCCGATTCGCCGACCAGGGCCAGTACTTCACCTTCGTATAAATCGAAACTGACCCGGTCCACCACGGCCTGGTCGCCGATAAATACCGAGAGGTCGCGGACGCTGAGCGCGGGATTCTTCACAGCGCCGCCTGCTTCGGATCAAGGGCATCCTGCATGGCGTCCGCGAGCAGGTTCAGGCCGAGCAGGAGCAGGAACAGCATGCCGGACGCGGCGATGAAGTTGCCGAAATGGCCGGCGAGCACTTCCTGCGTGCTCTCGGCCAGCATCAGCCCCCAGCTGACCCCGTCCTGGACCCCGAGACCGAGAAAACTGAGCACGACCTCGGTCTTGATGGCGGCCACGAAAGCGATGGTGCCCTGGACGAGCAGGATGTGCGTCGTGTTCGGCAGCACGTGACGGGCCAGGATCACCACCCCCGGCAGGCCGATGGCGCGGGCGGAGCGAACGTAGTCAAGCGAGCGGATTTTCAGTACCTCGGCGCGGACCAGCCGGGCCGTCGTGGTCCAGAACGTCGCGACCATCGCGAGGTGCATGGCCCAGGGCGCTCCGCGAAGGGCGAAGGCGACCGCGGCAACGAACAGGTAAAACGGAATCGCGTCCAGGACACCCTTCAGCCAGGTGATCGCGCCGTCGACCCAGGTATCGCCGCGCCAACCCGCCACGGCGCCCAGCACGGCGCCCAGCACGGTCGAGAGCAGGGCCACTACCAGACCGATCTCAAAAGCCGTCCGCACACTGTAAACGGCGCGTTCAAATATGTCCTGGCCCAGCACGTTCGTTCCGAACCAATGGGCCGCACCCGGCCCCTCCCAGCGGGCCCCGTCTGCCGCCGACCAATCCTGTCCGAGCCAGCCCGCCCAGACCGCGATGGCGGCCAGGAAAAACAGGGCAACGATAGACAGGCCGGCGAGCCCGCTGCGGTCCTTTCTGAGTCTGCTGAACGTTCGCGCCATCGCCATCATGTCACCCGGGGATCGACGAGTCGGTAGAGCGTGTCGGTGACGGCCTGCAGCAGCACGAAGGCCACCGCGGTGAGCCCCACGACGGCCTTCAGGACCGGCTGGTCACCGCTCGTTATCGCCTCGAAGGTGGCCAGCCCGATACCCGGAATTCCGAAGTAGCTCTCGATCAGCAGGCTGCCTGAAATGACCACCAGTGGAATCGAAAACATGAACCGGGTAATCACGGGAACGAGGCTGTTTCTGAGCACGTGTTTCCACAGAATCTCCGTGGTCGAAGCGCCGAAAGCGCGCGCCGTGCGAATGTGATCCCGGCCGTATTCTTCGATGAACACGGCCCGGTAGAAGCGCGTGTTGTAGCCGAGCGTGACCAGGATCAGAGAGAGGCTGGGCACGGTGGCGTATTGAAGGTAGGAGGCGAAGCTGTCCACGCGCCAACCGCGCACCGGAAACAGGTCGAGACCGTAGGGAGTGCACAGCAGCGCCTGCAGGGCGATGATGATGACCAGGAAACTGAGGCTCATGCCGCTCACCGAAAAACCGGTGATGAGCCGGTCCGGCCAGCGGCCCCGGTGCTGCGCCGCCGCCAGCCCGAGCGCAATGCCGAGCAGGTTGCCCAGCACGAAGCCCGGAATCATCAGGGCGAGCGAGACGGGCAGGGTGCGGGCCAGCAGGCTGCGGACCGCTTCGCCGGATGCATTCGAAGCTCCCAGGTCGAGCGTGACGAGTTCACGCAGGTACTCGAAATACCGGGCGAAAAACGGTTGGTCATAACCCAGTTGATGGCGAACGCTGGCGATTTCTTCCGCGCTGGCGTTCTTGCCGATCAGGCTGTAGGTCTGGTCGGGGCCGAACCAGACCATCAGCAGGAAACTCAGGAAGGTCACGCCCAGGATGAGCAGCAGCCCGTGCAACAGCTTGCCTGCCGTGAAACGCACTAGTTCGCAGGCTCCTCCGCTGGCGCGCCGGCCCGGTCGACGAAGCGGAAGAAAAATCCGCCCACGAAAGAGCGGTCCGGCAGCATCGTGTACTCGCGGTTCCAGACCAGGATGAGGGTTCGGGAAATTCCGCTGATCGTGGCGCAGTCTTCCTGCAGGATGCGGTTCATGTTGCGGTACATGCTGGTTCGCATCGGCGACGGACGCAGCGTGGCGCTGGCTCGAAAGAGCCGGTTGAACTCCGGGTTGTCGTAGTTGGCGCTGTTCGATCCGGGTGAGGCGTTGGGGCCGAAAAACAGCTGCATGGTGTTCTCGGCGTCAGGGTAATCCATGGTCCAGCCGGTCGTGACCAGCATGACTTCACGGTTGAGGTAGGCGCGGGCGTAATCGCCGTAAGTCGCAAAGGTCAGGGGGCGGATTTTTTCCGCCGGGTAGCCGATGTCGGCCATGAAGCTTCGAAACTGTTCAAACATCTGCCGCTCCGTGACGCTGGACGGAAAACCGTATTCCAGCGTCGGCAGGTTGTCCGCGTGCCAGCCTGACTCGCGCAGCAAGCGCCGCGCGCCGTCCAGGTCGCGTTCTGTCCATGTACGGTCCTGGGACGTATCGTACTCTGGGGCGACCGGAGGGATGATGCCGGGAAACACGCGGCCGATACCGTAATAGAACACTTCGTTCCGGCGCTCCCAGTCAAAGGCCTTGACGATGGCGCAGCGCAGGCCGCGATTGCGTGCATCCTGGTCCGGGTCCGGGTGGTAGCCGATAGCCGGGTCGTCCATGTTGAAGTCGGTGTGTACGAACCCGGATTCCAGGTTGGCCGCGAGGTCGAAGCGGGCCGCCATTTCAGCGTTTAGCCTGGGCGGCGCCCGGGACGCCAGCACGCTGTCGAACTGGCTGACCGGAACCTTGATGAAATCCGCTTCTCCGGCGATCAGCGTATTCCAGCGCGCCGCATCCTCGGCGATGAACTGCACCTCGATGCGGTCGATGAAGGGCGGAGCGCGCCCTTCCAGGTGTTCAAAGCTTCCTGTCCCGGCCGCGGCCGGGTCCGCGCCTTCCGCTTCCAGGCTGAAGGGTTCATGGCGAAACGATTCGCTGCGCAGCAGGGTCGCGCCGGAACTGTCGAAGCCGTCCAGGCGATACGGCCCCGAACCGACCGGGTTTATCGCGAACCCGGCGCCATAATGCTCGACTGCTTCACGCGGCACGACGGCGGCAAAACCCTGCGCCAGAGTGTGGGTGAGTTGCGGAAACGGCGTAATCAGCTGGATCTGCACGGTGCGCTCATCGATCGCGCGCAGTCCGGGAACCGGAGCGTCGTAGTCAGCGCCGTCGGTTTTCCATTGTTCCATGCCGACAATGCGGTCCTGCCACAGCCATGCGCCCCGGGACCGGGTAGCGGGATCGAAGTGGCGCTTGAGCGAATAAACGAAGTCCTCGGCGGTCACGGCCCGGCCCGCTCCGCCGGGGAATGCCGCGTCGTCGATGAAGCGCGCCCCCGGCTTGATGCGAATGGTGTAAATCAGGCCGTCCGTCGAGACCTGCGGCATACCGTCCGCGAGATTGGGGGTCAGCTCGTAGGGGCGCGCCAGGTACTTGTAGCGATAGAGGGTGTCGTACAGGTTGACGACCAGCATCTTGGCGTAGACGCTCGAGGCCTGCGCCGGGTCGAGGCTCCGCGGCGCGCCGTCCATGGCGTGGCGGTAGACGGTCGCCTCCGCAGCGCCGGAGTCGTTTGCCGGCTCGGAGCAGGCGGCGGTGAGGACCAGCGCCGCCGCGACCGCGATTCGATGGAGCAGCCCCGGGAATCTCCGCGCCATCAGTACTCCTCCAGCAGCGCTTCGTAGTCGGGCAGCGGCGGGTCGCCGTCGAAAATATCGAATTCACGGTTCTGCAGGTAAACGTCGCGCACCAGAACGTAGGGATCAGGCGCCGACCGGAGCTGTTCATCGAAGGGAAGCAGTTCCGCCCGCAGCGTGACCAGGTCGATCGCGACAAGGTAATAGGCGTCGTGTTCGCGCACCATGTAACTGATCGGGTGGAAGTAGCCGTAAAAACTGCGGCCGGCCAAATCGCGTACGGTGTATGGACCGAAGATGGGCATCACGAAATAGCGGCTCTCTTTCCAGCCCCAGACCGCCATCGTCTGGCCGAAGTCCTCGGCGTGATGCGGCAGCCCCGCGCGTGACGCAACGTCGAAAAAGCCGCCGAGACCGACCGTGGTGTTGACCAGGAATCGTGCCGTCGCATCCAGGGACATCTCGAACTTGCCCTGCATCAGCAGGTTGAGAAAGGTAACCGGGTAGGCGAGGTTGCGGAAAAAGTTGCGCACGCCGCGCTGCGGCGCGTCCGGCATCACGGTATCGTAGCCCTTGGCGACGGGCCGCAAGACGTACGTGTCGAGACCCATGTTGAACGCGTGAACCTTGCGGTTATAGGGTTCCCAGGGATCGCGTTCGGGATCTGTCAGGGCGACCTGCTGACTCGAGCAGGCTGTGAGCAAGGCAAGGAGCAACAGGGCGGCCGGGAGCCGGGTCGAAACGCGCAGGGTCATGCTTCCTTTCCCGTCAGGTCCAGCAGCTTGATCGCCCCGTTCAGCCGGGCCAGACGCAGCAGGTTCCGGGGTACGCCGCGCATCTCGATTCTGCGGTGGCTGTCGCGGTTGCCGGCCTGCCATTCGAGCAGCAGTGCGAGGCCGGCGCTGTCCACGGACGTTACGCCTGAAAGATCGATGCGGGTCAGCGTCCCCGCGCGATGTTCGCTCATCTGGTGATAAAGACGCGCGCAGGTATCGAAAGTCAACGGGCCGTGCAGCCGAACCCGGCCGTTCGCATCGATTTCCATGCGGCTTTGCTGCAGGTCTTCACGGCCGCGGCTTCCCTGGGGCATCAGTTTTCCAGCGAGAGTTGGCCCGATTCGATATCCTCGCTTACCTGGTCGATGCCGACCTCGGTGACGCGCGGACCGATCTGGTTGCGGTAGGTCATGACATAGGAAATACCCTCGACGGTGACATCAAAGGCTTTCCAGCCCGTTTCCGTTTTCCTGAAGGCAAAATCGACCGGCGTGAACGTGCCGGTTTCGCTGTAAACTCGCGTGCGAACGCGCGTCATCCGCTCGCTGTTCTCTCCTTTCAGCGGCAGCACTTCGAACTGCCCGCCGTCGCGAAACTCGAGCAATCCATCTGCGTAGCGGTCCAGCAGCACGTTGCTGATTGCGGCGGCGAAACGGTCGACCTGTTCCGGGTTGGCGCCGCGCCCGGCGCGGCCCAGGATGAGCCGCGCCGAGTACCCGGTGTCGATCAGGGGCAGCATGTCGCGGTTCACGAGTTGCTTGAGGAGTTCCGGGTTTTCTTCGAATTCCGCACGCCGTTCGTTGACGGTTGCGCGAAGGGTCTCCGTTGTCTCCAGTATGATCTGGTCCGGTTCCCGCGGATCGACCGCGGGGTCAGCGCACAAAGCGGCGCCGGGCAGGGTCAGCAGCAGCAAGGTCAGCAGTTTTTTCATTCTGTTCCGTCTTCCGAGCCGGCGGAAAATATGAATTTACCAATTACCTGTTCGAGAACGAAGGCCGATTGGGTAATGAACATTTCGTCTCCGTCCTGCAATACGTCCGGGGCTCCGCCGGGTTCGAGCCCCAGGTAGCGGTCTCCGAGCACACCCGAAGTGAGGATCGCCGCGCCCGTGTCCGATGGTATTTCATTGTAACGGGTCGCAATACTCATCGAGACCACCGCCTCGAATGAGACCGGGTCGAGGGTAATAGATTCAACTTTGCCGATGGTCACGCCGCCGATCTTCACCGGTGACCCGGGGCGCAGGTCGGCGACGTCCTGGAAGCGGGCGGAAAGCGTGTAGGTGTCGTCGCCGATGTCCTGCCCGAAATCGGTGGCCGCGGTCGCCAGCCACACCAGGGCGGCGATGCCGATCAGCAGGAACACCCCGGATGCAAGTTCGACCTTGTAGTTGGCGCGCATGTTGGTTACCTCAGGTCAGGAACGATGTGATGATGAAATCGAAAATCAGGATCAGCACGGAGCTGAGCACGACGGTGTTCGTCGTGGCCGTACCCACGCCCGCGCCGGTCGGCTTGGAGTCGTAACCGAAGTAGACCGCGACCAGGCTGACGGTGCCGCCGAACACGAAGCTCTTCAGAACGCCCTGCATCAGGTCCTGGTGGAAATGAACGCTGGTCTGCAGCTTGCTCCAGAATATGCCCGTATCCAGCCCCATTACGCCGATCGAAAAAATGACGCTGCCGAGGATGGCCATCGCGCTGAAGATCGCGGTGAGCAGGGGAACGGAAATCACGCCGGCTACAAACCGCGGAAGCGCGATGCGGTGCACGGGGTCGATAGCCATCAGGTGCATGGCTTCGATCTGGTTGGTGGCCTTCATGAGCCCGATCTCGGCGGTGATCGACGTGCCCGCGCGGCCGGCGAACAACAGGGCCGTCAGTACCGGTCCGAGTTCGCGAAAAATGGATTTGCCGACCAACAGGCCGACCTGGTCCTGGGCTCCGAACTGTTCGAGGGAATTGACCGCCTGCAGTGAAAGCACCATGCCCACGAAGAATCCGCAGATCATGATGATAACCAGGGATCGTGCGCCCACCAGGTAAATTTGCTGCAGCACCGACCGCCACTGCGAACCTTCCAGGCGCAGGCCCGTGAGCATGAGGAAGAAAAACAGCAGGCAGCGGCCGGCTTCCCAAAAGGGCTTGACGATATTCCGGAACGGGGTCGCAGGAGTGTCCATTTCAGTCCAGCAGGCCCCATTGTCCTTCGGACAGCTTGTAATTGAACGGAATCGGGCCGTCGACCTTGCCGTTCATGAACTGGTTGACGTTGGGCTCGTGACTGTCGCACAACGCCTGCGGCGTTCCTTCTCCGGCGATTTTTCCCTCGGAGAGGATGTAGCAGTAATCAGCGAGCTTTCGCATTTCGCCGACATCGTGGGTCACGACCAGGCTGGTCATGTCCAGTGCGTCGTTCGTTTCCCGCATCAGCGTGCGAATCGTGGATACCGCAATCGGGTCGAGCCCGTTCATCGGCTCGTCATAGAGCATGAGGCAGGGATCCATCACCACGGCCCGGGCGAATGCAACGCGCCGCGCCATGCCGCCCGACAGTTCGTGCGGCATCAGGTCCTCGGTACCGCCAAGACCGACGGCGTTGAGCTTGCTCATGACGAGTCGGCGGATCAGCGCCTCGGGCAGGTTCGAATGTTCCCTTACCGGGGTGGCGATGTTTTCAAAAACCGTCAGGTCAGTGAACAGCGCCCCGTCCTGCAGAAGAACGCCGATATGCCGTCGAAAGCTTTGCAGTTCCCGCGAAGACATCTCGGAAATGCGGTGGCCGTTGACCTCCACGCTGCCTTCGTCCGGCCGCAGCCGACCGCAGATCAGCTGCAGAATGGTCGTTTTACCGACGCCGCTGGGGCCCATGAATGCCACGATGGAGCCGCGATTGACATCGATGCTGACGCCGTCGAGGATCGTGCGGCGGTTGCGCCGAAACACCAGGTCGCGCATGCGCACGACGGGTGGTTCCGGAACGATTGGGTTAACGGCTTCGCTTTCCATTTCATACTGTGACCTGAGGTGACGGACAATTGTATTACGAAATTGCCCGGGTCGCAGTGAGCGCGGGAAAGGTGGAGATTTTCAGGGCATAAAAAAAGAGAGGAGGCTTGCGCCTCCTCTCCGGTGTAGAAGTATCGGAACTCCGCTTACGAAAGACTGCAGATCTTCCTAGGCCTTTCCAACTCAGTCCGTTCTCCGATCCTCTGCCTTCGGTTCCCGGCCGCGGGCCTTCTACTCCCGCCTTATTTATCGACGTCTTTTGACTCTCCGGTTCGACCGGCTTGCGCCCGTCTTGCCGTCGGCTTCCTGGCTTGCGCCGTTCCGCCTCTCCGGATTCTTCCGGCTTGCGCCTTCCCAATCCGACGGACCTTTCCGTTGCCGAAGCTCTTTCCAGGTCCTGACCTTCTCCAGCCGAAGCTGCTTCCGGTCACTCGGCGTTCCACTGCTTACGCTGCTTCCCGCCTTCGAGTCCTGTGAGGCTTTCGCCTCCTGGCGTCTATCTCAAGGGACCGCGTGTCCCTCTCGAGTCGCCCTCTTGTTGGTACGACCGGGGGTCTTGCAGGGCCCGGTCCGGGCGACGCACTCAGTACCACGTGAGCGCTTTGTCCTTTGTTCGAAACCTTGCCTTCTGCCTTCCGGCGGGTCGGCCGTCAAGCCGGCGGGTTTCTCTCAAGGGACGTTCAGGTTACCTCTCCGGGATTCGTGATGTCAAACCGATTATTTGCAATTTAGATACTGGATTTAACGACCGGGATGACATGAATTCTGCAAGTGGCTGAATCGAAATAGAACTGTAATATTTACGCGTCGGGATATTTGCGATAAAGCGAATGAGCTCATTTTCGGGACGAATTTTTTCGCGGTTTTTTGCGCCGACGAACGGTCAGAATCGAACACCTGCGGTGATGGTCAGTGCCGCTAAACCGCCGAGGTTCGCCTCCGAGAAAAACATTTTGTAGCGGTACCCGATCGCCGGGATGATGGCCGGCGCGATACCCAGCCCATTCAGTGGAATCTTGTCCTCGTAAGGTTCGTCATAACCGTTGAGCAGTCCGCCCGTCAGTTTGAAGTACCAGTGCTCGGACTGCCTGATCTGCCAGGTTCTGCCCACGAAGACGTACTGGCAGTCCTGGAAAAAGGAATTTTCAAAGACCGCGATGCCGGCGAGCCAGCCGTTGTTGAAGTAGGCCTCCGCGCCGATCAGGTTCTGATCGTTGTTGTGGTAATCCTCGGGGTCGCGGTGCCAGGTGTAGAGGGACGTCTGGATGGTCCACTCGTCGACGCCCCACGGATTCGGGTCTCCCGGGTCGGCCAGGGCGGAGTTGCAGAGCGGCAGAAACGCCAGCAGGTGTATGAGAATTCGTTTGATCATCGGTTTCCGTCGTTTTTTCAGTTTGATTTTCTCAGCACAGAACAATGGAGTCTGATTATGAAAACAAAAAGACACGTCGCTAGTCGCCGGGCAGCCGCAGGCTCGCCCGCAGGCCGCCGTGTGCGCTTTTCTCCAGGCTGAGCCTGCCGCGGTAGAGTTCCACCAGGTCCTGCACGATGCTCAATCCAAGGCCGTGGCCTTCCATCGACTCGTCCAGTCGCTGGCCGCGCTGCAGCACCAGCTCTTTCTTGTCGTCAGGAATGCCGGGGCCGTCGTCCTCCACGCAAATCATGCTGTGGCCGTTGTCGGAGGTGCAGTGCACGCAGACCTTTTCCTTGGCCCACTTGCATGCATTGTCCATCAGGTTGCCAAGCATTTCCTCGAGATCCTGAGTTTCGCAGCGCACCGAGCAATTGCCGACACCCGAAAGGTCGAAATCCAGGTTTTTATCCTGGTGTATTCGTTTCATGGCGAATTCGAGGTCTTCCGCGACCGGCCGCACCCGGGCCCTGGACCCCAGCACGTTTGTGGTTCCGAAGGCGCGTGCCCTTGAAAGGTGATGTTCGATGCTGGAAGCGATATCCGAGGTTTGCTGAAGAATCAGTGAGCCCTGCGGTGTGCCCATGCCGCGCGCTTCGTTGTTGATGACCGTCAGCGGGTTCTTGACCGAATGGGCAAGGTCGCCGAGCTGGTTGCGAGCCCGCCGCAGCAAAACCGAATTATGGTCCAGCAGGTGATTCAGCTCATCGACCAGCGGCTGCAGGCCGTGGGGGAAGCGGCCGTCGAGCTGATCTTTCTTGCCCTGGTGGATGTCGCTGATCCCCTCGCTGATCTGCGTGATCGGCCGCAACGCGAGACGGATCTGCAGCATCACGGCAAACAGCAGTCCGATGGCGAGCACCGCGAAGGCGACCGCCATGTGTTCGGCGACATCGCTTACGTCGTCCCTGACTCCGAGCATCGGGGCCGACGAGACCAGCAGCAGCTGTTCACCGGGGATGCCGGAGGGGACCTGCATTATCTTCACGCGCAGCGGCTGGCCGTGCGGGCCGTAGATCACCTGCGATACATCGTGTTCCGGCTGCTGCAGTTCCGAGACATCGAGCCGCGCGCCTGCCAGTGAGGGCGAGTTGGCCAGCACCCGCCCGCGGTGGCGGATTTCCCAGTACCAGCCGGAGTGCTCGACGTGATAGCGCGGATCGCTCGGCGGGTAAGCCAGGTTCAATTCTCCCTCCGGCGTCAGGCTGGCGGCGCCGACCATCTCTTCCATGTGCATCATCACGTGCGCGTCGTAGTGGCTGATGATGTGATCCTTGTAGAACTTGATCAGCACCACGCCGGTGCCGACCAGCGCCATGACAATCCAGATTCCGGACAGCAGGACGATCCGGTGGGTCAGTGACCGGGTTTTACTGGTCATCATCGAGAACGACAAGCTGGTAGCCGAGCCCTCGACGTGTCTTGATCAGGTCCGGGCACAACTTGTTGCGCAGGTGATTGATCAGTACCTCGATCACGTTCGAGTCGCGCTCGACGACCTGCTCGTAGATGTGTTCGCTGAGTTCGGACTTGGAAACGACCTTGCCCTCGTTTTGCATCATGTACTGAAGCGCGCGGTACTCTTGGGCGGTCAGGCTGACCGGGTTGCCATTCATCGTCACGCGTGCAGAAGACGAGTCGAGTTCGACCGGACCCGATTTCAGGATCGGGCTGGAGTGCCCGGTTGCGCGCCGGAGCAGGGCTTCCATGCGGGCCAGCAGTTCCTCCATTTCAAAGGGCTTGGCCAGGTAATCGTCGGCGCCGGCGCGCAGACCGGCGACTTTTTCCCGCCAGGTATCCCGGCTGGTCAGGATCAGGACCGGCACATGGTTTCCGCCATGTCGCCAGCGCTGCAGCACGGTAAGCCCGTCGAGTTTCGGCAGGCCCAGGTCGAGTACGACGGCGTCATAGGATTCGGTATCGCCCATGAACCAGCCGCGCTCGCCGTCCATCGCGACGTCGACGACGAACAGTTCCCGTTCCATCGTGTCTTTCAGTTGGCGTGCGACTTCGGGGTTGTCCTCGACGACCAGTATTCTCATTGTTGCGGCGCCTCCTGGGACGCGTCAAAGATGCCCGGTGATCACAGTTGAACGGTGACTTTCTGGTAAAGCCCGCCGAAACAAAACTCGGATTCGATTTGTTCCGCCGTGACCTCTGCAGGGAAGAAAGCAGGCAATTCCTCGCGCCAGAGATCCATTGCAAAGGGTTCGAGCCAGGCCAGGATCGGTTTCATCACGTAGCGCATGGGATTGCTTTTTTTCGGTCCGTGGTAATCCACGAACACGATGCGCCCGCCCGGCCTCGTCACGCGCACGGCTTCCGCAATAGTCTTCCGGCGCGCTTCCTCGGGTTGTTCGTGAAGCAGAAAAAACACGATGGTTTCGTCGAAACTGCCCGGCGGGAACGACATGGCAGTCGAATCCTGGTGATGGAACTCCACGTTGCCGTTGCCGGCCAGTTTTTCCCGTGCGTTTTCGATCTGGATCGGCGCAACATCGACGATGTCCAGGCGCGAACCGGTTTTGTCCAGGTGTTGAGCGAGCCGGTTCGAGAATTTGCCATAGACGCACGCGACCTGGAGCACGCGACTGCCCTGCGTCAGTTCGAGGTCATCGAGCACAGCGCGCGTCAGGCGCTTCATGTTGCCCCACAGGATCAGGTTCACCACCCATTCGCGCTCAAAAAATTTCAGCGTCTTCGGGTGCAGGTAAGCCCACCAGTAGGTCTCCTGCAGGTAATCCGGGATTTTCGGAGAAGTTGGCACAGGTGCAAGCAGCGGCTTCGGGTTTGCCGAGCCGTCATGCTGCACCTGTTCGTATGTCTCTGTCAGCGCGCCTGTATCGTCGTTCATCTCAACCTATATGGCATACACGTACCATGCCGTCAAAACCGTGCCCAGCGCGGCGATTGGGTAGACGACCATGGCAACAAATTTGTCTTTTCGAACCCCGAAGTCGTGAAATACGACCCTGAGGCGGTGTGCAGAATGCCATAAAGCGAATGAAATTACTAAAAACAGGGCGATTTTCCCGAACCAGCCCGAAACGAAGGCGCTGAAATTGTTGTACTGCAGGCCATCCGGAACCTGGCCGATGGCGACCAGGAGGAACAGGGCGATCAACGCGGGAAACAGGAAGGCGGCAACCGTGCCGCCCACGGCGAAAAGCCCCCAAACGACAGATTTTTTAGCGATTGCCATATCAGAATACCTTTGCAAGCCAGAAAATGATCGCGGTGACCACGATCCACGCGACGTAGTGGGCGACGATGATGTAGCCGTCCGCCAGTTTTTGCTCACCGAGCTGCAGCGGCATGGCCTTGGGCGCCAGCTTGAACCAGTCAAAGGTCATGTAAACCAGGTAGTAAACCAGGGCGAGCGCGTGAACGGTGATCCAGAACCCGTTCTGCTGCGATTCCAGGAAGGACGTCCAGGCTTCGGGCGATCCTTCGGCCAGGATGGCCAGGGCGCAGATGGCGAAAAAGCTGTAAAAGCCGACCAGCAAGCAAGTCACCTCGCGCAGCATGTACTTCCTGTAGCGCCCGTTGCGCATGTACCAGGTGGTCTTGGACACGGGCCGTTCATAGGGTTTGCGGCTCATGATTTACCTCCGGGCAGTTTCTGCAGCCAGAACTCCTTGGCGCCGTCCAGCTTCATTTGCTGCAGCGCCGCGGCCGGGTCCACGCTTTTCGGGCAAACTTCCGAGCAGGCGCCGACGAAGGAGCAGTTCCACACGCCGTCATGGTCGGCCAGGATGTCGAGGCGCTCGGATTTGCCCTGGTCGCGCGAGTCGATGTTGTAGCGGTGCGCTAGCGCCAGCACGGCCGGGCCGATGAAATCCTTGTCCAGTGCGTACTGCGGGCAGGCCGCATAGCAGCACATGCAGTTCACGCACATCGTGTATTGCTTGAATTTATAGAGCGCGCTGCGCGGCTGGACATACTCCTTGCCTTCCGGCGGCGGGTCCTTGCGCACGATGTAGGGTTTTGCGCGCTGGAATTTTTCCATCACGTCGTCCAGGACCACCACCAGGTCGCGTTCGATCGGGAAATTTTCCAGCGGTTCGATGCGGACCTTGTCCGGCAGGTCGCGCACGAAGGTCTTGCAGGTCAGCACCGGTTCGCCGTTCACCATCATGCCGCAGCTGCCGCATACCATCATGTGGCAGGACCAGCGGTAGGCCAGGGTGGTATCCAGTTCTTCCTTGATGAAATTGAGGGCGTCCAGGATCGCCCAGTCCTCGTGGCATTCGACGCGATAGGACTGGAAGTGCGGTTCGCTGTCCTGTTCAGGATCGTAGCGCAGCACTTCGATTTCGAGTTCGCGGGTGTTCATTCTTTTTTTCCTCCCGAATAGTCGCGTACGCCGGGCTGTGAACGGGTGATCGTAACGTCCAGCCATTCGATGCGGGGACGACCGTCATCCTGCCGGTAGGCGAGGGAGTGTTTCAGGAAGTTCTCATCGTCCCGCTCGGTGTAGTCGAGCCGCTGGTGCGCGCCGCGGGATTCGCGCCGTTCCAGCGACGCCTCGGTCACCGTTTCGGAGACGTCCAGCAGGTTGCGCAGCTCCAGCGCCTGTTGCAGGTCCGTGTTGAAAACGTTGCTCTTGTCATTGACCTCGATGTTTTTGTAGCGCTGGCGCAGTTCCGCGATTTTCTCGCAGGATGCGAGCGAGCCTTCTTCGTCCCGGTAAATGCCGGCGCCCTCTTCGAGGGTGTCCCTCAGT
>Ga0180435_10002726_pt1 | contig 17937 bp, 14 predicted proteins | sample SS_ome_3_FD_132467 | JGI IMG/M metagenome (GOLD analysis project Ga0180435, IMG submission 132467) | Hypersaline lake sediment archaeal communities from the Salton Sea, California, USA - SS_3_S_1 metaG | ecosystem: Environmental > Aquatic > Non-marine Saline and Alkaline > Hypersaline >...
CGGGAATCCAGCCTGGCATCCGTCCGGTAAATATATTGTCTTTACCGCTGAGAATTCTGATAATCCTGATCGTTTCTCCCGATGGGCAATCCCCGGCAGTGGATTCAACTGCGATCTCTGGGTGATAACGGCCGATGGAAAAGAGGTCTTTCCGCTGACCGATTATCCATTGCTCCGTCCTTACCGGGCGGTTATTCACCCACATTTCTCCCATGATGGGAGGGAATTATTGTGGGCGGAGCGGGTGGATTCCTCCGCGGATTTCGCCTGGGGAGAGTGGGCGCTCAAGATCGCCGATTTTGTTGTCGATGGATCCGGCCCGCGTCTGGAGAATATTATGACCTATCAGCCGGGAATGCGGCCACGGTTTTACGAATCCCATGCTTTCTCTCCGGACGATAGGAAACTCCTCTTTTCCGGTAATCCGGACGAACAGACCGATTCCGGATTCGACATTTACGAATTCGATCCGGAGACCCGGGAACTGACCAATCTTACCGATTCCCCGGAGGAGTGGGACGAGCACGCCCAGTATTCACCGGACGGGAAAAAGATCGCCTGGATGTCGAGTAAGGGGTTAGGTGTAGATATCAAATCGATTAAAGCCGGGGTCTGGAGGGGTGACCTCAAGAGCGAGCTCTGGATCATGAACGCGGACGGTACGGAGAAGCAACAGCTGACCCGCTTCAATGAACCGGGGAGTTCGGAGTACATGGACGGCCGGCGCTGCGTTGTCTCCGATATCAGCTTCAGCCCTGACGGTCGCCGGTTGATCGCCCTGGTCGCCTATGAGGATAGCACCCCTAGCGGTCTAAACGCCATGCTGGTCATGATTGATTTTAACCTGGATTGAGTTGTTCCAGCCGAATTAACCGTTTCAACTGTCCCAACCGATTTAGCCGTTCCAGCGGGATTAGCCGTTAAAGGGGGATAGGAGTCGGGAGGTGTTTTTCAGGAGTTCATCAATTGAGGTGGTTTGGACGATTTCTTTTCGGAACTTGCTCAAACCGGGATGGCCGGAGAGGTAGCGGACCAGATGGCCGTAAAAATGGCGGCAGGTGGCACCTTCCGCCCGGGATAGCGGCCGCCGGCGGATGCGGGCTTCCTCCCGCATAAAATTATGGAGTTCCCGGAGATGTTCGGTTATTACTTTAAAGCGCTCCCGGTCGGTGGGGGGGACGAATGGCTTTCCGGTCCAGCGGCACAGGCACTCCGCGAATATCCAGGGATTGCCGAGCGCCGCCCTTCCGATCATTACACCATCCACGCCGTACTCTTTTATAGCTTGCAGAGCTTCTTCCGCGGTAGTAATCCCGCCGTTTCCGATTACCGGGATGGAAACCTCATCTTTGATCCGGGCGATCATATCCCAATCCGCCGGCCCATTATGACGGTTGCTGGCTAACCGCCCGTGAATGAAGAGCGCCTTCCCACCACCGTCTTCTACCGCCCGAGCGATCTCGGAGATGTTTATCGACTTCGGGGAAAGCCCGATCCTGGTCTTGACCGTAATGGGGAGGGAGGTCCCCTGAGATACCATCTTCACAATCTCCCTGATCTTCTCCGGATTCTTCATCAATGCCGCTCCTCCGCCTCGCCGCATTATCTTGGGGACGGGGCAGCCGCAGTTGATGTCGATCAGGGAGAATCGACCCAGTGATTCGATCACCCGGGCCGCTTCGGCGAGAGACTCGGGTTTACTACCGTAAATATGAGCAGCGACCGGAGTCTCTTCCGGCAGCGTCTCAAGATAATGCATGGTCGGTGCCCCATGGCGGAGGATTCCTTCCGCGGTTGCCAGTTCGGTGAATACCAAACCAGCTCCGAGCCGGAGACAGATGGATCGGAACGGTGACTTGGTGAATCCGGCCATGGGGGCCAGGATAAAAGGTCGAGCAACTATAAGCTCACCGATTTTAAGAGGAGGGGGAGATGAGTACATGGATTATCTGTAGGGTACAATAAATCCTAAATTCTATTTTTCTAAATTCTAAATGCTCGTGGATTGAACTTTAAATCTAATTTAGTGTCTGAACAAAAACCCTAAACGCATAAAATCTGTCATTGCGAGGAACGAAGTGACGACGCAATCTCTTCACAGACTAAACGGATTGCTTCGTCGTTCCTCCTCGCAATGACTTTGATTTTTGGGTTTTCGTTCAGACACTATTTACGGAATTTGGAGATTGTCAGGAATAACTTTCAAGTTTTTGCCTGGTCGGCGACCTTTGCGGCGGCGGCTTTGGCCGCCTCGGGGTCACCGAGATAGTAATGATCGAGCGCACGGCATTCTTCATCCAGTTCATAGACCAGGGGGATTCCGGTGGGGATATTGAGTCCGGTGATCTCTTCATCGGAGATATTATCCAGATGCTTGACCAGGGCCCGGAGGCTGTTACCGTGTGCCGCGATTAAGACTTTTTTTCCGCCTTTTATCTCCGGTAGAATGGTCTCGTTCCAGTAGGGCATTACCCGTTCCAGGGTGTCTTTCAAGCATTCCGTAGCTGGTAGGAGCGAGGGGTCGATATCCCGGTAGCGAGGATCGAACCGGGGGTTTCGTTCGTCATCGGCAGAGAGAGGGGGAGGTGGGATATCATAACTTCTCCGCCAGATATGTACCTGATCCGCGCCGTATTTTTTCGCGGTCTCGGATTTATTCAATCCCTGAAGCGCGCCATAATGACGTTCGTTGAGTCGCCAGTTCCGGATCACCGGAATCCACATCAGGTCTAGTTTGTCCTGTACAATCCATAGGGTTCGGATTGCCCGTTTGAGGACTGAGGTAAAGGCCAGGTCGAAGGTGAAGCCGGCTTCTTTCAGTTCTTCCGCTCCCCGGTTCGCTTCTTCAAGTCCGGCACCCGATAGATCGACATCAGTCCATCCGGTAAAGAGATTCTCCCGGTTCCAGATGCTCTCTCCGTGTCGGAGTAGAACTAGTTTTATTGTCATAAGCGGATCTCCTTAATAAATTAAAATGAAGCGCTAATCTTATGCTTCGGAATTTATCTCTCCCGAAATCCTTCGGGATCCCGAGTTGTCTCATATTAAGTCTCGGGACCGAAATACTTCGTGCTCCCGAATTGTTGCATATTAAATCTCGGGATCGAAATCAATCGGGATCCCGGTTTGTTCAATATAAATATCGGGACAATAAGTTCGTAGTGCAGGACTTCAGTCCTGCCCGACGAAGGTAGGACTGAAGTCCTGCACTACGAGTCTGCGCCGTAGGCGCTAATTTATGGTGATGATGTTATAAAGAGGGAACTCCAGATCCTTGTTTCCGCCGGGGACGCGGGCGGAGAGTATATTCTTATCCAGTCGTAAAGGAATGATCGTTTGCCGGTAAAAAGTACATTCATCCTTATCATATAGCGATATTTCAAGTAACTCTCCCCTCTCGATCGCGTGCCGGACTGTCTGACGGAGGGTCTGATGGGGCTCACCATCCTCCCAGTTATAATCATTCCGGACGGGATGGAGGTCTCGGAGGGTGTCTTTACCGGACTGGGAAAGTTCCTCGATTATTCTCTCCAGCAGGCCGGCTGTAGCGATAACGTCATCAAGTGCCCGGTGAGTACCGCTCTGGCTGAGTTTGAGGCTCGGTCCCAGGCATCTCAGGCAGTGACAGGAGAATTCCGGCCAGAGTTCATGGCTGAGGAGGAGTGTATCGATTGACCAGTTTCCGAGCGCCGGCCTCCCGATCCTCCGCAACGAGGTGTCGATGAAAGTCATATCGAAGTTTCGGTTATGGGCGACGATGACCGTCTGCCCGATAAAGTCGATAATTCGATCAGCCATATCGGAGAAGGAGGGAGCTTGCTCCAGTTTTTCCGGGGAGATATTGTGTATCGAGAGAGCTTCCTCGGTCTGCGGGGTGACGGGACGGAGTAGAGACTCGAACGAATCGGAAATCTCTCCGTTGGCAAAATGGATCATCCCGATCTCGATAATCTCATGGCCGTCGTCAAGATTAACCCCGGTAGTCTCAGTATCGAGAATCGTAAATCGGACTTCATTGAGCGGTGTATCAAGAGGCGTAGTCATAATTATTGTCGATTACAATGATAGTTGCCCCACCGGCGGCCGGGCGCACCTTAAAAGGTGCGGCTACAGAAGATCAGCTCTGGCCCCCTGGTGAGGCGACAACTTTAGGCACTTTAGCGCACTTTAGGCACTTATAACTTCTTTCACATCCTCCCATGCCGGATGATGGTGATCAGGAGCCAGAAGCCCATTATACCGGCTACCAGGAAACCTACCAGGCCGATGATCGGAACGTCACCCCATTTAGGGGGAAGACCGGATAATACGACCAGAGAAGAACCTATGATTAAAGCGGCCAGAACGATGGCGAAAGCGACCCGATTGCTGGACCGGTCGAGAGTGGTGAGAATTTTGTCCAATCCCCGGTGCTGAAAGATGATCTTCAGTTTCCCATTCCGGGTCTGTTCAAGGATCGAGCGGACCTCTCCCGGGATATCTTTAAGCAGACTGACAGCTTCACTCCCTGATTCGAAGAGTTCTTCGGCAATCCTCTTCGGATTAAGCCGGGCCATCTGGACCCGCTGGACGAAAGGCGTTGCCTGGGCAATGATCTCAAAGTCAGGATCCAGGTCTACCCCCAGGCTCTCAACCTGGCTGAGCGCTTTCATCATCAGGTAAAAGTTAGCTTTGATGGTCAGGCGGTTTTCGGTAACCAGTTCCAAAAGCTGCCGGAGCAAATTTCCCAGCCGCAGTTCTTTGAGAGGGCGGTAGAGATATCGATCGACAAAATTGCCCATCTCCTGTTCCAGTCTTTCCCGGTCGGGCTCTATATCGTAATCGGTCAGCTTCAGCATCGCCGCTACCATCTTCTTGTCATTCCGCTTGACCACCGCCGTCAGCAGGTCGGCGAAATCCTCCCGTTCACTTCGGCTGATCTTTCCCATCATCCCGAAGTCGACGTAACATATGATGTTTTCCGGGAGGAAGAAGATATTTCCGGGATGAGGATCTCCATGGAAGAATCCGTATATGAATATCTGTTTCAAGATCAGGTCGGCTCCCCGTTCAGCGAGGAGGGTGAGATTGTATCCGTCCCTTTTCAGGGCATCTATATCGTCTCCCTTGATCCCGTGAATATTCTCCATGGTGAGGATTCGTTCGGTTGATAGCTCAGGGTAGACCCTCGGGACCCGGATTGTATCGTCATTCTCAAACTGACCTGCGAAGCGTATGATATGGGAAAGTTCAACGGTATAATCGATCTCTTCCTCCAGGGTCCGGGCGAACTCCTCGACAATCCGGCTGGGACGGATGACCTGGAGTTCTTCCAGATGACGCTCCATAAGTCCGGAGAGATGGAGCATAATCTCCAGGTCGATCTCGATAGTCTTCTTGATCTTGGGGCGCTGAACTTTGACCACGACATCTGTCCCGTCTTTTAACCGGGCTTCGTGGACCTGGCCGATCGATGCCGCGGCCAGGGGTTTCTCATCGAAGCTCTGAAATAGTTCTTCCGGGAATTTGCCGGTCTCAGCCTGGAAAATCTCCCGAACTTCCGAATAGGGGAAAGGTGGGACCTCATCCTGCAGTTTGGTAAGTTCTTCAATGAAGGCCAGGGGAATCAGATCGGGCCGGGTGGAGAGAACCTGGCCGAGCTTGACAAAGGTTGGTCCCAGTTCTTCCAGAGATAGCCTGAAACGCTCCGGGCCGGATAAGGTCTCAATTGCCTCCCTCCGCTTCCGGGAGATCTTTCTGAGTCCCGCCTGTAAGAGTTGCTCAATCTTCAGGGTGTCCATCAGTTCCCCGAAGCCGTACTTGAAGATAACCTGAAGAATCTGGCGATACCGATCGATGTGATGATAGGTATGACCGATGGCGGTTAATTTTCGAATACTAAGCATATAAATTAGCTCACTTCGTTCTCGAATTTATGCGGGATCGCCTTCCCGACTAAGTCGGGGAGGCTGGTAGTATCGGCTCCGCCTTGTAGGAAATGTAGTATCGCCTTACCGGTGGCAAGGCTTGGAAAACTGCAAGCGAATCGATACTCCAATTATTACAAAGAATTCCGTAGGCATTCAGATCCTACAAGTCCTGAAGCGGGAGCGAAAGGACGATACTACTGTATTGTCACTTGATTGAAATCCCGCAAAAACTATTCAGTTCCAGCTGACTCTGGTTTGCCTTCCAGTTTCTCTATTCTTTTCTCCAGAGCGGAGAGTTCATCACTGGTCGCGATCTTCATTCTGGCCAGTGAACTTTTTACGAGGGAGTCCACCCTTGCTTCCAGGGCCTTACGGGCTTCTTCGGACTTACGCGTCAGGTCATCAATGAAATCTTTTCCTTCCGCGGCGGATAGTTCGCCTTTTTTTATCAGTTCCTGGGATATTTCTTCCACCTTTTCTTTGGTCATATTTGCCAGTCCGACCCCCATATACAGAGTTTTTTTAATGAGATCCATCATTACCGCCCTCCTTGTTAGAATTTCCCTTCGTAACTTGTTTGCCACTAAGACACAAAGAAAAGATTTAAAGATGCAATAACAACGTTTTTGATCTTCCTCAAGTTTTTCTTAGTGTCTTTGTGCCAGATTTATTTAAAACTATACCTTTTTTCTTATCCCAATGCTTGCATAATCTTATTTTTTCGCAGAAAAAATAAGAGAATAAAGGTGCGGGATTTAAGAACTTTTGATAAATATACTGGTTAGATGAAGAAAATTATACAATTCATGATCTGGATACTGGTTCTCTTCTGGTTTATTTGCTCTGAGACTTCCGGTTTTGAGATCACCAGCTATTACAGCCCCCGAAACCGTGAGCGGCCGCCCCGGACCCGGACTGATTACATCATTCTCCATACCACCGAGGGACCGGCCCGGGGATCGTTAAAGAAGGTCAGGGAGAATGGGGAGACCCATTATTTCGTAGATACCAATGGACACATCTATCGGATTATCAGCAAGGAGAGGGTTGCTCTCCATGCCGGTCGTTCTATGTGGAAGGGGAAGACCAATCTGGACAACTCTGCCCTGGGGATAGAGGTAGTAGGATATCATAATAAGGGTATTACTACCGCGCAGTACCAGGCGCTCCGGGAACTCCTCCGACAGCTGCAGTCAATCTACCATGTTCCGGATGAACGGGTACTATGCCACTCAATGATTGCTTACGGCGCGCCTAATAGGTGGCATAAGCGTTCCCACCGGGGACGAAAACGATGCGGGATGCTCTTTGCGCGTGATTCAGTTCGCAAGAAACTGGGTCTGGATAAGAAGCCCCGCTTCGATCCGGATGTCAAAGCGGGGCGACTGACGGTCGGTGACCCGTACCTGGCGAAAGTTTTATATGGCCGGAAACAGGAAGTTAAGACCGCGGTAGGGAGATTTACTACCGATAAGGCCAATGTAATCTCATCCACCCGTTCAGCCTGGGATATCGCCCGGGAGAGGTATAATAGCTCAGGAGTTAAATATATATTCCCCGATGGAAAGGAGATCCCGGGGGATAAGATCACGGCCTGGAATAATATACCAGCAGGAACCAGGGTTCTTCTGGGGGAGAGCCAGCGGGAGAACGAACTGGAGGTGCTCAAGCGGATTGGCCGGGACGGTGATACCGCCCGTGCGTTAGCCGGTGATGAATACAACAGCCGGACAACGGTCTATTTCTTTCCCGACGGCCGGGTCCGCCGGGGCGATGAATTGAGTGAGAAAGAGCTGATGACAATACCGGTGAAGACCGGTATACTCGTTGGTTATTCCGACGGTGGATATATTACTGCCAGAAGAAGCGCTTTCGATATCTGCGGGCCGCGGTGGAAGTTGCCGGATACTTTCTACCGCTTTTCCGATGGCTCTATAATCCCCGGCACCGATATAACTGCTACCGCGATTCCCAAGAAAACCCGGGTTTTCTTTAGAAATTAAAATTGCCACTAAGGCAGAAAGACACTAATAAAAACTTGAGGAAGATAATAAACGTTGTTATTGCATCTTTAATTCTTTTCTTTTAACAAGTCCCGCATACTTGCGGGACGGAACAACATTGCCAACAATTCCTACAAGTCCGAAACGGAGTGAAGGACGATACTACATAAATTTGCGAACAAATAAAGTGAGCTAATTTATTATATGGAGGTATAAAATCAATGATCACGAAAGAGTTTATCGAACAAGCGCCTAAATCGGACCTGCATGTCCATTTGGACGGATCTCTCCGGGTCCCTACATTGATTGAAATATGCCGGGATGAAAACATCCAGTTGCCTTCATATACAGAGGAGGGACTTTATCAGACAGTGTATAAAGACCAGTATGATAGTCTGGAAGAATATCTCGTCGGATTTCAATATACCGTTGAGGCAATGCAGAACCCGGAGAATCTGGAGCGGATTGCCTATGAGTTTGCTCTGGATAATCAGAATGAGGGGGTCCGTTATGTAGAAGTCCGGTTTGCTCCCCAGCTTCATATAAATAGCCGGATGGATCTGGAGAAAGTGATGGTGAGTGTGAATAACGGATTGGCCCTCGCGGCCGATGAATTTAACAAACGCCAGGCTGTTTTAAATGGTGAAGAGCCGCGGTTTGTATATGGAATTATCGCCTGCGCGTTGAGATCGTTCGGCCGGATGTCCGAGTATTTCAATATCTTCCTTGACGCGCACCCCTTCTCAAACCAGAAACGGAATTTTGGATTGGCGTCCTATGAACTGGTCCAGGGGGTGGTTGAGGTCCGTGACAGACTGGGAATTCCAATTGTCGGTTTCGACCTGGCAGGACCGGAATACGGATTTCCCGCCGATGATCACTGGAAGGCATTTCATTTTGCCCAGAAGAACTTTCTCCACAAGACCGTTCACGCTGGAGAGGCTTACGGTCCGGAATCAATATTTCAGGCTATTACCGATCTTTATGCGGAGCGGATCGGACATGGATATTACCTCTTTGACGCGAGCAGGATCACCAATCCCGAGATAAAGGATAAGAAGAGATATATCCAGAATCTCAGTCAGTATATTGCTGACAAAAGAATTACGATTGAGGTTTGCCTTACCAGCAATCTGCAGACCAATCCGGCTATCAAAGATATAGGAGAACATCAGTTCAGGAAGATGAAAGAGGCCAGATTGAGCACCACGTTCTGTACTGATAACCGGCTGATGAGTAAGACCTCGGTCACCCGTGAGATCAGCATGGCGGTCGATAACTTCGCCATCAGTTCCAAAGAGCTGAAAGATCATATTATTTACGGATTCAAACGTTGTTTCTTTCCGGGAGCATACACGGAGAAACGGCCCTATGTCCGTTCTATCATAGATTATTACGAAAGGCTGGAACGGGAGCATGGGTTGGCGTGAGATTGTGCTGTGGAATTATAATAAACCGCGGATTAAGCGGATTGGGCGGATTGTTTTTTTGTTAATCAGCATAATCCGCTTAATCCGCGGTTGAATAAGCTACTAGTTCTACTATGAAATCTGAGATACTCTGTATCGGTGATATCCATCTCGGGCGGCGTAGCGGTAAACTTCCGCCTGATATGGGAGACTATGAGATCGATCCGGCGGCTTTGACTCCAACGGCTACCTGGCGGTTAGTATGCCGCTGGGCGGTCGAGCATAATGTGGATGCTGTATTGCTGGGCGGCGATGTGGTGGAGAACGCGCACGACCGATTTGAAGCCTACGGGCACCTGAAGTGGGGGATAGAGAAACTCCTCTCCGCCGATATTCCGGTCTTTGCCGTCGCTGGAAATCATGATTATGACGCGCTGCCGCGCCTGGCCGACCAGATCCCGGCTTTCAACCTGATCGGCAGGGATAGCAGGTGGGAGATCATAGATACTGAATTGAAGAACGGGGCCCGTATCAGGATAGCTGGTTGGTCTTTTCAGGATCAGTACTATGGCGAGAATCCGCTGAGCGGTCTGGATATTGGTCGCGACCGGGAAGTCCCTACTTTAGGGCTGCTGCACTGTGATCTGGATGCCCCCGGTAGTATCTATGGCCCGGTTCCGGGGAGTGAGCTCGATGCCGTCCCGGTTGACGCCTGGTTTCTGGGACATATTCATAAGCCTTCTCCTCTCTCCGGTCCCCGGCCGATCGGTTATCTCGGCAGCCTGTCCGGTTTGGATCCAGGTGAACCGGGGGAGCACGGCCCCTGGCTGGCCACTGTAAATGGCCCGGGAAATATCTCGGTAAAACATCTGCCTATGGCCAGCCTCCGCTGGGAAAGGGAAGAGGTGGAGATAGATTCTCTGACCGGGAATGATCGGGAGGATCTGAAGGATGGTTTAGTCTCTCTCGTCTCCCGGGCGATAGATAGAATCCATCAGCGTATCACGGCCGGGCCATTTGCTCCCCGGGCGGTCGGTTGCCGTATAAGTCTGACCGGTCGCTCATCAGCACATCGTCTCATCACCTCCTTCTCGGAAGAGCTTGCTCACCACCAGGAGAGTTCAGGAGGAATCTATTACTTTATCGAAAAAATAATAGATATGGCCGGTCCTTCCTTCGATCTCGCGGAAATCTCCCGCGGGACTGATCCTCCCTCCGTACTCGCGAGGCTTATAATATCTCTTCGTGATAGAAAGGGAGGGGATTCCGAGTTGATCGCCTCCGCCCGGGATATCTTCAGTAGAATAACTGCTGATTCCAAATGGTCCTTGTTGAAGATAGACCACCCGGCGGATGATGAAACTATCCGCCGGATCATGATCGATTCGGGGATGAAAGCGCTGGAGGAACTCCTTGATCAACAGGGGAATAGGAATAGGGAATGGGGAGAAACTGAATAACCAATATCCAACTCCCAATATCCAATTAAAAATTCGCGTAGATTCGCGCGATTCGCGGTTAAACAAGGGGGCGAGGTAGATGGATAGGGAGTGGGGAGTTGGCAGTGGGCAGTGGATGAATGCCATAGGGCCAATTCGAGTAATTTGTGTATATTAGTGGACTTCAGAGGGGCCGAGGTTTGGAGATAAAAAAATCAAATATTTATACAGTTAGTGAGATTACCACGCGGATCAAGAAGCTGTTAGAAGTCAAGTTCATCCGGATCGGCGTAGTGGGAGAGGTATCAAACTTCCGGCCTGCGTCTTCAGGGCACCTTTATTTTTCCTTGAAGGATAAGGGAAGTCTGCTCTCGGCGGTAATTTTCCGGAATGACGCTCGCCGCCTTCGTTTTGAGCTGCAGGACGGTATGGAAGTGACCGCCTGGGGAAGGATTGGGGTATATAAGCCCCGGGGTAGTTATCAGCTGATTATCAACCGGTTGGAACCGCTGGGGGTTGGAGCTCTTCAGTTAGCTCTGGAGCAGCTTAAAGCAAAACTCTCCGCCCGGGGCCTTTTTGACGCTGAACATAAAAAACCTCTGCCTGGTTTACCTGATCGTATTGGAATAGTAACATCTCCTACCGGCGCTGCCATCCGGGATATTCTCCAGGTCATCAACCGTCGGTTCGGCAATATCAGGGTGATTATATATCCTGTTCCGGTTCAGGGAGAAGGCGCGGGGGCTAAAATAGCCCGGGCAGTGAGAGATTTTAACCGATGGAAGAATGTCGATGTTATAATTGTCAGCCGGGGAGGGGGGAGTCTGGAGGATCTCTGGGCTTTTAATGAAGAAGATGTGGTGATGAGTATATTTGACTCGGAGATCCCGGTCATCTCGGCGGTTGGCCATGAGATCGACTGGACTCTATCGGATTTTGCGGCCGATCTTAGGGCTCCGACACCTTCGGCCGGAGCGGAACTGGTGGTGGCGCGGAAAAGCGATCTCCAGGCCTCTGTGGATATTCTCCAGCGCCGGTTGGATAAAGATATGGCACATCGACTGACCGACTTGCGGGGACGGGTAGAGAGAGCTTGCCGTTCCGCTATTCTTCACGACCCCAGCCGGATTCTTCGGCAATATCAGCAACAGCTGGACGAGCTGAACACCCGCCTCGGTCTTCTAGTCCGGCATCGCCTGAAACTCGCACGGAGCCAGGTTGAATCGCTCCGGGAACGGTTAGATATTCTGAATCCTCTGGCGATACTATCCCGGGGATACAGCTTTACGCGGAGTTTGCCGGATGGTATGATATTGACATCATCGGCCGGGTTAAAGCCCGGCGGTCAGGTTGAGACCACGCTGAAAGATGGAAGAATCATCTCAAGAATTATTGAAGTAGAGTGAAAGAAAATGGCAATCAGTGATCAGTAAGCAGTAAGCGGAACCCGGGGTGGAACTGCTCACTGCTAACTGTTTACCGCTTACTATTTATTTTTAACGATTAACGCTGGAAACTCTAATTAATATTGGAGACGGATTATGTCGGAGATAAAATTTGATCAGGCCCTCAAAGAGCTGGAAAAACTGGTTGAAGAGATGGAGGAGGAAGAACTATCTCTGGAAGATGGCATGAAAAAATATGAGAAAGGGATGAAACTGTCCCGGATCTGCCTGGAAAAGCTGGATAAAGCGGAGAAGAAGATTGAGATTCTGAAACAACCGGTTGGAGAAAATCCTGAGACCGAGCCTTTTGAGGGAGAGGAGAGTTCCTTTGAGTAATTTCCTGGATAAAATTGATAGTCCGGCGGATTTGAAGAGTTTAAGCGTGCCGGAGCTTTCCATTCTGGCGGATGAAGTGCGGGCGGAGATAATCAGAGTTGTCTCAAAAACCGGCGGTCATCTGGCCTCCAGTCTGGGTGTGGTTGAGCTGACCATTGCCATGTATTATGTCTTTGATCTTCCTGACGATAAGGTTATCTGGGATGTGGGCCACCAGGCATACGCTCACAAGCTTCTCACCGGGCGTCGGGAATCCTTTGATACTCTCCGGCAGTATAAAGGGGTGAGCGGTTTCCCCAAGATAAAAGAGAGTCCTTATGATTTTTTCGGCGCCGGGCATGCCAGCACGTCGCTTTCAGCGATGCTGGGTATGGCTGTAGCCCGTGATAAGAACGGGGGTGAGGAGAAGATAATAGGCTGTATTGGGGATGGATCACTTACCGGAGGATTAGCCTTCGAAGCATTGAATCAGGGTGCATCCGTGGCTAAAAATATTTTGGTAGTTCTGAATGCCAACGATATGGCGATCTCTCCCAGTATCGGAGAACTATCGCGTTATTTAAATCAGCTGATCTCGGCGCCATCATATAACCGTCTCAAATATGAGATTGAGCAGGCAGTGCAGAAGATTCCGTCTATCGGTTTGAGGATGGTTGATGCCACTCATCGGATGGAAGACGCGCTCAAGCATATGATTACCCCGGGTGGAATCTTTGAAGATTTCGGATATCGTTACTTCGGTCCCGTTGACGGTCATGATCTGGATTCCCTGGTAAAAATATTTAGAAATATTAAAAATATTACCGAGCCGATTTTACTGCATATAATAACGAAAAAGGGGCACGGCTATAGCCCGGCCGAGGACAATCCAGAGGCTTTCCATGGGCCGGGAGCGTTTGATATAACAACCGGGAAGGCAATAAAGCCTAAGAAATCCCTCTCGTATTCCAATGTTCTGGGAGAAGTCTTGCTCACGCTGGCGGAAGATGATCCGAAGATAATCGCCATAACCGCGGCGATGGCCTCCGGTACCGGATTAGCACCATTCGCGAAAAAGTTTCCCGATCGGTTCTTTGATGTCGGTATCGCGGAAGGCCATGCCCTTACCTTCGCGGCCGGAATGGCGGCCGGAGGCCTGAAACCGGTGGTGGCAATCTACTCCACATTTCTCCAGAGGGGAATCGATCAGATTATTCATGATATCTGTCTCCAGGATATTCCGGTGGTAATATCGGTGGACCGGGCCGGGTTGGTCGGCGAAGACGGTCCGACTCACCATGGGATTTTCGATATTTCTCTTCTGCGGACTATTCCTAATTTGATTATTATGCAGCCCAAGGATGGTGGGGAGATGCCGGGCCTGCTGGCGACCGCTTTATCTTATAAAGGTCCGGCGGTGGTGAGGTATCCCCGGGGAGAGACGGGCCTGAAAAAGATAGATAAAGCTATTGCCGGAATCCCTGTTGGCGAAAGCGAATTAATCCGGGATGGCAGTGATGGTATTATCTGGGCGATAGGGGACATGGTGAGAGTGGCGGAAGAAGCCGCTGATATGCTCAAATCACGGGGCCTGGACTTCGGAGTGGTAAACGCTAGATTTATCAAGCCCCTCGATCGGGAACGATTGCTGGAGATTGCTCGGTCAGGGAAGAAGATAGTAACCCTGTCCGAAGATGCCCTGGCCGGAGGTTTCGGGTCTGCGGTATGGGAGTGTCTGGATGAGGCTGGATTGGGAGAATCCGTATTAGTTCGGATTGGAATCCTGGATAAGTTTATTCAGCATGGCTCTATCCAGCGCTTGAGAGAGGATTGCGGTCTTACTCCGGAAGCAGTGGCGAAGAAAGTAGAGAAAAGTATAGCTTGATCGTCTCCGATTAAAATCGGAGTCTTGGAGGATCAGAATGCCTTCGGCATTCTTTGTGGGAGTTGTAGTATCGCTACGCTTGAATTTCCGGCTTTCCAGCAATAGAGCAGGTGAAGCCAGGTTAACAAGCCCACCGGATTCATCCGGGGGGCGATAATACATTTCCTACAAGGCGCAGCCGATACTACAAGCATTTCCGACAAAGTCGGGAAGTGATCCCGCATAAATTTGCGAGCGGAGCGAGCTAATTTTATGAAAATACGGCTTGATTTACTCCTGGTTGAAAGAGGATTATTGCCGAGCCGGGAGAAGGCCCGGCGGGCGATTCTGGCCGGCCTGGTCTCCATAGGAGCAGAGCGGGTTGATAAACCAGGCCGGCAATTTCCGGAGGATGCTGATGTCAGGTTGAAAGCTCCACCACGCTTTGTGGGGAGGGGAGGGGAGAAGCTCCAGGGCGCAGTCGAATCATTTGGATTGGATCTATCCGGGTGTGTGGCATTGGATATAGGATCTTCGACCGGCGGCTTCACCGACTGTCTCCTCCAGGCGGGAGTCGTAAGAGTATATTGTGTTGATGTGGGGAAAGGTCAACTGGCCTGGAAGCTACGCCAGGATCCGCGGGTAACGGTGCGGGAAGGAGTTAACGCCCGGTATTTATCGAGCGGTGATCTGCCGGAAGAGCCGGATATCATTACTATCGACGTTTCATTTATTTCGTTGAAAAAAATTCTGCCGGCGGCTCTCGAGATTATAAAATCAGGTGGTCTGATTTTAGCGTTGATAAAGCCCCAGTTTGAAGCGGATCGGAGTGAGATCAAGCGGGGAGGGGTAGTCCGCGACCCCGGGGTACACCAGAGAGTAATAGAAGAGATTGAAGAATTCGCATTAAGCCGGGGTTTAAATATTATAGGGGTAGAAGAATCGGTTCTTACCGGTCCGGCTGGAAACAAAGAATTTTTTATTTTATTGCGTCGAGACTAAGTTAGCGCGAAGCGCTAACTTAAAGAATAAATTAGATTTTATGAGGTGCGGGATTGTCGTGAAAGTTGTTGGTATAGTAGCAAATCTGGATAAACGGGTTGCCTTGGACCAGGCGGAGAGAATCGCGGATATAATCCGGGATGAGGGGGGAGATGTCTTCTATGAGCAGGACCTGGCACTGTCTCTTGGAGCCGATTGCCCGGCATTCTCTCTGGAGGAGATCAGCAGTAAGATTGAAGCCATAGTGGTTCTTGGTGGCGATGGAACCATGATCCGGACCTTTCGAAGAATGGGGCTGAAGGCGATTCCGCTATTGGGGATCAATCTTGGTGGATTGGGATTCTTAACCGAAGTTAGACTCGACCGGGCGGAAGAAGCACTGGCCGATCTGCTTGCGGATAATCTCCAGGTACAGAAGAGGAATACCCTGGAAGGATTCTTCCGCCGTGAGGGTGTTGACAGGGAGTTTTTCCCGGCGCTGAATGACATTGTGATAGGCAAGGGAGGACTGGCCAGGGTCATCCAGATGGAGGCATTTGTAGATGATAAGTATCTCACATCTTATATGGCTGACGGAATAATCATAGCTACACCCACTGGATCAACCGCCTACTCTCTCTCCGCTCAGGGGCCGATTATAAGCCCGGAGACGGATGTATTCCTGCTGAATCCCATCTGCCCTCATACTCTAACCAATCGCCCGATCATTATAGACGGGAACCGGTCTATCCGAATCAAGATGCTCACTACTCCGGAGGGTACCTGTCTGACCGTTGATGGACAGTTCGGAGTGCCCTTGAAGGAGGGGGATGAAGTGATAGTTAGAAAGGGGAGTAAGCAACTCCATCTCATGACTGCTCCGGGTATGAGTTTCTATGGTATTCTCCGGAGCAAATTAAACTGGGGTGGCAGGACTCACTATTAATCGGTTCTCAGTCATTCCGTGTGATGATATTCGCTGTATTTTCCGCATATCCCCCATAATTTAAATGATAAATGTGATTTTTTGTTGATTTATATCTATAAAAAGAAATAATATATTAACAGCAAGCTTCAAAAATAGAAAGCCGCGCTGGTTGTAGTGTAACTTTACTGCGTGTGTGTCACGGGGACTGAATTATGAGGGTGGAAATAGATCAAGATCGATGCAAGGGCTGTGAACTTTGTGTCGCGGTCTGTCCGAAGAGTATCATCTCTATCGCCGACCGGATGGATAAAAAGGGCGTATATCCGGCATATAGCGACAGTCCCGATGAATGTACCGGTTGTAAGCTATGCGTTACGGTCTGCCCGGATGCTGCAATTACCATATATAAATAATTTAGCCCCGCCGTCGGCGGGGCTAACGTTGAAAAATAAAAACGTTAAAAAGAAAAAACGTTAAAGATCGTTAAAGTCCGTAAAACCACCCACAAGGTATTGGGCGGTAGCAGGGAATTTAGTTTATTGAAAACAGAAAAGCCAACCAAACCAATTTTGATCTGCGGCAATGAGGCCATAGGCGAGGCCGCGATTCAGGCTGGATGCCTGGCGTACTTTGGTTATCCGATTACTCCTCAGAATGAACTTACGGCCTATATGGCCTCGCGGATGCCGGAGGAAGGAAGGGTATTTATCCAGTCCGAGAGTGAACTGGCCGCGATCAACATGGTCTTCGGAGCATCGGCTTTGGGAGTCCGGGCGATGACTTCTTCATCCAGTCCGGGAATCAGCCTAAAGCAGGAAGGGATATCATATCTGGCGGGCTGTGAACTGCCGGCAGTGATTGTCAACATGTCCCGCGGGGGGCCTGGTCTGGGGAATATCGGTCCTGCTCAGTCCGATTATTTTCAGTCTACCCGGGGCGGTGGACACGGAGATTACCGCACTCCGGTTCTGGCCGGCGCTTCCGTCCAGGAACTGGCTGATGTTACGTTTCTGGCTTTTGACCTTGCCGATCGTTATCGTACCCCCGTTTTGATATTGGGGGATGGCATCCTGGGACAGATGATGGGACCGGTCCTGATAAAACATCCGGAACCAACCAGAATTCCGCCAAAAGATTGGATTCTGAGGGGCGCGGCAGGGCGTCCTCCCCGGGTGATAAAATCACTCTTCCTTGGATCAGGGGAGCTTGACGCTCACAACCGCAAACTTCAGGAACGATACCGGATTATTCAGGATACGGAAGTTAGGCATGAAGAATTTAAGACCGATGATGCCGAATTGATCATGGTTGCATATGGTATCACCGCGCGACTCTGCCGGGAAGTGGTAAGGAATATCAGGAGAGAGGGTCATAAGGTGGGTCTTCTCCGGCCGATTACTCTCTGGCCGTTCCCCTCCGGCCGGATCGCGGAACTCTGCAGTACCGCGAAGAAGTTTCTGTCGGTGGAGATGAGTTATGGGCAGATGGTGGATGACGTGAGGTTGGCGGTCAACGGAAGGCGTCCAGTTGATTTTTTTGGAAATGGAGGAGGAGAGATCCTTACGGTCGAGGAGATAGAAGGATATACCGTTAAGCTATCTCTGGATTTATCATGAAAGAGAAGAGTAAAGAAATAATCTATCA
>Ga0180435_10002728_pt1 | contig 17929 bp, 20 predicted proteins | sample SS_ome_3_FD_132467 | JGI IMG/M metagenome (GOLD analysis project Ga0180435, IMG submission 132467) | Hypersaline lake sediment archaeal communities from the Salton Sea, California, USA - SS_3_S_1 metaG | ecosystem: Environmental > Aquatic > Non-marine Saline and Alkaline > Hypersaline >...
CTTGCCACCGCCGGCATAACAAGGGGCTGCAACCCCGGACAGGGCAACACCAGGTTCTGCCCGAATGACTTCGTCACCAGGGGGCAGATGGCCGCCTTCCTGCAACGGGCATCAGACCTCCGGCCGTAGCGAGGAACGATTAGCCAGCAGTTCGCAGTGCGAACTGCAAGCTAAATGAGGGAGCGATCTCATCGCTCCCTCATTTAGCCCCAAACCCACTCACGACAGTCCACATCGAACGTCCGAGAATCGAGAGGTCGAGCCACGGCGACATGTGCTTGACGTAGTACAGGTCGTAGGTGAGCTTCTCGACGGTCTCGCGCTCGTTGTCGGCATAGCCGAAGTTGACCTGCGCCCAGCCGGTAACGCCCGGCCGGACCAGATGGCGATAGCTGTAGAAGGGAATCGTGCGCTCAAACTGTTCGGTGAAAACGGGACGCTCCGGACGCGGCCCAACCAGGCTCACGTCGCCTCGCAGGACGTTCAACAACTGCGGAATCTCATCGATCCGGAACCGACGAAGAAAGCGCCCCATGTTGGTGAGCCGACTGTCGTTCGCAGTGGCGAATCGGGGCCCGTCCTGCTCCGCATCAAGCACCATCGTTCGGAACTTGTAGAGAGTGAACGGCTCACCGTCGCGGCCCATCCGCTCTTGGCGGTAGATGGCCGGGCCCTTTGAGTCGAGCCGGACCGCAATCCAGATTGAAGCTGCCAGCAGTATCCAGAGCGGAGAAGTCAGCAACACCAGAAAAATGTCGATTCCCCGCTTGAAGCCGGCGTACTCGTTTCGACTCACCGGGGCCGACAACTCCCACCCCTCGGCTAGGTGCACCATCGGGAGCCTTCCCGTGTACTCCTCGTATACCGTAGACAGAGCTCGCACGGGATAGCCTGCCAGGTTCCAAGAAGAGACGAATTGGGCCATTCGATCCGACATCACAGGGCGCAGATCGACGACTAGGGTCGCGCCCACCGCCGGCTCGACCGGCGGCTCCCCGGCCGGGTCATGCACTTCGAGGACATTGGTGTGTTCGGAGTCACGAAGATCTTCGATGAGACCCTTCTCGCTGCTGATGATGACCAGATCCTCAGACCAGGGACGGCGTCGCCGCACGAAGCGATGAAGGACCGCACCCATCAGCCACACCGCGATCGTCGTAACCAGATAGCCGCGCGACCAATAAGGGGGTCGACCAAACGCAATACCTACTGCCGTGAACGCAGCTGCTATCGACACTATCGCCAAAGCGCGACCGTAGGAGGGACGCGGGGCTCCTTGCACCCACATCCGGAGGCTCGCGTATGACCCAAGCAGCGCCCCGCCTAGGAGGAGGCCCAGCATCGGCCATACATTCTGCTCGGGCCGCGTTGCCAGCCACGGAACCGGGCCGCCAAATGTGAGAGCGGAACCGATGAGCATCGCAATGGCCAGGACAACTAGATCCGAAGCCAGTAGGGAATATAGGAACCTTCTACGCATTGGCCTAGAGGATACCTGGCGGACCCGCTAGAACCACTGTCGGGCCGCTATTGTCCCCGGGTGCCTTCAGCCACCTTCACCCACGAATCAACTGCACACGCCACAAAAGGCGAGGTCTGGATGGCCCTGCAGCATGCGACAACGTGGGCAAACATCGGGCCGGTCGAGAACGTTCACGATGCCGTACACAACGGTGAGGGGAATCTTGATTCATTCCGATGGTCGACCACCGTCGCCGCTCGGCGCTATCCGGGAACAGCGTTTGTTGCTGCGGCCGAGCCGGGAGAGCGGATGTTGCTGGAGTTGGATGCGCAGGAAGTAGCCGGCACCCTAGAGGCGCGCCTAGAGGCGAATGGCGACGGCACGACCATCGTCACAGTAACGCTGCAGGTCACTTCGCAGGGGACGTTATCCACACTCTTCTTCCCGGTCATCAGCGAAGCGATCGCCAAGGGCCTGCCCGCACAGGTAGAGCACTTCGCCGCCGCTATGAGCTAGTCGCAGCGACTCTGACGACGGCAGGCTCGGCTCTTGGAAGATCCAGCACGAACTCGGTACATCCGGCGTCGGAGCTCACGTCGATCGATCCGCCCATCAGCTTCGCCAGGGTATGTACGACATGCAGACCAAGACCCATCGATGCCGTCACGCCCTCCCTAGAGGCGTAGGAGCGGAAAGGCTCAAATAGCGACTCTCTGATTTCGTCGGGTATTCCGGGCCCGTTGTCACACACCGAGATGGCAACGCGCTCTCCCCTCTCCGCAACCGCAATCGAAACGTTAGAGCCACCGTGACGTATTGCATTGACCAGCAGATTCCATAAGACCTGCTCGACCCGACCGGAGTCCGCCTGCGCAGTGGCCTCTACAACGGCAGAGGTATCGATCTCGGCTCCGTGATCATGGGCCACGCGAGAAGAAGCTCGCACAACGCGAGCGATCGTCTCCCTGATCGGAACACGCTCAGACTTGACCGAAAGCTGCTCGAGGTCCGCCCGGGCAGCTACCAGGAGGTCTTCAACGATGTTGCTCAACGAGGTTGCTTCGGATGCCAAAATCTCCAGCATCTCTGCCGGCTCTTCGGAGACATCGCCCAGCGAGTCGGGAAGCTCTTCGAGGAACCCGACGACCGCGGTCAGGGGCGTGCGGAGTTCATGGGACACCGTGGCAATGAAGTCGTTCTTCGCCCTCACCTGCCCACGCAGCAGCTTCTCCAACTCGGTGTGTGATGTCACATCGAGCAACTGCACAATTGCGAAGTCACTCTCGGTCTGAGGTCCCGGCGCTTGCTGAACATGCAATCTCAACGACTTGCGGGTGCCCGACCCTACAGCGACATCGATCCCCACGGACTCACCGCTGCCATTCAACTCGAACAACCGTGCAGCGCTCCCAAGTTGACCCTCGAGGAGGCTGGTCCAGGGAGTCCCAAATCGAATAGGCTCCTCTACGCCGGCAAGGGCTCCGAACGCTCGGTTGGCCCTGAGGATTTCCCCGTTCACAGCAACCAACGCCATCCCGATCGGTGCCGACTCGAAGACGGTGCGGAAGCGAGCCTCCGCTTGGGCAGCGCTCTCCCGAGCGAGGCGACTCTCCGTCACATCCTCGACGAGGCCCTCGTAGCCCAGGGTCTTGCCTTCAGCGTCATTGACCACGCCGAAGGTAACCCGGGCCCAGACTTGGCCACCGTCGCAGCGTCGAAGCCTTATCTCACCTGATTCACTCGCGTGGATCAGCCGGGTTATGTTGTCCTGTTCGTCCCGATCAACGAGCAGCGCACGAAAGTCACTCTCGGCAAGGTCCGTGGTCGTCTCATAGCCCAGCATTTGAGCGAGCCGGCGGTTTACTGCGATCACACGGCCGTCGGCCGACAGGCGGATCAGACCGATTGAGACGCCGTCATAGAGAACCTCAAACCTGGTGACGAAGCGCGTGGTCTCCCGCCGCAGCAGGATGACCAACGCGAGTCCGAGCGCGGCCCCAATCGACACCGACACCATGCCCCGCCATATGTCGGCGACAGAACCAAAACGCACGACGAACGAGAGAACGCCGAATGTGGTCAGACCGCCGAATACCCACGTGAAGATGCGCAGTTGACCTTCGGGGAGACTGAACGAAGCCGTTGTTCCCACAACAAACAGCGGAATCAGCAAAGAAACTGCAATGAAGAGCTCGGCGGTCATCAGCCTGGCGACAATCAGCAGAGTCATCGCGATCAACAGGAGCATGGTGCGAGGGAACTCACGACGGGACTCTCGCCAACTCACCACCCCTACTGCGAAGGCCGCGACGATGAACAGCCAATTCCTCAGCGATCCCGTCCGATAGAAGATGTGAACAGAGGCCACAAGAGAAGATGCGACGATCGCCCCGACGGTCACTGTTCGGAGAATCAATCTCGATACGGTGACCTGGAAGGCGCGGGTACCCGAACGAGGATTCTTGAAGTATTGAGAACTCTCAATCTGAGCCGCCGCCATGCCAATGAATCGGCAGCAGAACTCAGCCCTTGAGCAAACCGTCCGGACGTCGTTGCAGGCGCCTAGGTTCCCTCGGCTTCCTGCGCTTCGGCGGCTTTCATAGCTGCTTTCTTCAGCTCCTCGGCTAGCCGCAATGCCTCTTCGCGCCCTCCCGCAGTGGTTTCGGCCCGATCGGTGAGCAAGGTCACCGTGTTCGCATATATCTGGAGGAAGCCGCCGTGGATACCGATTATCGTCACCTCGTCGTCGGCATCTTTGATCTCGACCGGACCGGTAGCCAGAGCTGCCATCGTCGCCTCGTGATCGGCCAGAATCCCGATATCACCCTCGGTTGTCCGCGCCGACACCATCTGCGCAGCCCCCGACCAGATGATGGCCTCAGGCGTCACTATATCGACGTGGAAGAGCTTCCCGGGCATCAGTCGGTCTCCATCTCCTTGGCCTTGCGCATTGCATCTTCCGCCCCACCGACCATGTAGAAGGCCTGCTCCGGTAGATGGTCGAGATCGCCGTTGACCAGCATCGAGAACGACTCAATGGTCTCCTCGAGCGGGGTGTTGACACCCGGCTGCCCGGTGAAAGCCTCCGCAACGAACATGGGCTGCGACAGGAAGCGCTGGATACGCCGGGCCCGTCCCACAATCAGCTTGTCCTCCTCGGACAGCTCGTCAATACCGAGAATGGCGATAATGTCCTGCAGATCCTGGTAACGCTGCAGTATCTGCTGCACTTCGGTAGCTACGCCGTAGTGCTTATCGCCGACAATCTGCGGGTCGAGTGCCCGACTGCCGGAGTCGAGCGGGTCCACCGCCGGGTAGATACCGAGGGCCGTGAGGGGACGGCTCAGCACCGTAGTTGCGTCGAGGTGGGCAAAAGCAGTGTGCGGCGCCGGGTCGGTGATGTCGTCGGCGGGCACGTAAATAGCCTGCAGCGAGGTGATCGACCGGCCCTTCAACGACGTGATCCGCTCTTGGAGCACGCCCATCTCACCGGCCAGAGTCGGCTGGTAACCGACTGCCGACGGCATGCGACCAAGCAGCGTCGACACCTCAGATCCGGCCTGGGTGAAACGGAAGATATTGTCGATGAACAGCAACACGTCCTGACGCTGCACATCCCGAAAGTACTCAGCCATAGTGAGCGCGGAGAGAGCCACCCGCAAGCGGACACCGGGCGGCTCGTCCATCTGGCCAAACACGAGCGCCGCCTTTTCGAGAACCCCGGATTCGGTCATCTCGAGGAAGAGGTCGTTGCCCTCCCGGGTACGTTCTCCGACGCCGGCAAACACCGAAACTCCACCGTGCTGGGTCGCAACCCGGTTGATCATCTCCTGGATGAGGACGGTTTTGCCGACACCGGCACCACCGAACAGGCCGATCTTGCCGCCTTCGAGGTAGGGGCTGATGAGATCGAGGACCTTGATCCCAGTCTCGAAGATCTTCTTTTGTGGCTCGACATCTTCGAAAGCCGGAGCCTCGCGATGGATCGGCCACCAGTCGCCGGAGAACTCCGCATCCGGATCATCCAGGGCGTCCCCCCAGACGTTGAAAATGTGACCGAGCGTTTGATCACCAACGGGGACGGTGATAGCGGCACCGGTGTTGCGCACAGTAGCGCCGCGCACGAGGCCGTCGGTCGGGGCGAGCGCGATGGCGCGTACTTTGTTGTGCCCGAGGTGCTGCGCCACCTCGCACTTGACCGTCTTGGTCTCGCCGGTGATTTCGAGATCGACTTCGAGGGCATAGAGGATCTCCGGCATCGCATCGCTCGGAAACTCAACGTCGACGACCGGTCCGGCCACCTTGACGATCCGCCCCGTTGGAAGTGCGGTGGTTGTGGTCACTGTCTCTCCGTCCTTTGCCTATCCACCGGCGAGCGCCTCGGCGCCGCCGACGATTTCAGATATCTCAGTTGTGATCTCGGCCTGTCGGGCTTGATTGGCCTCGCGGGTGAGAATGCGCACGAGTTCTTCGGCGTTCTCGGTTGCCGCCTTCATCGCCCGGCGTCGCGCCGCATGCTCTGAAGCCGAGGCCTCCAACAACATGCCGAAGATGGTGCCCTCGAGGTAGCGCGGCAGTAATCGGGCGAGGATCGCTTCCGCCGACGGCTCAAACGTATAGGAAACGCTCAGCTCGTCCTCGTCGACCGATTCCGGAGGTTCGATGGGAAGCAGTTCCCATTGCACCGGCTTCTGGGTCAGTGCCGAAACGTAGCGAGTCGTGAATACCTCAAATGAGTCCACTTGCTCGCTCTCATAGTCTTCGAGCAACGTGTTGCCGATCATGCGGGCATCGCCGTAGCCGGGCGTATCGGTCACCCCCAACCAGGCCTGCTCGATGTCGAAGTTACGGTAGGCGAAGTACGCTCTGGCCTTCTCCCCCACTGCATAGAGCCGCACCTTGATGCCCCGCGCGTGCAGGTCGTGGATGTGGTGTTCCGCCATTCGGATCACGCTCGAGTTGTAGCCGCCGGCAAGACCGCGATCAGAGCTCACCACCACAACGCCCGCAGTCGCTACCGGCCGCTTCTCCAGCAACGGGTGTGACACACTGCTGGTACCGGCCCCGAGGTTGCGAATGACCTCATTCATCTTGTCCGTGTAAGGCTGGCTCTCTGCAACCCGGACACGGGCTCGGGCAATCCGCGAGGTAGCGATCAGCTCCATCGCCGACGTGATCTTCATTGTCGACTCGACGCTCTTGATGCGCCGGCGGATCTGCCTTACTTCAGCCGAAGCCACGTGCTCCTACCCCTCCCTGGAAGCCTTGTAGTCCTCGATGGCCGCCACCAGACCCTCGGGCAGCTCCCCGGTGTCCCTGATCTCGTTGAGCAGACCCGAGTATCGGGCTCGCACAAACTCCAGCAGGCCCGCCTCGAACTCACGGATCTCGGCGACCGGAACGTCATCCATGTGGCCCTCGGTAACTGCGAAGATCGACACAACCTGTTCCTGTACTGCGAGCGGAGCGTATTGACCCTGTTTCAACACTTCGACAACCCGCGACCCGCGCTCGAGCTGAGCCAACGATGCGGCATCCAGCTCGGAACCGAACTCGGCGAATGCCTCGAGTTCGCGGAACTGGGCCAGGTTCAAGCGCAACGGACCGGCGACCTTTCTCATTGCCTTCACCTGGGCAGCACCACCGACGCGGGAAACCGAGATACCGGCATTGATTGCAGGCCGTATGCCCGAGTAGAACAGATCGGATTCGAGGAAGATCTGACCGTCGGTTATCGAGATGACGTTGGTCGGGATGAACGCCGACACATCGTTGGCTTTGGTTTCGATGACCGGCAGGCCGGTCAGCGAACCTCCACCAAGCCTGTCGCTCAGCTTGGCGCACCTTTCCAGGAGGCGGCTATGGAGGTAGAAGACATCGCCGGGATAGGCCTCACGACCGGGGGGCCGACGCAACAGCAGTGAGATCTCACGATACGCGACGGCTTGTTTGGAGAGATCGTCGAAGATCACCAGCGCATGCTCGCCCTTGTACATCCAATGCTGCCCGATGGCAGAGCCCGAATAGGGCGCGTACATCTGCAATGCGGCGGCAGTGGAGGCGGGGGCGGCCACGATGACGGTGTAATCCATAGCTCCGGCAGCTTCAAGTGCATCGGCAACCTCGGCGACGGTGGACGCCTTCTGACCGATGGCCACATAGATGCACTTAACGCCCAGACCCCTCTGGTTGATGATCGTGTCAACCAGGATGGCCGTCTTCCCGGTTTGCCGATCGCCGATGATCAGCTGACGCTGACCGCGGCCGATCGGCGTCATCGAATCGATCGCCTTGATCCCGGTCTGCAATGGTTCTTTCACCGGCTGCCGCTCCACTACAGAGGGAGCCTGCGTCTCGAGAAGACGGGTCTCGGTGCTGTCGATCGGGCCCTTGCCATCAACTGGGTTGCCGAGCGGATCAATGACCCGGCCCAAGAGGCCGTCACCGACGGGGACGGACAGCACCCGGCCGGTAGAACGCACTTCGTCGCCTTCTTCGATCTTGGAGGCGTCGCCCATAATGACGCAACCGATTGAGTCTTCGTCCAGGTTCAGAGCAACACCGATGAGGCCACCGGGGAACTCCAACAACTCGGACGTCATGACTTTGGGAAGACCAACTACGCGGGCAACGCCGTCACCGACTGAATCTACGTAACCGACGGTTTCGGCCTCAACGGATGGTGACCATCCCTCGAGGTTGCGCCGGAGTGCCCCGGTGATGTCTTCGGGAGTCAGGGTTAGATCAGCCATTCGCTATGCCCATGCCTCTCGCAATTCCAGGAGTCGGCTGCGCACCGACCCGTCAAACAATGTGTCTTCAACTTGGGCAACCAGCCCGCCAACCACGGATGGATCAACCGTCACATGAAGCTTCACTCGCTTGCCGGTTACCTCGGTCAGCCGAGCCGCCAGCCGCTCCTGCGTCGCCGCGTCGAGTTCAATCGCGCTGGTGACGTCGGCGACGACCTCGCCCTCCGCTTCGGCGGCGAGTTCCATCATCCTCTTGGTGATCTCAGCGAAGTCCTTGATTCGACCCACGCCAATCAGCATGTTGACCAGCGCAACGGTGACACCAGACGCCCGCTTGCCGATCAGATCGGAGATGATTCCTTGCTTCTTCTCGAACGGGATCAGAGGATCGCTCAACGCGCCCTGCAGCTCCTCGGACTCGCCGAACGCCTTGGCGACGAGGAACAGCTCATCGGTCAGCCGATCAGCATCACTCTCGGCGCCGACGACGTCGAGCATTGCCCGGGCATATCCATCCACTTGGTCGGTAACCATGGTCAGCCCTCGTTGCCCAGCTCGTCGATGAACCGCTCTACGAGTGCCTGCTGACCATCGCGGTCGAGATTGCGCCCAACCAGCTTCTCAGCAACATCCAACGACAAGCCGGCGACTTCGCGGCGCATCGAGCCCACGGCGCGTTCCCGCTCGGCGGATATCTCTTGCCCGGCACGGGTCTTGATATCCTCAGCCTCAGACTCGGCACGAGCCACAATGTCGGCCCGGGCAGATTCGCCGGCCTGGCGGGCCTCTTCAACGATCTTGGTCGCCTCGGCGCGCGCTCCGGCAATCGAAGCTTCATAGTCGGCTTTGAGTGAGGCAGCCTGCTCCTTCTCGGCTTCAGCAGCCTCGAGGTTCGCCTGGATCGCCTTCTGTCGGTTTTCGATCATCTCGTTGAACGCAGGAACTGCGTATTTCCAGATGAAGAAGAAAACGATGGCGAAGGCAACAACTCCGGCAGCAAGCTCGCGCAGATCCGGGATGAGCAGATCTACGCCGCTGGCCTCGTCCTCAGCCGCAAGCAGGAGACTTGCGAATAGCATCGTGGCCCCCCTTTAGGTGAGGAAGAAGAGCACGAAGCCGATTAGGGCGAGCGCCTCGGTGAAAGCAATGCCGAGGAACATGGTGGTCCTCACCATACCGGCGGCTTCGGGCTGGCGGGCCATCGCCTGGACCGCGTTACCGGCAACCAAACCGATACCAAGACCCGGGCCGAGCGTCGCAAGGCCGTAGCCAACAAGGGCCAGCGAACCGGAGATATCACCGGAGAGCCCGGCGCTTACCTCTTCGGCCGCCATGATCAGTGCGTCCATTCCGTCTTTTCCTTTCTTGTGTCCGTTCGGATGAAAAACCGTTAGCGAGCGGCAATCGTCAGTGGGCTTCAACCTCGACCGACGTTTGGATATAGACCGCTGAGAGCAGAGTGAAGATATAGGCCTGGAGTATTGCCACCAGGATCTCGAATACGAAGATGAAAAGCCCCAGTCCGGCCCAGAGGAAACCCCAGAGGCCGTTGATGTTGCCCGTCGGCAGCGAGGACAGGAAAACCCACGACGATAGAAGCATGAGGGCCAGCATCACGTGACCGGCAGCCAGGTTGGCAAAGAGTCGAACCGCAAGCGAGAACGGCCGCACCAGGATGACCGAGACAAGCTCGATCAGGCCGACCAGAGGCTTGAGGGCAGTCGGCACAGTCGGCGGCCAGATGAGATGACCGAAGTAGCCGCCAAAGCCCTGCTCCCTGACCCCAGCAAAGATGAAGAGAAACCAGGTGATCAGCGCTAGGAATATCGGGAGACCGATACGCGACGTGATCGGGAACAGGGTCAGTGGGAAGACCTCCATCATGTTCCCGACAAGGATGAAGAAGAAGATCGAAGCCAGATACGGGAAGTAGGTCAGACCGTGTTTGGGACCGATTATGCCGATTGCGATCTCATCGCGGACAAAACCAAGAATGGCCTCACCGAGTGCCTGCATCTTTCCCGGTATGAGCGACCGTTTCCGGAAAGCAGCCCAGAAGAACCAGACGACGACAAGGGCAGCAACGATGTTCAGGATCATCGTTCGGTTGATTCCGCCAACGAAGGGCAACTCGAACAGCTCGTTGACTGTCGTTGGCGTACATATGATCTCGCTCTCCGGATCGCAAGCTGACGCTGCGAGTATCAACTCCACTCCAACTCCTTCTTGTCACCTCTCGCCACCGACACGGTCTCCCATGAGAGCAAAACGAGATAGCTCACAACTGCCGAGATTCCCATTGCTAATCGATCCACATCAGCCAGCTGCGCTATCACAAACATGACCAGCATGATGAGGGCCAACCGCAGTACAAACCCGCCCAGCGCGGCGGCATGATAGAGCTTCAACGAGACAGCTGCAGCCTTTGACAGCACAAACCCGGCGAGCACGAAATTGGCGGCCACAATCGCCACTCCCAAGGCGGCGGCAACGGCGGCGGGACCGCCCCGCCACAATCCAAACGCAACGATCAAGGGCGGTGCCACCCAGAGCACGCGCCGCGCGGTCGACAGGCCGATCTTCGCTTCGATACCGGGCGGCCCCGGCGCCGTCTCATATCCGCTGAGAACCTCGCTTCGTTCAGAGGGCACGGCGTCGCTCCTCGGCCATTTCCTCGAGCACTGCGGAGCTGCGCCAGAGCTTCAGGAATCCTGCGACGAAGCCTGCCACCACGAAAACGATGATGAACACAGGACGGGTACCAATCAGCCAATCGAGCACAATACCGATGAGCAGGCCGGCGAGAACTGACGAGGCGAAGTCGATGCTGGGCGAAAAACCGCCGGTTACCGCCTTCCGGTCCGGTATGAGACCACTGCGGTCGTTTGTCATTCTGCTATCACCGGATCCCGGGTAACGGTGGACGAGATGGTAGGCCCCCTACAGGCGTGACTGTACCTATGCGCAATTTCCAATCGCAACCTCACCCCTGGGCATCAACCGCCCCAGCCCCGGTGATTCAGGCGTGTCCGGCAAAATCCCCGGGGTAAGCAGGGAAGGCGTCGGCCAGTTCCCGGATCTGATCGGTGTACAGCTTCACCGAGTATGGATCGATGCGTTTGCGAAGAATCTCCACAATGAGCTTGCCGAGCAGCACCATTTGCTCCTGCATCATCCCTGCGGTGGTCACCGACGGCGTGCCCAAGCGGAGACCGCTGGTAATGAAGGGGGACCGGGGATCGAACGGAATCGAGTTCCGATTGAGAGTCACCCCGTGATCGTCCAAGAACTGCGAAGCTTCCTTACCGGTGAGTTCGGGGTCGAGCGACCGGAGATCGACCAAGAACATGTGGTTCTCGGTGCCACCGCTGATGACCCGAAGCCCCTCATCATCCATGGCTCCCGCCAACACCTTGGCGTTGCGAACGATCTGATTTGAGTAGGTCTTGAAATCGGCTCGACCGGCCAGCTCGAAGCAGAGCGCCTTGGCGGCGATCTGGTTGTTGATCGGCCCACCTTGAGCAAACGGGAAAACCGCCTTGTCGATCTGCTTGGCAAACTGCTCCTTGCTCAGAATCACGCCACCTCGCGGGCCCCGCAGTGCCTTGTGGGTAGTTGCGGTGACGATGTCGGCATGGGGTGTCGGGTTGGGGTGAGCGCTACCGGCAATGAGACCGATGATGTGGGCGGCATCGACCAGGAAGATCGCACCAACCTCATCGGCGATCTGGCGGAAAGCAGCCCAGTCGATCAACTGCGAGTAGGCGCTGTATCCGGCCACGATCATCTTGGGACGGTGCTCCAGCGCAAGCGCGCGGACCTGATCGAGATCGATCTGCTCCGTCTTTTCGTCCACCCCGTACGCAACGAAGTTGAAGAGGTTGCCGCTGAAATTCACGGGCGAGCCATGGGTGAGGTGGCCTCCCTGGTCGAGCCGCATCCCCAAGATCGTGTCCCCCGGGTCGAGAACGGCGTTGTAGGCGGCCAGATTGGCCTGAGAGCCGCTGTGTGCCTGAACGTTGGCGTGCTCGGCACTAAACAGGCGCTTGGCTCGTTCTCTCGCCAGGTTCTCGACCTCGTCGATGACGGCACAGCCCTCGTAGTAGCGGCGCCCCGGGTATCCCTCGGAGTATTTGTTGGACAGGACCGAGCCCGACGCCTGCATCATTGCCAGCGAGATGTAGTTCTCGGAGGCAATCAGGTGAATCTGAGATCGCTGCCGATCGACCTCTTTTTTGATCAACCCGGCAAGCAGCGGATCCACTTGTTCGATTGGCCTCATATCCGACATCAGGTATCTCCCTGCACCTACGCACGTTGCGGCGAGAGTAGCAGTGCCGGTCGGCTGGAAGTGAACCGACCCGTTACCTATACGTTGCGAACCGGGCCGTCGCGCAGCACCAACGGCGAAGGCTCCGTCAGGTCGATGATCGTTGACGCCTGGCCACCCTTTGCCTTCCCCTCGAGGTAGACCGAAACCGCATCACCGAACAGATCACGAGCATCGAGATCGTTGAGTACCGACTCATTGCCTGCCAGATTCGCTGAGGTGACCGCAAGCGGTCCGTAGGCCTCTAACAGCTCGAGGGCAACAGGATGATCCGGGCAGCGCAGCCCTACTGTGCGTCTCGTCGCATGACCGAGCCAGGGAGGAGCCGAAGGCAATCGCGGTAGCACGAGAGTGAGAGCGCCGGGCCAGTGCAGATCGGCCAGATCAAGCGCACGATCGGAAAGCGACGCGATAGTCATGCCCTGTTCCAGTGATGCAACGAGAATCGCCAGGGGCTTGTTGGTAGGGCGTCCCTTCAGCTCAAAGATTGCGCCAAGGGCATCCTCGCGAAAAGGATCGGCCGCAATACCGTAGAGAGTGTCGGTGGGCACACCCACGATTCCGCCGCGCCGGAGCGCTGCAACCGCCTGTTCGATCGACATTGTTGCTCCCTTTTGCCGCTCAGCCTCAAGTTAGTGGAGATCACCGACCATTGGCGCACTTCCTAGCAAGAATCGGTCGCGACCAGCAAGATCGCGATGGATTTCTGGTCGAAAGGCCGCAAATAGGTGAGTGACGGCCGGTCCGTGTCTCTCTCCGATCTCGCACATCAGCCAGCCTCCCGGTCGCAACCAGCTGCGCGCTTCGGCGGCAATCCGCTCCAGTACATCGAGTCCATTGGCGCCGCCATCGAGGGCGAGACCCGGCTCCCAATCGGCCACCTCGGCCGGCAGGAGGGCACACTCGTCACGAGTCACATACGGCGGATTAGAGACGATGAGATCCACCGACCCGGCCAGCTCTGGCGGTAGGGCCCCAAAGAGATCGCCCTCGAGCAGCTCGACGGACAGCGCAAGCAACTCGGCATTGTCCTTCGCAACGGCGACTGCATCCGGGGAGACATCGGTGGCAACAACTCGAGCCTCCGGCACCGTGTGCTTGATGGCAAGGGCCAGGTTCCCGCTTCCGGTGCCCAGATCGACGACGGTGGGGGTCGGTATCGGCCGCAGCTTCTCCACGGCAGCTTCGAATAGTTGCTCGGATTCTGGACGAGGAATCAGGACACGCCGATCAACCGCGACTTCGACAGGGCCGAACTGGACAGTACCTTCGATGTATTGGAGCGGTTCTCCATTGCGACGCCGCTCGGCATACGCCCGTAATCGATCGGCGACATCGGGAGCAACAACAGGATTGCCCAACAACCATGATCGATCGGCGGATGCCGCAGCAAGCAGCAACCGGATCCCTTCGTGCTCGGGCAGGTCCATAACCTCCTGCAGAAGGGCTGAGCTCAGAACACCCATGTCGCTCTCAAAATAGACCCAAATAGCTTGCGGCAAAGATCGGCCGGGGTGAGATCAATCGGATACGGCCAGACTCTCGGCAGCATCGTGCGCAATCAGCGCCGTGTGGAACTCATCCAGATCACCGTCGAGGATCTCGGGAAGGGAGTGCAGCGTCAACCCCACCCGATGGTCTGTCACCCGGTTCTCCTTGAAATTGTAGGTACGGATTTTCTCCGCTCGCTCCCCCGTGCCTACCTGTGATCTGCGGGCGGAGGCTTGCTCACCTTGTCGCTCTGCCAACTGTTGCTGATAGAGCCGGGCGCGTAGCACCCGCAGGGCTTTCAGCTTGTTTTGGAGCTGGGACTTCTCGTCCTGGCAGGTAACTACCACGCCGGTGGGGAGATGGGTAATTCGGACCGCCGAGTCGGTGGTGTTGACCGACTGCCCACCGGGACCCGTGGAGCGGAACGTGTCGATCTGCAGGTCGTTCTCGTGGATATCGATCTCGACTTCCTCAGCCTCGGCGAGAACGGCGACGGTGGCAATCGAGGTATGGATCCGACCTTGCGACTCGGTTTTGGGAACACGCTGCACCCGATGCGGCCCCGCTTCGTACTTGAGTCGGGAATACGCCCCCCGCCCTTTCACCGAGAAGGTGGCGTCCTTGAGTCCGCCGCCCCCGGTAACCGAGGTGTTGATCGGCTCGCTCTTCCAACCGTGGCGCTCGGCAAAGCGCTCATACATGCGATAGAGATCGGCGCCCCACAATGCAGCCTCCTCGCCACCGGCAGCCGCCCGGATCTCGACAATCACGTCCTTGTCATCGTCGGGGTCCTTGGGTACCAGCATCACGCGCAGTCGGTTTTCCAGGGGCTCCAGACGTGCCCCTTGCTCGGCCACCACCCCTTCGAGATATGCGCGCATCTCCGGGTCGGCCTCGACCGTAACCATTTCTGTGGCCTCCGTCATCTCCCGTGTGGCGGCCTGGTACTCGCGAAAGGCTTCGATGACCGGCTTTAGCTCGGCATGCCGAATCGAGACTTCGCGGTAGCGATCCTGATCGGAGAGCACTGCTGGATCGGCCATCTCGTCCAGCGTTGCCGCAAACTGAGCCTCTAGCTCCTCGAGCTTGCGAAGCAGACTGTCATCCATCGTCGGGGGTCTCCCGCTCGGCCGCAAGCGCCGCCGCAACGATCGGGCCCCGCTCGGCTGCTGCGGCTGCCTCTTCGTCAGAGAGCGCAGCCAGCAGGCTCGCCACAGCCACCTCGACCATGTCGTCGGAGGGTTCTTTCGTAGTGATTCGCTGCAGCCAAATGCCGGGCTGGTTGGCCCACGACATCCAGCTCGAGTTCGCTCCCGCCTTCAACACCTCGTAGGAAAGGCCGGCAATAACGGGGATGAGGATGATTCGGGCGAGCACCTGCCAGACGAAGGGAAGCGGGGCCAGAGCCAGGAACACTACAAAAGCCACCATCGCAACAATGAGAATGAATGACGTCCCACAGCGGGGATGGCGGGGGCTGTATACCTGGATAGCCTCCACCGTGAGGGGGTCACCGCTCTCGTACGCGTGAATGGTCTTGTGCTCGGCCCCGTGGTACTGGAATACCCGCGCAATCTCCTTGGATCTCGAGATCGCCCAGATGTAGAGCACGATGAGGGCGATGCGCAGGATCCCGTCGACGATGACGAAGCCGATCGATGAGTCTGCCAGGAATGTCTTCAGGTAGTTGGCGGCGAAAGCCGGGAGAAGGATGAACAGGGCCAATGCCACGACGATGGCCAGTGCCATGGTCCAGAAAACCTGGCCCTTGGTCAGCTCATCCTCTTCTTCGGCACCCGATTGCACTGCCGACCAGGACAGCGCCTTGAAACCGAGCGACAAGGACTCGATGAGAACCAGGACACCGCGCACAAATGGCACCTTGCGCCATCGCGACTTGCCGCTCAGATTCGGTAGTTCATTGCGCTGGGTGATGATGCTGCCATCGGGGCGGCGGCAGGCCACCGCCCACTGAGTGGGGGCGCGCATCATTACCCCCTCCATGACGGCTTGACCGCCGACGCTTGCTCCGGGTGGGCGCGACAAGTCGGTTACTTATCGATGTCCGCCGCGTTCTTGGCCTTGCGCTCGGTATCGACACCGACCTTGGCATAGCGGCGACGGAAGCGCTCAACGCGACCACCGGAGTCGACGAGGATCTGCTTGCCCGTGTAGAACGGATGGCTTGCACTCGATATCTCGAGCTTGGCCAGCGGGTAAGTCTCGCCATCTTCCCATTCGATGGTCTCATCGGTCTCGATGGTGGAACGGGTCAGGAAAGCGAAGTCGGACGATGTGTCCTGGTAGACAACCGGCCGGTATTTGGGGTGTAGATCGGGTTTCAAGGCTCTGGCTCCTGGTTCTTGCAGCAAGGGACTCTACTACTGACCGCTCTTGGCTACTTCGGCAAGGAATGCGGCGTTCGACTTTGTGTTCTTCAGCCGATCGATGAGCAACTCGAGAGCCGCCCCGGACTCGAGGGCCATCAGGACGCGACGCAGCTTCCAAACCTCAGTGAGTTCGTCGGGATGGAACAGCAATTCTTCGCGACGGGTACCCGATGCCTCGATGTCTATGGCCGGGTAGATCCGCTTGTCGGCGAGCTTGCGGTCGAGACGCAGCTCCATGTTGCCGGTGCCCTTGAACTCCTCGAAGATGACCTCGTCCATGCGGGACCCGGTTTCGACGAGAGCTGTGCCGAGGATGGTCAGGCTGCCGCCTTCCTCGATGTTGCGGGCGGCACCGAAGAATCGCTTCGGTGGATAGAGCGCCGTCGAGTCGACACCACCGGAAAGGATCCGGCCCGAGGCCGGAGTGGCCAGGTTGTGCGCCCGGGCCAGACGGGTGATCGAGTCGAGCAGCACGACGACGTCGGTACCCATCTCCACGAGACGCTTGGCACGTTCAATCGCCAGCTCGGACACCTGGGTGTGCTCCTCCGCCGGGCGATCGAACGTGGAGAAAATGACCTCGCCGCGTACGGAGCGCTGCATGTCGGTGACCTCTTCCGGGCGCTCATCGACGAGCACGACCATGAGATGGCACTCCGGATTGTTCACGGCGATCGAATTCGCCAGTTCCTTGAGAACTGTCGTCTTGCCCGCCTTGGGCGGCGAAACGATCAAGCCACGCTGGCCCTTACCGATCGGAGCGATGATGTCGACGATCCTGGCGAGTATGTTCTTGTGGTCCCCTTCGACCTCGAGGCGAAGACGCACATCGGGGAACAGTGGGGTGAGTGTGGCGAACTTGGGCCGTGCCTGCGCCGGCTCCGGCTCCATCTCGTTGACCTTGAGCGGCCGCACCAGTGCCGGGAATTTCTCCTGAGCTCGGGCGGGACGGATCGGCCCCTCGCAGATGTCGCCTTTACGGAGCTTGTTCTTGCGAATCTGGTTGGCAGGAACGTAAACGTCTTGATCGCTGGGGAGATAACCACCGCAGCGCAGGAAACCGTAACCCTCGGGAAGGATATCGAGAATGCCCGTGCGAACCTCGAGCTCGGACTCATCGATCGGTTCCTGTTGCCGCCGCTTGTTGCGACGACGGCGGTTCCGGCTGCCGCCTTCGCCGCCCTGACGCTGATTCTGCCGACGCCCGTCGCCGTTGTTGCTGGTGTCCTCGGCATTCTGGTCACCGTCGCCTTCAGTCACCTCAACCGTTTTGGCCGGAGCTTCGTCCTCTGGTTTCGGTTCCGGGAGCATCTTCTCGTCGAACTTGTCAGATCCGATGATCGCGGTGATCAGCTTGGTCTTCTGCAGCCCGTCGTGCTCCACTTCAATGGCGCCGGCCATTTCACGCAGCGCATCGAGGCCTAGCTCCTGGAGTCTGGCTCGGGTAGTCGTCATGGGCATTGGTTTCCCTTCACGAGGTTCTGGCACGGTGGTGCCTGTGATA
>Ga0180435_10002731_pt1 | contig 17928 bp, 17 predicted proteins | sample SS_ome_3_FD_132467 | JGI IMG/M metagenome (GOLD analysis project Ga0180435, IMG submission 132467) | Hypersaline lake sediment archaeal communities from the Salton Sea, California, USA - SS_3_S_1 metaG | ecosystem: Environmental > Aquatic > Non-marine Saline and Alkaline > Hypersaline >...
AGAACATCTTTACCAGACCCTTGGAGTAGTTGAATCCCACCAGGAAGGAAGCCAGCCCGCTTGCAATTAGCAGTCCGATTACCGGAACTCCCTTTGGGGAGACTTTATTAAAAGCGGGGGGAAATAATTTATCCCTGGCAGCAGCCATGGGGAGCTGCCCCTGCAGCAGGATCCATCCGTTCAGGGCTCCAAAACAGGCAATGGCAGCCCCGGCAGCCACGAGACCTGAGACCCAGTTACCCCAGATTTTTTGTGCGGCATCGGCAAATGGAGCCGCTGAGTTTTGCAACTCAGCGGGGGAAATAATCCCCATAACTCCTACAGTGCTTGAAATATACAGCAGGGCTGCTATGAAAATTCCTGCAAGGGTAGACCGGGGAATTGTTTTAGATGGATTTTGCACTTTATCGGAGGGAATGGTAGCAGATTCCAATCCCAGGAAAGCCCAAAGGGCCAGCGCTGCACTTGCTGTAACTGCGTCGAAATTTGAAACAGTACTTACATTGAAAGGGACAAAATGGGTTTTGTCAAAATAGAGATAGCCAAAGGTTCCTAAAACGAGCAGGGGCAGGATTTTCAGGATGGTCGTGACCAGTTGGACCAACCCAACTTTCTTAATGCTTTTGGTGTTCACGTATGTAAACAACCAGATGGCTCCGACAGCCAGAAGTGCCGAAAACAAAGAATTCTCTTTCAGTGAAGGTATGAAGATAGAAAGGTAGCCCACTCCCGCAACCGCAATGGCTGCATTTCCGGTCCAGATGGAGATCCAGTATCCCCAGGCCACCAGGAAACCTGCAAAATCACCAAAACCTTCCCGGGAATAGGTATAGGGTCCGCCTGCTTTTGTGGTTAAACTGCTTAGCCTGGAAAATACAAGGGCCAGCAAAACAGTGCCGGCCACCGTAAACATCCAACCGAAGAGAGATATTCCCCCATAAACAGCGAGGGCGGCAGGCAAGAGAAAAATTCCCGAACCAGTCATGTTCCCCACCACCAGAGAGGTACTCAGCCAGAATCCGATTTTACCCTTCTCTTCTGCACTAATGTGTTTCAATATATTGTTCTCCTTCCCTTATTAGTTCCTTGGAAGCTTCAGATTCTTCCTGGGCCCTTGCATATAAATCCCGTGTATGATCTATTAACTCTTTTTCAGCGGTGGGCCTGTCCCTCTTTTCCCAGGTTTCAAGGCTCAGAGAGCTCCAGATAGGGTCTGTCTTACTTAATTCCTGTAAAGATGCCAGTGTTTGTTCGGAGGTAAAATAGTTCCCCCCATGACCGATCAGGTTTATTTCCTGCAGATTGATAGAATGCTTATCCAGCGCAAATCCCCTTGCAAATTTTCGGGCTTCGCCAATGATCTGGCCGGACAATACCACGGTGCTGGGAGAAAAGACCATGGAATCAAAATTACCACCCACAAAAGGGGCACAGCCAATTTTCCCCAAACAGGAACTCAGGTGATTGAGCCACAGGTTCCCGGAGGCCTGCAAATCCGCACCCCTGCCAGAACTACTTCCAGAAGTGCCACAGTGAGGAATCTCGTAGAAATTCATCATTTCGGCACAGGCCAGATTCAGCAAATAGGAGGAAGGAGTATAGAGGCTTCCCATACTTGTCATATCAAAGGCCGCGGGAAGACTTCCCAGGATGATTTCACTCCCCTCCTGTACCAGTTGACTGAACACCAGTCCTGCAAGCAATTCAGCATTTAACAGCGCCAGCGAACCACCTTCAGTAACGGGCGAACTTCCTCCATACATGCCGTAGTTGGAATACATAAGGGGCAGGCGGCGGCGGATGGAAGCTATCATCTTATCTGTGGTGGCTTCATTGAGCACCAGCGGGGTAATGGGATTCACGTAAGGTATGCAGAAAGGCTTCAGGGAGATGTCTCCATGAAGAGCAGAGAGCAGGTCAAACACATCATTGATCTTATTCTCACCAGAGATCAATAATACCAGGGGTTTGGTGGTATTGGCATACATGTCCAGGGTGGCATAAATATCCAGCTTGTCTACTGGCACATCGGAAGGGATCCCCAGCGTTGAAATCATCTCATAATTTTCCAGAAGATCGCCCAGCTTGGTGGAATGCTGCATATGTTTCCTGGTAAACCGTTCTACCCGCTTGCTTTCAATATCATGAAACCAGGAGTTGGTAACCCCAATTCCAAAATGAGTGTTTGCACCCTGCTTGCTACCCAGATGAAAGGCATGCTCGCCCGTACGCCTGAATATTTCGATATTTGAGGGAGCCTGCCGGATGGCATGGTCGATCAATTCATCCTGTATGTACACCACATCTTCCCTGATCTTAATCCCATCTGATTTTTTAAAGATGTTAAGGGCAGTACGTGACTCGACTTTGATGCCGGTATCCTCCAGAATTTGAACCGAATAACGATGGACCTCCCGGATTTGACCCGGGTCAAGTAATTGCAATCTGGGATGAACATTCATAAGTAGATTAAAAATATTCCAAAATTCTATCGATCAACTCCATTCCTGCTCTGGAGCCTGCATCGTGGAAAAGGATGTTTCCCGAGCGGTCGCTTAACTTGAGCTCTATGGTGGCATCTACGCTCTCCTTAATGATCCTGGTCATGGATCCGCGTTCCGGGGCTTGAAGCAAACCGGCCTGCTTGTTCAGGGCTTCAATCTCAAGCCGGTATCTCTTATTGGAGATGTTCAGATGGAGCTTTTTCCCGGAGTATTCCAGTGTTTCAATTCGCGCTTTGGACCATGTGGACAGGTTAATAAAACGGTCTTCGAGCTTCAGGTAAGAAATAAATCCAATAAAATAACTACCCAGCCAGGGGATCTTTGCCACGGAAAAAGTAAAGGAGGTTTGGCTCGAGTTAAAAGTGTTACAGTGGAGCCAGATCCACGATTCCGGGAAGGAGGTCCCCCAGTCTTTTTCAATATACCCGCTGCCTCCAGCGAAATCCACATACGTATCATTGATTTGAAGCCCTCCTGAAAGCCTGTGAAACATGGAAACAACCCCGTGCTTGCACTCCATAAATGGAACAAAGGAATACCAGCCCATAATGCCCGGATTCAGGGTAGAAGAAGGATACTGTTCCATGGGAGCATAGGAAATGTTCCCGGTTATTTTCTGGGAGCTGTTCTGCAATTCCAGATGAATACCCTCTTTGTGGAAACGGGATTTCTCGATTTGAACATGCAACTCCCTGCCGGAGGCTGTAAAATCATCCGCAGCGAATTCGTACACCTGTGACTCGGCCGTAATTCCGTTCAATACCTGGATAAATGCATGGCGTCCATTAGAAGAGAGGGAAATCCCCGGTATAAATGACCAGACCTGCTGCCTGTCGGCCGATACATGTTTGAAATACCAGCCTTCGAAATATTTCTTACGGGACAGCGAACCCTGGAAGGCCCATGGTTTAAATACACTCATTTACTTTGACATTTGGAATAGAGATCTTTCCGGATCCAATCGGCCTTTGGCTCATATTCGAGTAATTGTTCATATAGTTTGCAGGCAAGCTCCTGCTGGTCTGTTTCCAGGTAGGCATTAGCCAACAGCAGCACGGTGTTCATATAGATCCAGTCCCGTTCAGTTTTCAGTTCACTGGTTTCCAGGATCTCCACCCCTTTTTTATAGTATTGGATGGCTTCCGTTTTGGATCCTCCCAGGAATTTAGGCGTATAAAATCTCATGTTACCCATTTCTGTATTGCAATTGAAGCAGGTATTAGACGATTCATAAGCCTTGTTAATATATTTAAGAGCTTTGGGACCCAGGAACAAGGAGCTGAATTTACTCAGGACAATTCGGTATCCTAGAAATGCCCCCTGGAGGGCAAGCACCTCGGGCCTGCCAGGAAGTGTTTCCTCCAGAATATCTGTTTTTTTCATGGCATCTTTCAGCGCCTCTTTGGCCGCATTTTCTTCTTCTATGCTCAGAAGGTATCCGATATAGCCATAATAGGCGAAGCAGATATCATACAGCAACATTTGATTGGCTGTCTGTTCATAGCTATGATTCATTTCGGAGATAATTCCCTTCCACTGATCTATCTGTTCCCCGATATAAGAAACATAAAGCCTTTGCTTGTAGGTATTCCGATCCTGCCCATGGCTAAGGGACACCAGGACGGAAAACCATATTAGGAGCCCTATCTTTTTCATTTTAATTCGATTTTTCTTTCTTTCCATTCCAAACTTCCTTTGGATTTTTGGCACAGAGCCAAAAATACCATTCGAAAAAAACTTACCTGTTGCACCGGAACCCATAAAAGGTTCAGAAATGCATGTTGCTGACTGGCCAGAAAAATCAGCACCCTGCTCAAGATAGCTACTCCCAATGCAAAAAAGAAATGTGGAAGCGACCAGAGGGCCACAAAAAGCAGCCCAAAACTTGTGAATATCATATAAAATAGCAACCAAAGGAGGTTGCCGGAGAAAAAATGCAATACATTTTTGGAAAAACCTCGAATAGCCTCCCCGTATCCGGCGTACATCCGGCATTGCACCCGCTTGTCACCCGTTAGCGTAGCGCAGCGAAAAGCGTTCTGTTTATATATGCGCATGATTTCGATGTCCTCCACCGGGCTTGACCGGACGATGGCATGGGGCTTCAGCTTATGGTAGACATTATTTTTGAACATCATAAACTGACCGTTGGCTGCTGAAAAGGAGCTTCTTCTGCTAAGATACACCAGGGGCAGGGGCAAAAGCGATAAAAGAATCCAGTTCATGACCGGGACAGTTGCCCGTTCACCGGGAGTCCTGAGTATCTGTCTGGGAAATATGGAGAGCAGTGCCAGATCCTTTTTGTGCATCCAGGCAGCCATGCTGGAGATAATATCTCCATGAATCTCCATATCCGCATCCAAAAAGAGAAGGATTTCCCCGCTGGCCCTGGCGGCCAGTTGATGGCATGCAAAATTTTTTCCGGTCCACCCGGGAGCAAGATCCTTCCCCTTAAACCAGTCTATTTTTGCATGGTTCGTGGCGTATTCCTCCAGAATCTTGGGCGTTCTGTCGGTGGAATGGTCATTACATACCAGCACCTCCAGGTTTTGATAATCCTGTTCTAAGAGACAATTGAGAATTCGGCCGATATGATTTTCTTCGTTCCTGGCCGGTATCAACACGGAGATTTTTGGTTCTTCCCTGCAGGTAACTTTCCCAGAGTTAAAATGGAAAAGAAAATTTACCAGAACCACCAGGAAACGAAGCCCGAGGAAGACCAGGGATATGTAGGCCAGTATGAGCATCATACCAGCGCTTCGTGCTGCAAGGAGATACAGTGCGTATGAAAACGCTTAAATGCCTCCTCCATGGCCTTTGCCTGCAGGTCGCCCTGGTATTTTTGGGTTCTGATAAACAGGGTGGGCGACACTTTGGAAAAGTAATCCACCAGGTTGATATTAAACATTACAACGGGGGGAGGATCACATTTTGCCAGAATCTTTTCGACTCCCCTGGCAAATTCAAATTCCCGATGATACAGGCTCTCAATTTTTCCCTGGGGGAACATCATTAAGAGCTTATCTTTTTGAGAGAGAATTTCAGCAGAATAGAGAATGCTTTCCACGGCCGAACGGGAAGACTTTTCCACCGAGAAAGCTCCGGCCTTATTCAGGAACATCCTATTTTCCAGTTGCTCCCTTAACATCATTGCATGAAATTTCTTATGATAATACTTGTAACATAAATAATTGCCAATGAATCCATCCCACCAGCTAAAATGATTTGCGATTAGAAGCACCGGTTTTTCAGGAGGGCAGTCATCCAGATCCGCGACAATACCACTGAAATGCTTCTGTAACATCCTGGAGGTATACCACCTGAAAAAGGTCGTAAAAAAGAGCGTATGCCTAGAACGGATTATGGCCAAAACAGCGTGTTTATTAAGACAAGGATTATAAAAAAAGCAAGTTGATACAGATATCCGTGTATGGCAACTTTCCTTCTATGGCCCGCTATGGTGGGGTAAGCCAGCAGGCAGAAACAAAAGGAAATGATCAACCAGCTAATATAGTTCTGGAGGGGAGGTTCTGAGTGCTGCCAGGACCACATGTCGCTCATGATGGCAAATTTCTCAATGAAAAAATCACTTCCGGTCATGATCAGAGCAGCCAGAAGGCTTACCAGGATTCTGCCCAACCCCGTCAGAGATGCCAGGGCTAATCCTCCATAAACCATAAGGACCCAGTTGATTCCTATAATAAGAGGGACGCCGGCTATTTTAAGGCCCAGGGTCCTGCCGTATTCATACACGCCAAAAATTTTACCGGTCTGCACGCCGGCCACCTCGATGCCAAAACCAGCCAGGAAGATTAAACTCATAACCACCCAGAGCTTTTTGTCCCGGTTTTTATGGTAAAGCAAGAAAATGCTAACAAGCAAAAGCAGAGATAAAGGGGTTAAGAAGCGAAACAGCTTATGAGAAAAAGGGAGTGCAAATCCAACAATTCCCACCAGATACCATGCCCGGAGCACCGATAATATTTTTGATTCGCCTGGTAGTTGTATCTTCCTCATGAGCGATTAAGATACGATTTCACTTCTTCTTCAACAATTTTGGCCGATGCAAGGCACAGGGGAATCCCTCCGCCCGGATGTACACTTCCACCCACAAAAAAGAGATTTTTGATCCGTCTTGAAAAATTAGGATGGCGATTAAAAGCCGAGGTTGGTGAGTTGGAACTGTTTCCATACAGGGCTCCTGCCGTGGACAGGGTCATTTTCTCGATGCTTGCAGGAGTGGCAACATGTTCAAATTCAATCCCGGGACTCAGATCAATGCCGTGGGCTTTCAACTTGCTGAAGATATGTTTTCGGGCAATCCCGCTCAGTTCGTCCCAATCTTCCCCCCGGTTATAAGCCGTATTGATCATGATAAAGAGGTTGCTGCATCCGGGAGGAGCATCCTCTTTGTTTAAGAGGGAGCTATTATATATGTATACCGTAGGATCTTCGTAAGGAATGGATTTTCCTTTGGGGGAGAGGGCCCGGAACTCTGCTTCATAGTTGGCTGAAAAAAGGATATTATGAAGATCAAGCTGATCAAAACAGCCTTTGACTCCCAGGTAGAAGATCATGGCAGAAGTGGAAAGATTTGGCTTCCTCACGGTTCTGGGAGATCTGTTTTTAGGCAGAAGGGTATTCCAGGTCTTGAAAATATCGCCCCCCGATACCACCAGATCGGCTTCATAAAGCTTTCCATTTGATCTAATGCCGGTGGCTTTTTTATGTTGCAATAAGATCTCCTCCACCCGGTTGTCGAAGTGAAATATGACTCCTTGATCCAGGGCGAGTTGGTAAAGATGTTCCACGATAGGAAAGATGCCCCCTTCGGGGAAAAAGGCGCCCAGATTGTGTTCCAGGTGAGCAATCATATTCAGGGTGGCAGGAGCCTTGTAGGGATCGGAGCCATTATAGGTCGCATAACGATCGAATAGCTGTATGGTTTTTTCACTCCTGAAAGCCTGCTGATTCAGCGCATGCATGGATTTCAACGGACTGAACTTTATCATTCCGCTCAATACTCCCAGGTTATTTCTGGTAAAAAGTTTGCTAAGCCTGTGAAAGGCAGAGAACAAAAAAACAGGAGAGCTCAGGTTATAAAGGTTTGCAGTGTCGGCCAGGTATTTCGAAATCCGCTCAGGATCCTCATCCGCAACAAGGGCCATATCTTTCGCAAACTTTCCTGGATCTGCCGGAGCAGTAAAAACGGTTCCATCCGGATAGAAATAGCGTGAGATGGTATCCAGTTTTTGGTAGCTCAGGCTTCTCCCAGAATTTGTCGAAAGCTCTTCAACCAGCTGGGGAAGTGTAAATAGCGAAGGCCCGGTATCGAAACGGTATCCTTTCTCCCTGATTTGGCCGATTTTTCCCCCTGGGACACTGTTTTTTTCAAAAACAGATACTTTCAATCCCAGGGCAGAGAGCCGGATGGCCGTGGCCAGTCCGCCGGCACCGGATCCAATCACAATTGCAGATTTCTCCATGGTTGATCTTTTAACGCTTTTATTTGTTGATTAAAGTTAAGCATACTTTTAATAGGAAAGCATGGGCTATTTTTTTTACTTTGGAATCTCATTCATAGATACATGAAGGCACTCATAATAGGAACCGGCATAGGGGGACTCTCTACAGCTCTTCGCCTGCTCAGGCGGGGATACGAGGTAGAGATGGTGGAACAGTATTCGCAAGCCGGTGGGAGATTGAACCAGGTGAAAAAGGATGGATTTCTTTTCGACATGGGTCCTTCGTTTTTTAGCATGAGCTATGAGTTCGAAGAGCTGGCCAGCGATGCGGGGATCGATTTGCCCTTCAAATACCAGGAACTAGATCCCATCTACTCGGTCTGGTACGATACTCCTGGAAAGACCTTCAAAATATATAAGGATTTAGAAAAACTGGCCCATGAATTTCGGGACTACGAACCCGGGCTTGTGGAGAAGATGAAAAAGTATCTGGCATCCACCGGGAAATTATACCACGACACCGAGGGATTGATTATCCGGCGGAATTTTGATTCGCTGGCTGCTTATGCTGGAAGCCTTCTCAAAGTGCCTCCCGGCCATCTTCCTAAATTAGGCAGAAACTTCTGGCAGGAAGTGAGCAGGTATTTCAATTCGGATGAAGTACGCGAAATTATTTCGCTGGTATCCTTCTTTTTAGGGGGAACCCCTTTCAATACGCCCGCGGTCTATACCATGCTCTCCTATACCGAGTTTGTGCATGACGGCTATTATAATGTGGAAGGGGGAATGTATAAAATCACCGAAGGTTTTGTGGACCTTCTGCAGAAAAGCGGGGTAAAAATCTCCTATAACACGAACATTGCTGGATTTATTTCCAAGGGCGATCAGATAAGTGGTTTTACGGATGAACAAGGGGGTGATCATACAGCCGATTTCTATGTGGTGAATGCCGATGCGGCTGTTTTTCGTTCCAAGGTGTTGGAACGGAGAAAATATAGCACAGCCAGGCTGGATAAGATGGATTGGACCATGGCCCCGTTGACCATATATCTGGGTCTTGACCAGAAGGTACCCCATATTGATCATCACAACTACTTTCTGAGGAACAATTTTGTTGAGTATTCAAATAAATTGTACAGGAATCAGGTGAGCCTGGACCAACCCTATTATTATGTGAACGTGGTATCCCGTTATAACAGCAATGCGGCACCCGAGAGGGGAGAGGCGATTTATATCCTGGTGCCCGTTCCCGACAGGCGTTTCCGGCCCGATTGGAACGACAGGGAGGAAATCGCTGATGCCATTATCGGGGATCTCTCGGGCAGGATCGGCTACGACATCAAACCGCACATTGTCAGCAGGACCGTGCTTTCCCCTGTAGAGTGGGAGGCTGAGTTGGATCTGCACCGGGGCAGCGGACTGGGGTTGGGACATAAGCTGGGACAGATGGCCTGGTTCAGGCCTTCCAACAAAGATGAACAGTTCAACAACCTGTTTTATACCGGATCATCCACGGTGCCGGGGACCGGGATTCCCATGGCGGTTATAAGCTCGAGATTGGTAACTGAACGAATCGATAGAGCCTATGGATCTGTATAGTACTACCTCGCTTGCTGTCAGCAAAACTATTACCAGGGCCTACACCAGCTCCTTCTATGCGGGGATGAAGCTGCTCAGCAAGGAAATTCAAAAAGCGATTTTCGCGATCTATGGATTTGTGAGGGTTGCAGATGAAATTGTAGATACCTTTCATGAACACGACCAGCAACAATTGCTGGAGGAGTTTAAGAGGCAAACCTACGAAGCCATTGAAAGAGGGGTGTCGGCCAATCCGGTGCTCCATAGTTACCAGTGGGTGGTCAATCAGTATCAGATCGATATTGCACTGACCGAAAGTTTCTTTAAGAGCATGGAGATGGATCTGGTGCAGACCAGTCATGATCCATCCAGCTATAACCAGTATATATATGGGTCGGCCGAGGTGGTGGGTTTAATGTGTCTATCCGTTTTTTATTCGGATGATAAAGAAGCTTATGAGGCTTTGGTGCCGCCTGCACGAAAACTCGGTGAGGCATTTCAAAAGATCAATTTTTTACGGGATATCCGTTCTGATATGGATGAACGTAACCGGATTTATTTCCCGGGCCTGGATATAGAATCCTTTGACAGGGATATGAAACGGGCCATCGAGAATGAGGTAAAAGCAGATTTTCGGGAAGCACTGGACGGCATCCGGCAACTGCATAAAGAAGCACGTCTTGGAGTTTATCTGGCCTACCGGTATTATTATCAGCTACTCCTAAAGATTGAGAAAATGAGTCCTGAGCAATTGCTTTCGGGCAGAACCAGTGTGGCCAGAAGAGTCAAATATCTCCTGCTTCTGAAAGCCTATATTCGCTTCAGATTAGGACTGATCAGATAAAATGGGTTGGAGTAATTGATAGATCCTGGGAAACCACGCGGAAAATTCTTCGGGATGTTTGATCAAGGCCTCCTCTATCTCTTCCGGGGAGCTCCACTTCCAATCCATAACTTCCCCGGGATCGGGATCGGGATCTCCATCCCACCGGGCCAGGAAGACATGATCTATTTCATTTTCGGTAAGCCCATTATCAAATTCGGCCCTGTAGTAAAAGGATTCAATAAATTCCGGATTGGCAACAATGCCCATTTCTGCAAAAAGCCTGTTCCGGGTAGCTTCAGCCATGCTTTCACCCTGTGTCAGATGGCTGCAACAGGTATTGGTCCACGCCCCCCCCGAATGGTATTTATCCAAGGCCCGGCGGTGCATCAACCACTGGCCCTTTGTGTTGATAACCACCGCTGAAAAAGCACGGTGAAGCAGCCCTCTCTGGTGCACCAACAACTTATCCTCATAGCCCACGATTTGATCCGCTTCATCGACCAGGGCAATCCTGTTATGTGATTTGGCACTGTTCATATCGAACTTATAAACAGTTGAGGACAAAAATGGTTTATTTAATTTTTTTAAACACTGGGACCAATTGGATGTTATTCTTTGAAAGGATTCATCTATTTTGATATTACATGAGTTTTCAAAAGGTATCTACGGCGGAGTTGAAAAAGCATCTAAACTATCCGCAAACAACCCTTATTGATATCCGGCCGGTGGAGGCTTATAATGGCTGGAAACTTAAATATGAGCCCAGGGGCGGACATATTCAAGGAGCCAGAAGCCTGCCCCTGAAGTGGACCAGGTACATCGACTGGATAGAAATTGTACGGTCCAAGGGAATTTTACCAGAGCAAAATTTAATTATTTATGGTTATGACCCGGAATCTTCGGCAATAGTAGCAAATAGGTTTTCCCGTTCAGGATATAGACAGGTACAGGTATACGAACACTTCCTGGATGAGTGGTGCAGCGATGAAGCCTTACCTATGGATCAATTAAAAAGGTATCGCCAACTGGTCTTTCCGGAGTGGTTAAGAACGCTGATTGATGGAGGAACTCCCCCTGAGTTTGAAGGAAATGACTTTGTGATATGCCATGGCCATTACCGAAATCGTTGGGCTTATGAAGAGGGACACATACCCGGGGCGATTGAGGTGGATACCAACACCCTGGAATCCCCCGAGACATGGAACCGGAGGAGCCCGAAGGAGCTTAAGCTTACGCTGGAGTCCCTGGGCATAACCAAAGACACCACGGTGATTCTCTACGGGCGTTTTTCTTTTCCCGATAACAAAGATCCCTTCCCTGGAAGCAGTGCCGGGCACCTGGGATCCATACGCGCCGCCTTTATCATGATGTACGCGGGAGTCAAAGATGTGAGGATACTTAACGGGGGCCTCAGGTCGTGGGAAGATGCCGGGTTTGAGATCACTACCAAAGATTATGAACCCGTATTGCGGGGCGATTTCGGAGCATCCATTCCCGGTCGCCCTGAACTAGCTGTGGATATTCCGGAAGCAAAAGAAATTTTAGCTTCTGACCAGGCCGAGCTGGTCAGTGTACGCAGCTGGCCTGAGTATATTGGAGAGGTGAGTGGCTACAATTACATTAAAAAGAAAGGCCGCATACCGGGCTCTGTTTTTGGAAATTGTGGGACCGACGCCTATCATATGGAGAATTATCGCAATCTGGATCACACCACCAGGGAATACCACGAGGTGGAGGAGATCTGGAAAGAAGTGGGAATCGTTCCGGACAAGCACAATGCCTTTTATTGTGGCACCGGATGGCGGGGAAGCGAGGCCTGGTTGAATGCCTGGTTGATGGGCTGGCCCCGGGTTTCTGTGTTTGATGGCGGCTGGTTTGAATGGAGCAATGATCCGCTGAATCCCACCGCGACAGGCATTCCAGAGCGCGACTATAAAATCGAAGTATGAATTATGTAAACCAAGACACGGTCACCCTGAACAGGATTTCCATCACCAACCTGTTGCAGGAAATTGGTCCGGAGGAGGTAAGAATGGAGATTGTGAACGGTCTGATGACGGAGCCAAAATCAATCTCCAGCAAGTACTTTTATAACCGGGAAGGATCCTTGCTGTTTGAAGAGATTACCCGCCTGGAGGAATATTATCCCACACGGACCGAAAAGGAGATTCTGAAGCAGATTGCTCCTGCTTTAATGAGAACCTGCCGGAGCTATGACATCATTGAGTTGGGTCCGGGCGATCATTCCAAGATATCGATTTTATTGAATGCAGGGCGAGGAATGAAGCTGACCTCTATCCGATACCTGCCCCTGGATATCAGTCAGCCGGCTATCCGCGACTCAGCTGAGAGTCTTGTCAACGATTTCCCAAATTTGCATGTGGAGGGTTATGCGGTAGATTTTATGTCACAGTTTGAGCCGATCAGTCGGGAACAACCTGCCCTGGTTTGCTTTTTTGGAAGTACCATTGGTAATTTTACATGGAATGAATCCCTAACACTACTGAAGAATATAAGTCTCCAGATGAAACAGGGAGATGTCCTGCTTTTGGGTATGGACCTGGTAAAACCAAAAAAAGTACTTCATGCAGCCTACAATGATGCCCGCGGGGTAACAGCATCTTTTAATAGAAATATATTAAATACAGTAAATAAATTGATCCAGTCAGATTTTCAAACATCCGATTTTGAACACCTGGCCTTTTTCAGTGAAGAGAAGTCCCGTATTGAAATGCACCTGGTGGCCAGGCACGATCTAAGCGTACATTCCCCATATTTCAAAGGTGAACTGCTCCTGGAAAAAGGCACAAGCATCCATACCGAATACTCACACAAATACAACTCGGGACATATACAGGAGATAGCTGAAGTCAGCGGGTTGAAATTGAATCAAACCCACTTGGATGAACGAGGATGGTTTGCGCTTACGGAGTTTCAAAAAACCTAATCAAAGCAACACTTAACAGACAAGGCAACAGTAAATCCCTGTATTCAACATTTGGGGAATATATGTGTCTATACTATGCGGTTCTTTCCCAGGCGATTCTGTGCGTAGTGAGTTGCAGGAATATGCCATGGAAACGCTTATCTATTCTTTTCCTGCCTTGCTCAAGGAGGATGCGGACAATTTTTGGAGGACGAATGTCCCATCCAAATATCAGAAGAGCTTGCTGCCAACAGGCTTACCAGGTGTATCTTCTCTCATTGTCAAATTTTTAGGGTAAATTAGTTCGGGAAATATTGCAATTGCTTCCATGAAAAGAATCCTTTTAATTTTCGTAACAGGCCTTTTCCTGTTTTCCGGCTGTAGAACGAATAATCATAGATCTAAAAACCAAAGGATGGACTCATATTCCTATGAACTGGGAGTGGTCGGTGGATTTTCAGAACTGATCCATGCAGGAGTGAAAAAGCTGGCCTTAAGCGCTCCAATGTCAAGGGAGGAGATGGACGTATTTGCAAAGGATGCAGCAGAAATAGCTTCCGTACACGGGGTATCTGTTTATCGCGAGCCAGAGCTTCTGGTGACGGATCTGTTTCCTGAGGATGTGGCCCGGAACAAAGAGGTGTTATTGCTTTACAGGGGTAGCACCCTCGAAGCGTATCACTCTCTGAAATCAGATAAGGAGGAACTTGTAAGGAAAGGGGACTATGACTCCCATGCCAGAATCGAGATAGCCAGACGCTTTGGAAGAATGTTGAGTTACAGCCCAGGGGAGATAAACAGACTTCTGGCCCAGAATACTACTTTCAGAACCATGGTCGATTTTGGCATTCGGGCTAATAAGCTCTTCTTATATTACGAAAACCTGGAGAAGGCCCTTGAATTTTACTCAGAAACCCTGGGCATGGAAGTGGTGGCTAACTATGGAATGGCTTATATTCTCAGAATGGCAGCCGATTCCTACCTCATTCTGGTGGATGCTCAGAAAGGGATGCATACCGCCGAAGAGCCCAAGACTGTGGCACTGGCTTTACTGACTGAACAGCTGGAAGAATGGCATACTTATCTGAAAGCCCAGAAGGTTAGCATCAAATACGAATATCAGACGAAAGAAGGCAGCGCGCATGATGGTTTTGTGGCGGTGGATCCTGAAGGGTATCTGCTGGAATTTGAGCGCTTCAATCAGCATCCGGAAAACGAAAACTTTATCCCTGTTCTGAATGAGAACATGCGTAATAATAAGCAGGCAGGTCAGGAAAGCAAATTACCCGGGGGACTGGCTATTCATTCTACCATCACATGGCTTTACCACCTAGACTTGCTGGCCATGCAGAATTTTTATCAGGATATGATCGGTCTCCAGCTGGTGGCCGACCAGGGATGGACCAAAATTTTCCAGGTTTCAAATACCGGATTTCTTGCCCTTGTTGATGAAAAAAGGGGGATGCATTCCTATACTAAAAAGAAAGCCGTGAATGTGGGCTTTGTGTTGGATGACCTGGAGGGATGGTTCGCTTATACCTGTAAAAACGAACTGTTTGAACTGTACGAAGAGAAATTGGAGATTGGTCCTGAAACAAGATACAAAGCCTTTGTGGGCTTTTGTCCCGAAGGCTACTATTTGGAATTTGACCGTTTTTATCCGCATGAGGATAACATCAAAATGCTTAAATATTTAAACAACTAAAACCATGCTACGAAAACTTTTTGTATGTGCAGCTGTATTGCTGACAATTCAACAGCTGGATGCCCGGGAAACCCTGGCTGAACAATTGCCGGTAAGGGGCTTTTCAATTGCGGCCCCCGGGGCTCAGGCAGTGGATAACTTCGTCAGGTTTATCGATGCAGAATTAGCGCCTCGTGGTATTAACGTCCTGATCCTTAGGGTAGACTACAATTACCAGTACGAGTCGCATCCCGAATTAAGGAATTCAGGGGCTCTATCCCGGGACGATGTTAAGAAAATGGTAAAAGTATGCCAAAAACATGACATCCGGATAGTTCCCCAGATCAATCTTTTGGGGCACCAGTCATGGGCAGAAGAGATCGGAAATCTATTGAAAGTATATCCGGAATTTGATGAAACCCCATCCGTGAAAATGCCGGAGAAATATAAATGGCCCAATGAGGATGGACTTTATTGTAAAAGCTATTGTCCTTTGCATCCGGGGGTGCATAAGGTTGTATTTGAGCTGGTGGATGAGCTGCTGGATGTATTCGAAGCTTCCGATTTTCATGCGGGCCTGGACGAGGTTTTCTATATTGCTGAGGAAGAATGTCCCAGATGTTCGGGTTTAGATCCTGCCAAGTTGTTTGCCGACGAAGTATGGCGAATCAGGAATCATCTGGCTGAAAAAGAGAGGAAACTCTGGATGTGGGGCGATCGCCTGCTGGATGGAAAATCCACCGGATTAGGTATGTGGGAGGCCAGCATGAACAATACACACCGGGCCATCGACATGATCCCCAGGGATGTTTTCATCTGCGACTGGCATTACGAGAGGCCTGATAAAACAGCAGTGCTTTTTGCAATGAAAGGATTGCAGGTAGCCACCTGCCCCTGGCGAAAACCCGATGTGGCCAGAGTGCAGGTTCAGGACATGCTGGCTTTCCGAAAGGATTCCACTCCTAAGATGAAAGACAATTTCCAGGGAGTGATACTCACCAGTTGGTCCAGTGCTGAAGACTTTATAAGGGACTTCTATGATGCCTCCAGGAAGGATGGGGCCAGGGAGATGCTATCCATATTTCAAATCGATGATTAATCTCATCGAATAGCATGTACAGAAACGGATGCTCTCTAATAATCTGCTGCCTCCTGTTTACTCTTTTAGCCCGTTCCGGATGCAAGAAGGAAATTATACCCATAGCTTTCTACCCGAGGTCAGCCCATGAAGCATATGAACATTCCCTCGAGCAGGCCAATTTGAGCGAAACAGCCCTGGGCAAAGACTGGATCGAGGCACTTGAGAGCCCTGTAGAAATTGCGCTTCCTTACGCGGAGGAAAATTTAAAGTCCTGATCAGGGAAGGGGGCAGCCGGGAACATCATGGAGTGGATATTTAACTCCAAGACATACACCGGTTCTGGCCCCGTCCAATGCAAGCGTTACCAGGGTTGGGGAAGGTTATATCGGAGGGAGGTATATATGGTTATATGATTCTAAACGATCCGTGTATCTTTATTTTGCCTACCTTGAAACCCAGGAAGTAAGCCGGGGGAGATAAAGTGATAGCCGGACAGCTCATTGGTACAGTCGGTAACACGGGGAATGCCTGGTACACGCCCCCACATCTGCATTTCGGCATCTATCGTAAGGGTCCCATCAATCCCTATCACTTTATTGCTGAAACAGATACGATACCAGACAGCATCTACGCAGATAGCATTCTGTTAGGAGAAATTCTATAAATCATTGTAATTAATAAAGAAGTTTAGATATTTTGTATTCCAAAATTTAAATTGCTATGAATATCACTGATACCCTGAAATCGTTCTTTGGTTCAAATTCAGAGAAAAGAGGACCTGTGAGTACCCGTACCGATGATTCCTTTGAGAAACCAGTGGCCATGCTCAGGGAATTACCCTGGTTATCCTTGCTGAGCGATGAAGTCTTCCAAAAAGTTCTGGCCGGATTTGAGTGCCGGCAGTTTCCGGAGGGTACAACTTTGTTAAAAGAACAGGATCCGGATAATGGCATGTTCGTAATTGTGGATGGAAGGGTAAGAATTGAAAACCGGGGAGTTAGTTTGAACGAACTTGGTTCAGGAAGCCTTGTGGGCGAAATGTCTGTTCTGACAGGCTACCCCAGGAGTGCCTCTATTGTGGCGCTAAGCTCAGTGTCTGTTTTATGGATTGAGAGTACCAGATTGAAATCTATTATGAAAAAGTCCGCAGTGCTCGAAAACGGACTCTGGGAATTTGCCAGCAGGCGCTTTGCAATGAATCTATTGGGGCGAAAAGAACCTTATAACCAGTGGGAACAAAACATCTTCATTCAGTGGGTGGCAGCCGGAGAGATCAAAGTACCAGATGAAAATGGCCGGATCGACCTAAAAAATAAGGTAGGAGTCCTTGTTACCGGGTCTGCCGCATTGCAGGATGGAAGTGCCATTACCTCACCTGCTTCATTAGTTGGCTCAGATTATATTTTCAGTGAAGAGGCCAGGGTTTACGTGAGGGACAAATAATAGGCCGCAGTATAAATAAAGAACTTACTATCTTTGATCCCTTCAAAAAAAAGTAATGAGATTATGTGGAAGACTGTCCTTGCCCTTTTGATCACGATCATTGTAATCCCCATCCTTGCTTTTATAATGGATGAACCGCTTACTGCCTCTCAAAACGAAATCCTGGTGAGGCTTATTACCGTATATCTGCTAGCAGCTCTGCTCTGTTTTGTTCTAAGCATCTTAACCAAAAATTACAGCCAGGTAGATAAATTATGGAGCCTGATCCCTGTTGTTTATGTCTGGATGGTAGCTGTTCATTCGAATTTTGAACAGCGGCTGGTTTTGATGGCACTTCTGGTGACAGCCTGGGGTTTTAGGCTGACCTATAATTTTTCTCGAAGAGGGGGTTATTCCTGGAAATTCTGGACCGGGGAAGAGG
>Ga0180435_10002733_pt1 | contig 17909 bp, 13 predicted proteins | sample SS_ome_3_FD_132467 | JGI IMG/M metagenome (GOLD analysis project Ga0180435, IMG submission 132467) | Hypersaline lake sediment archaeal communities from the Salton Sea, California, USA - SS_3_S_1 metaG | ecosystem: Environmental > Aquatic > Non-marine Saline and Alkaline > Hypersaline >...
CTGATTAGCGTCACCAAAAGGAAATAGGAGCTTCCGGGAGATAATTTTTCGACCGACAGATTATTATTACATTGGAATTTGTTTCTTTTACAAACAAAGAATAGAATTTTATGACCCAATCAAGAACAAACCTTCAGAGAACCCTCAATCATGAACAGCCAGATCGGATGGTGGTCGATTTCGGCGCATCACCCGTCACGGGTATCCACGTAAAAGTGGTGGAACAGCTCAGGGATCATTTCGGGCTGGAAAAGAAACTGATTCAGGTGAATGAACCTTACCAGATGCTGGGAGAAGTAGAGGAGGATTTGCAGGAAGCCATGGGTGTGGATGTTATTGGAGTAAGTCCGTCATCCGACATGTTTGGCAATGCCATGAAAGACTGGAAGGAGTGGAAGACTCCCTGGGACCAGGTGGTATTAGTGCCCGGATCTTTTACTGTTTCTGTCGATGGGAACGGCGATTACCTGATGCATCCCCAGGGAGATGCTTCGGCTGCTCCCAGTGCTAAAATGCCCAAGGCAGCCTTTTTCTTTGATGCAGTCAATCGTCAACTGCCACTGGATGAATCCCAGTTAAATCCGGAAGACAATGTGGAAGAGTTCAGTCCCATTGCTCAGGAGGACCTGGATTATTGGAAGAAGGTGCTTCCTTTGGCAGCAGCCAGGGGAAAGGGTGTGGTAGCTAATTTTGGTGGGACCGGGATTGGAGATATTGCCCTGGTACCCGGACTTAACCTGAAGGCCCCAAAAGGCATCAGGGATGTGGCCGATTGGTACATGTCGACTCTTATGCGGCCCGACTACCTGCACTATGTGTTTGAAAAACAAACCGATGTGGCTCTGGAAAACCTTGGTAAAATAAAGGAAATTGCCGGTGACCTGGTCGACGTGGCCTACATTTGCGGTACCGACTTTGGTACACAGGATTCGTCCTTTTGCGATCTGGATACGTATGAGAGCCTCTATGCGCCCTATTACCGGAAGATCAATAACTGGATTCACGAACATACGAACTGGAAGACCTTCAAACATAGTTGTGGTGCTGTTGAGCCTTTTATGGAAAGTTTCATTTCCTCGGGATTTGATATCATCAATCCTGTGCAGATCAATGCCTCGGGTATGGATCCGGTGCTTTTGAAAGAGAAATACGGTGACCGCCTGACCTTCTGGGGTGGGGGAGTCGATACCCAGAAAGTGCTTCCCTTTGGAACTCCGGAAGAGGTGAAAAAGCATGTGAGCAAGCAGATCGAAATATTGTCGCCTGGAGGAGGATTTGTGTTCAATACGGTGCATAACATTCAGGCCAATGTTCCCCTGGCAAATGTACTGGCCATGTTGGAGGCAATCAAGCACTTGAGTCGCTGATAAAGCCCTCCCTCTATTCACGCTTATTTAGAACAGATTTATCAATTTTTATAGGTACCTTTGTGTCTTTAAAATTCAAGGGTAAGTACTATAAATAACTCATTATTAATAACTAAAAGCAATATTGCAATGTCAGATGTAAAACGCGTTTATACTTTTGGTGACAGAAAAGCTGAAGGTAAAGCCGACATGAAAAATTTACTGGGTGGAAAAGGTGCCAACCTGGCGGAAATGAACCTTATTGGGGTTCCCGTACCTCCTGGTTTTACTATTACCACTGAAGTTTGTACTGAATACAATTCACTGGGTCAGGACAAAGTTGTTGAACTGATCAAGAAAGAAGTGGAAGCAGCTGTTAAGAATGTGGAAGATATCATGGGAACCAGTTTTGGAAGCGACGAGAATCCCTGCCTGCTTTCCTACGTTCCGGTGCACGTGTTTCCATGCCAGGTATGATGGATACTGTTCTGAACCTGGGAATGAACGAAAATGCAGTTCAGGGTCTGATCAACAAGACAGGAAACGAAAAATTTGCCTGGGACAGCTACCGCCGTTTCGTACAAATGTACGGTGACGTAGTTTTGGGTCTGAAGCCTGAAACCAAAGAGGACATTGATCCTTTTGAAGCCATTATGGAAGAGCTGAAAGAGGCACGCGGTGTGGAGAATGACAATGAACTTACCGTAGAGGACCTGCAGGAGATGGTTGAGAAATTCAAGGCTGCTGTTAAGAAGCAGACCGGACATGATTTTCCCACCGACCCATGGGAGCAACTCTGGGGCGCAGTTATGGCCGTATTTGATAGCTGGGAAACTCCAAGGGCTCAGTACTACCGTAACATGAACCAGATTCCTGGCGATTGGGGTACTGCTGTGAATGTTCAGGCCATGGTATATGGTAACATGGGCGAGACTTCAGGAACCGGAGTTGCCTTTACCCGCGATGCAGGAACCGGTGAAGACATTTTCAACGGAGAATACCTGATAGATGCACAGGGTGAAGACGTAGTTGCTGGAGTTCGTACTCCTCGCCAGATTACTAAAGAAGGTTCACTGAGGTGGGCCGAGCTGGCAAAAGTTTCTGAAGAAGAGCGTGCTGCTGACTTTCCTTCACTGGAAGAGGTTATGCCTGAGGTATATGCCGAGCTGCACGAGACCGAGCAGAAGCTGGAAGATTATTTTTCAGATATGCAGGACCTGGAATTCACCATTCAGGAAGGTAAACTCTGGTTGCTGCAAACCCGTAACGGTAAGCGTACCGGTGCGGCCATGGTAAAAATTGCCATGGACATGCTTCGTGAAGGCAAACTGGACGAGAAAACAGCCCTGCTTCGTCAGGAGCCTGCCAAACTGGACGAATTGCTTCACCCCGTGTTTGATAAAGCTGAGCTGGCGAAAGCTACAGTTCTGGCCCAAGGGCTTCCTGCATCTCCAGGAGCAGCCACCGGACAGGTTGTATTCTTTGCCGATGAGGCTGATAAGTATCCCGTATCTATTCTGTGTCGTATCGAGACTTCTCCCGAAGACCTGGAAGGTATGAACATTGCCAAGGGTATCCTGACTGCTCGCGGAGGTATGACTTCCCACGCAGCTGTTGTAGCCCGCGGAATGGGTAAATGCTGTGTATCCGGAGCAGGTGGTGTAAAGATCGATTACAAAGCACGCACCATGACTGCATCAGGTAAAGTATTTAAAGAGGGAGACTGGATTTCACTGAACGGTTCCACCGGTAATGTACTGGACGGAAAAGTGGGAACCATCGATCCTGAACTGAGTGGTGATTTCGGAGCTATTTTGGATCTGGCTGAAAAGCACACCAAAATGGACGTACGTACGAATGCTGACAGTCCGCACGATGCGCAGGTAGCTCGTGACTTCGGAGCCAAAGGTATTGGACTGACCCGTACCGAGCACATGTTCTTTGAAGGTGACCGTATCAAGGCCATGAGGGAAATGATCCTGGCTACTGATGAAGCTGAGCGTCGCAAGGCACTTGATAAACTGCTGCCTTACCAGCGTGAAGATTTCGAAGGAATATTTGAAACCATGGCGGGATTTGGTGTAACCATCCGCCTGCTGGATCCACCACTGCACGAGTTTATTCCTCACGATGAGGCCAACCAGAAGGTTATGGCTGATGAGATGGGAATCACCGTGGACGATGTTAAGACACTGGTTGAAGACCTCCACGAATTTAATCCCATGCTGGGACACCGTGGATGCCGCCTGGGTAATACCTACCCTGAGATCACTGAGATGCAGGCAAGAGCCATCATCGAGGCTGCTGTAAACCTCACCAAGAAAGGTGTGGATGCACGTCCCGAGATTATGGTCCCATTGATCGGTACCTGGCAAGAGTTTAAGATGCAGGAAGAGATCATCCGTGCAACTGCTGAGAAGGTATTCGAAGAGAAAGGCGCCAAGTGTGACTATCAGGTAGGTACCATGATTGAGATCCCCAGGGCTGCAATGACAGCTGACCTGGTGGCCGAGCACGCTGAGTTCTTCTCATTCGGAACCAACGACCTCACCCAGATGGCCTTCGGTTATTCCAGGGATGACGCAGGAAAATTCCTGCCGATTTACGTGGAAAAAGGACTACTGAAGAACGATCCATTCCAGACCCTCGACCAGGAAGGTGTAGGCCAACTGGTTGAAATGGGTACTTCCAAAGGACGTTCCACCAAGCCTGATTTGAAGGTAGGTATTTGTGGAGAGCACGGTGGAGATCCCGAATCTGTGGAATTCTGTCACCGCGTGGGTATGAACTACGTAAGCTGTTCACCCTTCCGTGTACCTATCGCCAGACTGGCTGCAGCACAGGCCAATCTGAGATAGCCTGACAGCTATTTTATAACATCTTATATTAAGCGGCAAAACTTGGTTTTGCCGCTTTTTTTATGGTAACTTGGCATATCATTCTTCCACAATCTACTCCTACATATTATTTTGATTTTGAAGCGAATACGGCATAAATTAGCCCATTAATCCGAATGATTATGAGCGAGATCTTTAGCAAACTGGAGCTTAAACAGTACGGAATTACAGATGTGGTCGAAGTGGTTTATAATCCATCTTTCGATCAACTGTACAAAGAAGAAATGAACCCCGAACTTGAAGGATTTGAAGCAGGGGTGGAAAGTGAATTCGGAGCTGTTAAAGTAGATACAGGAATCTTTACCGGCCGTTCACCCAAGGATAAATACGTGGTTCTGGATGATACTACCCGGGATACGGTCTGGTGGAAATCGGAAAAGGCCAGGACTTCCGACAACAAGCCCATCAACCAGGAAATCTGGAAGCATGGTTACAATCTGGCCTCTGAACAGCTTTCCGGAAAGAGTCTCTACGTAGTGGATTGTTACTGCGGGGCCAATGAGGATACCCGTCTCAAAGTGCGTTTCATCATGGAGGTTGCCTGGCAGGCACATTTTGTGACCAATATGTTTATCAGACCTTCCAAAGAGGAGTTAGAAGGATTTGAGCCTGATTTTGTGGTACTTAATGCGGCCAAAACGGTAAATCCCAAGTGGAAGGATCAGGGTCTGAATTCTGAAGTTTTTGTTTTCTTCAATCTGACTGAGCGAAAGGCTGTGATTGGAGGTTCCTGGTACGGCGGAGAGATGAAAAAAGGGATTTTTTCGGTCATGAATTACTACCTCCCTCTCCGGGGGATAGCTGCCATGCATTGCTCGGCCAATGTTGGAGCAGAGGGCGATACGGCCATTTTCTTTGGTCTGTCCGGGACGGGAAAGACCACCCTGTCAACCGATCCGAAACGTGCATTGATCGGCGATGATGAGCATGGCTGGGACGATGATGGAATCTTCAATTTTGAAGGAGGTTGTTATGCCAAGACCATCAATCTAAGCAAGGAGAGTGAACCTGATATTTACAAGGCCATAAGAAGAGATGCCTTGTTGGAGAATGTAACAGTGGCCGAGGATGGGAAAGTGGATTTCGATGATGCTTCCATTACCCAGAATACCAGGGTCAGTTATCCCATTTTTCACATCGACAACATTGTGAAACCCGTTTCCAGGGCTGGTCATGCTAAGAAAGTGATCTTTCTGACTGCAGACGCATTCGGAGTAATGCCCCCGGTTTCGAAGTTAAGTCCGGAGCAGACCAAGTATCATTTTCTTTCTGGTTTTACCGCCAAACTGGCTGGTACAGAGCGAGGGGTGACCGAGCCGGTTCCAGCCTTTTCGGCCTGTTTCGGTGCTGCATTTCTAACCCTGCACCCCACTCAGTATGGAAAAGAACTTGTGAAGAGGATGGAAGCAGCAGGTTCCAGTGCTTACCTGGTTAACACCGGTTGGAATGGAACCGGTAAGAGGATCTCCATCAAGGATACCCGAAAGATTATAGATGCCATCCTGGATGGTTCCATTGATCATGCTCCCACCAGGATGATTCCTTTCTTCAACCTGGAGGTTCCCACCGAGCTTAAGGAGGTGGATAGTGGAATTCTAGATCCCAGGGATACCTATGCAGATCCGGCACAATGGGAGAAGAAAGCCCGGGACCTGAGTCAGCGTTTTATCAAGAATTTCGAGCAATTCACCGATAACGAAGAAGGTAAAGCTCTGATGGAGGCCGGACCTCAACTATAGACTTTTCATCATTTCATATTGCCGGCCTCTTAGTTTGATGGACCTGGATTCCAGGAATTTTGTCATGGAGGTGCAAGCAACTTCTGTATTGATGACTTTTAGTTCAGGGTAGCTCAGATCCCTGAGGATTTCACTCAGCAAGCGAGATGCCAGACCCTTCCTTCTGTGGGACTTATCTACAGCAATTTGTGTGAGATCGCCCGAGTTGCGTTCCAGTATGCAATATGCAACCAGTGTTGAATTGTGGAAGGCTCCCAGAGTTTGAAAGTCTCCTGCATGCCTATTTATGGAAGCAAAATTGTTCTGCCAGGAAGGTTCGAAATCCCAAAAATCTTTCACGGAATCCTCCCTGTCCAGAGCAAGTTCCCTTGTCTGGTAGGCCTTATCCACCTGTGCTCCATCCAAATTCAGTTTGCCCAGCTCCTGGGTGAAATAATTGAATTCTCGTGTTACCTGAAATCCCAGCTTCTCATATACTGATATGGCTTTGCTGTTATGCTGCAATACTTCCAGGAGGTAGTTTTTAATACCTGCTTTCTGAAGGAAAGGCAAGGAGTATTCGAAAACCCTGGTGGCCAGCCCTTGTCCCCTGTAATTGGACATGGTTCCCGTTCCTGTATCATAGGCCGTCCTCTTTCCCTTGAAGAAGCCTATTCCGTTGCAGGTAAAGGAAACGAGCCTGCCATCCTCCGAGGCGCCAAAAGATAATTCAGGATCAAATCCCCTCCGTAAGAGCATCACACGTAGTTGCTCCTTGTCAAGCTGTATTTCATAGTCCTTAAAAGCTTCCTGAAAGGTCAGAAAGAGATGGTCAAAGCTTGTATTTGCCAGGGAGTGTATTTCAATCATCCAGGTTTGTTTTTTCAGGTAATATATCCGTCATGAGTAAATGTAATACAGTGTTCCGGGATTGACAAGCAGAATGCAATCAGGATTTATGTACTTTTGCAGCATGTTTTACTTGCTTATAATTGTTGTGGGGGCCTACGTCCTTGGATCCATAACCACTTCCGTATGGCTGGGAAGGGCTCTGAAGGGAGTCGACCTCAGGGAGCATGGCAGCGGAAATGCCGGGGCAACCAATGCCTTTAGGGTATTGGGTAAACCCATTGGGACTGTGGTGCTGCTGCTGGATATGTTGAAAGGCTTCCTGGCAGTCAACCTCTCACATTTTCAACAGGAGGCGGATCCGGGAAGCGAGCTTTGGATGCTGGTTAGAATGGGATTGGGCCTGGTAGCTGTACTTGGACATATTTTTCCGCTTTTTGCAGGATTCAGGGGAGGAAAGGGTGTGGCAGCCATCACCGGAGCGGCCCTTGCCATTCATCCCTGGGCGGCCCTGGCAGCCATGGGAATCTACCTCCTGGTCTTTTTGCTTTTTAAAATTTCGGCTCTGGGTTCATTAAGCGCCGTAATATCCTATCCCGTGTGGATCTTCTGGGTCTTTCCCACGGAATATCTGACGGTAAGAATTTTCTCACTGGTAGTGCTGGCGCTGGTGCTGATAACCCACAAATCCAACATTGGTAGGCTGATTCGCGGAGAGGAGAAAGTACTGTTTAAAAAGCCCCCGGTCTAGGAGAAATCATCTTCCAATTTCTGAATCAATACCTTGGAAGGAACATTCTTCTGAAGAATACCATTCTCGGCCAGTGAGATCTGACCGGTTTCTTCCGAAACAATGATAACCAGGGAATCGGTGACCTCACTAATTCCCAGTCCGGCCCGGTGCCGTAGCCCGTATTCCGGGGGAAGGTCCGGTTTGTCGGTCACGGGCAAAATGACCCTGGCAGCCTTGACTTTGTCATTTTCCACTATGACTGCACCGTCATGCAGGGGACTGGTTTTGTTGAAAATGCTGGTGAAGAGCCTGCTGGAGGTTTCGGCATTCAGGACATCGCCAGTTTCGGCATACATGTCCATATTGGATTTTTTCTTAATCACGATCAGGGCACCCGTTTTTTCCTGTGAGAACTGCATCACTGCTTTCAGAATGGATTTGATCTTCACCTGTGATTTGACCTCAAACCTCAGATTCAGAATTTTTTCGAAGCTGATCTTATTTCCATCCACATAGCGAGAACCCAGATATATCAGGAAACGGCGGATCTCCTGCTGAAAGACGATTAACAGGGCAATGACCCCGACACCCAGGACTGAACCCAGGATGGTGCTGAGCAATTCCATCTGTAGGGCCCTTACCGCCCACCAGAAGAGATAAATAATGGCAATACCCATCGTGATGCTGTAAGCCACAGTGCCGCGAATCAGCATATAAAGCTGATAGAACAGAAGGGCCACCAGTATCATATCAATGATATCCAGCAGGCGAATATGGATAAATGCACTTATCATGACAGGGACATCGCTCCCAAATTTAGTAAAAGAAGTCAAACGCTTCGCCCGGGGCTATTCACAATCTGATTAAAGATCTTCACCGTGTCGGCAGCCTCCTTTACATCATGCACCCTTAGCAGACCGGCTCCCTGGATTAAGGCTGCCATATGAGCTGCGGTCGTACCAGCGAGAGCATGTTCCGGATCCGTTTCTAATACCTTGTATATCATCGATTTGCGAGAAATGCCAACCATAAGCGGAAGCTCGAACATCTGGAAGCTATGCAGTTCCTTCAGCAGGACATAGTTTTGTTCCAGGGTTTTCCCAAAACCAAAACCCGGATCGATAATGATGTCATTTAGGCCCAATTTCCTGAGTTTATACACTCTTTCGGAAAAAAACTGAAGCAGATCGTCAACCACATGAGTGTATTCGGGCGACTCCTGCATATCTTCCGGACTTCCCTGCATGTGCATCATAATGTACGGAAGACCCAATTCGGATACGGTCTTAAACATTTCCTCGTCTCTAAGACCGGCAGTAATGTCGTTGATCAGGTTGATCCCGAAATTCTCCCGGGTCCTCCTGACCACGCCCGACCTCCAGGTATCTACGGAAATGGGAAAATCGGGAAAATCCTTCCTGAGTGCTTCAAGCACCGGCCAAAGACGGTCCATCTCTTCCTGCTCGGAGATTTCTTCCGCACCCGGTCTCGAGGATACTGCCCCCACATCCAGTATATGGGCACCATCGTGGATCATTTGCCGGGCTCTTTCAAGCGCCTGGCCCGGATCGGGAAGTCTGCTGCCATCATAAAATGAATCGGGCGTGGTATTAATGATTCCCATGATACGAGGGGTGGACAGGTCCATGATCTTTCCTTCCAGGTTCAAGGATAAATTCCTTGAAAAGAGGGATAGAGATGTGGAGAAGTTCTTCATGTATTCACTTAAGGTTGAGCCTATATTTTGTATGTTTGGAAACTGAATTTAAAAGTACATTAAATAATCCGAATCAGGTTTATGGGCTTTGTGGTGATAGAAGGATTGGATGGCTCAGGAAAATCCACACAGTTGGATTTACTCCGTGCATATCTTGAGCGGAAAAAGGTAGCTTTCAAATATTTGCACTTCCCCAGGCTGGAAGAGGGAGTGTATGGGAAACTGATCGCACGTTTTTTGCGAGGCGAAATGGGCGCCAATGAGGCGGTGGATCCTTACCTGGTGGCATTGATTTTTGCGGGCGACAGGGCCGACGCAGCAGAACTCATCCGTAAGTGGATGGACGATGGCTACCTGGTGATCATCGACAGGTATGTTTATTCGAATATCGCCTTCCAGTGCGCAAAACTCAAGGATGATAAGGGGCGTGATAGTTTACGTGACTGGATTCTGGAATTTGAGTTTGAGCACAACCAACTACCCAGACCTGATATTAACCTCTACCTGAATGTTCCCTTTGAATTTACCCGGGAACAATTAAGAAATGACCGTGAGGGAGACGACCGTGCCTACCTGAAAGGTGAAAGGGATATTCACGAGGAAAATCTGGATTTTCAGGAACAGGTAAGGAAGATCTATCATTCTCTTAGCAAACATGTGGATGATCTGGAGATCATCCATTGCATGGATCAGGAGGGAAAGATGCTTACACCCGGGGCCATTTCTGAATTGATATTGAATCATATTGATCTTGCAGAATGAAATACCTTCGAATACTGAGTCGCATCATCCTTGGGGTGGTATTCATCTTTAGTGGATTTGTTAAGGCTGTGGATCCCTTGGGTTCGGCCTATAAGTTTGCAGACTATTTCACCGCATTTAAACTGGGATTCCTGGAGTTCCTTGCTTTACCCATGGGAGTGTTGCTCTCTGCTTTTGAGCTGGTTCTGGGCATGGTCCTGATCCTGGGTTATCGAAAGAGGATAATCTTCCGGCTTACTTTGTGGTTTATGGCTTTTTTCACCCTGCTAACCTTCGTTCTGGCCATCTTCAACCCGGTGTCGGATTGCGGTTGTTTTGGGGACGCACTGATCCTGACAAACTGGGAGACCTTCCTGAAGAATGTGGTACTTATGATTTTTGTCCTCATTCTCTGGTTTGCCCGTAATAAGGAATCAGATCGGGGATCTGCCATGGGCGAATGGGCCATTGTCGGATCTTTGTATGTATTGGCTTCTCTATTTTCTTACTGGAATTACAGGCACCTGCCGATGATGGATTTCAGACCCTATGACCTGGGAACCGTCATTAGCGAAAAAATGATCGTCCCGGAAGGAATGCCCGTGGATGAATATGAGACCAGCCTGATTTATAATAATAAGGAGACCGGGGAAAATTCTTCTTTTACCATGGAGAACTACCCCAAGGATACCTTGCTCTGGGAATTTGTTACCAGTGAATCCAAACTGGTAAAAAAGGGCTACGAACCACCCATTCACGATTTTGCCATGATGGACGCCTATGGAAACGAGATGTCTGAGGCAATGCTGGCCGATCCCGAATACAGCCTGATCATGTTCAGTCACGACTTAAGCGAAGCCAGCGAAGCAGGTTTAACCAGGGCAGGTGACTGGTCGCAGCTTGAAATGATGGCCAGTGATTATTCCTTTTATGCTGTGACTTCCACGACTTCCTCGGAGGTGGAAGAGTTGAGGGCTTCTCTGGGACTGGCTTACGAATTTCTGGGGGCTGATGAAATCATGATCAAAACCATCGTCCGCTCGAATCCCGGTTTCCTCCTGTTGAAAAATGGAGCGATCATGGGAAAATGGGGATGGAGGGACTTCCCTGATCTGGAGGAGCTGTTCCCCGATTGGCCCGAGTTGATCGGGAATGCTTCAGCACCCCTGGACGAAGAGACGCAGTTATTAATGGAAGCCGGAGTCTACGAGGATTTTTCCTTCGATGTAATGGACTTTGAACAATTTATTCCAGATCTGGTACTAAAATCCGGATCTCAAAATCAGGAGCGGGCAATTGTGGCAGCCTTTATTCTTGCTGTATTGCTGCTTATGTTGCTCTCAGAATATTTACTATTTTTAAATAAGAATCATTAACGACAAACATTAAAATGAGAAAGAAAATTGTTGCAGGGAATTGGAAAATGAATACCCTTCTTAAAGATGGAATGGAACTTGCCAAAGCTGTAGAAAAATTGGAAAAGGAAAAAAGCAGTGATGCCTTGGTCATAGTTGCCCCACCCTATACACACCTGAGCCGGGTAAAGGAATTGATCCAGGGAGTAAAGCTGAGTGCACAGAACTGTGCTTCCGAGGAGTCTGGTGCTTTCACAGGAGAAGTATCGCCTGACATGCTGAAATCCGTTGGAGTAGAGTATGTAATTCTTGGCCATTCTGAGCGCAGAGCTTATTATGGGGAAGACAACCTTCTGCTCAATAAAAAGACAAAACTGGCTCTTGCCAAAGGCTTGAAGCCCATATTCTGTTGCGGGGAAGTCCTGGAGGAGCGTGAAGGCGGCAAGCTTTATGATGTGATCACGGAGCAGATCTCTGTCGGTCTGAAAGACCTGAGTAAGGAGGATATGGCCCAGGTGGTCATTGCCTATGAGCCGGTCTGGGCCATCGGTACCGGTGTGGTGGCGAGCCCCGAACAGGCACAGGAAATGCATAAGTTCATCAGGGACCTTCTCGTAAAACTCTTCGACGAGGAAGTGGCTTCCAATACCACCATCCTTTACGGAGGAAGCTGTAAACCGTCCAACGCCGCTGAGTTATTTGCCAATCCCGACGTGGATGGAGGCCTGATTGGAGGCGCATCCCTGAAAGCCGAAGATTTTCTTGGCATAGTTAATGCATATTAGCAGCTAAAGCCTCGATGGCCTATCTCGAATTTGAAATACCTGTCAGATCGTGGAGCAGCAGTGAAAAAGAGATACTGTTTGCGAAGATGTCCGGGATAGGCTTCGAGGGTTTTGTGGAAGGGGAGGACGATATACAGGCCTATATCGAAGAAAAATACTTCTCATCAGATAATCTGAACCGGCTCATTGATGAACTGGCTGAATCCCACATCAAGGTCCAGTACAGGTATCACAGGACTGAGGACCAAAATTGGAACGAGGAGTGGGAAAAGAGATATAAGCCCGTTATTGTGGATGAAGGGGTGCTGATCCGGGCTCCCTTTCACGACTCGGACAAGGATTTGCCCTACACCCTGGTCATTGAACCAAAGATGTCCTTTGGAACAGGACATCACCATACCACGCGCCTGATGATTGGTGCCATGGGTAAACTGGATCTTGAAGGCAAGAGTATTCTGGATATGGGTTGTGGAACCGGAGTTCTTGGGATTTATGCCTGTCTCAAGGGATCCTCCAGAGTACTGGGCGTGGATAACGATCAATGGGCCTATGAAAATGCCCTTGAAAATGTGGTACGTAACGGAAGCAAAGGCATGGAAATTCGTCTGGGAGACGTGGGAGTTATCGGAGAGGAGATGTTTGATATCGTGCTTGCCAACATTACACGTAATACCCTGGTCAGGGATATGGCTGAATATGTCAGTCACCTAAGGTCCGGAGGCAGAATATTACTGAGTGGTATTCTGGCTGAGGATGCACAATATGTGTTGAACGAGGCCTACCGCTGCGATCTGATCCACGAAGGTACGGATGAGGAATATAACTGGATCTCACTATCATTTATCAAGCCATGAAAAGGATCTTCCTCATAGGAATTCTCTTAAGTCTTATTGTTAGCATAAGGGCACAGAATATACGTGAGTTTTCCAGTGATACCGGCTTGTATGTTTCTGAGCTAAGGGCATTTACGGGAAGCCATCTGGAGACTGCAGAAATACCCGATTTCGAAAGGTTTATCCGTCTTTATGATTCCATATCCTTCGACCAGAGAATGGAGATCATCGGCGTGTCAAATCTGATGCTGGATCGCCGTTGCAGACCAAGACCTCATTTCATAGCCTATCAAAGGGTGATGATACAGTTCCTGTTCGAAGATAAATCCTCTCATGGTTACGAGGAGTGGCTTGAGGGCTTTCGGATTTTGTTGAAGGATGAGGAAACTATGAACTCAACCATAGCCCAGTTTTTGGCACTCACATCCTCCCTGCTTGAGGAAAATATTTTTTATAGTACCAACAGCATTACCTGGAAGGTAAGCACACCCTCTTTTCAATTCAGGACCGAAGAATCCCTGAGGGTGGAGTTTAACGATGTAACGGTAGCCTGTTATTCAGGCAGGGATTTTATTCAGATACTAAACGCGACCGGATATATAAATCCCTTTACCCTGGAGTGGATCGGAACCAGCGGCAGGGTAACCTGGGAACGGACCGGGATGCCGGATAGTGAAATGCGTGCGGATCTGCATAAGTATAAAATCAATTTGAAAATGCCCGGTTATTCAGCCGATTCGGCCGAGCTGTACTATCCGGCTTTATTTGAAGGATTGGCTCTGGGGAAGCTGGAAGATAAAGTTACCCTTATCAAAGACCTGGCTTCCATACGCTTTCCTAAATTTGAATCCTACCGGAATAATTACCAAATAGAGGATTTTGTACCCGGGATTGATTATAGCGGCGGACTCTCCATAGAGGGTTCCAATCTCGTGGGCGCAGGAATCGCAGGTGTGCCGGCCGAATTGTTGATTTTTGCCGATGACACCCTTCGAATCAAAGCTTATACGCAAAGGGTATCCATGAATGGAAGGTTTATCCGATCGCAACACACAGCTGTTTCCATCTTTTTCGGCCAGGATTCTATTTTCCATCCCGATCTGGACCTGAGCTTCGATGTGGCCAAAGATTTGTTGAGGTTGAACAAGACAGAAGATTATAAATCCCTTGGGCCATACACCAACAGCTATCACAATATCGATATGAATTTCGATGAGCTTAGCTGGAACCGGGGCGAATCCATCATGAAATTGCAGGCTTTGCAGGGTACCTCGGTGGGTCGTGCAACCTTCGAGTCTAACACCTATTTTGATTACGATTTCTTTCTTCAGTTGCAGGGAATGGACTACGAACATCCTCTGGCACAGCTGTATACTTATTCCAGGGGACTCGGGGGAAGAACATTTGCCATTCAGAACTATGCCACCTATTTGGGTTATTCCCTTTATCAGGTCCGGCACCTGCTGATGGGCCTTTCCAAATTTGGTTTTGTCTATTACGACGATCAGAGAGATCTGATCACGGTGAATCAGAAAACCTTTGATTACATCTCTGCCTCCATGCGTCAGCGCGATTATGATGTGATCAGGTTTATTTCCAGGACAACGGGTGCCTCCAATGGCGAGCTGGATCTTTATAACAAGGACCTGACCATCACCGGAATCCCGGTAATTTTCCTTAGTGATTCTCAAAACGTGAGGTTGATCCCACATGAAACAAAAATTGTCATGAAACGTGACAAAAGTTTTCAGTTCGATGGGCTTGTGGATGCCGGTCTGTTTCAGATTTCAGGAAAGAACTTTTATTTCGATTACGAGGATTTCCTGATCAATATGCAACAGATTGATTCTCTGAAAATTTCGATCCGGACCAACCAGTACAACGAATACGGGGAACCCATTCTGGAGAGGATCGAAAATGCCATGGAGGATATGACCGGTCAATTGCTCATCGATGATCCCAATAACAAAAGTGGGCTGGAGAATCATCCGCAATATCCCACTTTTACCAGTATGGGAGGGTCATATATCTACTTTGACGATCCGGGTATTCAGAATGGCGTTTATACTCGAGACGAGTTTTACTTTCAGCTGGAACCCTTTACCATTGACAGCCTGGATAACTTCAATCCAAACAGTATTGCTCCCACGGGGACCTTTATTTCTGCAGGCATTCTGCCACCCCAGGACCTGGAAATGACCCTTCGGGAAGATAATTCCCTGGGTTTCTTTCTGGATGTGCCGGAGGAGGGGATCCCACTCTATGGCGGACTGGGTACCTTCTTCAGCGAGATAGAAATGAGCAGCGGAGGTTTGAGGGGATATGGGACCTTTGACTACCTGACTTCCACCACCTGGTCGGATAACTTCGTTATGCACCCCGATTCCATGATGGCCCTCTCCAGACGCTTCCTGGTAAAGGAACAACTGGAAGGTACTCCCTATCCCTATGTGGAGAATACCGTGGCTGAGGTGAAATTGCTACCGGAACAGGATAAAATGGTCGTGAGCAGGGTGGAAGAAACCTTCAGGATATTTAATGACAGCATCTTTCATGGTGGAAGCCTGGCTCTTGCACCCTCAGGCCTTACAGGTGAAGGAGCCCTGGGCATGCCGGACGCACGCCTTGAATCAGATCGTTTTCGCTACAGGGCTAGAAGCATTCAGGCCGATTCGGCCGGGGTACAGATCAAGGACAAGGATATGGGCGAATATCCCTTCCTTACAAACGATGTAAGCGCCTTTGTGGACCTGGATCAGCGAAAGGGTGAGTTTACAGCCAGGGGAGATGCGACACTGATTGAGTTTCCCTATAATCTTTACGAAACAAGACTTGACCGCTTTACCTGGTTCATGGATCGTGATGAAATACGTTTAAGCCAGGAAAAAATACTGCCTGATTATCAGGTTGACATTGGGATAGATTCCCTGCGGAGTTACGGGCCTACCTATGTGTCGACGCATCCCGGTCAGGACAGCCTCCATTTTACCGCTCCCAGGGCCCTGTACAATTATAAGACCAGACAGCTTCAGACCAGCGAGGTACCCTTCATAAAAGTGGCCGACGCTTACGTATTCCCCTTCGAGGGTGAGGTAGGAATCGGCTACCAGGCTACCATGAACCTGCTTAAACAGGCCAAGGTGCTTGCCAATCAGAGTAACCGGCAACATCTCATATATGATGCTTCCATCGCGGTGAATGGCGCTAAGGATTATTCTGGATCGGGATACTACGATTACAGGGATGCTTTCGGAAATGGCCATCCCATTTATTTCGATAAGATCTGGGTGGATACGAGCCTGGAAAGCAGGTCGTCCGGGATAATCCCCGAAGATGATCCCTTTATGCTCTCTCCCTATTTTGATTTCCAGGGAGATGTTAGCCTGAATGCATCCATTCCCTTCCTGGCTTTTGACGGGGGAACCCGGATAGTGCATGACTGCCCCATAGGCAGGGCATGGTTGCGTTTTACTTCAGTGGTGGACCCTACAGATATCACCATCCCCATTCCTGAGCAGATGCAAAACACAGACCTGAATAAGATATTTGCCGGTTCTCTGATAACCAGAGACTCCACTCACATATATTCGACCTTCCTTTCGGGAAGGAAAGATTATTTTGATGCGAACCTTACTGGAGCCAGCGGACTGCTGGTACATGATGCGGAACGGGAGAGTTATATCATTTCCAACCCGGAAAAGATCCGGGATGAAAGCTGGCCGGGTCAGTACCTGAGATTGGATACAAGAACCTGCCAGGTTTACGGAGAAGGAAAGATCGATCTAACGGTGGATTACGGACTGGTCACTTTAGTCTCTGCAGGGAATGCGGTGCACAGGGTTGAACAGGATACCTTTGAAACCCGCTTGATTCTGGGACTGGACTTCTTCTTTTCAGAGGAGGCATTAAACATTATGGGCAGGGAGATTGATGAACTTCAGAACCTGGAAGCAGCTGAATTGATCTCACCCCATTATCAGCTGGCTATGAAGGATTTGCTTGGACGTGAATTGGCCCTGGATCTGGACAGGCAGCTGGGCCTTACAGGGACCTATGAGGAAATTCCTCCCCAGTGGAAACATACCATATTTTTCAATGACCTTCCTCTCAGATGGAACCAGGACTCCCGTTCATTCCGTTACAACGGAACCATTGGCATAGGAAACATAGGAAACATCCAGGTCAACAAGAAGGTGGAAGCTTATGTGGAATTTGTGGAGAAAGGATCCGGAGACCTCTTTGATATCTACCTGAGGGCAGGGGACGATGCCTGGTACTACATTGCCTATACTCCCGGCGGATTGCAGGTGCTCTCTTCAAACAGGGTTTTCAACGAACTGGTATTTGACCTGAAGGAAGGGGAACGCAGGATCAGAGGCAGGATGGGCCAGGGCTCCTACGTATATAGCCTGGCTGCACGTCGCAGGCTTGACCTCTTCATCGATCGTTTCCTGGAATACGAAGAATAGCGTACTTTTTTCAGCGGAGTTTGCCTGAGGAACGATCACCCAGTTCTATCACATCCACCTTTTCGATGCGGCCCTCCTCCACCTCAAAGCGGATAAGGGTTCTGACCTGATGCAGTCCGGACCGGCCAGCTGAACCGGGATTCATATGCAGCAAGCCCAGTTTTTTGTCGGGCATTACCTTAAGAATGTGTGAATGTCCGGTTATAAACAGCCTGGGGGGATTTTCCTGCAAGCGCGGCAGGACACGCCTGTCGTAAGAACCGGGGTAACCCCCGATATGGGTCATCCACATGTCCACTCCTTCTCTCATGTGACGCTGGTGACCCGGGTACCTCGATCTTACCGGAGTACCATCGATATTACCATGGACTGCCATTACAGGGGCAATACGTTCAAGTCTGGAGATTACCTCAAGTTCTCCGATATCTCCGGCATGCCAGATCTCATGACAATCCCCAAAGTGTTC
>Ga0180435_10002734_pt1 | contig 17909 bp, 16 predicted proteins | sample SS_ome_3_FD_132467 | JGI IMG/M metagenome (GOLD analysis project Ga0180435, IMG submission 132467) | Hypersaline lake sediment archaeal communities from the Salton Sea, California, USA - SS_3_S_1 metaG | ecosystem: Environmental > Aquatic > Non-marine Saline and Alkaline > Hypersaline >...
ATATGGATATATGCTGGTAATAGCAAGTTTCGTACTGCTTATCAGGATGGCTCTATCTGCTCTTAATTATTACAGAAAAAGAGTAATATTTATCCTTCTTCTTTCCTTCATACCCATTATAGTCAATCTGCTGCATACATCTGGTATTTTCATGGATTATTTTGATCCCACACCGGTATCAGTGACATTCAGTGCGGTACTTTTTTTATTTGGGGTCACAAAATACAATATCGGGGATATGGTACCCACCACAAATAAAGTCCTTATAGAAAGCATAAGGGATGGAGTAATAGTCCTGGATAGCCAGGATCGGATAGTTGAAATAAACCCTATAGCCAGAAGGTTGATCAGGTATCCCAGGGTAATCGGGGAGGATATAAAAGTATTCTGGCCCCATTATACAAAATTCCTGCAAGAAAAAGATGATCATGAAAAGGAATTGGAGATCGGCAGCGGCCAGGAAAGGCAAATATATGATGTAGAAATATCAGAATGCAGAAACTATAAAAGTGAAATAATGAGCAGGATCATTTCCCTCAGGAACATTACCGATAGAAAGATTACAGAGGAGCGGCTTAAATATCTTTCATTTCACGATAAGATGACCCGGCTTTATAATAGGGCTTTCTTTGAAGAAGAGATGACAAGGCTTGACAGCAGCCGCCGGCTTCCGGTCAGCATTATAATGGGTGATGCAGATGGACTGAAATTTATAAATGATACCTTTGGCTATTCAGAAGGCGATAAGCTTCTGGTGAGTATTGCAGATGCCCTTTCAAGATCTTGCCGTAAAGATGATATTATAGCCAGGTGGGGAGGGGATGAATTTGCCATACTGTTAATCGACACTGATGAAGGATCAGCATTGAAAGTGGTTAGCAGGATAGAAGAAGCGTGCAATGAAACCATTGATAATAGTATACCCATCAGCATATCCCTGGGCGCAGCCGCCAAGACAGATGGTTCCCGCAGCCTAAAAGACATTATGAGGCTGGCCGAAGACAGGATGAGGCGGAGGAAGATGCTGAAGACAGCCAGCGTTCACAGCGCCATGATAAAATCACTTAAGAACACCCTGCATGAAAAAAGCCATGAGACCAAAGAGCATCTTGACAGGCTGGAAAACCTTTCCCGTGAATTCGGTGCCAGGATAGGCCTTACTTCCAGCCAGATAGATGACCTTTCACTGGTTGCAGTACTTCATGATATAGGAAAAATAACTATAGCCGACAAGATACTTTCCAAAAAAAGCGGCCTTACTGCCGGGGAATGGGATAAGATGAAAAAGCATTCTGAAATAGGGTTCAGGATAGCTTCAGCCGCTCCCCAGATAGCCCCCATTGCTGAAAGCATCCTGCACCATCATGAATGGTGGGACGGCAGCGGTTATCCTGCCGGCCTCAAGGAAAGAAAGATTCCGCTGCTTTCCAGGATAATATCCATAATAGATGCCTATGATGTAATGCTTAATGGCCGCCCCTATAAGGAGGCTATGGCTGAAAACGAAGTAATCGAGGAACTTATAAGATGTGCCGGTACCCAGTTTGATCCCAGGCTGGTAAGAGACTTTATAAATATAATAAAGGGGAAAAAAGGGTTCAGGATATCAGCTTCTCCTTCTTCTTGACCTTAAGAAATCCTTTATCCTGGTAAAAATATTCCCTACATCGAATTCATACTGATGATAAGCCTCTACCTCACATATACCGGTTATCTGTTCCAGTTCCTTCTGGACCCTATTGGTCCTGTCCTCATTTGTTATAACAATAAGGATATCACCAGGATAGATGACCGTACCTCCCCTGGGTATTATATCCTGGCTTCCCCTCTTGATCCCCACAAGCAGGCAGTCCTCCGGCCAGGAGATATCCATTATCTTTTTATTCTCTATTCTTGAATCTATAGAGACTTGTATCTCCAGCACCATCTTGGTCTTCCTGTCGCCAGTAAACTCCGAATATTCCTCATTGATAAGGGATCTTTCCATCAGTGATTCGTAGACAGGCTTTGTCCCAAGAAGACTGGATATCACATATGACGTAAATACTACAATGGCAAGAGGCAGGAAATGCTTAAATGACCCGGACATCTCGGTTATGAGGACTATCCCGGTTATGGGGGCTTTTACCACAGCAGCAAAATAGCCAGCCATCGCAAGCATTATAAAATTATTGGCGTAGACAGGGTCAATATTGGTAAACTGCTGAAGGATCATTATTACCAGTTTTCCGGAAACTGCACCTATAGCAAGCATGGGCAGAAAAATGCCTCCGGGCGCCCCGGAACCATAGCTGATTATTGTAAATGCAAATTTTACCAGGAGCAGGATTATTATCATATTTAATCCCATGCTGCTGCCAGTTATAGACTCGACTATTCCCAGTCCGCCGCCCAGGACTCCTGGATAATATATTATGAACAGCCCTGCAAGAATAAGGGGAATAACCGGTCTTACAATAACCGGTATCCATTTTTTGCTTACATAGAATGATTTATATTTTAACAGGGAAACATTAAAAGCTGCGCCGGCAAGACCCAGAAAGCCTCCCAGGACTATCAGGTAAAGATAGTTTTGCAGGGGAAGAGCTTCCATATATATAAAACTGAATAAAGGCTCGATATTAAATATCTTTTCTGATACCAGGTCTGCCATCAGGGCAGCCGGAACCGCAGATAATAATATCAAGGGGGAAAACCTTTTGTGCATTTCCTCCAGGGCGAACATGACGCCTGCCAGGGGGGCATTAAAAGCAGCAGCCAGTCCGGCGCTGGCCCCGCTGGATACGAGAAAATTTTCTTCTACCTTTATCCTTTTAAATAAGCGGCTAAAGCCAAGGCCTATTGAAGCTCCTATCTGAATGGAAGGACCTTCCCTGCCCAGGGAAAGTCCGCTTCCTATGGCCAAAATGCCTCCGGCAATTTTTCCCAGTATGACTTTCCACCAGCTCATCTCGAATTTTCTCAGTAGGAGACCCTCTATCTGGGGGATCCCGCTGCCCCTTATCATGGGCTCATACTTTATTAGCAATCCGATCAAAAGCCCCACAATTGCCAGGACTATAAAGAGCACAGTGTATGACCAGGGCCTGGAGGCCAGGACAGATGCCAGCTCTGAAGATGTAAAGTCCTCGATATATTCCAGGGCTAGCCGGAAAAGGACTACTAAGAAACCGGTTATGAACCCTATTACAATACCTTCAAATATAAGTTTGAGGCGGAAACTGTACCAGTGCTTCAGAGTGCTGGCAGTATCATTTACATCTCTTTTCATCTATTGGTCATCCTGCAGCATAAAAAACATAGGTATATAAATTACGAAAAAAGACAGGGCATGTCAAATGATGAAGTGATCTAATATCAGTAAAATATGAAGAGCCGGTACTCAGGGATAAAAAATATACCCGGCACCCTTATCAATATCATTAGACGGCTAAAAGAAAATTGGTTAAATATTCTTTTACTTTTTAATTGTTCTGATATAATAAGTATCCGTTCTGTTGTGGGGGTGTAGCTCAGTTGGGAGAGCGCCTGCCTTGCAAGCAGGAGGTCAGCGGTTCGACTCCGCTCATCTCCACCAAAACATATCAGGACATCCGACCCTAAAAAAGATTCAGCTTTTGAATCTCTGGCTCTCCACAGGCAAAGAGGCACAAGCTCTGCACTATCAATGAGCCCTTATTCTCGGCTCAATATCAAAAACGAGAGATATCTTTTGCCTTAGAAGAAGGCTAAGATTCTCTATTATCCAGGTTTATATATAAGAATGAAATAAAAATTCTTTTAAAAGCTTCTAAGATGATTTCTTTTCATGCTTTTTTAGCATATCAGCAAGGGAAATGGAATTAAGCATATCATTGAATTGTTTACTGGCATCTTCCCATATATCATGGGCTACACATCTACCGGACCTATAGCATATGTCCGGACTGTCTACACATTCGGTAAAAGCCAAATTTCCTTCAACTGCCCTCAGTATCTGTGAGAGCTTAATATCTTCCGGAGCCTTTGCCAGGAAATATCCGCCGTGGGAACCCCGGGTGGATTTTATAAGGCCGGCTATCTTCAAGGGAATTATAAGCTGTCCCAGGTATTTTAATGATATCTCCTGTTTTTTACTTATATCCTTTAATAATACCGGCCCCTGCCCAAAACGAAGCCCCAGCTCCAGCATCAGCCTGGTACTATACCTTCCTCTCGTCGATAGTTTCATCTTCAGTCTCTCTTTGTCATGATAATATTACTAATACTATTATTCTAATAGAATTAATAATTTTTGTAAATCAGGGACAGGCAAACCATTCTTTTATTTCATTTTTTAATGTTTAAGATCTGATGGTCTATAGCCGCAAATGATTAATATATATTGGCCTATAGCTGAGGTGTATAAATAGGTCTATATTGTATACGCTTATATATATTTCTGCTAAAATGTTTAGCAATATTTGACAGTCCCGGCAAATGTGATGGACGGAGAACTCAATGTTTGAGACATGGATTGAAATTTTCCTGGGTAAAATAGGACAATATATAATAGATTTTATTGTCAATTATTATTATTTCATAATACCTCCCATAATAGTTTACGGGGTTTTTATGACACTGGCTTCCTATAATCTTAAAAGGATTGAAAAGAATGCAAATAGGGCAATAATAAAGCAGGCGAATAAAGTAATGCCGGGTAAAGATAAAATGAGCTATATAGAGCTGGTGGACCATATAAAGATACCCTGGGAAAAATTGATCAGGCAGAGCTCTTTCTTTCCTTATATATCCCAGGAATCAGACCTCTGGGTATCCAGGACAACCTTAAAGAATGTAAGGGATACCATCATGCAAAATGATGCCAAAATAAGGCTTATCCTGGAAAGAAATGGATTATTTTTATTGACCCGCCAGCCTGATGTAAAAATAAACCTTTATACAGAATTTATACACAGGATAACCCGCAGGAAATAGATCATCCTGATCAGCTTCTATCTTAAAGATTTTTCTGCTTGGAAACATCAGCCTGCAAGTCGAATCCAGGGACAATTTTGGGGTAGGACACTAAACAAAAAGATTTATTATAGGCTTTATTATCTGGAGGAGTATCCAGAAAAATATATTAGAGCTTGCACCTATGCTTGATATGCTGGAATATCCCTCGGCAAGGGCAAATTCATATTTTATGAAAAAGTTGGTAAATACCTGGCCCATATCGGTAGTGATCCACAGCACCATTGGCAAAATGATAGCAGAAGAAATAAAGCTCCGGAAAAGGTCTCCCTGGGAGACGGTGACCATCCATACCACAAGAAAGGGTATCATGACAAGATCTGCACTTGGGAGTACCTGGCTGCCTGGAAGTATTGTAGAAATATAGACGGTAAGGGGAATAAGTATTACTGACAGGCCTATGACAGAAGGATGCCCTACAAGGATGATGGAATCCAGCCCGATATAGATAGTCCTCCTGGTAAACCTCCGCCTTATAAGGCCCCTTATATCATCTATAGCCGGTACCAGCCCCTTAAGCAGCAGGTTTACTGCCCTGGGAAGGAGTATCATGATAATGGAAAGCCTTACTCCTGCTAGCAGGGCATAAAGCATATCCGGACCCAGGTTAAGGGAAAGCGTCCTGAACCTGGTGATCATTCCAATGATAAATCCCAGGATAAAACCAGTTATCATCGGTTCTGACAGGACTCCCAGCCTATCCCTTATCTCACCATAAAACAGGTGTATCCTTTTTATAAAAGGGATTTTATTGAGTATTATATTTACAAGGTGGGAGAACGGGGCCCAGCATATAATATGGGCCTGCGTATTTGATATTCCCCTGATGCCGTAAAAAGTCTCTATATTATGAGCATATATATCAGCCAGCACAAAAGTTATAGCAGCTACTATAACCGAGACCAGTATCCCGATCCACTCGATTCCGGTAATGGCAAAGATGACTGAGCCAGCCAAAAAGAAACTCCAGTAATTCCAAAGGTCCAGGTTTATAGTCCTGGTGAACCTGAATACCAGCATCAGGATATTTATGCCCATTACGGCTATTAAGATGTAGAAAACTATTGGAGAATTGAAGGCTACTATCTCTGTTACCAGCCATCCGGCATCGATTATCGTATATTCTTTAAGCGAATTAATAAGTATAGTATTTACCAGGGGTTCGAAAAAGTTTACGAACATGGTGATGAGCACTGTAACTCCCAGCATCCCCAGGAAGATAAAAATGCTATTCTTTAAGTTTCCCAGGATATTCCTGGTGGCAAAAAGCCCTGCAAGGAATAATAGTGCCGGAATAATTATTACCGGACCGATATCTATCAGGTATTCAATAGCTTTATAAGCAGTAGGCATAGATCCTGCCTGTCATCGGTATTACATATTTTATTTAATATATCAGAATTTTTAATTTTGTTTAACAGATTATGGTAAAAACCGGCGTTCTTACCCTCTAAGCTCATCACGGCCGCACACACAGGACGTATCAGGAGATTGTCCGGTTCTATTAAAATATCGGGCGTTTTCTGTGTATAATATTTTTTTGATGATATATTATACTATCATAAAGGATTGGAGAAAGCCTGTATCAATGGATGAAAAATACAGAAAGATAGACCCCGGACTGCCGGAAAGACTGGGAGGCAACCTTAAGACACTCGAGCAGGTGTATGAATCTTCTTTTTCTGAATTAAAAGAAAAAGACCTCAGCGAAGTAGCAGTAAAATGCGGAGCCAGGACGGACCCTGATAAGACTCTTGTACTTGATTATTTCAAGAAGGCAATAAAAATAGACCTGAAAAACTGCAAAATAGCTTATGCTGATTCAGGGGAAAAAGTAGATTTGTTTACAGCCACCATAGTACTCCATTATATACTAACAGCTGACGGAGAACCTATCTCGGGAGATTGGATATCATACCGGGAACTGCCGGACGGGATGTTTTATTTCAGGACTATCCCGGGAGTCCTGGAACCATTGCGCCAAAAATATGAGACCTCATTTAAAAAGCTTTTAGAAAGTACGTCACAGTATAGCGGTTCTAAAAGCAGAAGCTTCAATAATGGGGCAGTGATCTATCCTTTCCCGTATTTTCCCGTTATGCTGATACTGGAAGAAAAAACAGAAGAATTCGATTCTGACCTCAGGGTACTTTTCGACAGCAGCGCCCCCCATTATATGAAGACAGATATTGTCAAAGTCCTCCTGGTAAATATAGTAAAGATGCTCATCAGCGGATAAAAAATATGTTTGCAAATAAGCAGGATTATTGTATACTAAAATAGGAATATGTTCATATATTGAACAGATGTGCAATAAGGAATATAATGGATATGGAAAGAAAGAGATTCCTGGCTAAGATAGCCAGGCTTTATTATCTTGAGGGTCTTACGCAGCAGAATATAGCCAATAAATTAAATATCTCACGGACCAAAGTATCGAGACACCTCACCAGGGCCCGGAAGGAAAAGATCGTAGAAATAAATATCAATCATCCAGCAGAGGATTTTTCTAATATGGAATACCATATTGAGAGAAAATACCATCTTAGCGAATGCATTATTGTAGATACACTGGAAAATGAAGGGTCGATTATAAGGTCTATGGGGGATAGCTTCAATAATCTGCTTTCCCGGCTTTTGAAAAATGGCAGCTATATGGGAATAGGATGGGGCAATTCCCTGAGGGAATTATCAAATCATATAAATATCCTGGATCTTAAGGATATTAAGGTAGTGCCCATGATAGGAGGATTGGGAAAAACCGGGACCGGCGTCCATACTAATTCCGTAGCCCAGAGGATCGCAGACAGGGTTGGGGGTATCAGCTATATGATACATTCGCCTGCAGTTATGGACAGCAGGGAAGTCAAAGAGATAATTGAAAAAGACAGCAATGTAAAAGAGATAATGGACATGTCGGGGAAGATAAATACTGCACTTATAGGCTTGAGCGACCTGGGAAATGATTCAACCCTTATAAAATCAGGGAGTTTTACCAGGGATGATTTTACATATCTTAAAGATCTGGGAGTGGTAGGAGATGTGAACCTGATATTTATAGACAGCCAGGGAAGGCATGTTCCCAATAAGCTGGATGAGAGGATAGTAAGGGTGCCGCTGGACAGGCTCAAGAGCATTAAGAATGTGATCGGCGTGGCATTCGGAAAGCGCAAGCTGGATATCATCCTGGCTGCACTCAGGGGGCAGATCATAAATATATTATTTACAGATAAGGATACTGCAAAGGATGTAGTGAAGGCGGAATAAAATGGCAAAGAAAAAGACCAGCTTAAAGATCGATGGTCACGAAATAGAAGACAGCTTTTTAAAAATTGATGATGCCACAAAAATTGAGATGCTTAAGAAAATGCAGCAGATAAGGGCATTTGAGCTTCAAACGGAGCAATTTATAATCCGGGGGATGATACATGGGACCTGTCATCTGTATATCGGGGAGGAGGCATGCGCTGTGGGGGCTATATATGCTCTGGACAAGGATGATTATATTACATCTACCCACAGGGGACATGGACACTGCATAGCAAAAGGGGCCCGGCTGGACCTTATGATGGCGGAGCTTCTGGGAAAGAGCACCGGATACTGTAAGGGCAAGGGAGGATCCATGCATATTGCCGATGTGGAGTCAGGAAACCTGGGGGCTAATGGTATAGTAGGCGGAAGCATAGGCATAGCTACAGGGGCCGGCCTTACCAGCATCATGAAGAAAAACGGAAAAGTTGTCCTCTGCTTTTTTGGTGACGGAGCTACCAATAGGGGTATTTTCCACGGTTCTGTCAATATGGCTTCCATCTGGAAACTGCCTGTAATATATTTCTGCGAGAATAATGTATACGGGATGTCCACTCCGGTAAAGGAATCCTTTAATATAGAGAAGATATCAGACAGGAAATTTTCATATGGTATAGAGGGCCTTACTATAGATGGTAATGATGTAGCTGAAGTTTTTAATATAGTATCCCATTTCCACAAGTATTGTCTTGATGGGAAAGGCCCGGTATTAATAGAGGCAAAGACATACAGGTGGAGGGGGCACTCGAAGAGTGATGCCCAGGTATACAGGACTAAAAAAGAAGTAAAAGAGTGGATGGATAAGGATCCTATTAAAAGATATGCCGCCAGGCTTGTGGATGATGGAGTGATATCCAAAAAGGATGCAGGGGAAATAGAAAAAGAAGCTGTAGAGGATATCAGGAAAGCTTCAGATTTTGCTAAAAACAGCCCCTTCCCCGACCCCGCCACAGTAGAGGAGGATGTATATGCCTGATCAAAGTAAAAATGATCCAGCAGTTAAAACTGGTGATGAAAGGGAAATGACTTATCTGGAAGCTATCAGGGAAGGCCTGCAGCAGATGATGAGGGCAGACCAGGATATCTTCCTTATCGGGGAAGATATTGCAGAATATGGAGGCGCATTCGGCTTGACAGCAGGAATGGTGGAAGAATTCGGCAAGGAGAGGATTAGGAATACCCCCATATCTGAAGCAGCTATAATAGGCGTAGCTGCCGGGAGTGCCATGACCGGGATGAAGCCGGTGGCAGAGATAATGTTCTCAGACTTTATGACTATTGCCATGGATCAGATAGCCAATCAGGCGGCCAAGGCAAGGTATATGTTTGGAGGTAAGGCAAAGGTACCCATGGTGATAAGGGCAGCCGGCGGAGGAGGCACAGGCGCTGCCGGACAGCATTCCCAGAGCCTGGAAGCCCTTACAGCTCATATACCGGGATTAAAGGTTGTTATGCCTTCATGTCCCTATGATGCCAAGGGCCTGCTTATATCTTCCATACAGGATGAGAATCCGGTAATTTTTTTAGAGCATAAGCTTCTCTATAAAAACAAAAAATATATGCAATATGTGCCAGAGGAGCTTTACCAGATACCGCTTGGGAAGGCAGATATAAAGAAGCAGGGCAGTCACCTGACTATTGCCGCTACTTCATTTATGGTGCAAAAAAGCCTGGAGGCAGCAGGGGAGATAAAAAAGGAGTCAGGCTTTGAATGCGAAATAGTAGACTTGAGGACTCTGAGGCCCCTGGATATGGATACTGTACTATCATCGGTGGAGAAGACAGGAAAACTGCTATGCATAGAGGAAGCGCCCATATTCGGGGGCTTTATGGGGGAAGTAGCTGCCCAGACAGCTGACAAGGGCTTTGACCTTCTTGACGCCCCCATTACCCGGGTAGCTGGCAGGAATTGTCCCGTGCCGTATAGTCCAATACTGGAAAATGAGATGATACCCAGCGTAGAAAGGATAAAAGAAGGGATAAAGGACATCCTAAATATTAAATGATCTTTATATGGTAGAATAATCCCGTGAGCTTATCTGAAAACCGGATCGAGCTCAAACAGGATTTGATGCAATTTTTACTCATTGATAAGCATGATGATGTATGGCTATAATGTTTTTTTATATATATATTGATACTTACTAATATCAGGGGGATTTGAGATGCATGAAGTTATTATGCGCAAACTGGGTCTTACAATGGAATCGGGAAAGATCGAGAAATGGCATAAAAAAGAAGGAGACAAAGTAGAGACGGGTGATATTCTTTTTGAGGTAATGACCGATAAGGTATCACTGGAAGTGGAATCATATAATTCTGGTACACTTAGAAAGATACTAAAAACCGAAGGAGATGAGGTCCCGGTAACCGAAGTGGTAGCATATATAGGTTCAGATGATGAAGAGATCCCTGGATCTTCCGGTACAGCTGCCAAAGCTCCGGAAGCGGCAAAAGAAGAGCCTGCAGAACCCGCCCCGGAAAAAGAAGCCGATGCCCCGCAGGCAGAGCCAATATCAGAACCGGCTGCAGCAGATAAAAGGATAAAGATATCACCTCTCGCCAGGAAGATCGCTGCCAGGAACAATATAGATATATCCCAGGTAACCGGCACCGGACCCAGGGGGAGGATAGTAAAAGAAGACATCGAAAAATTCCTGGCTTCTGCGCCTTCAGCGGCAGGGGAAAGGATAAAGATATCACCTCTTGCCAGGAAGACAGCTAAGGACCTGGGGATAGACTGGAAAACTGTGAAGATACAGGGAAGTGGTCCCGGTGGCAGGATAGTAAAAGACGATATAATAGCATTCAGTAAAAAAGCCCCGGCTAAAGTCCCGGCACCTTCTGCTCCGGGAAGCCTAACCGAAAGGTCAAGGACTGCACTTGCCGGTATGAGGAAAGTCATAGCAGAGAGGATGAGCCTGTCAAAATCAACCATCCCGCATATAGTATTGAATGCCAAGGCTGATGCAACTAACCTTATCCAGTTCAGGGAACAGCTAAAGGAAAGTGTGCAGAAAAAGTATGATATAAAGATAACTTATACTGATATGATACTAAAAGCTACTGCCCTGGCCTTGAGGGAAAATATAGAAGTAAATTCATCGCTACAGGATAATGAGTATATAATCTACGAGGATGTAAATGTAGGTATGGCTATAGCGGTTGAGGAAGGCCTTATTGTCCCAACCCTTTTTGCCTGCGATACCATAAATATTGTTGATATTGCCCGAAAGAGGATAGAACTTATAGGAAAAGCCAGGGAAAATAAGCTTAGCCTGGATGAGATAGGAAATGGGACATTTACAGTTACAAATCTTGGAATGTTTGGCATAAGGAACTTTTCAGCCATTATAAATCCGCCGCAGGCAGCAATACTGGCTGTAGGGGAAATATACCAGGAACCGGCAGCCGTAGACGGGAAGATCGAGATAAGGTCATTTATGGATATATCGGTTTCATGTGACCACAGGATCATTGACGGGGCTGTGGGAGCGGCATTCCTCAAAAATATTGTGGAGCTTATTGAGAACCCGGTATTACTGGTTATATAATTATATAAAATACTTATAACCGGATGGGCGGTATTGATGAAAGATGAAGAAGCAAAAATAGTACTTTTTTGCGTAAACTGCGATAAGGAGTCGCCGCATACGGTGCATTATATCGGCAGCTATCTTAAAAGTGTGAGCTGTGACAGCTGTTCCAAAAAGATAGAAATTGACCGCAGGCATTTGAGGACTGTATTTGCCGAGGATTTTATTAACCGTATTCTAACCAAGCCCCACCGGATGACTGAGGATATGAAAAAAGCTGTAGCAATCCTTATGCCGTTTTTCCCTAAAAGGCTTATAAGGGAACCGCTAAAAGTCTTAAAAGAGATATATGAAGTATTGAAAAAGGAAAACGGCAGGAAAGCCAGGAAGGGATCTGAGGATTAGCCAATCAGGTTGGATTTAACTGTTTTTATACCGAAAACCGATTCCAGGCTTTTAATGATTTGTTCTTTGACATCATCTATAGCTATATTTTCTTCCAGCAGGCTGGACATGGATACCTGGGGAAGATCCTTAAGTCCGCAGGCTATTATATGCTGGAAATAAGAAAGATCTATATTGACATTGAGTGAGAACCCATGGATGCTGACCCATTTTCTTACCCTTAAGCCGATTGAAGCTATTTTGCTGTTTTCAATAAAGACTCCCCTGTGTTTTTCTGCCCTTCTTCCTTTGATGCCATAGGTGTCCAGTGTATCAAGGATCACCTGCTCCAGGTTTTGCACAAAGGCAGTAAGGTCTTTTCCGAAATATTTGAGGTTCAATACAGGGTAGCAGATGACCTGCCCCGGGGCATGGAGGGTTATATCGCCCCCGCGGTTGGAGCTTGTCAGATCTATGCCGGATTCCCTAAGTCTTTTCTCTGTTGAAATAAGGTTATCCCGGCTGTGGTTGCTGCCGATGGTTATAACCGGCTGATGTTCCAGTAGAAGTATTATCCCCCTATAGTCTTTTTCAATTATCTTTGAGGCAAGTTTAGACTGGATATCAAATGCCTCATCATATCCTAATATTCCGGCATCCAGGACCGGGACTTCCCGGCTCTTCATGCTTTCTGCTATCTGGTCAATGTCTATGATTTCCATTTGTATGCTAATAGGTTACAGTTATCATCATTTGATGATTTTAGCATAATAATATTTTTTATACTGTTTTACCAGCCTGTTAAAAGACTGGGAAGACAGTTTTATTTTTAAATTGCAATAAGAGGAGAAAAAACATGAGTAATAACAATTTTGATATCGCCATACTGGGCGGCGGCCCCGGAGGCTATGTAGGGGCCATAAGGGCAGCCAAGCTGGGGCTAAAGGTAGCAGTAGTGGAAAAGTATAATCTGGGAGGGGTATGCCTTAACTGGGGCTGCATCCCCACAAAATCCCTCTATCATATAGCTGAGACCTTAGAATCTATAGAAAAGGCCTCCATATTCGGCATCGAAGCGGGTAAGCCCAGGCTTGACTTTGCCAAAGCCATGGCCAGGAAAGACGATATTGTAGAAATGCAGAGAAGGGGACTTTTTTTTCATTTTTCCAAAAACAAGGTAGAGCTTATAGAAGGGCAGGGAAAGCTAATATCTTCTGATACCATCTCCGTAAAGACCAAAGACGGAAAAGACATAAAGGTATCAGCAAAAAATATAATAATAGCTACCGGCTCCTCAGCGGCCAATGTCCCCCCATTTGACCTTTCCCAAGAAGGTGTGATGGATAATAAGGGGATCCTGTCCTTAAAGAAGCTGCCCAAGTCCCTGCTTATAGTGGGAGGCGGCGTAGTGGGAAGCGAGTTTGCCAATATATTTGCCTCATTCGGCACCAAGGTAACCATTGTAGAGCTCCTTGACAGGATACTTACCACCGAAGATGAGGAAGTGTCAAAGGTCATATATAAGGCCTTAAGGAAAAAAGATATTGATATATATACCTCCACAAAGGTCGAGGAGTCAAAAAAGAGATCCGGAATGTTTGAGCTGACCCTTTCCGGCGGGGAAAAGCTAAAGGTGGAAAATATCCTGGTATCGGTGGGCAGGGGGCCCAATTCAAAAGACATAGGGCTTAAGGATGTAGGTGTGGCTACAGACCAGAAAGGATATATAAAGGTAAATGAAAAGATGCAGACAAATATAGATGGTATCTATGCAGTAGGTGATGTCACCGGGGGACTGCAGCTTGCCCATGTAGCCAGCGAAGAAGGTAAGATCGCTGCAGAGGTAATAGCAGGCAAGGATAAGGCCATGGATTATTCAGTCATCCCCTGGGCAGTCTTTACCTCTCCCGAGATAGGTACAGTGGGGCTTAATACAGCCCAGGCCAGACAAAAGGGATATGATGTATGCGTGGGAAACTTCCCCTTTTCCAATTCCGGCAAGGCCTATATTACCGGAGAGACCGAAGGCTTTATAAATATAGTCACCGATAAGGGTACCGGAGAGATACTGGGAGCCCAGATGGTGGGGCCCAGGGCGTCAGACCTTGTCCATGAGGTAGCGGTAGCCATGAAGGGCGAGATGCTTATAGATGACCTTTCTACTACGGTGCATTCCCACCCCACTCTTTCAGAGGCAGTAATGGAGGCAGCTGAGGACTGCTTCGGTGTGGCTACGCATAAATCATGATATTAATAGGTAAGCAGCCTTTCCAATAACTGAAAGGCATCTGGAAAGTAAAGCATTGTATAAGCTTATAGTAACTGATGTTGACGGAACCCTCCTGGATGCTGATTCCAGGATGACCGGACTTAACCGCAAAGCTCTCCTGGAGTGCAGGAAAAAGGGCATAGAGGTTATCCTTGCCACGGGTAAGACAATGAATAGTATAGAATACCTGGTAAAAGAGCTTAAACTTAAGCTTCCCCAGATAACCCTGAACGGCAGCATGACTATAAGTCCCCGGATGGAGGTCATCCGTGTATCCCGAATAGATCCAGGCACCTACAGGGACGTAGTGGGCTTTATCAGGAAAAATGGTTTTTCACCGGTTATTGCCCTGGATGACGGCAAACTATATTTAGAAGACTATCATCCAGATCTTAAGCACCTGGATGATATTGGCGAGGATTTCATCGAGGTTGAAAGCATAGATACTAGCCGTTTTGCCAATAATACAGTTGATATATACCTACCTATAATTCAGTCCCATCCCCTGGATAAAGCTTTAAGGAAGAAATATTCCGACAGACTGCAGTTTATAAGGTCGGGAGAGTATTTCTTTGACATCTTAAACAAGGGAGCTACCAAGGGAACTGCACTTCTGGCAATTATCTATAAGCTGGGGATCAGCCCTGAGGAAGTAGCCGCATTCGGGGATAGCCCCAATGACCTTTCCATGTTTGAGGTGGCAGGTCTTAAGGTGGCAGTCAAAAACTCATATCCGGAGATACTGGAAGCGGCAGATATAATAACTGATGAGAACTATAATTCCGGACTGGGGAAAGCCATATATAGATATATATTAAAAGATTAAAAAAGTAGATCCGGCAGGAAAAACCGGAATGCGATATTTCTTCAGCTAGCATAAAAGCTTTTGACATCGGTAGTTATTGTGCTAGAATTAGGGCTCCGATAACAAAAATTATACATTTATAATAAATCTATTTAATTAAAAAAATCAATGGACTCAAACGGTACAGTTGCGCTTACAAAAAAGGTCACCATCACGTCATCCAGGCCAGTGACTAAGGAAGTCTTTGTGAAAAAGATCGGTGAGATTTCCGGGAATATTATTGATTTCCTGAAGAAAAAAGGGTGTCGTGAGATAGGCCATATCAAGTTTATATCCACCACTGATGGGGAGGATTATTTGCAGTACAGTATCCAGGATATAGATATGGAGCCGCGCATACAGGGAATACTGCGGAAGACTTTTGAAAAGATTAAGGTGACACTTAATATAATCGAGTTCGGAGTAGCCGAAAAAGATATAGATAATAAGGTAGACCTGGAGATAAGGACCATCCAGGATTATTTCTCAAATCTTAAATAGTACTAATATATCCCAAAATCCCTTTTAAAATACAATAATTTCAAAAACCTTGATATGCTGCTGTAATCAATTTCCAGCAGCTGGACAGGATCAAGATATGAGTTTTCATAGATCACTGCAAAATGAAGATGGCATATATCACTTGAAATATCATCATTGGCTCCAAGAATACCGATATGGTCTCCCTGCCCGACTTTATCCCCCCGGCTTACATATATGCCGGCAAGATTGAGGTATGTAGTCCTTATCCTTTGATTATGCTTTATAACTACAGTGAGCCCTCCGGTAGGGGAAATACCGGTATATGAGACTGTACCGTTTGCCGCAGCTGCCACTTTTGTTCCGGGATCCCCCTGTATATCTATTCCCGTATGCCTGCGGGCAATACCTTTAGGGCCGGGACATTCCTCCCTGAAGCCGGTAATGACCTCTCCCTCGATCGGGTATATGAAGGGGTGTGATTGTTCTCGTGATAATAGGGGACGGGGAAGAAGGAAGAACACTAAAAGGCAAAAGCATAAAAAAATATTTATATGTCTTACAGGCATGCGGACCTTCTATTGATGACAATAAAGGCATTATATGATAAAAACATAATTATGTATATAGGCAAATACATAATATTAGTTTGATAATAATCGTAAACAGCATATAATATTTATTAGCACTATTTATTAGGGCATAAAAAAATGAAATGAGGATATATGAAAAATAGGATAAAAGAAATACTGTCATGGTATAAAAGTGAAAACCCGGGGACTTTGAGGAACCTTTACCAAATACTTAATACTGGAAGGCTTGGAGGTACCGGCAAGATGGTGATACTTCCGGTCGATCAGGGATTTGAGCACGGCCCTGCCAGGAGCTTTGCACCTAATCCTCCGGGATATGATCCCTCCTACCATGCCTCCCTGGCAGTAAAGGCAAAACTGAACGCCCATGCAGCACCGCTGGGCTCCATGGAAATACTGGCACCTGAATACTCAGGACAGATACCCTTGATACTTAAGGCAAATAATCATGATTCAATGGATATGGGAGCCGACCCCATAACGGCGCTTACCGCATCGGTAGACGATGCCCTGCGCCTTGGCTGCGCTGCCATAGGCTTTACCATATATCCGGGAAGCAGTAATTTTAAGCAGATGTATGAAGAAGTCAGGGAAATGGCCCTTGAAGCAAAAATGGCAGGCCTGGCAGTTGTGGTATGGTCATATCCCAGGGGAAGCAGCCTTTCCAAAGAAGGGGAAACTGCAGTGGATATTGTGGCTTATGCAGCACAGATAGCTGCCCAGCTGGGTGCACATATAATAAAAGTAAAACCTCCTTCAGGACGTATTGAACTGGAAGCAGCTAAAACGATATATGATAAATATAATATTCCCATTGGGACCCTTACAGACAGGGTAAGGCATGTGATTCAGAGTGCTTTTAACGGCAAGAGGATCGTAATTTTCTCCGGAGGCCCAGCCAAGGGAAAGAAGGAAGTCCTGGAAGAGATAAGTCAGATAAATGAAGGCGGCGGTTTCGGCTCCATAATCGGCAGGAATTCTTTCCAGCGGCCAGAAGAGGATGCACTCGCATTTCTAAAAGAGATACTGGATGTTTACAGCAAATAAATATATTCCCCGTTAATTGAAGAGGAGTATTTAAATAATATTAGGACCAGATCCGGGAGAAATAATCCCTAGCCTATCTCCTCACATTCAAATGGCGCCCCTATCTCAGCCCCATTTACCTTAAGCTCTTCCACTATCTTATCCAGTAGGGGCACGCCCTTTACCCTGTTTTCCTCTACAGCCAGATATTCCTTTTCCCCGGCAATAAATATCTCCTCTTCTCCTTCTGCTTTGGGAGATTCCTTTAAAAGCTTAACCATATGATCTATCTGCTTCTTAAAGTCTATTATGGGCCTGAAGGCATCGATCTTTATTGCCATAAAGAAGTGTCCCACATCGGATTTTTTGGGCTCATGGGGAAAGCCCACATCTGTAAGCGTGGCCGCACCGGAAAGGGCTCCGCATAATATATCTACCATAAGGGCCAGTCCATATCCTTTATAGGACCTTAA
>Ga0180435_10002735_pt1 | contig 17901 bp, 34 predicted proteins | sample SS_ome_3_FD_132467 | JGI IMG/M metagenome (GOLD analysis project Ga0180435, IMG submission 132467) | Hypersaline lake sediment archaeal communities from the Salton Sea, California, USA - SS_3_S_1 metaG | ecosystem: Environmental > Aquatic > Non-marine Saline and Alkaline > Hypersaline >...
CACAGCTACGCCGCAGTCGCGCGCGACATAGCCGCTTGGTGGCCGAAAGTGCGGCCCGGCGGGGTCGTCGGCGGGCACGACTGGCACATGCGGGGCGTCAGGCGCGCCGTGCACGAGAAGTTCGGACCACTCGGCCTGCGGATCCACCACGCCCCGAGAGCCAGACGGCACACCTGCTGGTCCGCCAGGAAGCCGTAATGCCCAAGGTCGACAGATACCTGTTCGGCTCGTTCGGCAAGGGGAACGACATGTGCGTCATCGCCGCGCTGTCGCTCCTGGACCAGGCTCCCTACGCGGATATTCAGGTCACGCTGGATCGCCCGGGGGCGAAGAAGTGGGCCCCGATCCTCACGGCCAACGGGGTCGAGGTGGAGGCGTGGACGCCCGGTGACCCGGCCCCGGCCCGCGTCGCCGAGCTGATTGAGGTCAGGGGGTTGCCACCGCTGCCGAAACCCATCGTCGACGACTTCTACGCCGACCACGACGCCCTCAACAGCGCCTGCGTGGCGTATTTCCAGCTACGCATGCTCCAGCTATACATCCGCGGCGGCGCGCGGCTGGACGCCGACACCCTCACCTTCTGGGATCCCGGCGGCTGGCTGGAGCCCAGGTCGACGGCGGAGTTCTCGGTCGCGGCCTACACCAGGGCGCAGGCATGCTGCGGGATAGTCTCCTGCCGCCGGCGCCACCCGCTGCTGCTGGACTGGTACAGGCGAAGGGCGAGGCGGCTGGACATGTCGGAGGAGCCCTTCTTCAACGCTAGGCTGAAGCGGTGGCGGCACCAGTGGCCGATAAGGTTCCTCCACTTCACGATGCCGACCATCTTCGACGTGCACGACAAGTCGGCCCTGAGGGGGCGGTGGAGGATGGCGAAACCGGATGTGATCTGGAACCCCGACACTCGGCTGGAGGCACCCGTGCTGCACTATGTGCACAGCGGCCAGGACTCGCGGATCCCCGGCTCGCCGCCGTACAGGTTCATGACCGTCCGGGACGTGCTCGACTTCCCCCTCGACGGCGCGGGCGCCGGCAACATCGTCATCGGTCGGGCCAGGCGGGTCGTCGAGCGGTTCGGCCTGGCGCGGGTCACGCCACGCGCCTGAGCGCGATGCCCCGGGGATCCTTCCGGGCGCGTTTCCCGAAGAAGAGATTCAAGGTCGTCCAGCACCCGGTACCGGGTCCGACGGGCGAGCCGTCCGGGTAGCGCTTCTGCCAGCACTGGATGCCCTGCGCGCTGGTCGAGCTGTCCTCGGCGAGGGTGAACGCCTCCCGCTCGTCCGCCTTCGCGCGGGCCGGGTCCGAGAAGTACGTCCTCCGCGTCCGGGAGCCCCGGCAGCGGAACTCGTACTCGCGGCCGTCCTCCAGCTCCGACGGCGACCGGAGGGGGCGCCCGGGCACCGGAATCAGGGACAGCAGCCCCGTGGCCAGCCGCAGCGGCGGGCGGACGAGAGCCGCGAGAACCCTGACCGCCGTGACGGCCAGGCCGCTAACAAGCATCAATATCATCATCGCAGGCCCCCTGTGCATTATTTCACAAGCCCCCCATTATACACGGTCCGCAAACGCCTCAAGGGACACCCTTTCCGCCAGGGACACCCATTTCCGGCCCGTCCCGGGACACCTATTCCGCCGCCCGGGCGCCCGTTTGACGGGCCGGCCCCCGTATCGTACCATGACGGTGTGCGCGATTCCGTAGGCGCCGCGAGGCCGCCGAGGGATCGCACCGGGACAAGAGCAGTGATGACTCAGAGAAACACCATGGCCGACGAACGAACACTGAGGGTGCTGGTAGTCGACGACGACCCGGCGGTATTGAGTACGATAAGGGCGACGCTGGAGGACGACGGAATCGAGGTCGTGACGGCCCCCGACGGCAGGGAGGCCCTCCGCCTCCTGTCCGAGAACGGCCCGTTCGACGCGGCCGTGGTCGACATGCGGATGCCGGAGCTGGACGGCGCGGGCGTGGTCGGGGCGATGAGGCCGGACATGCGCAGCAGGACGGTCGTGATGAGCGGCGACCCGTGGTCCGCCAGGAACGTCCTGGGGCATATGGCGGAGGCCTTCGGAATCTCCGCGTGCGCCGCCAAGCCGACCGGCATCTCCGGCATCGCCGGGCTCGCCAGGGCGGCCGCCAACAACTAGGTCACCACGATATTGAGGTGTACGGCCGGCTGCACGGGTGACCCGGATCGGGATCCGGGTGGTCGGTCCAGGTGTACCCCTTGCCCTCCACGGCCTTCCGCACGGCCTCCAGGATCGTGCCGTCCGGCGCGTGTATCGGCCCGGAGAACGGGTGGCTCACGCTCCGCCTGCCTTTCCTCGCCGCCTCCCGAATCTTGCCCTCGATGTGCTTCAGGTACGACCTGACGGCATCCGCGTCGCTCGTCAGCGCCCCGTCGGTCAACCGCCTCGCCTCGCTCGCGTCCAGCATATCGGTCTCCTCCTCCCCGGACTATACCCGCGCGTATAATCCCGCATGGCGGACAAGGCCCGGCATCTTGGGAAGTGGTGGTGCGCGTGCGGGCGATCGGAGCCCAGGCCCAGGCTGACGCCGGAGGAGGAGGCCACCCTGGACTGGCTGGAGGCGAACGAGGAGAGCCGGGACTGCGGGTGCCCGCCGCAGGAGAGCGGCCCGCTCAGCCTCTCGGCCGAATACATCCGCGGCGGCATCGCCAGGAGGCCCCCGAGGCCGCACACCCCGGAGTGCCTGGCGAGGCGCGGGAGGCTGGACGCGGCGAGGGAGGCCGCCCGGAGGGCGGCCGACGAGCTCCGGGCGGACGCGAGGCGCAAGTGCCCGGAGTGCGGGGGCGTCATGGTCCCGATGAGGGCCGGGGAGGGGTTCCGGAACTGATGGCGGAGAAGCCGAGACACCTCGGGACATGGTGGTGCGCCTGCGGGCACACGGAGCCCAGGCCGCGGCTGACGGCGGAGGAGGAGTCGAGGCTCGGGTGGTGGTACGCGAACGGGGATCCGGCGAGGACATGCGGCTGCCCGACGGGCCCCAGCCGCTTCGGCAGCGGGCCGAAGGAGCACACCGGGGAGTGCAAGGCCAGGATAGCCGAGATGGAGGCGCTCCACGAGGAGTGGGACATCCGCGGGCTGAGGGCGAGATCGCACCCCGACGCGGGGCGGGCGTGCCCGTCCTGCGGGTCGTGCATGATCCAGTCGAGGGCGCCGGGCGCGAGGTTCCCGAACTGAGGGGGTCAGATGGCCAAGGAAATGCTACCCGGGCAACTGGTCGCGGCGAAGACCCCCGCCGGGTTCCGGCTCGGCATGGTGACCGGCAGGCACCACAGCCACACGCACGATCGGGTGTGGCACACCGTCGTCCTCGCGGACGGTGGCAGGGTGCGGCCGGACATCTCGCCCCGGGACCGGCTCATCCCGGTGCGGTTCCCGGGGCCCGTCGCCTCGCTGCTCGACCTGCGGCCGGAGGACGCCGAGGCCGTCAACCCGCGCCCCGGGGACGCGGACATGGAGCAGTGGGTGAAGGGCCAGCTAGAGTGGTGGGTGAGGCAGGGGGACTCGTGCCGCCCGCGGGCCGGGCACTAGGGGGACACAGATGAAGTTTGCCGCGTACAGGAGGACGCCCGCCGGGCACAACGAGAGGTACGTGTTCCCGACCGTGGGGTTCCTGTCCAACGCGTACCTGCGGGAACCGAAGCGCGTGTGGGGGTTCAGCCTGCTGTGGTGGAGCTACGCCGTCGTCGTGACCTTCGGCGGCGGCGATTGAGGGGGCGCGATGCTGGAGAGGGAAGAAGTCGAGAGGCTGAGGAGGTGCGCCGTCGAGCAGCCGCTGGTGCGCCCGTGGGTCGAGGTGTGCGACGACTGGCTGGCGATGTCGGGCCGCCGGACGTGGTACGAGGTCAGCGTGGTCATAGGCGGCCTGCCGCCGGCCCTGCAACCCGTGCAGATGCCGTTGGTGAAGAGGTTCGACTCGGAGGCGGAGGCGACGGAGTGGGCCGGCAGGTTCCGCGGTTTCCTCGGGACGCAGAGCCGGGTCGGGTCGGCGATAATACCGACGGACGAGGAGGTCGAGTTCCTGGGCGGCCACCACTGCGCGGTCGAGTTCAACGGCGTAACCGAGAGGACGGAGAGGAGACTGGCGTGACGGACAAGATCGATTGCGCGGAGTGCAGGGGGACGGGGGACGTGATGATCCGGGATCCGGGCATCGCTGGCTGCGAGGAGTACGGGACGTGCCGCAAGTGCCGCGGCGCCGGGAAGGTCGCGCCGGACCCCAGGGATCTCAGGATCGCCGAGCTGGAGGCCAGGGTGCGGGAGCTGGAGGGGCGATGACCAGGGACGAGCTCATGCGGCTCGCGGCGGAGAAGGCGCTCCGCGAGGTGTCGTGGGAGTCGATCGAGTTCCTGTTCCGGCCCGCCAACGGGCTGGAGCTGCTGCTCAGGCTCGACCTCGACGGGACGAGGCGGAAGGTGGACGAGTGGTGCGCGGACGACTCGCCGGGCGCGATGCCCCGGCGGCACCGCGGCCCGCACATCGCCGAGATGCGCAGGGCAATCGAGCGGGAGGAGTTCTACCGCGAGCTCGTCGCGGCCCGGGATCGGGATCCGCTGGCGGGCGCCAGGCGCAGGACGGACGAGAACCTGGGAAGGGCGTTCGGATGCCGGCCGTGATCCTGTCGTACCACCGGGTCGCCGACGCCGACCCGGACGCGCTCCGCCTCGCCGTGTCGCCCGCCAACTTCGAGCAGCACCTCCAGATCGTCAACGGCATGTGCCTGCCGACCCCGCTGGGGGAGCTGGCGGACTCCCTCGGGTTCGGCGGCCCGCCCGCCCGCGCGGTGGCCGTGACCCTCGACGACGGCTACGCCGACACCCTGACCCGGGCGATCCCGGCGCTGGAGCGGCACGGCGTCCCGGCCACCGTGTTCGTCGCCACCGGCTGGACCGGCGGCCGCCGGGAGTTCTGGTGGGACGACCTGGAGCGGCTGCTCCTGGCCCCGCCGTCCACGCCGCCGAGGCTGAGCGTCCGGATCGGCGGCCTGACGCGGGAGTGGCCCACCGCCACGCCCCCGGAGCGGCGGGCGGCGATGCTGGGGCTGCACGCGCTGCTGAGGCCGGCGGACGCGGCGGCCCGCCTGGACGCGATCGACCGGATCGCCGCGTGGGCCGGCCTGGGCCCCGGCGGCCGGCCGGAGCTCATGCCCATGACGGCCGACCAGCTACGGGAGGCGTCCGACAGCCCGCTGGTGGACCTCGGGGCGCACAGCGTCAGCCACCCCGTCATGTCGGGCCTGGGCGAGGCCGCGCAGAGGGCCGAGATCGCCGAGAGCAGGGAGCAGTTGGAGCGGATAACCGGGCGGAGGGCCGGCGCGTGGGCGCACCCCCACGGCGGCCCGGGGGACTGGGACGGGCGGACGGAGGCCCTGCTCCGCGGCATGGGGTTCCGGGCGGCGTGCAGCAGCGCGGAGGCGGCCGTCTCGCCCGGGGACGACCCGCTCCGCATGGGGCGGCTCACGGTCCGCGACTGGGACGGCGCCGAGCTATCCAGGCGGCTGGAGGCGCTGCTCGATCCGCGGACTTGACCCGCCGGGCCGGGCGGGCTACAATCGGGCGACATCCGGGAGCGTTGGCTACAGGACGGGCCGCGCGGGGAGACCCGCGGCGGCCTCTTTCTTTGCGCGGGGGGCGACGATGAGGGTCAGGGTGACGCACGACGGCGGGTTCGACGAGTTCGAGATTCCGGGGATCGACACCGGCGAACTGAAGGGCGCGATCAAGCACTGCTTCGGCTGGTACGAGTGCGAGGGGTGCGGAGGGCTGACGGACAAGCCGATCGCCGTAGACCGGCGATGCCTCTGCCGCCCCTGCGCCGCGGAGGCGCTCTCGGCGGACCGCCGGGAGCGCGTCTCGCCGGATCACCCGGCGCGGAAGTCCCTGGAGGGGCCGTAGCGGCGGTCAGTCGATCGCCTCGGCGCCCGCCATGACGCCGCAGAAGCCGAGGGCACCCCCGGCGATCATCACGAGCATCCTCGCGGGGTCGCCCTCGGGCGCCCCGGACATGCCCAGGGCCCCCAGCAGCAGGAGCCCCGCGCCCAGGAGCACCATGAACACGCACAGCAGCAAGCACACGGTCCGTCTCTGCATCGTCACCCCTTTTTCTTCTTCAGCGACTTCTCGTACCTCTCTATCTCCGCCGCCAGGGCGTCCATCAGGTGCGGCGGGACCTTCATCTCCGTGTCGGAGCACTCCAGCCCGAAAATGCGCCTCGACGCCCTCACGCACGCCTTGGCCTTGGCCTTGATCCTCCTCAGGCGAGCCAGCTCTGTCATCCTCTCCCCCCTTCCCCGAGTTCTATCCCGAAGGGCGGGCCTCTCGTTCCCATAAAGTCTTTCTTCGCCCGCGCCCGGACCGTCGAGTGTCCCGTCCATGACCCGCTATACCGGACTTGACCCGGGCCGCCCCGGGCGGTACAATCGGGCGGCAAAAGGGCACACTGGGGGACAACGAGATGGTCGGACGGTTGGCGATGGGGTGGACCGGAGTCTGGGCGGCGGCGCTGCGCTCGCGGCCGCTCATGTGGGCGACGGGGGTCTGGTCCCTGCTGCGGGGGGGCCGCCCGGAGGGCGGCCCGGAGCCGGAGCCGGCGGCCAAGCCTTGGCCGCCCCGGGTCGGGGACAAGGTCGAGATGTTCTCGCGGTGGACCCACAAGTGGTTCCCGGCCGTGGTCGAGTCGGCCGGGCCGGACGAGGGCGGCTGGCCGTCCGGGATGACCGTCAGGCTGCTGGGCAACAGGGTCGGCGAGGACGATGTCCGGACCGAGGAGCTGAGGCCGCCGGACTGGCTCGCCGCCGCGCGGCGCGACACGGACCGCTTCGCGGAGGAGTACCCCGCCTGGTCGGCGTTCGACTCCTACGCCTCCAAGCACATGGAGACCTGCGGCGGCTGCCCGGAGTGCGACGGCCTGGACGACCACTACTTGGCGTGCCCGGACTGCGGGGGGCGCCGCCACCGGGACGGCGATCCGTGCTTCTGCGAGAGGTACGCCTGGGCGCGGACGGAGCGGACCGCCGCGGGCCGGCTGCTCACGGCCGCCGCCCGGCGCGACAGGATCACCAGGCGCGCCCGCGCCTCGCTGCTCGCCCGGCGGGTTCCGTAGGCGCCGGGCCGGCGCCGCGCGGGGACGCATCGCCGACACGGGAGCAAGACATGGGCAGGATGGTGATGGTGAAGAAGGGGTACGTCCGGCAGAGGTACGTCCGGCCGAAGGGGCTCGACCTCGACCTCAACCTCGTCAAGCTGGTCAAGCTGCGGGACCCGCCCGGGACCCCCTTCGACCCGACCCCGGACCCCGCCTGCAAGGCGTGCGGCGGGTCCGGGGAGATACCGTCGTTCAGGTTCAACGTGCCGTGCGACTGCGTCGAGCGCCACCTCGGGTGGGTGCTCCCGGACGCGGACAGCTCCAACTTCTACTGGAACATCAAGGGCGAGGAGGTCGAGGTCACCTTCGTGACGGACGCCGCCAAGGGCAGGCGGGGGCAGCACCCGAGCGCCGTGTGCGTCGGCCGCCTCTGCCACCACAGCCGCCCGGGCTTCGGGCACGAGCCCCCCGGCGCGGACGCGCGAGACGACTTCGGGGACAAGTTCGACCTCATCATCGACCGCCCGTGACGCCCCCCTTTCCGTAGGCGCCCGGCCCCCCGGCCACCCGACAGGCCGTGGACGGTTAGCGCGATTAACTTACCGGGAGCGACGGCGATGGACGAGGAAGCGATGGTCGAGGCGATGCTGGCGGAGATGGACGGGATGGCGGCCGGGCGGCCGCCGAGGCTCGGGGGCAGGGAGTGGGCGGCGTCGAGGGCCGCGTCCGGGGAGCTCGCGATGGACCACCGCGAGGTGGCGGCGTCCGGCGCGAGGCTGCTGGTCGAGCCCGGGTCCGGCGTCGAGCACCCGGAGGGCGGGGAGCTCCTCGCGGCGTCGATGATGGAGTGGTTCTCGGACGGGGAGGGGCGCGTCCCCGACGGCACGCCCGGGGCGACGAGGGTGCTGCTCATGGCGGGCATGTTCGCCGCCCCCGGCGAGCCGCCGGGCCTGCTCGTGCTGAACGTGCCGCGCGACGGCGGCACGCTGGGCGACTGCGTCCGCTCGGCGATGCGGGGGCAGCGGGACGGGGAGCTGGCCTTCTCGCTCGCGAGGCTGCTGGTCGCGGCGGAGACGGAGCCGGCACGGCCCTTCCCCGCGTGACACTTCCCATAGGACACTCTCCGATTATGACTTGCCCCGCCCCCGGGAGCGGCCGGGGGGCCGCCGATTCGACGGTCGTGGCCGACGCGCAGCGTCGGGGGGCCCGGGCCCCCGTCGGACGCTCCCCCGGGAGCCCAGCCCCGGACGGACGCCGAGCCCCCGGGGTATAGTCGGGGGGAGGACGGCCATGACGGTGAGCGAGATGATAGAGGAACTCAGGGGGATGCCGCAGGACGCGGAGTTCGTGCTGAACGTGGCGTGGAGGGACGCGGGCTCCGTGACCGTGCACGAGGCGACGTGGACGGGCGGCGACTTCAGCGTGTGGCACAACAGGGGGCACGGGGGCGACCGGCCCAGGGTGGAGGCCTCGGTCACCGAGGACCTGGGGGAGGGCGGGATGCCCGGATGCCCCAAGTGCGAGGAGACGGCCCGGAGGCTCAGGGAGCTGGCGGGCGGGTGACCCGGGCGAGGGACCCCGGGGCCAGGGCCTGGATTCCGGCTCCCCGCTTCGGGAGGCCGCCCCCAGGGGGGGCGGCCCTCTACAATCGGGTATAGGCGCCCCGGACGGGGCTAGGGACCGGCGGCCCCGAACAACCAAGTCGCCAGGGCGGCGGGAGGCCGCCGGCGGTGACCTCTGGCCCGGAGCGAGCCGGCCTCCCGCGACCCCGCTCGGGAAGGCCGCCCGAAGGGCGGCCCCCCCTGTGACCTAATCCCGCCCGAATTCAAAAATCGTCGGTGCCCCGTGGTCGCGGTCGGTTTGCATAGGCGCCAGCCCCCCGCGGCGGGACATAACGCGCGATAACACGCGCTGCCGTGCCCTAATCGCCCGGGAACCAAAAACCGTCCCGTAACGGAGTCCGTCGGCGCGGGGTCGCCGCGACCCCTACGGCTGGAGTAGCCCCAGGGCGTCAGCCAGCGTGGAGAGGGCCATCTCGCGCTCGTCGGCATCGGGCGCGCCGACGGCGACCTCGCTCATCTGCTCCACGACCTCGCGCACCGTCGCGGACGCCCCCCTGTACTCCTGGAACAACCGGGCGAACACCCGGGCCGCGTCGACGGCCAGCTCGTCCTGCATCCTGTTCATGCGGTAAACCTCCGACGGTTGTACGCGCCGGGCGGACGGCGGTCAAGTGTCCTATATCGCGCGGAGCCAAAAAATCGCCGCAACGGCGTTAGAATCGGACATGGGCGACACGGTGGTGAGGGGCGGACGGGCGTGGGGTGCGGTGCTCATGCTGTGCCTGACGATTGCGGGCCTGGGGTTCGTGCAGTTCGCGGACCGGCTCACGCCATACCCCGCGGACGTGGCCGACGCGATCGCGGGCGAGGGCGTGGAGGTGGGCCGCGTCGACTCCGACCGCGGCTCCCTGAGCGTCCGCTCCGTCAACGACAGGCTCGTGCTGCTCGTGACCGTGGGCCGGACGGTGGGCGCGTCGACCCACCCGGCCGCCGGCCCCGCCCTCTGCCGCATGCTGGACTCCCCCGCGATGCTCGCCGAGCTGCACGCGGCCCTGTCCGCCGGCATGGACCGCGCCACCGTCGGCTCCGAGTACGCGATGGGCCTCGACGGCGGGCGGATCGCGGTGTCGTCGTCGGGCTCGGCGGCCGCGGTCACCCTGCGGTGCGGCCGGCGGGTCGCGTCGATCCGCACTACCGCGGGCGAGCTGCGGCGGCTCTCGGACGAGCTGGCGGGCTTCATTTTGCGGCACGGGGGCGGCGGGACCGTGCGGACGCCAGTGCCTTAAAGCCGCGGAAATACAAAAAACTCCGGTTGATGAAGTCTTTGTGGCGCGGGCCTCCCCGGAGGTACGAATGCTGACTGTGAAGATAATCGTGGCGGCGCTGCTGGCGGCGGCGGGGATTGTGCTCGGGACGCTCAAGGTGTCGGGCTCGATCTCGTGGCCCTGGTGGCTGGTGCTGGCCCCGCTGTACCCGGTCGTGGCGTACGGCGCGTGGATCGGGGCGTGCGTGCTGATGCTGATGTGGGTGTTCAAGGACGGCCACATGTAGTATCGCCGCGGAAGGCGAAAAAACGGAGGGTCCGGAATGAGCAGGTACCACATGGCGAGCAGGCGGTTCTCCGACGGCGGCGAGGAGCTGCTGGAGGCGTTCGGGGCATCGGAGCTCCTGCCCCTAGTGCGGGCCGGCACGCTCCGCGTGATCGGCGGCGACCCGGACGAGGAGTGGGGCGAGCTCGATCTCGTCATCGAGGGCCTCGGCGACGAGGATCCCCTGGACGGCACGCAGTACATGCTGAAGGTGCACCGCGACGAGGACATCGCGTCCGAGCGCGACATGGAGTTCGGCCCGGGCGAGGGCCCGCACCAGAAGTACAACGTCGAGACGGACATCTGCGCCGGCGGCGGCCCCGCGGGCGGCGACTTCGTCGAGGGCTTCGACGACGCGGACGGGGCGATCGCGTGGATCGAGTCCGAGCTGTCCAACCCCCGGGACGAGTGGCGGATGGGGCAGGACGACGAGGACACCACATGCCCCGCGTGCGGCGAGGACGCGGAACGGACGCCGGAGGGGCTGGTCGCGTGCCCGGAGTGCGACTACATCGGACGGGAGAGACTGTGAGCGATCAGATCAAACGGCTGGCGGGGCGGATTGTCGGGGCGGTGTACGGCGACTCCCGCGAGAACCCGGAGAAGCCCGGAGCCGCGGTCGGGGCGGGCGGGCCCAAGCCGACGCCCGAGGCCGACGTCGAGTGGCGAACCGACGACCTCGGGAGATGCAAGGCCTGCGGCGGCAACCCGGGCAGGTTCCGCATGCTGCGCGACGGGACGTACTTCTGCAACCCGTGCTGGGTGGACCACGAGGATCCGGACGGGGAGATCGCGGAGGCCAACGCGTACCACGAGAAGCAGAGGGCCAGGGCCGGGCTCTGACCAAGTGTCCTAAAATCGCGCGAACCCAAAAAAATCGCGTCGGGACCGGTGGCGAAAGCTCCGTCATGCGAACACGAAGGCCAGCCTGACGAAGGCTCCGTCGTCCGTGCCCCTGACCTCAAGCACCCTCGCCCCGCCCTCCAACGTCGCCACATCCGTGTGCACGGCGATCTCCAGCAGCGCCCCGCCCTCGGGCGGTTCCTCGCAGAGCATGGCCAGCCCGCCGCCGCCCATGTTCAGAAGCCGGCCGGAGCTCTCCCCCCACCACACGATCCCCTCCATCATCCACCTCGCGGTGCGCCGCCGCTCCCGGCCGCCCACGGACAGATCCGGCAAGGGCGTGGCCCGCAGGGCCTGAGCCACCTCGTACGCTGACGTCGACGTGAGCCGCTGTATCCCGGTTGTCATGGTTGTCCCCTTTTTGTCCCTTTTCCAGGCTCGCCGGCGCGCCGCATCGGCACGACCTCGGCGGAGGCAAAGGTAACATACGCCCGGGACGGGGTCAAGCCGCCAAGTGTCCTATAATCTCCGGGAAATCAAAAAATCGCCGGGAGCCGTTTTCCGTAGGCGACACGGGGCGGCGGCAGGGGGCAGACAATGGAGGGCAAAGCGATGAAAACAACCAGGGTACCGACCCCCCCGCCGATCGAGGGGGCGATGAAGCTCTGGCGGAAGGGGCTGGTGGCGCTGCCGCAGTCCTATGTCGACTTCCACCGGACATTGGCGGAGGCCGCCGTCGACGGGCTGAAGAAATCCGGGCTCATCATACACAGGACCTTCATGGCGTTCGACGGCTGGATGGACGGCATGGAGACGCTGGTCGTCATCGCCGAGCGGAGGCGGGGCGGGGAGCTGCTGAAGCTGCAATGGAACGACGGGAGCCAGGTGTTCTTCCACAGGCTGCCGGGGAACCGCGGCAGCGTACCGTTCCGCCCCTACCTCGACCCGTACACCCCGGAGGAGGGCGGAGATGCTGCTGTACAGGACGGCCAGTGAGGCCCGGGAGCGGCTCGGCTCGGCCGAGCAGTGCGGAGTGTGCGGCGCGTGGTCCGCGAACCGCAGCGAGAACCCCCGGGGGGCCATCGTCGGCCCCAGGGCGGACGACGGCGGGCGGCTCCTCGCCGACCGCCTCTGCTGCGAGTGCGACGAGATGGACGAGACCAGCATCAGGCGAACGATGTCGGAGAAGGCACGATGGTAGAACGACGCGGCGGCGCGATAGGGCGAGTACGACGCATGTCACCGGAGCCGGGACAGCCCGCCTTTCGACTGGTCTGGCGGAGCCGGGTTGCCACGGGACACGGCCGGAGCAAGGTGACATACGGCCGCGAATTCGCGACGGCCTGGGCGGTTCACCTGAACCGGAAGTTCCCGGAGCTGGCGCACTGGTGCGTGAGGGTGCCCGCCTGAGCCGAACCCGATAAAGTCTTCATCGCCCGCGAACGGCGGACCCGAGGAGGTGCGCAATGAGCGGAAGAGAGGCAGCGAGGCGGATATTCGTCGCGCAGGGCGAGCTGCTGAGCGACGAAGAGGCGCTTGAACACATCGCGGGCATGCTCAACGGCATGGACTGGGACGCCGACCTGGCCGCGCAGATCGCAACCCTGGTGAGGGAGACCGGGCGCGATGTGAGCCGCCCGGTCGAGGACGACAGCACACCCGGCTACGACGCGGACGAGGGCGAATATGTGGACTACGAGGAGGATCCCGACGACGCGCTCGTCGCCCTCTCCAGCGCCATGCGCCAAGTCAGGATAGCCACCGCAGAGCCGTACTTCATCGGCGAGATGTTCCTTCCGGGCCTGCGGGTAGACCCGAAGTCCCAGGGTCGCCTGGGCCGCATCGTGATCGGCGGGGACAAGGGCGATGTCTGGGCGGCGGACGCCACCGCCGAGGATGACGGCGTCCGGCTGACGGACGTGGAGTTCAGAACCACCCTGGATCTCAGCGACGCCGGCGGCGACGAGCTCCGGGAGCTGGCCGAAGAAGTCATCCAGGCGTGCTACGACTCCATACAGGAAGAGACCTTCTGGCCGACGAGGGAACGCTAGCGCCTCCTCCCGACAACCGCCAGCGCGCCAAGCGCGAGCATTGCGAGCGTTCCGGGCTCCGGCACCGGCTCGCCCAACGGCTCAATCGGCACCGTGACCCCAAAGTGCCTGAAGTCCGCGAATGCGGGATCGAAACCGAAGCTATCCTCGCCCAGATTCCCGAAAAGCAGGTCGCCAAAATCCGGTTCGGCCTGCTGCACGATAACGACCACAGTGGCGGGCGGAGGCAGCATTAGCTCATGCACCGGCCTCCAGAGGCTCCCGTCCGTCCGCAGGGGCGGCAGCGGCAAGTCGTGCCAAGGATCGGGCTCGTACGCGGCCGAGCAGCAGCCGCACCGCCAAAGCCAAGGCTCCAGCGGCTGCACCTCCCACGGGCGGTAGCACCGGCAGCCACATCGCGCCGCGTGGCGATCGCACGGGCGGTGGCACCGGCAACGCCCCCAAAGCGCCTCCCAGGGGGACTCCGCCAGATTGGGGCAGAATGTCTGCGCGACCGTAGCGGGGTAAACATACGAATCGGCGCGGGCATCACCGATGTCGGCGACATCGACAGTAGAGCCCGACACGCAGACCAGCAACATCATTGCAAGATGACTCATGCGCGGTTCTCCTTTGTTGCCGGATCGTATCCCCTGCGGGACAGGATGTCAAATCTACCGTTTGAACAGTAATCGGACCCTGCGGATCGGAGGCATCGCGACCTTGTATGGTTTTGGGCGTGGCGCATAAGCGGGAGGCTCATGCGCACGGTACCGGAACTTTTCAGACGGCATTCCAGGAACCCGATCCTGCACCGGGGCAACTGGCCGTACCAAGTGAACTCCGTCTTCAACCCGGCGGCGGCGATGGTCGACGGCGAGGTGCTGCTGCTGGTCCGAGCGGAGGACAGGAGGGGCCTGTCGCACCTGACGGTCGCCAGGAGCGCGAACGGCGTGTCCGGATGGCGAATCGACTCGACCCCGGCCGTGCTCCCTGAAACGTCGCAAGCGGACGAGTGGGGCGTGGAAGATCCGCGACTGACATTCCTCGCGGAGCGGGGGGAGTGGGCGGCCGTTTTCACGGAGTACTCCCGGAGCGGGCCTCAGTTGGGCATCGCCCTGACATCCGACTTCCGGAAGTTCGATCGCATCTCGCCGCAAATCGGGCCGGAGGGGAAGACCGGCGACAAAGACGCCGCGATCTTGTCCCGCAAAGTCGGCGGCAGGTGGGCTATGATCCACAGGCCGCACATCGACGACACATCGGATATGTGGATTTCCTTCTCCGACGATCTTGCGACCTGGACGGACAGCGAGAGGTTCATGCGAGCCAGGGAGGGAGTCTGGTGGGACGCGGGCAAAATCGGCCTGTCACCGCCGCCGCTGGAGACAGCGGACGGCTGGCTCACCATGTACCACGGCGCGAGGAGCACGCCCGGGGGGTGCCTGTACAGGGTGGGGCTCTCGCTCCTCGACCTCGATGACCCACGCAAGGTGCTATGCCGATCGGACGAGTGGGTCTTTGGCCCGGACAGCGAGTACGAGGCGCGCGGCGATGTCGGCAATGTCGTGTTCCCGTGCGGGTGGGTCGCGCATGACGACATGGTGTTTATGTATTACGGGGCAGCCGATACGTGCGTCGCACTCGCGTCGGGCAGTCTCGCGGAGATGCTGAAGTTCGTGAAGGGGGCACCATGAGTATAAGGCGCCTGGCCAGCAAAATCGTGAAGGCGGCCCACGACCCGGCGTACGGCTCGGCTCGCGAGCAGTTGGCGCACGAGCTGTTCGACTGGCACGGTGGGCCGATGACGGGGCTGTATGCGGTCGCGAACGCTTGGCTGGAGGGGGGCGGTGCCGCAGCCAGCGACATAGCCCGCGCACTGGACGAGTTGCAGCATCTCCTAGATGACGAGGTGCCGCAAAATGGCGAGATGGGGCATGTGAGGGAGCTGAAGCGGAGGCTGGAGGCCGAAGCAGGGTCCGAAAATCCGTAGGCGCTCGCCTACGGAAACGGGGGCGGAGAAATGTCCAAAAACATACTCGCGGGAGCCATGAAGAGGGTTCTTGAAGACATCTCCGTGGAAATGGGCTTCGGCGGCGAGATCAACGAGGAAGTTATGGCCGAGGGGGAAAGACGCCAGCGCCTGGGCCTGCCTCCGTTCGGCTCTGCTGGCGGAGACACACCACTCGACAACCAGGCTTCGAGCAAATACGCGGCGGTGGCGAAGATGTTCGAGTAGAGATCGGTTCGGAAAGGAAAAAGGCCGCCTCACGGGCGGCCTTTTCAATAGCGGGAGGAGGACTCGAACCTCCGACCTCCGGGTTATGAGCCCGACGAGCTACCGACTGCTCTATCCCGCGTCAACACACACTATATCGCGCACCTCGCCGCCAGTCAAGTGGCATCCTGTTTTCGCGCGCGGAGTATAGTCCCTCGTGGATTCGGTTTCGCGCATATTCCTCGCAATCGCAGCGTTTCCTTGGAGACGTCCGCTCTGGTTCTGGATCGCGGCCACGGGCATCGGGGCGGCGTGGGCCGCAGGTTCCCTGCGCGGCGTGCAGTGGGCCGAAACCGCCGGACTCCTCATGCTCGGCGCCGCGATCGGCGCGATGATCGCCGCCCTGTGGTTGGCGGCGGCGATTGGAGCCAGGGACCGGATGGTACAGGACGAACTACGGCAGGAGATGGCCCGAGCCCGCGCGGATGAGGAGGAAAGATCCCAGCGGGACTTCGTCGAATTCCTGGAGCAGTGCGTGCGGGAAGAGGGGGGCACCCCCGTCTGGGAGGACGACAACGCACCCGAGGAGCCATGACGGCTTGCATTCTCGGAACGAGGTGCCTAGAATGGTGCGTGACGCGGTTATAGGAGCGACAAGCATATGTTTGAACGATTCACCGACAGGGCGAAAAAGGTCATGGCGCTGGCGAACCAGGAAGCCTCGCGGCTCGGCCACCAATACATCGGGACAGAGCACATCCTGCTCGGACTCGTCAAGGAGGGCTCCGGCGTCGGCGCGAACGTGCTGAAAAACATGGAGGCCGACCTGCGGACCATCAGAACCGCGGTGGAGAAACTCGTCAAGGATTCGGGGGGAGCCGTCGCGATGGGCAAGCTGCCGCACAGCCCGAAGGCGAAGAAGGTGATAGAGTGGGCGGTCGAAGAGGCCCGGCAGCTCAACCACAACTACATCGGCACGGAGCACCTCCTACTCGGCCTGCTTCGCGAGCAGGGGGGCAAGGCGGTGCAGGTGCTGGGCGGACTCAACATCAGGATCGAGGACGTGCGGGAGGAAGTCCTGAACCTGCTCGGCGAGGGAGACGCAATCGAGGAAATCGAGGACGGCGAAGTCATCGGCGGGGCGGAGAGCCCCAAGCCCGCGAAGAAGAGAGGGAAGAGCACGACGCCGGCTCTCGACTCGTTCGGGCGGGACCTGACCGAGCTGGCCAGGGGCGACAAGCTCGATCCGGTCATCGGACGGCAGTCGGAAATCGAGCGGATTATCCAAATCCTATGCCGGCGCCAGAAGAACAACCCGGTTCTCCTGGGCGAGGCGGGCGTGGGAAAAACGGCCATCGTCGAGGGGTTGGCGCAGTCCATCGTCAGCGGTGATGTGCCCCAGCTCTTGGCCGGAAAGAGAATCATCGGGCTCGACCTCGCCATGATGGTGGCGGGCACGAAATATCGCGGACAGTTCGAGGAGCGGATCAAGGCCGTCATGACCGAGGTTCGGAAGGCTGGGAATGTGATACTCTTCGTGGACGAGATGCACACCCTCGTCGGCGCTGGCGGCGCCGAGGGGGCGATTGACGCGGCGAACGTGCTCAAGCCCGCCCTGAGTCGGGGTAAAATCAAGTGCATCGGCGCTACGACGCTGAACGAGTACCGCAAGTACATCGAGAAGGACACCGCCCTGGAGCGCAGGTTCCAGCAGGTGCTGGTCGAGCCGCCCTCGCGGGAAGAGACGCTCGACATCCTGAAGGGACTCCGCGACAGGTACGAGGCGCATCACCAGGTCAGTTTCCCCGACACGTCAATCGCTGCGGCGGTCGAGCTCGCCGATCGCTTCATCACGGGTCGCGTGCAGCCGGATAAATCGATCGATGTGATCGACGAGGCCGGGTCGCGCATGCGGCTCCGCACGACCACGAAGCCACCGGAGGTTACGGCTCGCGAAAAGGACATCGACCGGCTCACCCGGGAGAAAAGCCAAGCCGTCAATAACTCCGAGTTCGAGCGGGCGGCCGAGCTACGCGATCAACTGGACACCATAACGAAGACCAAGAAGGACGCCGAGGAGGCGTGGACCGAGCAGCAGGAGGGCGTGGCTGTCGGGGAAGATGTGATAGCCGAGGTCGTCAGCAGCATGACCGGCGTGCCCCTCACGAGGCTGAATAAGGACGAAGCCGCGCGGCTCCTGGACCTTGAGACCGAACTGCACAAGAGCGTGGTCAGCCAGAACGAGGCGGTCCAGGTGGTCGCCAAGGCGATCCGTCGTTCCCGCAGTGGGCTGAAGGATCCGAATCGCCCGATGGGTAGCTTCATTTTCGTCGGCCCGTCGGGTGTCGGGAAAACCTATCTAGCCAAATGCCTGGCGGATTTCATGTTCGGCGACCCTGACGCGTTGCTGGTGCTCGACATGTCCGAGTACATGGAGAAGCACAATGTCTCGCGCTTGATCGGCGCCCCGCCCGGCTATGTCGGCTATGAGGAGGGCGGGCAGCTCACGGAGTTCATCCGCCGCCGTCCGTACTCCATCGTCCTGTTTGACGAGA
>Ga0180435_10002736_pt1 | contig 17897 bp, 17 predicted proteins | sample SS_ome_3_FD_132467 | JGI IMG/M metagenome (GOLD analysis project Ga0180435, IMG submission 132467) | Hypersaline lake sediment archaeal communities from the Salton Sea, California, USA - SS_3_S_1 metaG | ecosystem: Environmental > Aquatic > Non-marine Saline and Alkaline > Hypersaline >...
GATAATCATAGATCCAGCCGGTAAAGATGGTTGCCTCCATAGCGCCGATCCATGGCCCTGGCAGATCCTTTAACCAGTGATCCAGCGCGCTTCTGCTTGCTGCTATCTTGCCTTCGGCAACTAATTGTGAATCACGTCGCTTGATGCAATAAGCGATTACCTTCTTGTGGATGTCCAGACCGATGTAGTAAACTGATTCCATAGAAACCTCCTTGTAGTATCATTCTGAGCAGGTTGATCCTGGCTCAGCCGATTGGGTATCCAAATCTTGAGCTACTTGGAGGTTTCTTGCAATTGCAGTTTACCAACTGACTTGCTTACTTATACATTCAAACACGCTGAAGCATGTCCCCCGGCGTTGGCATCTGATAGTTTTTTTTATCCGCTGGTCAGCAACAGCACCGCCGACAGCGAAACAAATGAGAGCAGCGTCGAAATGACGATGGAGGCCGACGCCAGTTCGGTATCGCTGTTGAGCTGGGACGATAATACATAAATGGTGGTCGATACGGGCAGGCACATGAAAATCATCCCGGTTTTGAAAGCCGTTCCATCGATGTGAAAGAATTTATAGACGCAGAATCCCAGCAACGGGAGAATCATCAGTTTCAGGAGTGCGCCGAGCAATGAAAGCGACAGGTATTTCCTGATTCCCCTGAAAGACAGAACGCCGCCGACCGACAGCAGGGCCAGCGGCAGCGTTACCATCGACATGAGAGCCAGCGTATTGTCGATAAACTCCGGGAATCCGCCAGCCAGCCGGGAATAAGCGGCGCCGAGCAGGCTGCCGATAATGAGCGGGTTGCCGACAAGCGCTTTGACGAAAATCCGGATGCGCTTGACCAGGTCGGCATCATATCCGGAGAACCAGATCAGCGTTGCCACCGCGAATACGCTTACGGTCGGGATGGCAAACGCGATCATGATGCCGAAATAGGCGATACCGGCCTCGCCGAGCGAGTTGAGAATAACGGCGACACCGATATAGGTGTTGAACCGGTAACAGCTCTGGGAAAACGACCCCGCTTCAAAATCGGTCACCGGGCCGAAAATGATCACCAGCGTGCTGATTATATACATCAGTACCAGAACAAGCAGCGTCGCCGCCGTGAACGCAAGCTCGTCGCCCTGGCCGTGAGGGGCGCCTCCCACCTTATAGAACAGCATGATCGGGAAGAATATATAGTAAACGAGCCGGTCGGACTTTTTCAGGTATTCATCGGTGGTCAGCCCCAGCGATTTCAGCAGGCTGCCCAGGGCAAGCAGCCCGAATATCGGAAACAGCGCGTTGAGAACGATCATGGGGCAACGTGATCACGCATTGTTGTACTGTTGGTAGTAGCGCAGCACCCGTTTGATATAGTTCCTGGTCTCGGTGATCCTGGGGACGCCGCGGGCTCTTTTGACCTGGCCCGGACCGGCGTTGTAGGCCGCCAGGCTGAGCACCACGTTGCCGTTGAACATTTTTAAAAGCGAACGCAGATAGCGCACTCCCCCGGCGATGTTCTGGCCGGCGTTGAACGGGTCGGCCACATTCATCTCCCGTGCTGTTGCCGGCATCAGCTGCATCAGCCCCTGCGCGCCTTTTTTGGATACGGCATACTGGTCGAATCCGGACTCGGCCTGGATAATCGCCTTGATCAGCGCAGGATCGATATTGTAGCGCTTGCCGTAGTAGTGAATCTGTTTATTGTAGCGGACACTGGCGCGGGAGTTGCCGGAATAACCGGGCCATTTCCCTGACAACGAGAAGGTATTGCTTTTCCTCATTGCCAGCGGGGCACAGGTGCCCGATTCCGGCATGTTGGAATAGTATTTTTTACCGCGGGCGTCGCGGCACACGTACATCGACCACGCCGTCGACTGGACGAACAGCAGCAGCACGACTGTGCAGATGATGCCGGCCACGAGCGTTCCGGCTGCCGCCTGGATACCGACGGCTTCGCGTATTCGCGCTGAAATACTCATCCACATACCCGGCCGCTCAACTGTCGGCTTTGTCTTCCGATGTAAACTCGTCGCGACACTCACGACTGCAGAAGTAATGGGTTTCTCCATCCACTTCGAGTTTGACGGCCTGCTCTCTCGGCACCAGCTTATGGCAGACGGGGTCCTCGACCAGTACATCAGTGATGGAACCTCCCGGTTTCCGCGAGGATTTGTCTTCGCCGTCGTCTTTCTTCCGGAAATTCGACGTTATCAGCCGATAACCGATATAGAGAAGAACCGCCAGGATTATAATGCGCAGTGGTCCCACGTCAACGCCTCTTGCTTGTTAGCCTGTACCTGTGTTTTCCGATGCCACAACTGCATTATAGCCGTTTTGGAAAAAATGTCCAAAAATGTCGTACTTTTATACACTATTCCCAGGCTGCTTTCGTAATTTCCTGGAGCTCGGCCGCCCCCTTTTCGATATTGGTCAGCAGCCGCTGATACTGTGCTGCGACCGTCGTTCCCGTTTCCGGGTCGATCCAGTCCGGGGCGATTTCGGCCATCGGCGCGAGCACGAACAGCCGGTCATTGCGAAACGGATGCGGAACCGTCAGCCGCGGCATATCGACCGTTTCCGAGCCGAAATAGAGCAGGTCGAGGTCGAGGGTGCGATCCTGATAGCCCTGCTTTTCGGGGCTTCTCATCCGGCCAAGTCGCTGCTCGATGTCCAGGAGAATATCGAGAAGCTGAAGCGAGGAGTGGGTTGTCTGCACGAAGCCGACGGCATTGGTAAACCAGAAACTTGAATCCATGCCGACGGGAGCGGACAGAAAGGGAGATGAGATGCGGCCGGGCATCACACCGTCGTGCTCTCCGAGAAGCTCCCATCCCTGCCAGAGCGTGCGGGCACTGTCACCGATATTGGATCCGAGCCCGATAAATGCGGTTTCGGTTGCGCCCATAGCCGAGCCTGAAGTACGTGAATCCTGCCGTTAAAAATCGTTGAGCCCGAGGACATCGAACATCGAATAGATGCCGTTTGCCTTTTCTTCCAACCAGGCGGCGGCGACCGTCGCCCCGCGCGCGAAATGATCGCGCGTCTGGGCCCGGTGAGTAAGCTCGATGCGCTCGCCCGGGCCGGCAAAATAGACCGTATGTTCACCGACGATATCGGCGGCCCGGATCGACTGAATGCCGATTTCTCCCGGTTTGCGTTCGCCGATAATGCCGGAACGTTCGAACACGCCGACATCGTCGAGCCTGCGGCCCACTCCCTCGGCCGCGAGCTCACCGAGCTTGATGGCGGTACCGCTCGGTGCATCTTTCTTCTGGTTGTGATGGGTCTCGACAATCTCGATATCGTAATCGCTGCCGAGTACGGCGGCCGTCTTTTTCACGAGCTGCAGCAGCACATTGACACAGACCGACATGTTCGGCGCCTGAACACAGGGAAATGCCTGGGAAAGCTCTGCCAATTCCGCCAGTTCGTCACTGCTCAGGCCGGTGGTGCCGATTACCATCGCCGTCCCGGAGCGGGCGGCAATCCGGGCAAATTCCATCGTCGCTTTATGAAATGTAAAGTCGATGATCACGTCGCCGGATTCTATCACCGATTCCAGGCCCTCGCCGATCTGCACCCCGATAGCGCCGATTCCGGCCAATTCACCGGCGTCGGCGCCGATGAATTCACTTCCGGCCGCCTCGAAGGCACCGGTATAGGAGAGTGACGGATGCCGGTCCACCATGTAGCCGATTCGTCTGCCCATTCTGCCGGCGGCACCGGCCACGATTACATTCATCATCTCGTCGTCTCCGCCCGAAATTTACAGCATTCCCAGCCGGGTCATTTCTTTTTTGAGATCCTCGGCCGTGGGTTCGTCACAAGGGGTCATCGGCAGGCGCGGTGAACCGTCCTGAATTTTTCCCATAAGTTCCACGCCCTTCTTCGCCGGTCCCGGACTGGCCGACTGAAACATCAGCTTCATCATCGTAAAGAGCCGATAGTGTTCCGCCCTGGCAGTCTGCAGATCCCCGTCCAACGCCGCCTCCATCATTTTCGCCATGCCGCCCGGGTCAATATTGGAAACAACGGAAATCACCCCTTTGCCGCCGACCAGCGCCGTGGGCATCGACGTGAAATCATCACCTGAAAGCAGGATGAAATCCTCGGGGCAGAACCGAATCACGTCGGAAATCTGCTCGAGGCTGCCGCAGGCCTCCTTGATGCCGATGATATTGGGAATCTCGGCCAGCCTGGCGACCGTTTCAGGAAGGATGTGGATTACCGTCCGTCCCGGCACGTTGTAAAGGATCATCGGGATATCGACCGCTTCTGCTATCGCTTTGAAATGCAGATAGAGGCCTTCCTGATTCGGTTTATTGTAGTACGGGGCCACCGACAGCACCGCATCGGCACCGCTGTCTTTGGCGCTTTCGCTCAACTCGATCGCCTCCAGCGTATTGTTTGCCCCCGTTCCGGCAACAACCGGAATACGTCCATCCACCGTTTTCACGGTAAGCTCGATAACACGCTTATGTTCATCAAAGCTCAATGTCGCTGATTCACCGGTCGTGCCGCACGGAACGATCCCGTGAATACCCTGTTCGATCTGAAATTCGATCAGATCCACCAGCCCTTTCTCATCGAGTTCCCCGTTGATAAACGGCGTAACGAGAGCTGTGAGCGCACCATGAAAGCGTTCCATGGCTTCACCTCCATGATAAGATTTCTATCTGTTGATTAGTTAACGTTCCTGCTACAGCAGCGCTTCAGCGGACAGCCTGCCTTCATAAATAATCCGTGCGGGGCCCTGCAGCGACATTTCCGCTACCGCATCGCCTGCAAGCGTAAACTGAACCGTCAGCTGTTCCCCGCCGGTGGTCGTCACCTCGACCGGCGATTCGCACAGTCCCTGCCGTGCAGCAACCACGGCTGACGCAACCACACCGGTCCCGCAGGCCATCGTTTCGGCCTCGACCCCCCGCTCATACGTTCTGACCAGAAGCTCATTATCGTCGAGGATTTTGACGAAATTCACGTTCGTGCCGGCCGGCTCGAACTCTTCGTGGTAGCGGATCAGACGCCCCCACTGCTCGATCGGGGCCTGGTCGGAGTCGACAAACAGCACCGCATGCGGAACCCCCGTATTGATGAAAACCAGCTCCCGCTGCGTTCCGTCTACATCGATCAGAATCGAATCCCGGTATTCGGTCAGTTCGGTCATACCGATTCTGACATGTTCCTGCTCCCCGATCAGTTCCGCCCGGATGGTTCCAGCCAGTGTCGAAAAGGTCATCGTCCTGCCGGCAATCTGGTGACGCCACGCAAACCGTGCCGCGCAGCGCGCCCCGTTGCCGCACATCTCAGCCATCGAGCCGTCCCGGTTGTAAAAGCGCCAGCTGAAATCCTCAGCGTCGCTTTCTTCAATCAGGATCAGTCCGTCGGCCCCGGCGGAAAAACGGCGCCTGCAGACCAGCTGGGCAAACTGCGGCTGATAGAGCTCGGGGATAAACCGGGAGCGGTGGTCGATAACGATAAAATCGTTGCCGGCACCGCTCATTTTCGTGATCGCTATCGGAAACGATTCCGACGGAATCATCTCAATTCCCTTACGTCTCTGTATAATTTTCAGGCTGGCGCCTGCGTGGTGCGCCGGCCTACCGGGTGGTGACCTCTTTGGACGGAGCAGATTCGTTGTCTGACGAATCGACCGCCGTTACCGAATAATACACGCGGGTGTCAGCCGGCACGTTTTCGTCGAGGTAAATGGATACCGGCATCGCCACCTCGCCGATCAATTCGAATTTGGCCTGGTTTTTCGAGCGGCGATATACGCGGTGAGCAGCCACGCTTCTATCGCTCGGCCGATCCCAGTACACCCTGTTCCCCTTCTTCGTAGCGGTGGCCTTGACCGCCGCCGGCACAGCCGGTGGCGTCGAATCCAGCGGTACCGCGTCGGCAATCTCGGTGACGCCGCCGCTGATCCGGTCCGCACCCACCATCATCAGGCTCTGGACTTTGTAAAAGTATTTTTTCCCGTTGACGACATTCGTGTCGGTGAATTGCGTTGCTGCAAGCGGATCGCCAAGCGCCGTGAAGTCTTTGCCGCCCTCGCTTCGCGAAACCTGGTACAGCACCTGCTGGTCGGCGGATGTTCCGTCCACGAGCGTCGTTACGGGCTGCCAGTTCAGCATGATGCTGCCGTCTCTGGCGGCAACCGCAAAACCAGCCGGAACCGCGGGGGGAGTCTGCCAGACGAACGAGACGATGTTCGAGTCGTCGCTGGCCGCCCACCAGCTGATCCGGGACGTCATTTTATAGAAATATTTGTGATTGGGCCGCAGCAGCGCGGTCTGGTACTCGCCGGCTCTGCGCTTGCCGCCGTCGGCCGTCACCCCGCCGGGAATCTCAGTCGGTTCGCCAAACGGGATCGGGCACGTTTCACAGAGGTCGGCAATCGGGACCACGGCCCTGTATACATCGAAGGAGTAGATATCGGTCAGCTCGTCCCCGCCGATCGTTTGTTCCGGATATGTCCATTTCAGCGTTACGCCAGCATCGTCGATGGTGTAACTCAGGTCATCGATGGGCCTCGGTATGACCTCCTGGGGAGGAACCGGTTCCGTTTTGTAACCGCATCCTGAAAGACCTATTGTTATCCCTACAATAAGTATTGAAGCAAATCCGAATCTCATCGTGCAATCCCCATTTGATTTTCGGCAGCGCGAAGCGCTTCTTCCACGCGCTGCAGACTGGTACCCCCGGTGGATATACGGCTTTGAACGGAGCCGTCCACGCTCAATACGTCATACACATCTTTTTCTATGGCCGTCGAGAACCGCTGCATTTCGTCGAGGTTAAGGTCGCCCAGGTCGCAGCCGCGCTCTATGCAGAATCCGACTATCCTGCCAACTATACCATGCGCTTCCCGGAATGGTACATCTTTCAATACCAGATAGTCCGCGAGGTCGGTTGCAGTGATGAACCCGTCCATAGTCGCGGCTTTCATCGTATCGGTGTTGAAGCGCAGGTTTTCCAGGAGCTCAGCGATAATCGCCAGCGATGCGGACACCGTATCCACCGCATCGAAAACCGGCTCCTTGTCCTCCTGAAGATCACGGTTGTACGTGAGCGGCAGCCCTTTCATCAACGTCATCAGGGTCATCAGCGAGCCGACCACCCGGCCGCTCTTGCCCCGCACCAGCTCAGCGATATCTGGATTTTTTTTCTGCGGCATGATCGACGATCCGGTACAGAACCTGTCTGCGATCGTAACGAAGCCGAACTCGCTGCCGGCCCACAGGACCAGTTCCTCGCACAGGCGCGACAGGTGCAGCTGAATCTGCGCGCAGCAGCCGACAAACTCGATCGCGAAATCTCGATCACCGGCCGTGTCCATCGAGTTTGCGGTAACGCCGTCGAAGCCGAGCAGTTCCGCCACCTGCTCCCGGTTGATCGGCAGTCCCGTACCGGCCATCGCCGCCCCGCCAAGGGGGCAGACATTGATCCGTTTGCGGCAGTCGCGCAGCCGTTCCCGGTCACGGGAGAACATTTCGAAGTAGGCGAGCATATGGTGGGAAATCAGCACCGGCTGCGCCCGCTGCATGTGCGTATAGCCGGGCATGACCTGTCCCAGGTACGACCGGGCAAGCACCGTGAAGCTGCGCCGCACCCCGTCCAGCAGCTCCATCAGACTGTCGCACTGGTCACGCAGGTACAGCTTCAGGTCGAGCGCGATCTGGTCGTTGCGGCTGCGCGCCGAGTGCAGCTTGGCACCGGCGGGGCCAATCCGGTCCGCCAGCGCCTTCTCGATATTCATGTGCACGTCTTCGAGCTCCTGGCGAAACGTAAAGTCACCGCACTCTATGTCCTGCCCGATCCGGGACAACCCGTCCATAATTGCCTGCAGTTCGTCCTCGCTCAGCAGGCCGTTGGCCGCAAGCATCGTCGCATGCGCTTTCGAACCGGCAATATCGTAACGATACAGGCGAGAATCGTAAGCGATGGACGCACTGAACGCCTCCACCGACGCCGCCGTCGATTCGGCGAACCGGCCGCCCCACAGTTTTGCGGATTTCTGCTTCGAAGCCATTATTTTCTTCTTCCTTTCGTGACTGCGCTCGAAAAAAGCTGCTTTGGTTTTTTCAACCTTTACCACTGTACCTGCAGGCAGGGTGCCGGAGATTTTCACAGGCAGACTGGTGCCGCGTATTTTTCATACGCAACAAGCCAGGCTGATCCCGGAAAGGGCCGGTGCACGGCGAGCAGTTACGTGTTCTGGAGGTGCTGAATCCGCAGCCTCAATCCGTTCAGGCGGATAAAACCGGTTGCATCTCCCTGGTTGTACACATCGTCTTCTTCAAACGTTGCAAAGCTCTCAAAATAGAGCGACTGATCCGATTTTCTGCCCACCGGGATGCAGTTGCCCTTGTAGAGCTTCAGCCGCACGGTTCCGTTTACGGTTTTCTGGGCATCGTCCATCGTCTTCTGCAGCAGCTCGCGCTCCGGCGAGAACCAGAACCCGTTGTAGATGATGTCCGCATAGCGCGGGATCAGCGAGTCCCTGATTTTCATCACTTCACGGTCGAGCGTGATGGTTTCCAGGTCACGGTGCGCAATCCGCAGGATCGTGCCGCCCGGAGTCTCGTACACGCCGCGTGATTTCATGCCGACATACCGGTTCTCGACCATATCGAGACGGCCGATGCCGTTCTCGCCGCCCAGCCTGTTCAGTTCCGCGAACAGTGCAAACGGCTCCATCTTTTCCCCGTTGAGCGCCACCGGGTTGCCGCCGGCGAACTCCAGTTCGACATAGGTCGGCTTGTCCGGGGCATTTTCGGGTGACACGGTCATTTTGAACATTGCCTCGTCCGGCTCGGACCACGGATCTTCGAGGATGCCGCCCTCGAAGCTGACGTGCAGCACATTTTCATCCGAACTGTATGGCTTCTCCTTGGTAACCGGCACCGGGATATCGTGCTGTTTGGCGTACTCAACCAGTTTTGTTCGCGAGTTAAGGCCCCAGGTACGCCACGGAGCGATAATTTTCAGGCTTGGCTCAAGCCCGATATAGCCGAGTTCGAAACGAACCTGGTCGTTGCCTTTGCCGGTGGCGCCGTGACTCACGGCATCGGCCCCCTCGGCCCGGGCGATGCGGACCTGTTCTTTTGAAATCAGCGGCCGCGCCAGCGACGTGCCGAGCAGGTACGATTCTTCGTAGATCGCATTGGCCCTGAACATCGGGAATATATAGTCTTCCACGAACTCTTTCTTGAGATCGGAAATTATCACCTTTTCAGCACCGGTGGCCATGCCTTTGTCGATAACCGCCTGCCAGTCTTCTTCCTGCCCGATATCGGCGCAATAGGCAACAACCGGACACTGATACTCTTCCAGCAGCCACTTCAGGATGACCGACGTATCGAGCCCTCCCGAATAGGCGAGGACAATTTTGCTAACACTCATCTGTTTCCTCTTTTCTTGATACTTCCCGGGCTGTTACCCGGTTTGATACACGCAGTTGACCGGTCAGCGACCGGAAAATTTTGTATTATTACTTGATAATCCGCGTTTTGCAAAGGGTTTCGGGACAACCTACATCGTGGCCAGCACCTCTTCCAGGGCCGCGATCACATTGTCAATCTGCACTTTTTCCACGATCAGCGGCGGGGCGAAACGAAGCGCGCAGCCGCCGGCAAAGTTGATCAGGAACCCTTTATCGAACATGGCATTGACGATGGCGGGTCCGTGCTCGAGCGCCGCATCGGTGAGCACCAGTCCGTTCAGCAGTCCACCTCCCCTGACCTGGGACGCAAGGTGCGGAAATTTTTCCCTGACTGCCTCCAGCCGTTTGCGGGTGTAATCGCCCATTTCACGAACATGTTCTAAAAAACCGTCTGCGAGCATGATTTTCAACGTCGCCGTCGCCGCGGCACAGGCCACCGGATTGCCGCCGAATGTTGATGCGTGAGTCCCCGGCACAAATGCGGCAGCAAGTTTATCGGTGGTTAGCATCGCCCCGATCGGCAGCCCGTTGGCAAGCGCCTTGGCAAGGGTCATGATATCGGGTGTCACGCCGGTCTGCTCGTACGCGAACAGCGTACCGGTGCGGCCCATTCCGGTCTGCACCTCATCAAAAATCAGCAGCAGGCCCTGTTCATCGCAGAGTGCACGGAGCGCCCGCAAGAATTCCAGGTCCAGCGGGCGCACCCCGCTTTCCCCCTGCAGCGGTTCGCACATGATGGCGCAGGTCCGTCCGGTAATCGCCGCTTTTACGGAGTCGATGTCGTCCATTTCGGCGTAGACGAACCCGTGCGGGAGCGGTTCAAACCCCTCGTGGAATTTGGGCTGCGCCGTCGCCGTTACAGTTGTCAGGGTTCTGCCGTGAAACGACCCGGACAGGGTTATGATTTCGTATTTGCCTTTCGGCGACGCAATGCGGGCAAGCTTGATCGCCGCCTCGTTGGCCTCGGCGCCACTGTTGCCCATGAACACTTTGTCGGCAAAACTGTTTGCGGTCAGCAGCTCAGCCAGTTCGGTCTGCGGTTTTGTGTAGTACAGATTCGACACATGCACGAGCCGCCCGGCCTGACCGGCAATCGCCGACGTGACCGCCGGATGGCAATGCCCCAGTGCGCAGACCGCGATGCCCGCAAGAAAATCGACGTATCTCCTGCCGTCCGCATCAGTCAGCTCGCAGCCGGACCCGGCAACCATGGCGGCCGGATACCGCGCATACGTGCCGATGAATACGTCGTCGGCCCGTTTTTTTATCAATTCGTTTTCGCTCTCCATCTGACTATCTCCGTTCCGACACCCCCGTGGGTGAACATTTCAAGTAGAATTGCGTGTTCGACCCGGCCGTCGAGAATATGTGTTTTATTGACGCCGAACTGCAGCGCTTCGCGGCAGCAGTTCACCTTCGGGATCATGCCGCCGCTGATTGTTCCGTCTTCGATCAGGCCGTCAAGATCATCGCGACACAGCGACCTGAGCAGCGTGCCGCCCTGATCTTTTACTCCCTCCACATCGGTGAGCAGTATCAATTTTTCCGCTTTCAGGGCCCCGGCAATCGCGCCGGCAACCAGGTCCGCGTTGATGTTCAACGCCTGGCCGTCATCGCCGACCCCGACCGGGGCGATGACCGGAATAAAATCATCGTTCTTCAGGGATTCCAGGATCTCCCCGTTGATGCTGGTGATTTCGCCGACCCGACCGAGATCGATCAGTTCCGGCGGGACATTCTCAGACGGATCGTCTTTTGCGCTGACATTGACCTGCATTTTCCTCGCGCAGACGAGGTCGCCGTCGCGGCCGGACAGGCCCACAGCTTTGCCGCCGCAGTGATTGATCAGGCCGACGATTTCCTTGTTCACGCGCCCGACCAGCACCATCTCGACGACATTCATGGTCTCTCCGTCGGTAACCCGCATTCCCTGCACATAGCTCGGTTTGATCTCGAGACGATCGAGCAGCTGGTTGATCTGCGGCCCGCCGCCGTGGATGATCACCACGTTCACGCCAATCTGGTTGAGCAGAATTACGTCGAGCGCGAACTGCCGTTTCAGGTGCTCGTCGACCATCGCATGTCCGCCGTATTTGACGACGATGGTTTTATGCCTGAACTCCTGGATGTACGGGAGCGACTCCACCAGCACTTTGGCCCGTTCGATATTTTTATTCATCACTATCCTGTTGCATGAACCCGTCTGAATTCCCTTGTCAGTAGACTAAATCCCCTCAATACTAATGAGTTATGATCATCTAGTAAAGCACTCATTTGGGCACGGCTTTAGCGCTTTGCTTTACTTTCGGCGCGTGGTACGTTATAACAGGCTCGCAATTTGCAATAAGATTATCCGAGATACCCGGAGATAAACATGGGAATCCATAAAAAACTCTGTATTTTCTGTATATTATTATTTTTCTGCTGCGGTCTCTCCCAGCTCGTCTGCGCCGAAGACAAAGAGCCGCCGGTCTACGTGGAAGCCGACCAGATGTCCTCCACCGAAGCGTCCAATTCGGTGCTGTTTTCCGGCAATGTCGACGCCCAGCAGGGCGATCTGCGTATCCTCTCCGACGAAATGACCGTCTTTTACCACGAGGATGCGACCCAAGACGACAGCGCCGGCACGAGGCAGAAGATAGAGAGACTGGTCTGCGTCGGCAACGTCGAACTCAGCACCGAAGAGTGGCTGGGGACGTCGGACAAAATGATTTACTACTCAGAGAACCGGAAGATCTACCTGATCGGCAACGCCAAAGCGTGGCAGGACGAGAATATGGTCTCCGGCGACCAGATCGTCTACTACATCGACGAAGGCCGCTCCGAAGTAGTCGGCGGCGCGACGACCGTGGTCGGCGAAGGCGCTGACAAGGAAGAACAGAAAGGCCGGGTAAAAATGACCATCATGCAGAACTAACGGTTGACGCATGGCGCAGCTCGAAACCCAAAGTATCGTCAAGATCTACGGCAACCGCACCGTGGTCGACGGGATCAGCCTCAAAGTCAACACCGGCACGGTAGTCGGACTGCTCGGCCCGAACGGCGCCGGAAAAACGACGACCTTCTACTCTATTGTCGGCTTCATTAAACCGAATGAAGGGAAGGTACTGCTCAACGGGGAGGCGATCACCGACCTGCCGATTCATAAACGGGCGCTGAAAGGCATTACATACCTCGCCCAGGAGCCGTCGGTTTTCAAGAAATTGACCGTTGAAGAAAACGTCAGGATCGTGCTCGAGCCGCTCGGGCTGACGACGAACGAAATCAACAACCGCATCGAGGAGCTGTTGACGGACCTGAAGATCGAATACCTGCGCAACAATAAAGGCCACGCCCTCTCGGGCGGCGAGCGGCGGCGCGTCGAAATCATGCGGGCGCTGGCGACGAAACCGCAGTTTATCCTGCTCGACGAGCCTTTTGCCGGTATCGATCCGCTCGCGGTCGGGGAGCTCCAGAAGATCATCTACGGCCTCAGGGAACGCGGCCTCGGAATCCTGATTTCTGACCATAACGTGCGGGAAACACTGCAGGTTTGTGATTTTGCGTACATTGTCAACAACGGCACGATCCTGACCAGCGGCGTCGCCAACGACATCATCGAGAGCCAGATCGCCCGGAAAATGTATCTTGGAGAAAACTTTTCGATGTAATATGGTTTCAACAGCGGATTATGCAGGTCACATCATGAGAGTCATATAACAGCCATGGCACTTGAACTCAGACAACAGCTCAAATTAGCGCAGAAACTGGTGATGACGCCGCAGCTGCGGCAAGCCATCAAGCTGCTGCAGCTGAACCGGCTCGATCTGAGCCAGGCGCTGCAGGCGGAGATAGAGCAGAATCCGGCGCTGGAAATCGACCTGTCCCCCGATGTTTCGAGCGAAGAAAAGGATTACGGCCTCTCCACGACGGTAGAGCCAGACTCGGCTTCCGACGAAAAGGAGATAACCCAGCCCGTTTCCCAGTCGGACGCGATGGCGGAGACCAACTGGGAAGAATACGCCAACACCTATGAAACCCAGTTTTCATTCTCCCGGGAAAAGCCCCAGGAAGACGCGCCGAGCCAGTTCGACTTCATCTCCGAGAAGCCCGGGCTCTCGGCCTACCTGCAGTGGCAGCTCGCCCACGACGAGCTGGACCCGGACGAATGGGAAATCGCCCGCTATATCATCGGCAACCTGAACCGCTACGGATTTCTCGAAGTCAGTATCGAAGATATCATCAATCAGCTCCAGTGTACCTTCGATGATGCGGACTATGTCATCGAAGTCATTCAGGATCTCGATCCTCCCGGCATCGCCGCCCGAACGGTCGAGGAATCCTTGCAGCTGCAGCTCGAACGGCTCGGTATGGAAGATTCGCTGTCGATGATCATCGTCAGGGAACACCTGAACCTGCTCGAAAGCCGCAACTACAAAATGCTGACCCGGCTCACCGGACGCAAGCGGGCAGAAGTCATCGAAGCGGTTGAATTCATTACCGAGAACCTGACGCCGTATCCGGGCCTGCCGTACGCCCAGGAGACCACCAACTACGTCGTCCCCGACGTCTATGTGCAGAAAATCGACGGCGAATACGAGATCCGCCTTAACGACGACGACATCCCCCGGCTCAAGATATCGAACTACTACCGGAAAATGCTCGAAACCGGCGGCTCACCGTCGAAAGAATCGAAAAATTACATTACCGACAAGGTCAAGAGTGCGGAATGGTTCATCAAATCGCTGCACCAGCGGCAGCGAACCATATACAAGGTGATGGAGTCGATCCTCAAATTCCAGTACGATTTTTTCGAGCGCGGCCCCGCCTACCTGAAACCGCTGATCCTGCGCGACGTGGCCGAAGATATCGGTATGCACGAATCGACCATCAGCCGGGTGACGTCGAACAAATACACCCACACCCCCCAGGGCATATACGAGCTCAAATTCTTTTTCTCCACCGCCATCCCCCGCGAAGGCAAAGAAGCTCTCGCGGCCGAATCGATCAAGACCCGCATCCGCCAGCTCGTCCAGGAAGAGGATAAGGCAAAACCGCTCAGCGACAGCGCCATCGCCAGCAAACTGGCCGATCAGGACATCAAGATCGCCCGCCGTACGGTGGCGAAGTACCGCGAACAGATGAAGATCCCGCCGGTCAAGCACCGCCGCAGCCCCCGCTAGCCCCCCCCGATGAGCCTTCTCGAACGGGTCTACTTCCTGCATCAGCAGCTCACCGAAAACCGCTTTCCGAACTCCCGCACGCTGATGGAGGAATTCGAAATCTCCCAGCCGACTGCCCGCCGCGACTTCGCCTACCTGCGCGACCGCCTGCTCGCCCCGATCGAGTTCGATCAGCGGAAAAACGGCTTCTACTACACCGAAGAAGACTTCAACCTGCCGTTCGAGAACAGCCCGCGCATCATCTTCCTGCTTGGTATGCTGAACCGGCTGGCAGAGGAAACCGGCCTGAGCGACCTGCCCGAGATCAGGCAGCTGGAAGGAAGGCTGTCGACCATGGTGGGTCAGGACTACACCCACATTACCAACTCGATTCACTGCGAATGGGTCGAGGTGGAGTATCCGGACGCGAAGATTTTTGATACGATTATCGAGGCGATCGTGAAGAAGCGACAGCTCGACATCTCGTACCGCTCACCGGCAAAAGAGAGCACAACCAGAACCATCGAGCCGCTCAAGCTGATAAACTACCAGGGCCGCTGGTACCTGTCGGCATGGTGCATGCTGAGAAACGGACACCGGACGTTTCACGTGGCACGAATAATCACTGCCGGATTATCCGCTGTCACCGGCCATGAAAATGAAAGAAATGTCGAGGAGCATGACCTGGGCCGCTCCTTCGGCATCTTCAAGGGGCCTCCCCGCTACACGGCGAAAATCAATTTCACCGGCACGGCCGCAGAACTCGTTAAAAACCAGTCATGGCACAAAGATCAGCAGATGAGCGAAGAAGAAACAGGAGTTGTCCTGCAGATTCCCGTACACGACGACCGGGAGATTTTGATGAAAGTGCTGCAGTACGGTTCACAGGCCGAAGTGCTCAGTCCCCCGCTGCTGCGGGAGCGTTTGCACCGTGAGCTGATAGAAGTAAAAAAACGCTACGAGAGCTGAGGGACCCTTTGGTTCTCAGGGCGCTTGCAGCTATTATGCCAGCAGGTTGTATTTGACGATGCAGTAAATTGCGCGGACTCCGTCTTTCCAGCCAATCTTCTTTCCTTCCTCATACGTGCGGCCGCTGTAGGATATCCCGACCTCGTAGATCCTGCACTTGAGCTTTGCGACCTTCGCGGTTATCTCCGGTTCGAAACCGAAGCGGTTTTCGCAGATGGTGATCTGGTCGAGAATCGGCTTCCTGAAAAGCTTGTAACAGGTCTCCATGTCGGTGAGGTTGATATTCGTGAACATGTTTGAAACAAGGGTCAGAAAACGGTTGCCGACCGAGTGCCAGAAATAGAGGACCCGGTGCGCATCACCGCTTTGAAATCTGGAGCCGAAGACGACATCGGCCTTGTCTTCAAGTATCGGAGCCAGCAGTTTTGGGTAGTCCCGGGGGTCGTATTCCCAGTCCGCATCCTGGACAATGACTAAATCTCCGGAAGCGACTCCAAAACCCGTCCGCAGGGCCGCTCCTTTACCCTGATTGACGGTATGAAACGCTTTTTTGATGCACGGATCGTTGAAACTTTCTTCGAGCAGTTTGGCCGTACCGTCAGTCGATGCATCGTCAACGATGATGATTTCTTTCTCCAAAAAAACCTCAACGCTCTTCACGCTCTCCACAACCTCGGCCAACGTGTCGACTTCATTGTAGACCGGAATCACTATCGACAGTGTTGCTGCCTTTTTGGGGATCGCCTCTGATTCATTCATTGTATTCCCATACGGTCTGAAATGTGTTTATTTACAACATTGCTTTGTACGAATCTCATCGTCTTCTCAAGCTTTATCTTTGCTGATATCGATTTTAGCCTGAATATTGTATTTCCGAAACCAAATGACAAATAACCCCTCTCTCTTGAATTCGCCAGAAAACAGCACCGCACATCGGTTACACTCATTCAGATTCTGGCTTGTCTTGATAACTCTGCTCGTCATTTCTTTACTCTTTTTCCCGGTCATCTACTACTCATTAACAACGCCATTCGCCCTGGTCGATGATTACGGCATGTGCTACTACGTCGAGTTTTTTGACAATTCCGCCCGTTTCCTGAACTGGCTTGAGAGAAAAGTCGTTCACTTTAACTATGGGAGATATCGGCCGTTTTTTGATCTGTACAATATGGCGACGTGGAAAATTTTCGGACCATCCCCCCTGCTTCATCATGGGTCACGCTGGCTGCTGCATTTTGCGTCGATATTTTTCTTCGTCATCGCCTATGCATCCGTGCAGAAAGCAGGCGGCAACGGAAATCTTTCCGAGTCAGACAGAAATAGTCAGATATTTTCATTCCCGCTTTTTGTGCTCATTACCATCTGGCTGTTCTTTCCAAACGTGCCGGCAGCCCGGCTCGGTCCTCAGGAGATCAACACCGTATTCTTCCTCGGTTTGTGCAATTGGATGATGGTATTGCTGATCATTCATTCTGCCACTCATCAGACACGATCACTGATTATCGTTCAATACAGCCTGCTCTACATAAGTTTCGTCGGCCTCTCCATCTCAAAAGAAGTCAATATTGCGGTACTGTTGTGGGTCGTCCTCTTCTACTATCTGATGTTGTTTAAAAAATTCAGCATATACAGAATTATTGCCGGTATACCGCTGCTGTGTATCTTCTTGACCACTGTTACCAAAATCGCTATTGCATCGAAAAACAGCTATTACGGGACAAAGCCGATAACGCTTGATTTACTGACGGCAAATGCCGGATGGATGTATAAAAATCTGTTCCAGCTCAACACCTCCACTATTATTACGTGGACATTTATCATCTTAATCAGCGCATTGCTGCTCACCGTTTTGAAGCGGATTCTCAAAACTGAATTCGACCATAGACTGCTCTTTATTGTTTTTCTGCTTGGCGAGTTTGCTGCGTTTTTCCTGATATTGAGTACATCGTGGGCAAAAGTACTCAGGTACTGGTATCCCCTGATCCCTATCTTGGCGACTTTGCTCGCTTTTTCAACCTATTACATTGCCCGCACGGCAGATCAGTACCACAAAATCCTGTCGTATGTATGCACAACGGCACTGGCATGCTTTTTACTGTATTTCGTCGGCTGCAATTATTATGCGTTCCTGCTGCAGACAATTGCTCAGCACAGCATAAGACATGCGGAATATACCGTAATCGATGAGATCAAAACATTACACCGTGACGGTCACTATGTGTATATCCTTAATAAGAAAGATGACCCGAACCGAGAACTCGCCCTTCATCTCATAGATTATTTCAGAAGATTTGAACCGAGATTTTATGGTGAAAAGTACCGGATATATACGAACCCCCCAAGAGATCCC
>Ga0180435_10002738_pt1 | contig 17894 bp, 20 predicted proteins | sample SS_ome_3_FD_132467 | JGI IMG/M metagenome (GOLD analysis project Ga0180435, IMG submission 132467) | Hypersaline lake sediment archaeal communities from the Salton Sea, California, USA - SS_3_S_1 metaG | ecosystem: Environmental > Aquatic > Non-marine Saline and Alkaline > Hypersaline >...
ACCTGCTGCGGGTGGTGGTGGCGAGACAAAGACTGTAGCAGTAGATATAGCCGCAGCAGCAACAGTAGCAGCCACTCCAACAAAACTCGGTGCTACAAAGACCGCAGCAGTAGCGATTACAGCAGCCTCGGCCGTAGCCGTTGTTCCGACAAAGATCGGAGCTACCAAGACTGTTGCAGCGGCCATATCTGCTGCGTCTACCGTAGCAGTTACTCCCACGAAGCTCGGCGCTCTTAAAACTGCAACAGTATCTATAGCTGCTTCCTCAACTGTAACTGTAGATACAGTAGCCACAAGAACGGCTGAAGTATCTATAGCTGCTTCCTCTGCAGTAGCCATTACGCCAACCAAGGTTGGAGCGACTAAGACCGTAGCGGTAGCTATTTCTGCCAGCTCTACGGTCACGGCAGCGGTTCAAGCTCTGGGAGCTTTGAAGACTGTAGCGGTGGCTATCGCCGCCTCTGCGACCGTAGCTGTAGTCCCGGCTGCTATCCGGGGCGTAGAGGTCTTGATTTCTGCGACGTCTTCTGCTGCTATTGATGCAGTAAAGACTGCGGTAGCTCAGGTCTCTATCGCGGCGCAGAGTTTAGTCAATGTTGCCGTAACCAGCGTCGGCACAAAGTATGTAACAGTCGGGGTTTCTGGAACCTCAACCGTTTCTATTACGGCCTTTAACACTAGCGATTTGTGGACGCCAGTCAGTGGTACTACCGATAGCTGGTCAGCAGAAAGTGCTGAATCATCAACCTGGATTGAGGTAACTTAAAATGAGTTCTTTTAGCGATTTCTTGGAAAACGAAATTCTGGACCACGTGTTCAGGAATGCTTCTTACACCCCGGCAGCCACTGTCTACGCCGCTGCCTATACGGTAGCCCCAGATGATACAGGCGGTGGTACTGAGGTATCCGGTGGTTCTTATGCTCGTGAGGCTGTGACGTTCAGCGCGGCGGCTAGTGGCGCAATTACCAACTCAGGCGCAGTAACCTTTACAACTGCTACAGCCAACTGGGGCAACGTGGTAGCAATAGGTATCTTCGACGCTGCCACAAGTGGCAACCTTCTGGCCTGGGATGCTATAACCTCCACAACGATTGACTCTGGCGACACTCTTCAGATCAACGCCGGTGACCTTGACATCTCCCTGGATTAATCATGGCCTGCAAGAAAGGTAAAGGTCGCAGAGGCGGCGGCAAGAGGAAATAAGTCATGCCCGTTGAAACAAACCCTGATGGCATTTGGGACATTGATGTCACCTACCCGGTAGGAACTGAGACAGTCTCTACGATAGACAACTATATGCGTGTCCGTTGGGGTGCGTTGCTCGACACGTTTCCCAACGTATCAGGGGCTGTAACGGCATCGCATACGGAGTTGAACAAACTCGATGGCATGGCCGGTAGTGTGGTCGGTACATCTGATGCGCAGACTTTGACCAATAAGACCATTGATGCCGACAACAACACGATCTCCAATATTGCCTTGGGTGCCGAGTGTACGGGCGCATCTACTGACTTAACCGATACGGCGGCGTTGACCTACAACGCGGATACCGATGTGTCGGGTAATGCTTGGGTATTGGATGAGGACGATTTCGCATCCGACTCTGCCACAAAGGTTCCTACTCAGCAGTCGGTCAAGGCGTATGTTGATGCCTCTGGCGGTGTGTCTGCGTCCAGTGAGTTGGAGTTGATGAACCCATTCGCTGTTTCAACCACTGCATCGATAGAGCACGGGAGGGCAGGTGTTCCGCAGGTCGTGCAGCTTTTCCTTGTGTGCTTGTCTGATGACGTTGGTTATTCCGCTGGCGATATCCTGCCGATATCTTCTTTTGATTATATTATTTCCGGCGCAAGGGGGATGACCACATATGTCGATGCGAACAATATCCAAGTCGCCACCGGTAGTGCAGTGCCTTATTTAATCAACCCTTCGACAAATTTAGCCAATTTGATCACCGCCGCAAACTGGAAATTGGTCGCACGTTGCCTTTATGTGGGATAAATGAAATACAGGCCCGAGGCTCCACCACAGGGAATTGACCCATTAGTCGGAGAATATCTGAGCCGGGAGTTATGGCGCATGTGGGAAGCGCTTAACGCTGTCCATGATCACGATGTGCTTTATGCCCTGCCCGATCGCGTGGTTCCTGGAATGATCCGGTTTTTTGCCGATGGTACGGAGTGGCCTGATCCGTCTGACGGGGGTAACCAGAACCGGAACGGTGACACCGCAGACAGTTCCCCAGGTCCAGCGGGCGGTGGAAAGCCCGGTTTTTATGAGTATCTGGATTACGACACAGGGTGGAAGAAGTTATGATTGTCAGCGTTGACGCCCTGGGTCAATACGGAATTATCACCGACCAACACGCGCACAAACTGCCCTCCAATGCTTGGACTTCCGGCAAGAATGTCCGGTTTGAGAACGGCGAGGTCAAGCGGGTTGCCGGTTACGATTCCTTGGCCGCGTTCCCAGCGTTGGCGCGTTGGACGTTACCAGTGCAGTCCGGCAATGACATTTACTGGCTGATATGTGCCGATGAAACCATTTACTATTGGGATGGCACATCGAGCATAGAGATTGGGCAGGTTTACGGTTCTGATGCGGCGTTGTGGAACGGTGGGGTATTTGGTGGCATAGCGGTATTTAACAACGGTATTGATGACCCGCAGTATTGGGTTCCAAGTTCGGACCCTGTATCCACCTTAACCAATTGGCCAACAAACTGGAAAGCCAGAGTAATCCGTCCTTACAAGAATCTCTTGATTGCGATGGACATGACCATAGACGGTGAGCGATACCAGACGCAGTACATTTGGTCTGATGTGGCTGATCCGGGTGCTTTACCCGATTGGGACTTGGATACCCCATCCTCTTCGTCTGGTTCTGACGTGCTTGAGGAAACACAGGGCGCAATCATCGACGGCGAGCCGTTGCGTGATTACTTCGTGGTGTACAAGGAAGACGCCACATTTATACTGCAGTTCATCGGTGGTCAATTCGTTATCACAAACCGGATGGTCCTCAAGACGCGGGGGATACTTACTCAACGCTGTGCAAAAGAGGCTTACGGTAAGCATTACGTTCTGAGTAACGGGGATATTTTTGTCCATGATGGTCAGAACGCCGAATCTATTGCTGATGGGCGGATCAGGCGGGAAGTTTTCGATAACATCGACCCTGACAACTACGTCAATAGTTATGTCGCGCCTAATTTCATTAATGACGAGATGTGGTTCTGTTACCCAGAAATCGGTAACACCTATCCCAATAAGGCGGCAATTTACAACTGGAAGGATAAGACCTGGGGTTTCCGTGATCTGCCGAATGCCAGTCATATTGCTTACGGGGTGCTTCCGTCCACTGAGTCGCGCACGATTGACTCGTTGACCTTCTCCATTGACTCCTGGACGGACTCCATAGACCAACGGTTGTATAACCCGGCAGACCGCAAGAACGTCATGCTGGCCCCTGATAGTGAAGGGCTGACCCCTGCGGCGGATTTAACGCCAAGCGCGTCCCTGGAGCCGTCTGAAGGGAGTTCTTCCCTATACTCTGTCGATGACGGGTGGGAATTCTCCGGTACGGCTGCAGAGTGCTATGTAGAGCGGCGCGGACTGAAGCCAGAGAAAGGTGATGGTGTTTTCCATCTGCGGGCCATTTACCCCCGTGGTGAGGGTGGCGAGATGACCATCCGGGTCGGCAAACAGGATTCCCCATCCGCTTCAGTGAGCTGGGCCAGCACCCATACCTATACCCCAGGAAGCACCTCAGACAAGGTGGATACACGGGTCACGGGAAGGTACTTCGCCATTGAGGTAAGATTCCCAGAAAGTGGCCCGGGTGAGCTTCAGGGTATTGATTTTGACATTGTTAAGGCGGGTACGCGATGAGTTATACAAAAAACATCTGGGTTAATGATAATAGCCCGTACATTGATGCGACCAACCTCAACAATATTGAGAGTGGTATCGAAAACGCACATGCGGTCATTGATACCGTAGCCAATGTCTATAACCCAACGTATGGGGCAGATGGTGGTGGTTCTGTAGATGACACTACCGCTATCCAGGATGCTATTGATGCGATGGCGGCACAGACTAACGGCGGAACCGTGGTTATCCCTGATGGTGATTACCTGATCTCCGAAACCCTGACCTGGAAACCCAAAGTTTCTTTTGTCCTGTCGCCTTATGCGCGGTTACTAGCCAGGACGGCCAGTTTTACCGGCGATGCGATGGTTGAGGCTCCGGTCGGTACAAGGTTGAGCAATGTTTCATGGTCAGGTGGTCAGATCAACGGGCGAAACGCCGTTGATATTCTGATGAACCTGGAAGACTTCGAGGGAGTATATTTGAACGGTATTCGTTTTCAGAGAATCAAGCAGACCGATGGCATCGGTTTGTATATGGGCGATGCTGCCCAAAGCGCGAATTGTTATGAATTAATGGCCAGGGATTTGCACTTTGAGCAGAGCGCATCTGAGGGTGTTGGCTCTACTTCTCAAGCGGCTATTGACTGCTATCAAGTATCAGATTCGCATTTCAGCGATATTATCGTTGAGGGTGCGCGGAATGGCATGATAGGTGCTATCTCCGGTAGTCGTTTCCATAACTGCCATGTGTGGGCTTATGAGCCGACACAGGGGACTATCGTCAAAGGATTTGGGTCTACTGGTAATAATTGTTCCTATGACGCTTGTCAGGTAGACGGGCCATTTACTAATGCTTTCTATACGAGTGGCGACAATCATTGGTTTGACCGTTGTCGCGCTAACGGTGCTGGCATTGGTCAGGCAGATAACTCGGGTACTGGTTTGTATGTAGACGTGAGTGCAGGTGCTTCTAACGTTACTTGGAACTCAGGCCAAATTCGTGGTCTTGATGGCACACATCGTATTGCAGCGGCCTTTAACGGTAGTTCGACCTGGAAACAGGAATTGGTTGTTTCTGGCAATGTTCAGCGAGAGCACATTGTTAATAACAATATGAAGAAGTGGGGTTCTGGTGAAATCGTCATGATGGCTGAGATCACCGCAGGCGCTTCCCCTACCGTTAATTCAGGTTGGAATACTTCCACATCGAATGTGACCCAGAATGCGACGGGTGATTACACCATTACCTTTGACGAGGATTTGGCAACCACCGAATACACGGTAAGCACCGCGGTAGGTAATTCAGGGACGACTCAACTAACGATTGAAATTTATCAGAAGAACCAAGTATCGGTACGAGTAAGGTTCAGGAATTCGGCTGGGACACTAACTGATCCTGACGAATTCGATGTGTGGGTGATAATGCATTGATTTACGATTTCGCCAAGGACGATTGATGGTAGAGATCATCCCTGTTCCAACCAGCTATGTCCCTCGGGTGTGGCCTGATATTGAGAAATACGTCAATCAGGCGCTGGAGCGTGGGAATGGGGAACTATGGAAGGAAGACGTTTATCAGGAATTGCTCTATGAAAGGATGCAAGCGGCTATAATCGTGATAGACGGCGACGTGGTAGCCTGCGTCATCTTTGAAGTGGTTAATTACCCTCGGAAACGGGCTTTGCGGCTTGTACACGGTGCCGGGTCTCACCTGCACACCTGGGGACCCTACCTGAACGACTTCATGCAAGCGAGAGCTGAAGAAGTGGACGCTGACCTGATCGAGGTGCAGGGTCGTTTAGGCTGGATGAAATATTTGAAAAACCTCGTTAATGCAAAGACGAGGATGGTAATGATGACGAGGCCGGTATGAAAACAACCCAACCGATGAACATGGCGCGACAGGACTTGCTCGGATATTCCCCGTACCGTCCACAAGTGAACCCGTTGATGCAGATGTTGCAGCAGATGAATGGTATGCAGCAACCCCAAGGTATGGCGCAAGGTCAGCAAACCAATCCGATGATGAACATGCTGCAGACCATGAACCAAGACCAGCAACGAACCCAACAGCGTCAGGGCATGATGCATCAGAATATGATGCAGAATCGCATGGTCCCTGGGCTACAGAAGAGCATGCCGCAGATGCAACAATCGCAGGGATTCGCTCCCATGGGATTACTCCAGATGCTCCAGCAGCAGGGTGGACTTGGCGGCATGGGTGGTGCGTTACAGCAGGCTAACCCGTTTCAGGGATTACTCCAGATGTTGGGCCGGCAGTAATGTACGATTTCACCGGGGTTCCGCATTACCAGGTCGAGTTTGTCTGGGAACAGGTTACCCACTTCATTCAAGCGGCGCTGGATAGAACGGAAGGAGAACTTGATCTGTCTGATATCCATCATGACCTGATCAACCGGAACATGCAGTTATGGGTGCTTACAGATAATGGTGAAATTATCGGGGCGTTGGTCACACAGATCATGGAGTACCCGAAGATGACGGCCTGTCGAATCGTGGCGATGGGCGGTGAAGTTAGTGGGGAATTTGACCCGGTTGACGAGATTTTGTCCGAATGGGCCAAGGAATTGGAGTGCGAAAGAATGGAGATCGTCGGACGCAAAGGGTGGACTCGGGCGATCAAGCACTTAGGCTATAATGAAGCCTATAGTTATGTAACCAAACCATTGTAAGGCTTACCCATGAGTAAAGGCGGCGGCTCCACAACTGTTCAAAAGGCTGACCCGTGGTCAGGTGTCAAACCCTACCTGGAGAGCATGTATGCCAATGTTGACCAGCAACTGAACAATCAACTGGGGTATTTCCCCGGGCAGACGTATGCTGACTTTGACCCATTGCAGATGATCGGTATGCAGGGCATGTTGAGTCAGGCGAATAACATGATGCCCTCAATTGAGGGTTATCAGGGTGGTTTACAGGGCTACATGAATGCCCCGTTAAATATCACCAATGACCCGGCTGTGCAAAATATGATGGATGCCAACCGTCAGCAGGTTACTCAGGCGCTAACTGAAGACTGGCTGCCCTCCATCTCTGGCGATGCTGCAATGGCTGGACAGTATGGCGGTTCCCGTCAGGGGATTGCAGAGGGGCAGGCGCTTGGTCGAGCAGCAGACGCATTGGCGAACGCCAACGCACAGACTGCATTGGGGGCTTATGGTAATGCCGCGAAACTGGCAGCAACAGGTGCCAGCCTGATGCCGGGTGCCATGCAACTCGGGTTCATGCCTTCTCAGACCTTGATGGATGTGGGCGGCATGCTTCAAGGCATGGATCAGCAGGCGATCAATGACGCTATACAGCGGTACTATTACCCTGAACAGAAGATGTGGGACACCTTGGGTCAGGCGGCTTCTATCTACTCCGGTGCTCAACCGTTCGGTACGTCATCGACTACCGGCCCAGGTTCAAGCAGTGCGGCGGGTGCAATAGGTGGTGCAATGATGGGCAGCCAACTGTTACCGGCAGCTGCGTCCGCGCTTGCGCCGGCCGGCATGACGCTAGGTTCTTGGGCGTTGCCGAGTATGCAGGGAATCGGTTCAATCCTCGGCATGCTGCCATTCCTGTCAGACCGCCGAGTCAAGACCAACATCAAGCCAATTGGTGAGCGTGATGGTCACCAGTGGTACACCTTTGAATACAAAGACCCGGAGAAGCACGGTCACGGGACGTTCACGGGTGTCATGGCCGACGAGGTTGAAAAGATCAAGCCGGAAGCGGTCACCGAGATTGACGGCTACAAGGCTGTTTACTACGGGATGCTGTGATGGACTTCAACTCGCTTTTCAATAACCCCATGTTCATGACTGGGGCGAACATCTTAGCCGCGAACCAACCCGGTGTCGGGTTCGGTGGGGCAGTGGGGCAAGGGTTCCTGAACTCCATGAATCAGATGCAGCAGATGCAGCAACTGAAGGAGCAGTCAGCCTCTCGTCAATTGAGAAACGAGATTTTCAAGCAGCAGATTGCCGAGGCCAAGCGTAAGGCTGAGATGGCGGAACGTATCCGGGCGTCTATGCAGAATATCATCGGGCAACAGGGTAGTCAGGAGGACATGGGTGAATACGCCGGTCCTCCGCAGACTCTGCCGGCCACGGGCATGATGGCAAAGAATCCACAAATGGCGCAGATGTTGGCCCCGTTTGCCGAAGCTGGTGATATGGGCGGGTTCGCGGACATGATGAAGATGATGCAGCCGGAGACGCCTGATCTTCCGAACTCATACGATGAGTGGGTTCTGGCTGGACGCCCTGGCACCTACGCGGGATGGTTAAATCGGCGCGACTCGAGTAAAGCACCGAGGGTCAATGTCACCTCTTCATTTGGTAAAACATTAGGGTCAGAAGCGGCCAAGAGTGTTGTGGCTGACTACGATAAGTACGTGCCACTGGCTCAAGGGTTAAACACCATCAATGAGGCAGAAAGATTGCTTGATAGTGGCATGATCACCGGCTTTGGTGCTGATTGGATATTGCAGGCTGGTAAAGCACTCCAGCAGGCAGGATTCGATGACTTCGACGATCCGATTGCCAACACTGAGGCTTACGCTTCCATGATGGGTAAGGAAACGGCGAACATTATCAAAGAGTTTGGTGCCGGCACAGGTCTTTCTGATGCTGACCGTGAATACGCGGAGAAGATCGTCGCCGGTAAAATCACATTAAGTGAGAAAACCCTGCGGAAACTGCTCAGACTGAACAAGAAATATCGAACAATGGCCCTTAAACAATACAACCGGAAAGCCAAGGCTGTAATGGAATCCGATGAAGGAAAGGGTCTCCCTTATGATCTGGTGATCGATGTTCCGGATTTCAATGAGACTCCTAACACATTACCTGGTGTTGATCAGGATGCCATTAATGCTGAACTCAAGCGCCGTGGACTTCTCTGATGGTAGATGTGACAAAATTTTCAGATGCTGATCTTCAAGCACTGAGAAATAAAGACTACGCCTCTATGTCTGACGAGGGGTTGAAGTTGTTACGTGGGGATCAAGCACCTGCTGCACCCAAGCGACCTGCTTTACCTCGACCTTCTACCGACTTCGACTTCATGACCATGGTGGGGAATATTCCTCAAAGTGGTGTCCAGTATGGGAAAGACGTATTGGGTGGTCTGACACAGATGGTCACATCTCCCATCGACACGGCGACCGGTATGGGGAAGATGGCCGTGGGTGGCCTTCAACGCATGATCCCGGGTAAGCAGGAATGGGAGCAACAGTATTTCGATCCCGTTGCTCAGATGTATGGTGACCGTTATGGAGACTGGGAACGCTTTAAGCAGACCGCCATGCAAGATCCGGTCGGCACGTTATCCGATATCGCGCTTGCTCCTACTGTCGCAGGTCTAGGTGTCAAGGCTGCGGGGGCTACCGGAAAACTGGCTAATGTTGCAGCCAAGTCCGAGAAGCTGGGCAAAATTGCCGATGCGACCTCGAAAGTGGGTGGTGCAATGACAGCTACCGGTGCTGCTCTTGATCCACTGAATCTGATGTGGAACACCACGGCAAGACCTGTTGGTAGAGGTCTTACCAAGGCATTAGTTAATCAAGGTACACCGGGTGAGTTATGGGCCAAGGGTGCCAAGTTGCCTGCTGCCACAACACCCGAAGGTGCTGGTCAACGAATCGAATTGGGCCTGACTGCCTTGAAAGACAAGATTCGTCCGAACCTCAAGGGCAGCAAAAAACTCAATAACCTGATGGAGAAAGCCTGGGCCAAAGTTGACGGCATGCTCACTGAGGCAGAGAACAGTGGTAGCATGGTTAATCGTGACGCCTTGTTCAAATACTGGGACAAGTTGATGGATGACTATGGCGCACCCACTAACCTGGAAGGTAAGAAAGATGCTGCCGTTTTAACCCGCATGCGGAAAATTTACATGGACAACCTGGACAAGGTTGCCGGTGGAGAAACCCTATTGTCACCTCGGGAAGTCCACCAGTTCAAAAAACGAATCTATGAGACATTGACCCCGAAGGATTTCAACGCACCAAGACCACAAGGTGCTCGAAAAGCCGGCCTTCGATCTGCATCAAAGGCCGCTAAAGAAGAACTTGAGACGATTGTTCCAGGCATCGATGTGGCGAATCAACGATTCTCAGAATTGGCCCGGTTACGGGATGCCATGCCTGGCCCTACGGCACGATTGGCAAACTTGTCATCCATTCCCTTCGGTGCTTCATTGAAGACGGCTGCCGGCGGCACAGTGGGCGGCATGCTCGGTGGACCACTTGGTGCCAAGATTGGCACAGGTTTAGGTATGGCGCTTGGTGCCGTAGACACGCCATCTTTTAAATTCGGATTGGCAGAACGACTGTTCGATGCCATTAATAACCCTATTCTCGATCCTCGCGCCAAGCGGGAAGCGGCTGCCCATTTACGTCAGATCCTTGCTGAAACAGGGCAGCTTCAGGGGGTCAACCCAGAGATGTTCGCCCCGACACCTTAATCCTTGTTTGACATAGCTTGACAACTGTCATACAGTTGTCCTACGCTTTAATTGTCGCAGCAAGGAAATTCCTCGATGAGTATGAAAACCATGATCTCGTTCCGGGTCACCCGGGAACTGCGTGATGATTTCTATAAGAAAGCACGGCAGTACGGTGGCGTCTCGGATGTGCATCGTCGTTTGCTGCAAGCCTTTGTCGATGATCGCATGATCATCAAACCCGACCCCAACCAACCAACCCTGGAGAGCACTGATGCCGATTGAGCAGGATATGAAACGTATTGCCGACGCACTGGAAAAAATTGCCGGCATGTTGGAGCAACCACAACCTACTATCAAGGAAGCAGAAAAACCGAAAAAGAAAAAAGAACCCGTTAAAGAGGCCGTCAAGGAAGTTGTTCCGGAGGCACCGCAACCCGCGCCTGAACCCGCACCCGCACCTGCACCGGTCAACACTAACCTCCCGTTCACCGACAGCAAGACGCTGGTGAAGTGGGTCATGAGTGTCTACAACGAACTCGGCCCAGAGAAGGGTGCTGGTATCCAAACTGTGCTTGGCAACCTTGGATACACCAACATCAACGACATTAAGCCGGAACACTTTGAGCAGTTTTACCAGGGTGTCGAGGGGTTGAAATGAGTAACACCGCACATTCGCGCCTCAGTCCCAGCAGTAACCATCGATGGATGCGTTGCCCGGGGTCTGTGCGCGAGGAAGAAAAGTACCCCGAAACCAGCAGTGAGTACGCTATTGATGGGACGCACAGCCACAGTCTGCTGGAGCGTTGCATTAACGAGGACCAAGACCCGTATGCATTCGTCGGTCAATCCCTGATGGACCATGAAGGAGCGTTCACGGTCGATCAGGAACGTGCCGACCGGGTGAAGGTGGCGGTGGATTACATCCGTCAACGTGCTAATGAGATGGACGCTAGGGAGATCAAGTCCGAGGAGTTGGTCAACCCAACACTTGGTGAACGTGACGACCTCAGCGGTACGGCTGATGTGCAGATCATCGCTCCTGGGTTCATCGAGGTGATTGATTACAAGGACGGTGTGACCCCAGTCTATGCCAAGGAGAACGAACAACTTATGGCGTATGGCCTTGGTGCCATCGCCCCCATGGAGAAGTTCGTCGGCACGGTGCGCCTGACCATCATTCAACCCAAACTGGCCGCCTTCGGCATGGAACCGATCAATAGCTGGGATATTTCAGCGGAGGAACTGATTGAATGGCGCGAGGAGCTGCTGGCACTTGCTGCCGCTACCGACGCACCCGATGCGCCGTTAGTACCTGGTGAGAAACAGTGCCAGTGGTGCAAGGCAAAGGGCGGATGCTCAGCACTGGCTGACAAGGCGCTGAATGACGCGCAGGTCATGTTCGCAGAAGTAGAGATTGCGAAGCAGGCCGCCGATAAGGATGCCAACACGCTGACCAATGAACAGATCCGCGAGATCAAAGAGGCTGCACCCCTCATCAAGCAGTTCCTAGAGGCTGTGGACAAGGAGGCATTGCGTCGTTTCGAGACCGGTAACACGATTGATGGTCTCAAGGTGGTGCATGGTCGGGGGACCAACGTGTATAACCTGGATGATGACGCCATGGCGGATCGCCTGCATCGTATGGGTGTCCCGAAGTCTGCCATCTGGGTGACCAAACTGGTATCTCCCGCACAGGTCATGAAATTGGCCTGGGAAAAGCGTGACGGCACCAAGGTCACCTTGACTGACCGTAAACGTAAAACCCTGCAGGAGGAATACATCACCAAAAAGCCCGGTAAGCTAACCGTTGTCCCTGTCTCTGATAGCCGGGAGGCCGTGCCCATGGCGGCCCCCGACATCTTCAAAGACGTGAAACCGACTGAAACCGAACTGCCGGCCTGGCTGGCATAGCAATAGAGAAACCGTTATGAGTAATCCATCATCTGCAAGTGAAACCTTCGTTGTCGAAGACGCGATCCTGTCCTACCCGCACCTGTTTCAACCACAACAGGTCAACGGTCAGGGACAACCCAAGTTCAGCGCCGCCTTATTGGTGAAGGAGGCGACCGCCAAAGTCATCTATGAGAAGGCCCAGGCGTTGGCCGCTGCCCATTTCAAGAACGGTGAGCAACAGAACCCGAAGTTCATGTGGCCCGTATCTGCTGCCAAGGACAAGCAGAACTACGCCAACAACCCCCGACTGGCGAACCTGTTCGTGGTCAACACCAAGGCATCAGCGGACTATCCGCCGCAAGTGGTAGACGAGAATCGCCAACCTGTGCTGGACCGTGGCAAAGTGTACGCGGGTTGCGAGGTGGCAGCAGGTATCCGCCTGTACACCTACAACAACATGGGCAACATCGGCATCGGTGTGGGTCTGTCGGCCATCATGAAGACCGGTGACGGTGAACCTCTCGGTGGTGACAGTGTGGATGCCAAGAGTCTGTTCGCCAATGTGAACGCCTCGCCTAATGGCGCACCGGCACCGGAGACCGCATCCAACCCCTTTGGTCAAGGCTCGCAAGAAGCTGAACCCGGGATGCCGACTCCACCGTTTCTGCAGTAACTACCCCGAGGCGGTTTGACCCTCCGCCTTTCCTCCCTCTCCTGGGCACGAGAGTGAAAACTGCCCACTTTTGCCTTCGGAGGAGCAACCGTGGCTGATTATATTTACGACCTGGAGACCTACCCCAACTGTTTCCTGATGACAGTGATGGAGGCGTCCAGTCAGAAGGTACTGTGCTGGGAAATCTCAGACCGGTGCAACGAAAGCCGAGACATCATTAATTTCACCCGTTACCTGGTGGCGCATAAGCACCGCCTGGTGGGATTCAACAACGTGGGGTTTGACTACCCCATTCTGCACATGTTGTGTGTCATGGGGAACGGTGACGCGCAAACCCTATACAACAAGGCACAGGCCATCATCACAGACCAGTATGGCGGGAACCGGTGGTTACATCGGATCAAGCCAACTGAGGTACTGGTGCCCCAGATCGACCTGTACCTGATCCATCACTTTGACAATGTGGCCCGGGCTACCTCGCTCAAGGCGCTTGAGTTCGCCATGCGATCCGACAACATCGAAGACTTGCCGTTTGAAGTGGGCACCCGGTTGACCGCTGAACAGATGGACAAACTGCGTGAGTACAACGTCCATGATGTCAAGGAGACCTACAAGTTTTACCTGGAGTCCCTGCCCATGATCGCCTTCCGCGAGGAGCTAACGGCGAAGTATAAACGGGACTTCATGAACCACAACGACACTAAGATCGGTAAAGACTACTTCACCATGCGGCTGGAGGAGGCCGGGGTGGAGTGTTATGAATGGACCGATAATGGCCGGCAACCCAAGCAGACGGTGCGGGACTCAATCCACCTTAAGGATGCCATTCTGCCGCATGTGGACTTTGACCACCCTGAGTTCAAGCGGGTGTTGAACTGGTTACTTAATCAGACCATCACCGAGACCAAGGGGGTATTCAAAGACCTGACCGCCACGGTGAATGGGTTTACGTTCGTCTTTGGACTCGGTGGTGTCCATGGGTCCATTGAGTCGGAGACCGTCTACTCTGATGAGGATCATGTCATCATCGACCTGGACGTGACCAGCTACTACCCCTCACTGGCGATCAAGTACAAGTTCCACCCGGAGCACCTGGGGGAGACGTTTTGCCAGGTCTACACCGATCTGAAAGACCAACGGGTTCATCATGCGAAAGGGACACCCGAGAACGCGATGCTCAAGCTGGCATTGAATGGTGTCTATGGAGACAGTAACAACCCATATAGTATCTTCTATGACCCGCTGTTCACCATGTCAATCACCCTGAACGGGCAACTACTGCTGTGCCTGTTGGCCGAGTGGTTGTTTGGGGTGGACGGGCTGCAATTGATCCAGGTCAACACTGATGGACTGACCATCCGGGTTGCCCGGGATAAGGTGCAAGAAGTGGAGTTCATCCGGCAGACTTGGGAAGGGTACACCGGCCTGCAGTTGGAGGAGGCCATCTACTCCCGGATGTTTATTCGGGATGTGAACAACTACATTGCGGAGTATGAGAACGGCGGTGTCAAACGCAAAGGTGCCTATGAGTACGACCGTGATTGGCACCAGAATCAGTCGGCACTGGTGGTACCCAAGGTGGCCGAGGAAGTGTTGCTGACTGGTACACCCATCCGGGAGACCGTCCTTAACTGGGACAATCGACTGGACTTCATGAAGCTGGTCAAGGTGCCCAAGTCTAGTAACCTGGTGATTAATTACCCGGACTGGGGGGACACGGACTTCCCGCTGCAAAACACCACCCGATACTACGTCAGCCATGACGGTGGGCAGTTGGTGAAGATCATGCCACCACTAGCAAGAAAGCCGGACGAGTGGCGCAGGATCAGCGTGGAGAGTGGCTGGTCAGTCACCCCGTGCAATGACATAAAGGATGCTTCGGCACCCATTAATTACGACTACTACATCCAGGAAGTCGAGAAACTGGTACTAGGACTACTCTGATGAAAGAAATCTATACCAATTATTACCGGTGTCCCCGGTGCAAAACTGAGTGGGACGAGGAAGGTGACGAGGGACAGGTGGCCGATTGCCCTGAGTGCCGACAGAAAGACGTGCAGCCTTATTACAGCGAGGAAGACGATGGCGAATTTTGAAACCTGGGACCGAAAAACCCTGAACCGTTATGCGGCAGAAATAACGCAGTACGTGATCGACTTGGAAGAGGTTAATGATCAGTTGCGTATCCAGCATGGAGACAAGCTGACCAAGGAGTGTCTGCACGCCTGGACCGCCGAGGACCAGATCGAGCGGGGTTGTAACCAGTGCGTCTTTACCTTGACTTGTGAACCCAAGCGGAGATTTTGATGCTCGAAAAAGAAATCGAACGAAAGGTGTGTTTGTACGCGCAAAAACATGGATGGTTGACCTACAAGTTCACCAGTCCCGCCCGTGCCTCAGTTCCGGATCGCATCATGATCAATCCCCATGGGAAAGTGTTTTTTGTGGAGTTCAAGCGTCAGGGTGGCAAGCTTACCCAGGGTCAGGAACGTGAGATCAAACGGCTGATTGAGCAAGGGGCGCATGTCTCAGTGATCTACAACGTGGAAGAAGGCGAAAAGTTTATCAACAGGTGGACCGATGCTAACACCTGACCGTCTACACGATTACCAGAAAAAAGCCGTCAACTTCCAATGCACTCACCAGGCCACTTCATTGTGGCTGGATATGGGCCTGGGAAAGACGGCAGTGACACTCTCGAGCATCGCTCACCTGATTCACACGGGTTTCCTGAAATCCGTGATCATTGTCGCCCCTATTCGGGTGTGCCGGCTGGTATGGCGACAGGAAGCGTTGAAGTGGGAACACACCAAACACCTGAAATTCAGTATGGTGGTTGGCACCAAGGACCAGCGGACCCGTGCCCTGCTCCGGGATGCCGATGTGTACCTGGTGAACTACGAAAACCTGCGCTGGCTATCTGAGACCCTGCAGACCTACTTCGTCGCTAAAGGGAAACCCATCCCCTTCGACGGGCTGGTGTGGGATGAAATCTCGAAGATGAAGAACAGCAACACCGCCCGGGTCAAGGCCATCAAGAAACTGTTGCCTCAGTTCAAGTGGCGCACCGGGTTGACCGGGACACCGGCTGCCAACGGGTATAAGGATCTCCACGGGCAGTACCTGGTACTGGACGAGGGGGAGCGCCTGGGCACCAGCAAGACAGCGTTTCGGGAGCGGTTCTACTACAAGGTCGGCCCGTACCGGGAGGTGCCCTATGACGATACCGAGCAGACCATCCAGAACCTGATCGGGGACATCACACTGCAGATGTCAGCCGATGACTACAATCCGTTACCAGACATGATTGTTAATGATGTGGTATCGGAGTTTGCCCCTAAAGACCGGTTACGTTACGAGGAGATGGAGAAACAGTTCTTCACTCAACTCGACAACGGCACCGAGATCGAGGTGTTCAACTCGGCAGCCTTGACCAACAAGTGCCTGCAGTTCGCCAATGGTGCAGTCTATCCCATCGCCGGCATCCCGATGTGGGAGGAGGTGCATGACCTGAAGCTCAATGCCTTGGAGGACATCATCGAAGAGGCGGGAGGGCAGCCGGTGTTGTGCAGTTACGCTTACCGTTCAGACGCTGAACGCATCATGAAGCGATTTAAAAATCTCAATCCCATCAACCTGACCGAGTGTAAAAGCGAGCGTTCACTATCGTCCGCCATGGCCCGGTGGAAGGGGAACGACTGTCCTTTGATGATCGGTCACCCTCTAGGAGTCGCTCACGGGATTGACGGCCTGCAGGACAATGGGCATATACTTGTCTGGTATGGCCTTAATTGGAGTCTGGATAATTACGACCAATTCAATGCCCGAATTCGTCGTCAGGGGCAGGGTGCCCCGGTGATCTGTCACCGCCTGCTGGTCAAAGACACGCTGGACCAGGCACAGGCACTGGCCCTTGATGAGAAGGCGACTACTCAGTCATCTTTACGCAGGGCCATCAAAGAATACCGGCAGAAAAAAGCCCCTCACTAAGAGGGGCCAAGTACCACTGCCTTCCAAGGTTTGGATATGAAAGAGGAGCAATTGGATAATATGTTATTTCCCAGCGAGGTACAAGGCCACCCGGCTTCCGTGGATGCCTACATCCGTCATGGTTGGAAACTGGTCCCGATCCCCCCGGGCACCAAAGGACCGAACACCAAGGGTTGGAACAGACCCGAAGCAGCACTGCTCAGACACGCCGATCTGCCCAAAGGGTACGGGATCGGTCTGTGTCATACCTATAGCGGCACAATGGCCCTGGACATCGACGACTGGACCCAGACCTCCAACCTGTTCCGGGAACTGGGGCTTGATCTTGATGCCCTCTACAACGCTCCCGATGCGGTCACCGTGGAGTCCGGTAAGCCGGGACACGGGAAACTGTTGTATACCCTCCCACCGGGTTTAACATTACCGAGTAAAAAGATCACCAGCAAGGTCAACGGGATGAACCTATTGGCCTATGAACTACGCAACTCCACCTCCAACGGGTTGACAGTACAGGACGTGCTACCACCCTCCACCCATCCAGAGACCAATCAGCCCTACCGCTGGGGTGGCAATGGGCACTGGTCTCGTCTCCCTGTCGCCCCCGCTGAGTTGATTGAGCACTGGCAAAACCTCATGGAGACCGATCACCAGCGGTCTATCCCGGACGGTGAAGGGATCAGTGCCTCATGGGATGACATCCAGAACGCCCTTGAGACAATTCCGCCCGACTGTGGCCGGGAGGAGTGGATCGAGATCGGTATGGCGCTACATTGGGCCGGGACACAGATCGGTAAGCTACCGGAAGCGTTCTACCTATGGAACGAGTGGAGCAGTCAGGCCGAGGAGAAATACAAAGGGGAAAAAGACCTGGTTCACTGCTGGCGCTCATTTAAGCCCGACAACGGGATCACCCTGGGCAGTCTGTTCCATATCGCCAAAACTTACGGCTGGCGGCGTCCTGTGCCGTCTGCCGAGGAGATTTTCAAGGAAGTGGAGCCTGCGACACAGAT
>Ga0180435_10002740_pt1 | contig 17885 bp, 14 predicted proteins | sample SS_ome_3_FD_132467 | JGI IMG/M metagenome (GOLD analysis project Ga0180435, IMG submission 132467) | Hypersaline lake sediment archaeal communities from the Salton Sea, California, USA - SS_3_S_1 metaG | ecosystem: Environmental > Aquatic > Non-marine Saline and Alkaline > Hypersaline >...
GATTTCGCACTTTTTCTGGTGTGAAATTTTAGCGCAACGTATTGACAGGGCCTTGGCAATGAATTTGTCTGTTTTATAGCAGTTTCGAGACATTTTCCGAAAGTCAATAAAAAGCTCCTGTCGCACAAAAGGCCCTGAGGAATGAAATATTGGGCCGCAAAAACTGCGAAAGTTGACGGATATAAAACGGGAAAACTGAATTGCCATGATAATATTTGATGATACGAGGAGCGTTTTGTGCCGGAAAATCAAGCCACGCAACGATTAGCGGAGATTCTGAATAGAATTAGCAAGCTGCCTTCAGCTGACCTTGAGCCGCCCCAGTTTTTCGCGAATTTTATGCAATTGGCCATAGCGGCGACCGGTTCACGCGGGGGCGCGATCTGGGTGATTCAGCCGAAACAGTCCCCCCAGTGTTACTGCCATGTGGATTTGGAACTCTGCCAGGTGAATGAACCACAGCAGCAAACGGTCATCTCGCAGGCCCTGGAGCGAACCGTCAAGGAAGGTAAATCCCTGGTTTTACCCGCGGAAGGTGTGGAGGCGGGCCCTCAAACAGCAGACTCGGGCAATAAGTGCGGGTATCCGTTGTTTTTCAAACCCCTAAAAGCAGCAAGCCAAGTGGCCATGATATTGCAGTTAATCGGGATGGAAACCCTGACGCCACACGATTACAGAGCAGTTGTAGGGATTCTGGACCAGGCGGGAGAAGCGGCGGAAACTTATCTGGCGCATCGGCGAGCGGTGATTTTGGAAGACGACCGGAAATCTCTGGCACAGCTGCTGCAATACAGCGAAGGCGTTCACGCATCGCTCGAGCCGGAAAAAGTAATCTATCAAGTCGCCAATCTGGGGCGGGACACCGTTGGCTGCAACCGGGTGGTGGTCTGGATTGATCCGAAAGTCAAGCGAGCTTTGCGTGCCGTCAGCGGGGTAGATAAGCCCGACCGCCGCGCAGTACTGCTGCAATCCATAGAAAAGCTGAGCCAACATTGTCTTACTTTGAAGAAACCCATAGTCGCCTCTCGTGAACAATTGGCGGAGCTGCCGGAAGAGGAAGAATTAACTTACCTGCTGAAAGATTATTTCAATGTAAGTCAACTGGATCAGATTTTTCTGCAACCCATCAAGGCGGAGGATAAATATATCGGTGTGATTACAGCCGAGGGTTTCGAGGAGCAAACGGCGACCAATCTGGCGGGAGTATTGGCCACGATCAGCAAACACGCAGGTGTGGCATTGAATAACGCATTGGAGATGGCGGCAGTTCCGATGATTCGGCCATTGGCAAGAATCAAAAAGGTAAAAGAGAATCCGCAAAAGCGCCGCAAATGGATCGCGGTTCTTGTTGGCCTGTTAATGGGTATGGCCGGGTTGATATTTGTTCCGTGGACAATAAAAACAGGTTGTTCCTGCGAGCTGGTTCCCAAGCAAAGACGTTCGGTTGTTTCCCCTCTGGACACCATCCAGATCGCGGAAATTGTTCGTGAAACCGGTTTTGCCGAGACAGGCGCGATAATAGCGCGGCTGGATGAATTTAATCTGCAAAGAGAGCTCGAAGATTTGCAGTACAAATGGAAACAGGAAGATATTTCCTGGGAAAGCGCCCAGACGGAAGTCGAAGAAGAAATTGCCGCTCTGGAAAAAAAACGTCTGGAAAATCAGATGAAACTGGTCAAGGATAATATCGGCAAATGCCAGGTGAAAATGCCTATCAGCGGAATTATTTTGACACCTGACCTGAAGCATCTGGAGCGTTCGGCCCTTAACAAAGGGGACCTGATATGCGAGGTCGCCGACCTTGATCATTGGCAACTGGTCCTGGATGTTCCCCAGGAAGAAGTAAACTGGGTGCAGCTGGGTCTGCAGGAATCCGGAGAGTCGGAGGTAAAGTTTTTCCTGGAAGCATTTCCGGAATCGGAACTCAGGACTTATATAAAAGGCGCGGGCCAAATCGGTCATATGGCGCGGTTGAAAGAAGAAGGTAATTTTTTTGAAGTGAGGGTGGATGTTTCCGCGGAGGAATTGAATGATATCAAGCAGGGGCTGCGTGGAGGCATGGTCGGCCAGGCGAAAATTTTCACCACAAAACGTTGCCTGGGTTACGTATTGCTTCGTAAAGTGATTCGTTTTTTCCGAGTTACTTTTTTCTGATTCATTCCCAAGTGCGTTTTCGCACTTTTTCTGGTGTAATATTTTAACGCAACGTATTGACAGGGCCTTAGTAATGAACTTGTCTCATTTTTAACAACTTCGAGTTATTTTCCGAAAGTTGATTAAATTTTCCTGTTGCTTAAAAGGCCCTGATAAATGAAAATTCTAACAGTAAAAACTGCGAAAGTTAAGGTATATACATAACGCGAAAACGGGAAAATTCAATCGTAAGCAGTATAACATGTGGAACAGGTATAAAAAATGTCTGCCGACAATCTTGACAATCTAAATTTGGCTATCAGTACACCTGAAGAAAACACCAACGCCTTGCCCAAATCACGGGTAGATGTGGAAATCACCGAGCAGGTGTATTTCGGTAAGCCCTGCTATGTGCTGAAGGACCCCGCGACGCTTCGTTATTACCGTTTGCGTCCGCCGGAATATACGATTTACCGGATGATGGACGGCAAGACGGATACGGAGGAGATTCTAAAGGTTCTGGCGGAACGTTTTCCCAACGAACAATTCGACAAACAAGCGTTGATGAGTTTTGTCATCATGCTTCGGGGCGCCAATCTATTACAAATCAGCGGCGGGGACAACACCGACTACCTACTTAAGCGTAAGAAAATGCTCACCCGCAATGTTTTTCAGAAAGTACGCAGCGAATATCTTTTTTTTCGTATTCCCTTTTTCGATCCCGACAAGTTATTGAATTTTCTACACGCCCATCTGGGGAAATTGATTTACAGTCGTTTTGCCATGGTTTTGGTGTGGTTACTGCTGATCGGCGCATTTGCCTCGGTGCTTGCCAACATCGACAAATTCGGACAGCGTCAGGCTTTGCTGAGCTGGTACAATATGCTATATCTGGCGCCGGCCTTGCTGGTGATTAAGCTGATCCATGAGTTCGGTCACGGGTTGACCAGCAAGCATTTCGGTACGGAAGTGCACGAAATGGGATTGTTGTTTCTGGTATTTACGCCCTGTTTTTATTGCGATGTCTCAGACGCCTGGATGATATCCGAGAAGAGAAAGCGTATGTGGATTACGGCGGCGGGTATCGTAGTGGAAATTGTTCTGGCAGGGCTGGCGGCATACATCTGGTCGCTGACCAATCCCAAAACAGTCATCAACCAGTTTGCCCTGAATATGATGCTGGCGGCGAGCTTGAATACGCTGTTGTTCAACGGCAATCCACTGTTGCGTTATGACGGTTACTATTTCATGATGGACCTGATCGAGATGCCGAATCTCAAGCAGAAAGGCTCGGCGTATTTATGGTATCTTTTGCAAAAGTATCTTCTGGGAGTTGACAGTGCCCACGAACCCATCGACGCCGAGGGTCGTGAATTTACTTTAATCGGTTATGCGGTGTGCAGCGCTATCTACCGCTGGTTTATCATGATCGCGATTGTGACGATGGTGTGGACATTTCTGGACCCTTACGGCTGGGGAGTGGTCGGCGGGCTTATGGCGATAGGATGTATTTACACGTCCTTTATCAAGCCGATTTTCAAGTTCGTCAAGTATGTCTTTACCCAAAAGCAGCGTATTCAGATTCGTTTAGCGACCGCCATCATACTGGTGCTGATTATCTGCGGGGCCGTCTATGGTTTACTGTTATTACCAGTGGAGCAAACGGTAGAAGCCCAGTGTGTTTTGCGGCCGGCGGGTATGCAGCCATTTTATGTGACACAGCCGGGTTTTATCAGGGCGGCAGACCAGAGACTGGTGCGTGACGGTCAGAAAGTAGAAGCGGGGGAAATTCTACTGAAGCTTTTCGATCCGCACCTGGAATACCAGGTAAAAGATTTCGAAATAGAAAAGCAACAATTGGAACTAAACCGCGTTTACGCCATTCGGCAAAAAGATACGGCAATGGAAGATAAACTCAAGGCCCAGATCGACAGTCTGCAGGCACGTTATAAACGAGCCCGTCACGATCTGGACAAACTCACGATCCGCGCTCCGGCAGATGGAATGGTTCAGCTGCGTACCGAGGAACCTTTACGCAACCTGGACGGCACTTACCTGCCGCTGCAGACGGAATTGTTTGCGATATATCAGCCAGGACAATTCGAGGCGGTAGTAGCTGTCAATCATCGGGATATCGAACTGGTGCAGCCGAACCAAAAGGTAGAGATTAAAATGTGGGCCCTGGACAATGAAGTGTTCGAAAGTAAGGTAAAGGAAAAACCACCAACACCGGTTTTCAGGTTGTCTTCAGCGGCTTTTTCGACCGCTTTCCAGGGGGAAGTGGCTACGATGCCCACAACATCGGCCGAGGAAGCGCTCGATCCGGCGGATAATACCTATGAATTACTGGTGCCCATGAAAGAAAACGATCCCCGGCTGAGGGACGGATTGGTGGGACGGGCTAAAATTATCGTAGAAAAGAAAACTCTGGGAAGAGCATTCTATCTGTGGTTAATCCGCACCTTACGTCAGGACATCAGGCTATAGGGTACGACAAATTAATTTATACCACGAACAACTGCGACTTTTGAGGGCGCCCTATAATTTTCATCGCTAAACTCCATTGTGCGGTTTCGCACTTTTTTTGGTGTGATATTTTAACGCAAAGTATTGACAGGGCCTTGTTAAGGAATTTCATCTATTATTGGCCTTTTCGGAACATTATCCGAAAGTCAATAAAAACAGCTACCGTTACAGAACAGGCCCTGTGGAATGAAAAATTGGGCCGCAAAACTGCGAAAGTTAAGTCCATTGAACCTTTCGAATAAATCATATGGGTAAAAAGATTTTTCCTGCTGGATTGTGCCTGGCCGTGGCTATGGGATTACCTTTTCTGGGGGCGTGGATGTATTTCGTTTTATTTTCCGAGAGTTCATTCGCGCGGGTGGTTTATATTTTTACCAAGGGATTTACACTGGTCTGGCCGGGGGCAGTTTGGCTGTTGGTCGAAAAAAAGAAAATCAGTCTGAAAACCATTTTTCGGCGGGGGCATCTGCGAGCTCTTTCGGCTGGTTTTGTCTCGGGTTTTATAATCGGGCTGGCCTTGCTCGCTCTTTATCGCTTTAGTTTTCTGGGTTCTTTCATGCAATCGCATAGCGGGGAAATTCGCAGCCGGGTGGAGGATTTAGGTTTTCTGGAACATTTTTTTGTTTATGCCCTATTTCTCTCAGTGGGGCATTCACTGTTGGAAGAATATTATTGGCGGTGGTATATTTTCGGCGGGTTGAGTCAACTGATAAAACCAGGAGGAGCGTATCTGGGCGCAGGTCTATCGTTCGCGGCACATCATTATATAGTGCTGGGCAGTTGCCTGCCGTTGGTGCCTACGGTGATTTTCGGTACGGCGGTCGGACTGGGCGGTGTTTGGTGGTGTTGGCTATATCGCAGATATGAGAGTCTGGCGGGATGCTGGATGTCCCATCTGCTGGTCGATGGAGCGATCATGGTAATCCTGTATGATCTGCTGAACGCCTGAAGTCCGGGGGCTTGACATAAAATCCCAAACGGATAATATGGCTGGGGTGATCAGGAAACAGAGAGAAACCGAACAGGAAATATTACCAGAGCAAAAAGGATGTGATATGGCCAATAAAGTAGCAGTTTTGATACCGGCCGCGGGTGCGAGCAGGCGTTACAAAGGGAAAACCAAAAAGCAGTTTGTCGAAATCAACGGAAGAGCGTGCTTTGTCCGCACCCTCGAGATGTTTGCCGACCGAGATGACGTCAAGCAGGTTGTCATGGCAATCGCGGCGGAAGACGAAGAACTTTTCAAGATTAAATGGGAAGCTAAACTGGCATTTTTCGGAGTAAAGGTCGTCATGGGCGGAAAAGAGCGACACGACACTATCGAAAAGTTACTGGCGGAAGTGGAGGATGACGTTGATTTAATTGCCCTGCATGACGCGGTTCGGCCGTGTGTAACGAGCAAACAAATCGATGCTGTTTTCGCGGCCGCAGCTGAAACCGGCGCGGCCCTGTTAGCCTGTCCGGTAACCGCTACGGTAAAAAAAACCGATCCGGATATGAATATTCTGGAGACAGTGGATCGCAGTCAACTATGGGAGGCACAAACTCCACAGGTATTCAAGCCGGACATTATTCGCCGGGCCTATGCCCAGAAAGACAAGGTCAAGGAAAACATTACCGACGATGCCCAGTTGGTCGAAGCTTTGGGTGAGCCGGTCAAGATTGTGGAGAGCAGTTCGGGTAATATCAAGATTACCACCGGTGTCGATATCGCCATTGCCGGCGCTATTTTGAGTGCCCGACCTAAACCCAAGCCGAAAGGCCCCGCCGGCCCCTGGGCGGCTGAACAGGGCTGGTAAGAACAATACGATGATGTAGAGTGAGGTAAAAAGCCATGGCAATTATACCCCATGGGTATGAGAATTTCTGGCAGGGCCCGATGTAATTGTTTTTCCGGCAAGTAAATACATAATACAAAAACGGGAAAACTCAATCGTGATGAGCATAAATAGTGCGATTTCGCACTTTTTCTGGTGTAATCTTTTAACGCAACGTATTGACAGGGCCTGATTAATGAATTTCATCAATTTTTTAGCCTTTTCGGAACATCTTCCGCAAGTCAATAAAAAAGCTCCTGTTATTCAAAAGGCCCTGTTGAATGAAATATTGGGCCCCATAAACTGCGAAAGTTAAGTAAATATATGGTCTAAATTTAATTTTCGGTTGTCTAACGTAAGTCGTAGGCGCTGTTATCTCGGGAGAGGAAACCGGTTTCGGGGGCGATGTTGATTTTTTCAGATTCATCGGTTTCGCGGTAGAGGAAAGCGGAGGAACGAGCGTGTCCGTCGGCGTAAGCGACGTTTGTTTTACCCCAGTGCCGAAAACCCTGAGTACCGGCGGCCCGTCCGAAGAAACTATCGCCTTCGCTGGGCCAGGGAGCCCGCATAAATTTATTGGCCCCGCCGGCATATTGGCCGTCCCCAAAAACGGCGCACTCAGCGGGCCGTATGACATCGGAGGTTCGGGCGGAGATTTGAATGGTTTCACCGCTGCCATGGCCGATATAACTGGTGTTGTAATTGTAGCCGGTGTAGGGATCATCCGTCCAGTTATGGGCGCCGTCAAAAGAAGGGCACTGCTGAATTTCCTGATAGTCCTCTCCCTGCCATAACAAGCCGGGGACGATACGCGTTTCATTGTTCTGCCAATCCTTAACCGTAGTGAAGTCCCAGGCGTAAATGGTTGTTATCTGGCCACTGATATTATACCAATAGGCCAGGGGGTAATATTCATTGTGATTGGCGGTGTAGGTGTGGGCAGCCATTGTCAGGCCCCGCATTTTTGACAAGCATAAAACTGTTTTGGCCTGTTCACGGGCAGCGCGTAAAGCCGGCAGGAGGATACTAAGGAGGGTGGCGATAATAGCCATTACAACCAAAAGTTCAACCAACGTAAAGGCTTTTTGTTTCATGATAACCTCAGAAACAGTTCCAGGTACAAGAGAGCCAATTTTCAGCTAATAACGCGATATCGTTCAGGTTTACAGTACCATCATGGTCAGCATCACCGAGGGGGTATTTCGTATTACTATTTAACCCAATTTCAGGATTGTTGTTCCCCGGGTCAGGAGGCAGCCAATTCGAAAGGACGATAGTAAGGTCATTCATACCCACGCGACAATCCTGGTCGAGGTCGCCGGCAGGAAAGGGATGTTTATAATCCCCACAGCAACGGACATCGGCGACGGCGTCGATTTCGGTGGTGGCAGCACTGCTGGGATTGTCGGAGATGCGGACATATAAAATCCAGTCCAGGGAAACATCCTCGAGATCGAAACCCGTTCCTCCAGCGGCTCCCTGGTACGCATCAATCATGTCGGCAACAGTTTTGCCCTCAAAATCCGCGGCTGACAAACCAGGATCGACCGGCCGGGTGGGGTCCAGTTGATGGGTCCATTGGTTATTTTGACGGTCCCACTGGAAAGCGGCGGCAGGGGCGAAATCGTCGGCATAAGGACCGGTGTTGGGATCGAAAGTGTACCAGTGCAGGCCATCCTGGCTGACCGAGACGATACCGGGCTCGGCAAACACCAGACCTCGGACGGTAGTTTCCTCCGGATTGTCATTGAGCCAGGATTCATTGGCCCCGATGGCCTGCATGGCGTTGCCAAAAACAATAAAGTCAATTCCATAAGGATTATTCGTGTCGTTCCGGACGGGGTGGCTGAACTTCAGGGTAATTGAGCCTCCCTGTCCGATACGAACTAATTCTTCTACCTGTCTGGGAGGGTAAACCGGCACAACCGGTAATTCCAAAGTGGGGGGCAGGAAGAAGCCATCCCCTTTGGTCATTAATGTGGGGCGTCCCAGCGAGGTCGCCGGGTTATCGAAACCTCCCATATCTCCGCTACCCTTTTGATAATCAACGACAGCTACGGCAAAGTCATTGGGGTCATAGTCGAAGCTATAGACCGTCCCTGATAAACATATAAAGATGATCGAAATGGACTTGATTAATTGGTATATCATACAATAATCCTTAATGTCGTCGAATCAGAATAAAACATTGGGGTCTTACCAATGAAATCTTGCGCAAAATGGTTCGAAACCCTGATAATGGTATAAGACTTCATGCAACCCTATTTGGTTCCCGTCTCTGCCGGGTTAGAGTGACTTCCTGTTCCGATGCAAGATCAATCCACCTATACCGAGCAAAATCAAGGTCATGGGTTCCGGAACCGGCGCCGCTCCGGGGGTGCGAATGGGGACCCAGTTTTCGTCGTAGTTTGTCCAGACCCAACTGTCCCAATCGCCGTCACTGAGATTGCGGAAGGAGACGCCATTACCGTCTATTTCCCATTGGTTATTGTCGGCACTACCGTAATAAGTCCATCCGGTACGGGCCCCGGCGCCATAATCATACTTGGTGCCACCGGGATAACTGATATCTTTAACAAACACACCCCAGACATCCCCCCAGTCAGTTGCGTCAACGCCAAGGCTGCCCAGAGAGATGGTGTCTAAGGCGTTCCATCCGGTGGCGGTATCGTCCCATTTGAATTTGAACATAAAGTAATTGTTTTGATCGAAGTCAACGACGATATTCGCTTCTTTATTTCCGTTACCTATCGTCTTGGTGTATTCGACGTTGCCGCTGTAAGAATGAATTATCGCGGCCTGGGAGATGATTCCGTGTGCTGACATTGTCAAGAGAACCAACCCAACTCCCTTTAAGCTTTTGTACATAGATTTCATAAATTACCTTTCTCCAATAATATTTATAAAAACAATTCAAAAACAGTAACCCATCAGCGCTGATATTTATGGGCAATAAGCTTTTATTTTAAAAAGCTAAGAAGGTGAGACCGTTTAAAGCCGCACCTGCTTAGCCCAATACGAGGTCACAATAAAAAAAGCCTCACACTTCGCGAAAAAGCGTGAGGCCTGATTCCTTACCATATTCAGTCCGAACTATATAATATTCGGGGCTGAAGCATCAAGCAGACTCTGTCCACGAAGTCTTGTGCATGAGAGAATAATCTCGGGCAGGTCTTCTGACTTACGGGTTGATCTACTCATCTGGGCCTTCCCATCCCTAAGGACAGTGACGTTTTCCAGGTTTTCGTTCCCGATTACAGCGGCGGGTCCGCGACGGATTTGCACCGTCTTCCCTTTTAAGGCAATAAGCCACCGAGATTCAAAACTATTTACTTGTCAAACTGACTGGAATATATACTGTCAGAACCGAATGTCAAATTAATTTTGGTAAATATTTATATATTTTTTTGTCCACCGCCAGGCAAGAACATAATAAGGCGTCAATTGTCCGGGATATTGTTCAACTTATTAATTCCATAACGCCTTGCAATCAGTGCATTTGCTTCGGAGATTCCGTCACGGGGGATTACCAGGTCGGGATTAGAAAACTCAAATTCAATTACATCATATTTTTTCTGAGGATTTAACTTTTGTGCCGAAAGAATATCACTTATGGCAGTGATATTTTTCCCATTACATTTTTTGACCACCAGTTGTTGTAATTTTTGATAACCCAAGTTAATGTCGGCGGGCAGAGTATAGCTGAGGATAACGATATCCTGCCGATCTTTATCAGGTTTAAAAGCCATTTCGTCCAGATAGCGTTGAAAAAGAGGAGTACCCTTGCCTCTCATGTTGGTTATATAAGGTCTGGTTAATTTCTGTAAGAGAAAACCACCCCAGATAATATACTTGGGTTGTCGGCCATATTCGTAATAGGGTACTAACATTTGAGAGGCTTTGAAGTTTTGAGCCCGGACCTTCAATGTTATCTTCAGGCCATTTCTCCAGATGTCCAGGTCAATCTGATCACCGATATTTTTACTACTGATAAGGGGATGAAACAATAATTGCTGGTATTGGGGATGCTTATAACGGCCATATCCGTCAATTTCATTGCCGTCAACAGCTATGATAACATCCCCCCGGCGGAGGGAATCAGCTCCGGTACCGAGGGAATAAACATCGGACACATAAACACCATGTTTCATATCGTCGGGCATTTTTAAATAACGACGCAAGGCCGGGTCCAGCAGGGGGTCGATAGTAAAACCGGCCAGGGGGAAACCTTCATAATCGCCCTGCCGGAAATCTTCCAGGAAATGCTGAATAATCTCGGCAGGAATTATCCCCCCCTCTTTTTCGTCACTGGTGGACCAGGCGCCGATGCCGATGGCTTTATTTTCCAATAGAAACAGTTCGCCCCGTCCGACATTCTGCGAAACATTATCCACCATATAATACAAATGGGAAGCATGGGAAATATGTCTGGTAACTTTATGGTCGGAAATATAAGCTCGGCCGCTATGAATACGATTGTTCTCGGTCAGTCGGTAGAACTGAACCGGAGCCCCTTTGCGATAATTCGTCTGAAAAGCTACCGGGACAAGAGGTTTTTCCATAGCCTGGCTGTCCAGTTCCAACAGGCAAAGATTGCTGTCGTAGTCCACTACCTTTACCGAGGCGGCAATGAACTGATTTTGTCCATAACGACGCACTTTAATATTAGTGGAGTCCGTGACGTTATAAGCGGTGGTAAGCACTTCATAAGGCCCCACGGCACAGCCACAACCATTGACCTGGGTTAAGCCGGATCGTTTCCAGGGTCGAAACTGATCGTAGGGATAAGAAGAAATATTCAGACAGACAACAGAATCGCGTAAGGCGTCGTTTCCGTCGCGAGGAGGCGATGGCAGGGCCAGGACCGAAGATGCGACACAAACGACAGGAAATAAGAGTACGAAAATAAGCTGTTTTTTCATGATTGTCCCTCCATTCTGGCTGCGGAAGGTATTTCGTAATTTTGTAAGATGACTTCATGGCGGCTTTTTGCTTTTTCGATTTCCAAAACCAGAGGCAGCTTTTTGCCCATAAACTTCATTCTCAGAAAGTTTCCTTCTGTTTTATTGATGGCCAGGGAGACATCCGCCAATTTCATTATTTTTTGGTCATTGATACTTTCCAGCACCATGTTTTCATAGGGATTACAATAAGAATTGATTTCGTCGGGCAGAATGGCGGAAAGGATAACATATTCTTTACGCTCACGGTCCTTATTGATTTCATCGGAATGGTGCAAAAGGAAGCGCAGGGAATTAGGTAAATCGGTGGGCCAATTGGCACCCCAGGTTTCCAGCAGGTTCCGGGTAAGAGGAACAAAAGTCAATCCGGCAAAGACTACATAGTCGGGTGGATCGTCATATTGTTTGGCTATTTCCAGGACCGCCCGATTCAAGGCGATGGTGACGGTTTCATTGTGCTGTTTTCCTTTTCGATAAAAAGTCATTTTCAGGGATTCACCAATTTGCTTCTGCTCGACGACTTCCCCCAGGCTGACGCGGAGTCCATAGATTCGCACCATACCGTCGTTGTCCACATTATAGTCGTCGATTTTCGTGACAACATCATTACGCCGGAGTACATTTTCGACGGAACTATTGAGCAAGGTACGAGTTACGACTACGCCATCTTCCGGGGCAGGCACCTGTAAATATTCCTTATAACTTTGGCTGTGCAGGCCGGAATAATAAGCAAATCCCACCGAACCGTAAGCGTGGTATTTTCCGTCCTCAATGTCGGCGAGGAAATGTCTGATAACGGTGGTGGGAATCATATAGCCGATGTTGTCGGCCTGGCGTAATCCCTGGAAAGCCACACCAACTACTTTATTTTCCTGCAGGACGGGCCCACCGCTGTTGCCGGGATTGATGGCGGCGTCAGTCTGGATGACCAGGTGCGAATCGGCACCGCTATGGCTGTAAAAATCCATCTGGACGCGTGAAACCACTCCCTCCGTGACCGACAATTGCCTGCCGCCAACAGGAAAACCATAGGTCTGAACGGTTGAATTGACTTTAGGGATACCGCCCAGCTCCAAAGCAATCATATCGTCGTAAAAACTAGCATCTTTGACCTGCAGGATCGCCAGGTCGCAATCATGACCGATAAAGACCACCTGGGCGACATACCTCTGGGCCATGTTCTGTTTTCTCACTTCGACATATCTGGCATTACTGACATTATGAGCATTGGTGAGAATTCGATTTCCGGCCACAACAAAACCGGAGCCCATCCCCTGCTGCATACCGGCCTGCTTCCAGGGCATACGGTAATCATAAGGCTGGCTGACACCGAAAATCAAAACGACTGATTTTTCCAGTGCGAACTCCCGGCCCGGCAGAGGTGCCGCGGTGAACAGTCCAATAGAAACCGCCAGGCTACACCAAAAAGATATATTTTTTATCATGAGCAATTCTCCAAACAGGAAAAACGACCGTTAAACTACCTACGTCCTATGGGCAAGAGAAACTCCGGCAGGGCCCGATGTGATTGTTTTTCTGTTAAATAAATACATAACCCGGCAGGGCCGGGAGCCAAATAAGGTTTTGTGAAGTTTTGCCCCATTATCAGGCTTTTTGGCCATTTTGCGCAAGATTTCATTGGTAATATCATAATAGTGCGATTTCGCACTTTTTCTTGTGTGATATTTTAACGCAACGTATCGACAGGGCCTTATTAATGAGTTTTTCATTATTATGCAATTTCGAGACATTTTCCGAAAGTCACTAAATTTCGTCTGTTGCCGGCAAAGCCCTGTTGATAATGAATTCTAACGGTAAAAACCGCGAAAGTTAACAGTTATTTAACTATTTTATTCAGGGCCTCTTTCATGGCGGCGATATGAGCGGGAGTGGTTCCGCAGCAGCCGCCGATGATTTGCACACCATTTTCGACCAGGGGCGCCACATATCGAGCCATTTCTTCGGGGGTTTCTTTGAATATCGTCTGCCCATCCTCCAGGACAGGGATGCCGGCGTTGGATTGAATCATGATATAACGATCCGTATTTTCACGTATCTGCCGGCTGATTTCGGCCATGTCTTCAATGCCGTTGCCACAGTTGCTGCCGATCACATCGGCGCCGGCATTGGTCAGTTCTGTCGCGGCCTGAGCGGGACTGACTCCCATCATAGTACGAAATTTATCCGGAGCGGTTTTATCAAAAGTAAAGGAAACGATCACCGGTAAATCAGTATTATCTTTGGCGGCGCGTAGTGCCACTTTGGCTTCTTCAAGGGCGGTTATAGTTTCAATGCAAATCGCATCGGCGCCCCCCGCGACCAGGGCGGCAACCTGATCCCGAAAAGCCTGGTACATATTTTCTTCGGACTCCAGACCCAACGGTGCCATAAACTCACCGGTGGGCCCCACCGAGCCAGCCACAAAAAGTTCTTCGCCGACAGCCTGTCGAGCCACTGCCGCGGCGGCGTGATTCAGTTCAGCGACCTGATCCGACAAATCGTAATGAGCCAACTTATATCTGGTTCCACCAAAACTGTTAGTCTCCAGAATATCACTGCCGGCCGCAGCATATCCGGCAATAACAGAACGGACCCGCTCCGGATGAGAAATATTCCAGCTTTCCGGACATTGGCCGGTCTGCATACCCAGCTTCTGGAGTGATGTCCCCATCGCGCCGTCACCTAGTAAAATTCGACCTGTTTCGAGTTGTTCCAGTAATTTTCTCATAACATATATCCCGCAAATACAAAAAAAGATTCACCATTAATAGTCAGGATAAACCAGACCTCCCGGAAATGCAAGTATATTCACAAGTGTCAGCAAGAGAGTTTTTCCAGACGATTGATAACCACCGCTCCCACGCAATCGCCCATTACATTGGTGGAAGTACGAAACATATCGATAAAGGCATCCACCGCGAAAATCATAGGGATATATTCGATCGACAACCCCACGGCATTGGCGACCAAAACCATGGTTATCAAACCGGCATTGGGGACCGCGGCGGCTCCGATGGAAGCCAAGACCGCAGTTAAAAAAATCAATACGGTTATCACCGGCGATAAGGTAATGTTCACTCCCGGCATGCCTCCAAATAATTGGATCAGAAAAATTACGGCGACCCCTTCGTATAAAGCGGTGCCATCCATATTCATAGTCGCGCCCAAGGGCAGGACAAATTCTGCGGCTTTGGGGGATACTTTAAGTTCGGTCTGGACCCGGTCGATCGTTACCGGAAGAGTAGCGGCACTTGAACGAGTGGCAAAGGCAATCATCCAGGGCTGCTGTATTCCCCGCAGGAACCGCCAGAGAGGGATTTTTCCCATGAAACGAACGATCCCCAAAAGGACACAAATATGAATAGCAATGCCGAGCAAAACCGTAATGATATACCAGAACAAGGATTCAAAAATACCCGCACCCAGGCTTCCCACCAAAGAAGCCACCAGACAGAAAATAAAAAACGGTGAACCGATCATGATCCAACCGGTGATTTTCATAATTGCGCTGTTGAGGCCATGGATTACCGGGATGACCGCATTGCCGGTCGGGGCAACCACAATCAGGGCAATCCCTAACAGGATAGCAAAAAATATGATTCCCAGACTTTTTGACTCAGCTAAGGCCCGGAAAGGGTTGGTGATGATTCCTTCAAAATTATTTTTTACAATCGTCAAAACGGTCTGTTTTTCCGCCTGCTTGATTTGTTCTTCCGTAGTGCCGTATTTCGCGACGATTTGTTCCTGACGCTGCTGCCAGTGCGAACGAATCTCTTGGCGGTTGGGAGTATTACCCGGTTTGATAATCAGGACACAACATAAACCCAACGCCACCGCGATCGAAGTGGTAGTGATATAGAATACCAGGGTTTTCCACCCGATACGCCAAAGTTCACCCGTATCACGCAGAGAAGTAATGGCCGATAAAAGGGAAAAAAATATCAACGGAGCCACGATCATTTTCAAAGCACCGATGAAAATAGTTTTTCCGAACAGGTCGAAAATTTCTATATAGCCGGAGGGATTCTCAATTCGGCTTATCCATAAACCCACCAGGGCACCGGCTACCATTCCGAAAAATATCAATAGATGCAGTCTGGATTTCATTTACTGTCCTTACGTTTGCGAATTACATGCTTTGGTAACCACTTAAATATCATTTTGTGTAATTATGACGATTATTTCATGATTTAGACTGACTACGCAACTGACTCAGAATGTGCCAGTATGCACCCCGATATCCCTGGGCAAGAGCCTGGGTCAACACGGGATTATCGTTATAATTATGGTCCGTATCGGTAATATACTCGTCTTCCGGTTCAAAAAAACGGGGATCGTTGTCGATCAGGTCGCGGACCAGTTCGGCCGGATGTTCACCTAGAGAGGCGGAGATATAAAAAGTAGGCTGGAGAAGGTCAACCGGGCCAGGATATTTTCTTTTGAGAGAGGGATTGGTTTCCAAAGGGCCTTCGGCTCTGATGATGTTGGCGGCGGCGGTCTGATCATAAACCCGTAACCCGAGGCCAGCCCCCACGCAATCGGGATTAATCTTCTTCATGAAGTTTATCGTCTCAGCTGCGCTTTGGGGAGTTTCCCCCGGGCCACCCAACAGGAGGTCAATCATAACTTCGATACCATTTTCACGACAACAACAAACGGCATGGGCGATGTCCTGCGACTGGTGATGCTGCCGATAATTCCTAAGCATCGACGCGTGGGCTGAATCACCCGTAAAATTTATGCCCACACATCCGGCATTTTTCATTAATCGCGCCAAATCCGCGTCAAATGGTTTTATAGCCAGGTATGCATACCAGCATAATTTCTCCCCTAAATCGCGTCGGATAAATTCTTCACAAACAGCAGCGGCATGCTCGCGTGGTAAATTGAATTCACCGTCACAAAGATGCAGCACATCGATTCCCAGCCGCAGGAGGTTCTCCGCCTCTTCAGCCACTGCAGCGGGAGATCGCATACGAGCATGTTTGCCTTTGGCGAGCGGGTCGGCACAATAAACGCATTGTCGAGGGCAACCTCGTTTGGTTTCCAGGCCGATTTGCCCTCCCTTTTGCAGATAAGAACGATTATCCACAGCCTCCCGCGCAGGAGGCACGGTTAATATGTCCGGCCAGGCGGGTGGATTGGAGTAGATGTTATCATTCTCCCGCCAAAGCAGACCCGGTACGCGGGTGAAATCCCGAGCCCCTTTGATTTGATCGATTAAAATGGTGAGGGAGGTTTCACCATCGCCATGGATTCCGAAATCCGCACCACTAATATCGAAAATTCGTTGAGCAGCGATAGAAAATCCCACTCCACCAACGACTATGGGGACTTGTGATACATCTCGAATCTGGCGGATAGTATTGAGCAAATCACCTACAAAAGACTGAGCGCTGGGCCAAAAACAATCATCAATGTTTCTCAAAGTGATCCCTGCCAGGAAAGGATTATTTCGGGCAAAATATTCGCGAAGCCTGGCGACGGGCTGCTCGGCAAAGCATAAATCAAGTATTTCAACGTCAATTCCGGATATTTGGGCGGTCGCCGCAATATAATCAAGACCAACAGGTGCAATCGGCGGCTGCATTCGGTTGGTATTAACCAAGGTTAATTCAGGATGTCGCATAATCAGGCTTTCACACGAGCTGCGATATTGCACAATTATTTCGCGACCTAATCGCGGTACAGGCCAGTCCGAAAGACACAATGCCCGGCAGGATATCGAAAAGAAATTTTACAGGATATTTTTATTGTCATCTTCGGTTTTGTTGGCCATTGAATAATTGTTGTCCTGGCGAGAATGATTGACGTTGAGTTTCTGCAAATAAAGTCGAAAGGCATCTTCGGCATCCAGGCCTACACACTGGGCCAGGCTGATCCAGAAGAACAACATGTCAATGACTTCGACCCGGGCATTCTGTAAATCATGTAATTGGAAGCGTTTGCCTTGTTTGGCCTCCTGGCACCAGTGTTTCCAGAAAGTGCAATCCCTCAATTCCTCCAATTCATTACTCATGGCGGCAATATAATTGTTCAGCCACTGGCCAGCTTCCTGATGATCAAATTTTTCTCGTAAAGCAAGGGCATCAAAACCGGTACGTTTATTTAGCTGGGCCTGCAGTGAAAATAACTCATTGAATTTATCTTCATTAGACATCGTTTATATTCCTGTGAAATATGGATATTAGTTAAAAATAAATTTGAGAAGGTCAGTGTAATATCGCTTATGAATGTGAAAGTGTCAAGAATTTTCAAGGGGCAGAACATAACTATCCCTCTATCATTTTCATTTCCATTAGATATACCTGTTCCACAAAAAATGTCATGCGTTTGATTTCATAACTTATATTTTACGACAGGCGAATATAATCGTCCGTGTCAGTCAAGATGATACCAAATTGGTATATTCTAAATATTCCATTAGTTATTATATAATAAAGATATA
>Ga0180435_10002742_pt1 | contig 17884 bp, 6 predicted proteins | sample SS_ome_3_FD_132467 | JGI IMG/M metagenome (GOLD analysis project Ga0180435, IMG submission 132467) | Hypersaline lake sediment archaeal communities from the Salton Sea, California, USA - SS_3_S_1 metaG | ecosystem: Environmental > Aquatic > Non-marine Saline and Alkaline > Hypersaline > Sediment...
AATGCGGGTACAGGTTTTGGCATCATTGCAGAGGGCGTAACAGACACCTTCTCATTTATTAAAATGCTATTAAAAAGCCGTTACAGAGTTATATTGCTAAATCCTTCTTTGCTTCCTCGTTCGATTTTGCGCAATTTGATATTTTTAATCATTGCGAGATTTTTTAGACTTAAAGTAATTGTTTTTTGGCACGGATTCAATCTTGATGTAGCCGACAAAATCAAGTTAAAATGGAGCCAGGTTTTCAGTGCGCTATTCAACTGCGCTGATCTTACAGTCGTGCTATCCGCGGAATTTAGAGAGCGCTTGCTTAATCTGGGAATCAAGCATTCTATAGTTGTTTTTCGAACTCTCGTAGATGAAGCTCAATTCAGGACATTCAAGATAGAAAAAAAGAAGTCAGACCCTATTAGACTGCTATTTCTATCTCGCATCGAAAAAAACAAAGGTATACGGGAAGCAATAGCTGCCTTTCAAGTTCTTAAAAAAAAATACCCTGATATCACGTTTGACGTTGTTGGTGAAGGACCATTACTTCAACTACTGCGACGGTTCTTACCCCAAAAAAGTGGGATATGCTTTCATGGTTATAAGATTGGAGTTGAAAAAGAGTTACTGTTTAAAAATGCACAAATTTTTGTTTTCCCATCTTATACAGAGGGCATGCCCACTTGTGTTATCGAAGCTATGGCATTTGGGCTGCCTGTTGTTACGACGATGGTTGGCGGCTTAGCTGACTTTTTTGAGGAAGGTAGACATGGTTTAATTGCAGAGAAAAAAGATGCTCGTTCTCTGGCTAAGGCAATAAGCATTTTGATCGATAAGCCCGTAATGCGTCGAAAGATGGGAAAAGAGAACCGTGAATATGCAAAAAAACACTTCTACGCATCTGCAGCGGTTCAAGAATTATTAGATTTTATCAAACAAGTTGATTCCGGTCAATCTAAAAAATTACCTACCTTCTGGTGGTAGATATTTCAAACCACCGAAAACTAATGATGCTTGAATTGTCAATATAGAAGAAATGAAGCGAAATTTTACAGGCAGTTTATATTGATCTGCCGTACAGTTCTTATGAGAACGTTCTTCCTAAACACAGTTCTTTGTAAATGCTCATTCCTTTTGGGTCTCATGATTCAAGTCGCGATCGCCACAAATTTAGAAGCTAAAAATATCGACAATGAAACATACCTTACCCGTTATCTACACCCCAAACCGCAAATTCTTAACTTTAAAAGTGACGTTTGCGAATTTAAATTCCACGAATGCTTTCTTTCCTTTACAGGATCTAACGATTTACAGAAGGAGATAATCGCAGATTTTTCATTACGATGGGCAAACAGATATGGCACTCATCTTAGAGAGGGATCAAGTCAACCTGGGGCCCTAAATATAAGAGTTGGACTTTTTAAAGAGATGGCCGGCATATTGCGTGCATGTAACTGTGGTATTATCGCTACAAAGTATTTACCCGATAGCCCTAATTCAGAACAGGCTTATAGTATTGCTATGGAGAAGTCAGGGCTGGATGGACTAAACGTTTACATTGTTGCCAATGATATTCCTGGGTTATATTACGGGTTGCTCACGTTGGAACAGCTTACGGAGCCTTTATCAAAAGGAGACACCCTTGTTCTGCCCGTTGTTGACATTGTAGATTGGCCTGACGTCAGGCTCAGGGGAACTTGGACACTTTTACGCCACGTTGGTTCAGACAGCGCTGCTCTATATACCTATGATGCTCTTATTAAAAGATTCTCAAGGTATAAACTCAACTTTACAGAAGCCTGGCACATAAATGTTTCCGAATCAAAAGGCGACGGTCCGATCGATACTGCCTGGGTCTTTCCAAAATCGGTCATTGATATTGGAAAACGCTACGCCGTTGAGGTCGTCCCCGGCACCGGCCATCTTCCCCATAAATTTTTCAGATCGGGATCAGAGTCTCTTAAAAAAAGATTCCCCGGAGCCCCGGGCATCAAGAAAAAGAAAGAGCGGAAAATCCTTCATCTTTGCCAGAGACATCCCGATACTCGTGGTTTCTACACCCAATATCTGACCTCGATCGCAAAGCAGTTTAGTCTTGTCGATGTCTGGATGTCGGAAATTGAGGGGCCCCGAGGCGTCTGTCATTGCCCGCAATGTAAAGGTGACACCCGCAGCGCGTTTGTAAATGAAACCCGGAACTTAATGTACGCCTATAGAGAGGCTAAAAAGGTCAACCCGAACTTCAGGATGATTCTCGGCCTGACCCAGGGATCGTATCCCCACCATTTCAGCATGCTCGAACATATACCCAGGGAAGTCAATCTCAATTTCTACAACGGCAAAATGACTTATAAAACCTGGTTTCAATTCTACAACTTGCCGCCATCGGTTATGGAAATGCAGCGCCTGGGATACACTGTGGGATCGACGCCCAGCCCCATTGACACCCAGATGATGGTGCCTTTTATGACGCCTCAGTACATGCGCCTTTTGTGCGGGGAGGCCGAAGACCGGCATCTGGATTTTGTAATGGCCCAAATGTGGCCGGATCCTTTTGCAAATGACTTCAACGCCCAGGCAATGGCTGAATTTTTGTGGAACAGCTCGGGCCGAACCGCCGAAGAATTTACCCTGGCCTGGGTAACCCGCAAGGGCTGGGCCCATCCAAAAGAAGCCGCGGCCGTCATCCAACTGTTGGAGTATCCAGCCCGGGGGATCCACAATGCCCAGGTCAGGCATATCGTCAATGAAGTGGTCGGTTATATCGAGAAGGAAGACTGGCACAAAAGGGTCGTTCGGTCTATTCGCGGGGATGATTTGGCAGAATGGAGTGTATTGGGAAAATTCGAATACCCAACACACCATGAAATGGCTCGTGTACGTGCTTTGTGCGAAGAGGGTGTGCGTCGGGCCGAAGAGATCGACAACCAGGAGCTGGTCGCTGCCAGTCGATTGTTGGGTTTGTGGGCCTCTATTTTGGAGCGGTATGCGTGGTGCTTGGAAACTTCAGATGCAGAGGAAAAGCGAAAGGCTGTCAAAGATATTAAATCTGCTTTCAAAGATATTCCCGCTGCCCACGCAGCCTGGATTAGCCACAAGGATCTTTCGGACTATGCAAAAAAATACACCAGCAGATGGTTTGAGCAGCAAAGGGTGAGATGGCAGTCGGTAGTGGGAGGGGATTAGAGGGAATTATTATTTCTCACCCGCTGCGCTCGAGCTCACAGAGACACAGAGAAAACATTATTAACGGTATAAGGTGTAGGGGATACGGTATAAGAAGATATTTGAATCATCGCTAGGGGTATATTATTTCTTTACCGCAGACTTACGCAGACGGACGCAGACAATAAAGATTAATCACCTTCGGTGAAAGCAGCGTATTATTATAATAAAAAAAATTGGCACGTTGATTCCAATTCATAAAGCTCAACCGTTGAAATATCTCAAAACAATAGCACTGAATATTGAATTTCATGGAAAAAATTAATAGCAAACGTAAAAAACTGATCGATTCGTTTTCAACTTGCCTGAAACCCAAGACGAACAACTATAATAATTAGAAGATGCTATTAAATTGCCTCGAAATAGCTGACCGCCGTCTGCAAAAGTCTGCGTGAGTCTGCGGTAAAATTAATTAAATCAGAGGCCATAAACAAAAAAAATGGAACCCATAGGCCTTTAGCCTATTGCGAAGCAATATTTTAGATCTTATTTTGCGTCATGCTGTCTGCCAAAGTCTGCGACTGTCTGCGGTAAAAAAATACAAAAATGTTTTCCATGCTGAATTCACAGGGCTAATAGGCTCAAAAGACGCGGGTGAGAGATAGGTGTTAATCGAGAAGTTCCATTTTTATCTGGTACGATTGAAAACAGCCTCCCTTGGCGAGTTGGTATACCGGGCAAGGCAATTCATCCTCGTACGCCGGCTCAAAAAGAAGGTAGCCCAGGGGCAACAGATTCTTTCGATCCCGGAGGTAGTACCCAATCAAATAAACAAGCTGCACATGCCGGAATTGAACGGACATGTTTCCGAGCAAGAGGTCGAAGAAATTTTGCAGGGCAGGGTGTTCAGCCTGAACACGGACCTGGAGGGCATCCGGGAATTTGAGAGAAAGACCAGGCATTTGTTTTTTAATGACATCAAGCTCACCGGTCAGGATCCAGACATACGCGCGGTATGGGAACCGGCCAGGCTCCAGCATTTAACTGTACTCCTTATTTACAAGTCGAACCATTCAGATGCAACAACGCGGCAAAATATTGATGCTTATGTTAGAAAATCTATCCTGGAATGGATCGATCGCAATCCTTTTTTAAGGGGTTCGCATTATATGTCGGCCATGGAATGCGGTTTGCGAATCCCGGTTTTTTTCTATGCACTCAAGCTGCTCGGCAACCTGACGCCCTCAGATGTTCAGCACATCACCGCTGCCATGTATTTCCATGTCTGGTGGATCCAGAAAAGGCTCTCCCTGTATTCATCCCTGGGCAACCACACCATAGCGGAAAGCGTGGGGCTAATCTTTGGCGGTGCTGTTTTTCAGCACGCGCCTGAAGGGCGGAGATGGCTGCAAAGGGGAGTGGACTTGCTCGAACAGGAGCTATACCACCAGATTCTGGATGACGGCGGTCCTGCAGAGCAGTCGCTCAACTACCATCGGTTTGTTGTGGATCTCTATTTTTCGGCCATCGACTTTTTGGAAAAGAACGGCCTCCACGACTGCAAAAGACTTAAAGCACGCGTTGAAACAGCAGAAGCATTCTTGTCTGCGTTTTCCACTAAAGAAGACAGTCTCCACTCATGGGGCGACAGCGACGACGGCAGGGCAGTCGCACCAGGATGCTTTCCGCATAGATTGGGATCAGATAAAAAGCAGGACAGGCTAAGGACATTTCCCTTTTTTGGCAGCACTGTCATCAAGGATGGGAACCTTGGGTTGATTTTCAATCACGGTCCATTGGGCATGGCGCCGCTATACAACCATGGCCATGCCGATGCACTATCCCTTGTGGTGACAAAAAATGGGCGCGACATGCTGGTAGACCCCGGCACTTTCCGCTACAACATCGCCGGCAAATATAGGGTCTATTTCAGGGGTACCCGGGCGCACAACACTATTTGCATTGATGGTCAGGAACAGGCAGTCCAGGAAACCAATTTCATCTGGAGTTCGCCATACAAATCGAGACTTATTGATTGCTCGGAAAAAGATAATGAAATATTTTTAACGGCTTGCCACAATGGATATACCCGTTTAAAGGATCCTGTGCAGCACGCCCGTTCCATCGAATACAAGCCTGGTGCCGGGTTGATCATCACAGATACATTTCAAGGAAGCGGTTCCCACGCATATGAGCTGAATTTCCACCTGCATCCGGACGCGACTATCCTTGAAAAGGAAAATGACTGGTGGCAAATCAACAACCAGGGGAATTCGATTTATATTAAACTGCTGGAAGGAAAGCGGTTCGAACTCATCAAAGGCCAGGAAAAGCCTATTCTGGGCTGGTATTCGCCGGCCTATGGTATCAAGCAGAAAAGCGGTGTTTTGAGTTGTACGGCGCACGGATATCCTGAAGAGGTTGAATTCAAAACAGCCATCATTGTCTGATTTCGTTAAATCGATAAATAGCCGCATAATCATCCAGCTAAACTGAAGGTCCAAGCTTCGATATGCGAGTGGGTGAGTGAAAATATTTCACCACCCGTTCACTTCGTTCTCTCGAGACACAGAGAACACAGAGATATTATTCTTTTAATGAATCGGGAGACGACGATTCTTTAAAAATTCTCATCCCTCCGGGATTATAACGGCTGAAATAGATATGTTCAGATACGAATCTTGTTAAAGATAAGACATACGTTTTTTAATGGAGTCATCAGATGAAAAAACTTATGGTAAATTGAATTTCAGAACGGTATTTTGCCAAACGCTACATTCCGAAGGAATCGATGGTTTCGTTCAATCGGAAAGAGTCCGGATAAAGGCTAATTCATCGATAGGCAATTCGCTCTCTCTATCCGGACCTCGCGATTGAACGAAAAAACAAACTCTGAGCCCTCTGTGTCTCGAGCGCAGCGGGTGGTGAGATAAATAAAGCCCTTTCAGGGCCGGTATCATGCCACCCTTTTTAGGGGTATTATTTGACTAACCCATGAAAAGATATCCCATTCTCAACATCTGGATCGACGGCGTGACCATGCAATCCGCCCTTGAAACAACGCTCGGGTTTCTGGAAACCGGGAACCGGGTGCACACGGTTTTTGCGGCCAATCCGGAAAAGAATTTTTCCGTTCCCCGCGATCCCATGCTCTACCAGGTGTTCAAGGAGGCGGACCTGCTGCTTCCGGACGGCATCGGCATGGTCCTGGCTGCTCGATTCCTGTATGGTGCTCCTTTGGAGCGGGTTCCGGGTTGCGAATTCATGCAGGCCCTTTGCACCAAGACCGCTGAATACGGCCATTCCGTATTCTTGTATGGAGCTAAAGAGGCTGTCAATAAGTCAGCCGTAGACAGACTGCAAACAGATAATCCCGGACTCGTCATTGCCGGCCGATCCAACGGGTATGTGCCGGAACATGGAATGGATGCGCTTGTGGAAAGCATCAATCGATCCAAGGCAAAAATCCTTTTTCTCGCACTAGGATCTCCCAAACAGGAGCAGTGGATCGCCACATACGGCCATAGACTCGAACATGTAAAGGTGTGCCAGGGAATCGGTGGCACCCTGGATGTCATCACCGGACAGGTGGAACGTGCACCACAATTTTTCTGTAAAACCGGTCTGGAATGGCTCTACAGGCTCATGAAAGAACCCAAGCGCCTGAAACGGCAGTGGGTTCTACCGGTTTTCGCTTTTCAGGTGTTACTTTCCAGATTACGACAACATCATAAAAATTGAAAGGTCTGTATGAAAATTGTGCTGAAAAGGCATAATTAATTCACCACCCGCTGCGCTCGAGACACAGAGGACACTGAGATATTTATCTTTTCAAGAATTGCGAGAAACCAATTCTTGAAAAACATCATGCCATTCATTAGAAACCATCACCAATAAATAAAATCATTATCACTTTTCAAACAGCTGGGCTATTAACAAAATCCATGCTGACTAAATGTTTCTAATGTCTATGGTAAATAATTGATGATATCAAATTTATTCCGGAGGAATCGTTGGTTTTCTTCAATCAGTTTTTCTCCCGATTGAAGAAAAATTAATAAAACTCTGTGACCTCTGTGTCTCGAGTGAACGAAGTGAACGGGTGGTGAGATATATTCATCCACACACTCGAATGGCTAAGATTGGACCTTCAACCTAGCTAAAGGTTTATGAGAATATTTAACCATTTGTCGATTTGACTATTTTCGAAGTTACGATTTAACAATTCTCGATTTGACGACATCACAACCTCCCAAGTTCGCAACCTCTCAGGTTCGCATGTTCAGAATATTTAGAGGAGCAACATGACGTTCAATATTAAGAATTACCGTTTCGACATCAAACAGCTCTTTCCTGTTTTCATCTACCTGGCGTTGCTAGCTGCAATGTATTTTTCCGCCTTGAAATGGTTGGTGATCAAGGACTGGAGCCGCGAGGTATACAGCTATTGTTATCTGGTGCCATTGATCATCCTCTACCTGCTGTGGTTCAATAAAGAGCGCTTTGCAGCGGTGAAAGCCAAACCAACCTGGATAGGGTTTGTGCCCATTGTATTAGGCATATTGCTGTTCTGGCTGGGGGAGCTGAGCGGGGAATTTTTTTCCATGTACATGTCCCTCTGGTTGATCATCGTGGGCCTGTGCTGGTTGCACTTTGGATGGGACAAGCTCAAGACCATCTGGTTTCCTTTGTTCTTCATGCTGACCATGTTTCCCTTGCCGCACTTTGTGATCACGCGTCTGACCCTTAAACTGCAGCTCATGGCTTCCAATCTCGGTACGAACATGATCCAGGCCCTTGGCATGCCGGTATATCTGGAGGGCAATGTCATTACCCTCGCGTACACCCAGCTGCAGGTGGTGGAGGCCTGCAGCGGCTTGAATTCGTTGATTTCCCTGGTGGTGTTGAGCCTGTTGATGGTCTACTTTTTCAGGGACCACATCTGGAAGCGGGTGGTGCTGTTTTTTTCATGCATCCCGCTTGCGATTGCCCTGAATGGGTCGCGCATCACCCTGACGGCCGTGCTGTATAAGTATTTTGGCCAGGCTGCGGCTGATGGGTTTTTCCATGGTTTTTCCGGCCTGATGATTTTTCTGGTGGCCATTCCGGTATTGCTGCTGGAGATGTGGATCCTGGCCAAACTGCCGCCCAGGGTAAAACCGGCTATCGAAAAACCAGAACTCGCATTGCCTGATGCCGACCAGATAGAGGAGGGGGCTGTTCAGCCCCAAAAAGTGTTATTGGCACCACGCTTTGTTTTGGCGGTTCTCATCATGGGGTTGACCATGGTTTTATCAACAGGCATCGAATTTCGCGAGAAAACACCCTCCTTGAAGCCCTTCTCGGAATTTCCGCTGGCGGTGGCCGACTGGAAAAGCCCGGGTACCCAAAAAATGGAACAGATCTTTGTGGATGAGTTGGATTTGAGCGATTATGTAGTGGCGAACTTCATCGATCCGCAGCGCAAAGCAGTGAATTTGTATGTGGCCTACTACACCACCCAGAGCAAGGGCAAATCCATCCATTCACCAGCCACCTGTCTGCCGGGCGGGGGATGGGAGTTTAACCAGTCCGGGACAGTACCCCTGACGGGGTTCGAAAATCTCGGCAAACCCGTGAAAGTCAACCGCGCGGTCATGCAAATGGGGGATGCCCAACAGGTGGCCTATTACTGGTTCCCCCAGCGCGGGCGCATTCTGACCAATGCCTATCAGCTCAAAATATTCAATTTCTGGGATGCCCTGACCCTGCAGCGCACCGACGGTGCCCTGGTGCGGGTGATCACGGATGTGTATGCCGGCGAGGCGGTGAGCGATGCGGAAAAGCGTTTGCAGGCCTTTGTGCATGACATCGTACCGGTGCTGGATGGGTTTATTCCAGGTAGAGCGCTCAATTCTTCTGAGAAGCCATAATTTTGAAGAATTTATTTGAGAATCGTCAAGTCGTTAAATCGTTAAATCGTTAAATTGTTGAATCGAAGTATTTGTTAAATCGATAATTGTCAAATCGTTGAATCTTATCTCTCACAGAGCGCACAGAGACACAGAGGTTTTTTCTTTCGTTCAATCGTGAGGTCCGGATTGAGAGGGCAAATTGTCGATCGATGTATTAGCTTTTATCCGGACTTTTTCCGATTGAACGAAACCCACGACTCCTTCGGAAATCTAATGGCCTATTGCTAATACCGCTCGCTATATCATATTGTTAAAATTTAATAATCTACTGTAGAAAACAAAAGTTCGGACAATGTATAAGATCGCTGGATGACAATAACTGTGGTGCTCATCCAGCGATTGCTGTAATTGCAGAAAGGGCCTGTTTGGTGAATTTCCCTTTTGGAAGCCGCGTTGCGGCTATTCACCAAACAGGCCCTTTCTGCAATTTATTCACGATACACCGTCTGCGTTTACCCCGTAAAATAAGATTTGACCTGCACATTATTTCAAATCTTATTTAACAGGGTAAATCTGCGTTAATAATATATTCTACTCAGCGATGATCCGATTGGCACCTAACACCGTAAACCGTATACCTTATACCGTTAATAAATTCTTAGTGATCTCTGTGGGCTCTGTGAGAGACAAATACGCATTTTTTTGACATTTTCCAATAGACCATGTTAACATATGGCTATGTTATTTCTGCGTGTCGCAGATGGTTGCCGTATGTATAATAAATTGCATAAATATCAAATTGTTATATTAATGGCCGTGATGGTCTGTTTTCTGGCCCTGGCTCTGCCTGGCACGAGTTTTGGTGCTGATTACACCTTTCGCTGGGACGCCAACCAGGAACTCGACCTCAAAGGCTACTGGTTCCATTATTCGCAGACACCTGGACCGCCCTACGAAGGCGTTGACGCAGACGAGGGGGATTCGCCCATTTATGTGGGCAATGTCACCCAGTTCACTATCCACGGTTTGTCTGACACCCAAGCTTATTATTTTGCTCTGACCGCGGTAGACAACGACGATTTGGTGAGCGAATACAGCACCCAGGTGAGCATCAATGCGCCGTTGTTGGTTTCGGCAGTTACCGTGGTGGACCGGACCGACACCAGTGCCGTGATTCAGTGGACCACGGACCGTCCCGGCACCAGCGTGGTGGATTTTGGAACCAGTGTTAGTTATGGCCAGACACAAGCGGACCTGACCTTTAAAACCCATCACAGCGTGGCCCTCTCCAATTTGTTGCCAGGCAGAACCTATCATTTCAGGGTCAGTTCCACAGACGAAGACGGACTGGGTCCGGAGGCTAGCCCGACCGACAACAACCCTTCGACTGATGCGACCTTTCAGACCGAAACAGGAGCAGATGAGACGTCACCGCAGATCTTATCCGGCCCCTTGGTGACCGACAAAACCGACACCACGGTGACCGTTTCCTGGAGCACGGATGAAGCCAGCAATGCCCAGGTCCGTTATGGCGAATGTGGCAAGAGTTGGGAGACCTATGCCAACAGAGAACCTCTGACGCCTGGTTCCAACTATAAACAGGATCACGTCATTATTCTCAGCAGCCTAACGCCCAACACGCCGTATTGCTTCATGGCCGGGTCTGTCGATCCTTCGGGCAACGGCCCCACCATATCCAACGAGGTCAGCGTAACTACCAATGCTGCACAGGACAATACAGCGCCGGTCATTACCGGCGCGCCCACAGTGACCCAGCTGACCGATACCAGCGCCAGGATTGCCTGGGTGACCAACGAGCCTGGCGACAGCATTATACAATGGGGCGACACGAGCACCTATGGCAGTGAAAATACGCAAAGCGCATTTGTATTTAATCACAGCATCACCCTGACCGGCCTGGACGACGCTGCCGTGTACCACTATCGCGTGGGATCCACGGACGAGGCCGGCAACGGGCCCACCTATTCCAGTGATCGCACCTTCACCACCCTGCCCACACCCGACACCACGGCACCGGTGATCACGGGCGGGCCCACGGTGACCGGCATTACCGAGACCACGGCTACCATCACCTGGAACACGGATGAGCCGTCCAACAGCCAGGTGCATTATGAGCTGTTTTCCGCCTCCTGGGAGGCCATGTCAGGGGTCAAAAACCAGGCGGATATGGTCCAGTCGCACCGTGTGACCCTGACCGGGCTGCAGGAGAACACCCTTTATTATGTGCGCGTGGGCAGTACCGATGCCGCAGGCAACGGCCCGGCCACTAGTGGCACAGACAACAACCCGTCGGCCATGGTTTCTTTTCGCACCCAGGCGGACCAGACCGCACCGGTGATCGTGTCTGCTGCCACGGTGAGCGGCATCACCGACACCACGGCTATTATCCAGTGGGACACGGACGAACCCGGCAACAGCCAGGTGCGCTACGCAGATGTTCAGTCCCAATATGACTGGAACACCTATCCCCTGGTGAAAAACAGCGCTGCCCTGGTCACCCATCACGCGGTGACCCTGACCGGGCTCGAGGAGGCCCAAGCCTATTATTTCCGCGTGGGATCCACGGACGTGGAAGGCAACGGCCCTGACGTGACGGTGACAACCGACAACAACCCCTCAATTGCCGAATTCACCTTCACCACCCAGGCGGACCAGACCGATCCCATCATCACCACACCGCCCACGGTGACCCACAAGACCCACAACACGGCAACGATCGCCTGGACGACCAACGAGCCGGCCAACTCCCTGGTGCAGTACGGCGACAACAGCGCGGTCTGGGGGGCTTACGACCTGACCCGCAACGACGGCGCCATGGTCACGAGCCACAGCGTGACGATTACCGGTCTGGATGACCTAAAAAAATACTATTTCCGCGTGGGCTCCACAGACCTGGAGGGCAATGGCCCGGTGATTTCCAATCAGGGCTTCTTTACCACCCTGGAGGCGCCGGACGTGATTGCGCCGGTGATCACATCCCCGCCCACGGTGACCGACATTACCTATACCACGGCCACCATCTCCTGGGAGACGGACGAGCCAGCCAATAGCCTGGTGCGTTTCGACACGGGCCAGGTTCCCTGGAGCAGTTTGGACAGCAGTCAGTCCAGCGCAATCATGACCACCCAGCACCATGTAACCCTGACCGGGCTTTCCAATGGCCAGCGCTACTACTTTCAGGTGGCCAATACAGATGCCGACGGCAATGGCCCGGACACGGACATTGGCGACAACAACCCCTTTAGCCGGAGCAGTTTTGTCACCACCCAGGCGCCGGACGAAGATGCCCCCTTTATCGACAACATCCAGGTGTCGGGCCAGGACAATGCCTCGGCCATTATCACCTGGGACACGGACGAGCCAGCGAACAGCATGGTCAAGGTGGGAACCACAACAGGGACCTGGGCCACCTACAGCCTGGTGTACTCGGATCCAGCCATGGCCACCCGTCATACCGTGGTGGTGAGCGGCCTGCAGCCGGATACCGACTACTGGTTTAGGGTGGGGTCTGTGGACGCCCTGGGCAATGGGCCGGACTGGAATCCAGGGGCCACCAACCCGTCGATCGAAGGCACATTTGTTACCGACGAAGGTCCAGACGTGAGCGCCCCCAATATCGTGGCCGGTCCGACCCTGGCCCACATCACCAATATGACCGCGCTGATCGAGTGGGAGACGGACGAGCCATCCAACAGCCAGGTGGCGTTTGGCCTGAGCAACGAGGCCTGGGAGGATCTGACCTTTTACGAGGCTGACCTGACGCTGACCACCCTTCACAGCGTGACCATCACGGTCCAGCCCGAGACCACCTACTATGTGCGTGTGGGCGCAACCGACCTGCACGGAAACGGGCCGGATTTGTCGGCGGACGATCAAAACCCCAGCGACCCGGCGCTTCGCTTTGTATCTGACAGCGGGCCCGACCAGACCGCACCCCAGATCTACAACGTTGCGGTCTCTGACGTGACCGACACCACGGCCAAGGTCACCTGGGAGACGGACGAGCCCGGCAACAGCCAGGTGCAGTACGATGTCGACTCCCGGAGCTGGGACAATTATAGCCTGAGCGAAAACGATGGCGGCCTGACCACCCAGCACAGCGTGATCCTGACCGGGCTGACCCCTGCGACCATCTACTATCTGCGGGTGAGTTCCACAGACGCCTCGGGCAACACCCATGAAACCTCGACCCGGGACGTCAATCCGTCCATTGAGCACGACCTGAAAACCCAGGGCAAAATCGCGCCTTTTGTCAAGGTTTATCCGGACGAGGACGCCCCCTATGTGGACCCGGCCAACGACGTCATCGACATCACCTTCAGCGAACCCAACATGCAGGGCGCCTGGGACAGGGCCAACTATCAATTCGACGCCATGGAAATCGACGCCGTGACCCACGTGGGCGGCGAGACCTATCGATTCAGCTTTGATGATGTGCCGGAAAACACGGTTTTTCTGCTGACCCTGTCGCCGGAAATCACGGATGCGGACGGCTTTGCGCTCACCTCTCTGAAGGTCGTGATCAACGACAGTGACAGCGACGACCTGCCCGACGACTGGGAATCAGACCAGGGGCTGGATCCAACCAGCGCCAGCGGCGACAACGGCAAATACGGCGATGCCGACGGGGATGGCGCCTCCAACTATGAGGAGTTCGTATACAACAGCCACCCGTTAGACACAAACGACGTGCCCGGCCAGAAGACGATTCTGGCCTCCGTGCCGGCGGACATGGCCGGCATCGACGACGCTGCATTGGTGCCTGCCATTGCTTCTTTTGGTGTATTGATCGCGGATTCAGAAGGGGTGGTTCTCCAGGGGGACAACGTGCTTTTCCAGGTGGACCAGGGTGACGGGACGTTCGACGATGTCAGCCTGGGCACGTATCCAGGGCTGCGCATTGTCCGCATCGATGACAGCACGGAAGACGCGGCTGTTGCTTTCTGGGCCATATACGACCCCATTGACGAATCCACTGATCCGGCCAGCTTCGGCTTCATGCCCGGCGCGCAGGTGACCATCAAGGTTTCGGTCACCAACATGCAGGATGACGTGGTGTCGCAGGTATATCACTTCCAGGTTCAATCCATTCTGGAACGGGACGCCGCAACCCTGCCGCCAACAACTGTTCTGGATGCATCGGACAGCGATATGGATGCTGTTTTTGACAAAGGTATTCAGCTGAACACCGGTGGTTCGGCAGGTGCCAAGATCCTCTTCAGTGAAGATGTGCAGCCTGTCCCGCCCACCTTCGGCCCCTTAGGCGTGCTGCCCGTGTTCGATGTGTCAGGGGTGATTCCCGTGGGGGCGAGCATCAACCTGGCCCCGCCCACGGTGTTTGACGCGCCAATCAAGCTGAAGATCCCCTGTCCGGGAGAGGAGACGGCCGACACCGTTGACATCTATCTTTTCAATGGTGAGGCGTGGGTCTTGGCCCATGATGCAGCCAGGGGAGAGGTGCAGGCGGGCGGCTATGGCTGGATCGTGCCGGGTTCCAGGAATGACCGCAACCATGACTTGCCCCTTCCGTCCATAGAATTCCAGGTGTATCACTTTTCCGGGGTTCAGCTGGGTGTGGCAGATGCGTCGTCAATTGGGGGAGACCTGTCCAATCCCGGCGGGGGAGGGGACAGCAAGCCTGAGGACGCTGCAGAAGCGACCTGCTTTATCGATGCGCTGATGGGGCGGTGAGCTGTCTGCAAAGCATAATTATCTCTCACAGAGGCCACAGGGATCACGGAGATTTTTTTGTTCGCTTCGCGAAGGGCTGCAGGCTCCTGGGGTTTTGTCTTCTGTCCTCTGTCTTCCGTTCTCTGATTTTATTTTCACCGCAGACACACGCAGACATTGGCAGACTGCAGTGAGCTTACCGTTTTTTTTTAGACAGGATTAACAGGATTGACAAGATATAATTTAGGTGTAAGGTAAACGGTTTAAGGTGCACGGTGACGATGGTTGACAGCCTTTTTATTACCTCTCGCAGAGACGCAGAGTTCGCAGAGCGTTATTTTTCGCTTCGCGCATGGCTGCAGGCTCCTGGGGTTCTGTCTTCCGTTCTCTGATTTTATTTTCACCGCAGACACACGCAGACATTGGCAGACTGCGGTGAGCTTACCGTTTTTTTTGACAGGATTAACAGGATTGACAAGATTAAGATTCACTCTCGCAGAGGCGCAGAGATCACGGAGATTTTTCTTATTAACCGCAGACAGGCGCAGACATTGGCAGACTGCAGTGAGCTTACCGTTTTTTTTAGACAGGATTAACAAGATTGACAAGATTAAGATTCACTCTCGCAGAGGCGCAGAGATCACGGAGATTTTTCTTATTAACCGCAGACAGGCGCAGACATAGGCAGACGGCTCAACGCATTGATCGTTTTTAATTCTTCGCTCCGCGAAGGGCTTCCGGCATCTGGGGCTCTGTCTTTTGGGGCTCCGGCCTCTGGTTCATTATTTCACCACAGAGACACAGAGAACACAGAGTTTTTGCTATTGGCTGCCGGCATTCAGTTCTTTTCTATGATCGAGCATTCGCTATAACACCGCCTGCGGCGTTGTTATCCAACGGGACTCCGTCCCTATTCTATTGTCAAATCGAGAGTCGAGAATCGTTGAATGGTGCTTTTTGCAGACTGCGTAAAGCCTAAACGATTCAACGATTTAACTATTTGACGAAGCAACGAATCCCAACTTCCCAACCTCCCAGGTTCACAGATTCAGGGTTTTCAGAGGTCAAGGGGTCGAGTGATGGGCTAATACGTTTCAGTGTTGATAGCTGATCTTTCAGGACGCCCCCAAAAGGGGGGCGACACGCATTGGGTTTTTTACTCTCCCTTTAAGACGCGCCGAGCATCGCAGCAGGGTGTGGGAAAAAGAGCTGTGACTGTTTGAGCGCAGCGAGTTTCACAGGTCTCCGCACCCTGCGAGAAGCGCAGGAAGAGAGCGTCTTACGGGCGTTTTCTTTTGGTTCGTTTTCTTTCACGTGAAAGAAAATGAACAAAGCATAGCCCTTGCTGCGCAATTGCTATTCTACGGGACTCCGTCCCTATTCTATTGTCAAATCGAGAATCGAGATTCGTGCGGCGGCGGGCAATCTGTAATAAGCACGATTTAACGATTCAACGAATCAACGAATCCCAACCCCCCACGTTCCCACGTTCCCACGTTCGATCTTTAAACAATCCTGTCCGACCACAGGTCATCCAGGAATGTTTCCCAATGGACAGTCGCGACATCACCATCATGGGTATTGATGGGGTCCTGGCTCACCAGGATATATTTTGTAAATACGCCTTCTTCCTTGAGGGCTTTTAAGCCTTTAAAATCCCTTTTGGTTATCTTTTGGGATGCCTTTACCTCGACTGCGATTTCCTGACCAATGAGGAAATCGACCTCGTATCCGTGGGTTGACCGCCAGTACGACAGTTCGGCTTTTTTTCGCCGGTAATTCAAATAGGCTCTTATTTCCATGCCGATAAATTGTTCGAAGCTTTTGCCATATAAGTTGGAGTTTCGGTCAAGCGTCTTTGTTCCTGCCAGCGTGTGCGTGACGCCTGTATCGAAAAAATAGAATTTGCCTTTTGCGATGGCTTTGCGCTTTCTGGAGGCGGTCCAGGCAGGCAGCAGGAAACCAACCAGGGTGTCCTCAAGGAGATTGATATATTCTGTTACCGTAGAGGGCGGGACCTGACAGTCATTGGCGATTTTGGAAAAATTAATCATTTCCGTATTGGCCAAAGCGATGGCTTTTAAAAACCGTGCAAATGGCGGCAGCTTACGGATTAAACCCTCTGCCATGATTTCCTCTTTCAAATAGGTATTGACATATGCATCGAGTTCCTCATCCGGGTAATCGCTTAAATATACAGCCGGCAGCCCGCCATAGCGAAGAAAGCGCTGGAGGTCGAAATCGGAGATCTCTTGCCAGGTCAATGGGAAGAGGTTTGCCTCCCAAACGCGCCCAGCCAGCAGATTTGCCTTTCCCCGGCGTAGCTTGCGGGCACTGCTGCCTGTAAGCAGAAAGGTCATTTCCCGGTTTTCTATCAGGCGGTGAACTTCGTTGAGTAGCTCGGGAACACGCTGTATTTCGTCAATGACGATGATGTTGCCTGTTTGCATTGAATTGATGATGGGTTCAAGCTCATAAGGTGCATCCAGCAGCTTCAGATAGAGTCTTGAGTCCAGCAGGTCTATGACACTGGCAGATATCTGCAACTGCTGTTTGATCAGGGTTGATTTGCCTGTGGATCTGGGACCAAATAAAAAAAAGGATTTTCTGGAAAGCAGGTCCGGCAACTTTAGCGTTCTTTCCACTAGCATGGTGGTCACCCCATATTTCTATCTAAAAAGAGCGTTTCAAAATTTTGTAAAAATGACTTATATTGTTGTTTATGCGGATAATCAACAATAGTATTGTTGTTAATAAAAGTCAAGCCATTCTCCCTTTGGTGTTTGCAGCAGACAGTCGCAGACATAAAGAGCCGAAGTTGAGAAGATGGGGACGCGGGAACTTGAGAGGTTGGGATGTCGAGAATCGTTTAATCGAGAATTGAGAATCGGCTTGACAGGATTGACAAGATTAAGATTCACTCTCGCAGAGGCGCAGAGGCGCAGAGGACGCGGAGATTATTATTTCGCTTCGCGAGAGGCTATAGGCTTCTGGGTTTCTGTCTTCTGGCATTCATCTCTCACAGAGCCCACAGAGATCACAGAGATTTTTCTTATTAACCGCAGACAGGCGCAGACATAGGCAGACGGCTCAACGCATTGATCGTTTTTAATTCTTCGCTCCGCGAAGGGCTTCCGGCATCTGGG
>Ga0180435_10002744_pt1 | contig 17877 bp, 17 predicted proteins | sample SS_ome_3_FD_132467 | JGI IMG/M metagenome (GOLD analysis project Ga0180435, IMG submission 132467) | Hypersaline lake sediment archaeal communities from the Salton Sea, California, USA - SS_3_S_1 metaG | ecosystem: Environmental > Aquatic > Non-marine Saline and Alkaline > Hypersaline >...
AAGCCAAAAAACGATTCGCCCGGATGCGGGCCGAGCTGCACAACCAGCCGTTGTTGATCCACCCGCCGGCGCTCGACCACTACGACGCCCTGCTGGAAATGGGCATGCGCGAGGGCCGGATCAGTCGCGCCGACGTGGCCGCCGTGCTGGGACTGAACCAGGACATGCCGTCACGCACCCAAATGGTCAACGGCCTGGCGATCGTTCCGCTGGTCGGTGTCCTGCGTCCGAAGGTTGACGGTTTCGTTCGGTACCTGGGCGGGACCGCCATGAACGTGTTCGAGCAGGATATTCTGCGTGCCGAGAGCGACCCGCAAGTCAAAGGCACCGTGATCTACGCCGATTCGCCGGGCGGTTCGGCCATCGGCTGTGAGGAGGCCGCGCAGGTCGTCTACAAGCTCCGGGGCGGCAAGCCAAAGGTTACCTTTGTTCGCGGAATGTGCGCGTCGGCATGCTACTACATCGGAAGCGCCGCGCCGCGAATCATCGCCTCCCCCAGTTCGCCGGTGGGATCCATCGGCACGATCCTTGTTCACGCCGAGTTCTCCAAGTGGTTCGAGGAACTGGGTGTCACGCACAAGGTTATTACCCACGGCAAACACAAGGGTGACGGCAACCAGTACGAGCCGCTGGGCAAGCAAGGCGAAGACACGCTCAGAGGATACGTCGAAGGTTTTGGAAACCAGTTCGACGCCGCCGCGGCCCGACACCGGGGCGTTTCGGTGGCCGAAGTCCGAGAACGATTTGGCCAGGGCAAAATCTTCATGCCGGAAGAGGCGCAGAAGCTGGGCATGATCGACGGGATCGGCACCATCGAAGACGCAATGGGACAACTGCTGGAGGATGCCCGTTCAGCAGGCGGCAACAACCGCGTGACTTTCCGGCCGGGTTGGTCGCCGGGAGAACAAGCAGCGTACGAGTTGGGGGCGGAACATCGCCTGCGTGACGACATTATGACGTACGGCCTCGACGCCGAAGTCGCGACACATTCCATGGCTGGCGGCGTTGAGGGCTCCATGCCCGATCTGACAGCCAACCACCAAACCGAACCCCGCAAACAAGCGGACACTTTACCCGAGAAGGAGACAAGTTCGATGAACAAGAAGATTAAGGCGGCATTGTATGCCCTGGACATGACCGAGTCGGTCGACGCCAGCGATGAGGTTTGCCAAGCGGCCCTGAACGCGTTTTTCGTCGCCCGCAACGAGTCGACGCCTAACGGCGAGGGGGCCGACGAGAAGATCCTCGCCGCGCTGTCGGGTCGAGATCGAAAGCCCGAACAGGGTGCAAGTCAAGACGCTGGCGACCAGGACAACGGAAAGGCGTCCAACACGAACGCACCGGCCCCCGCGGTGGACGCCGACAAGGTCGCGCAGGAGGCCGTTACGGCCGAGCGCGAGCGTGTGGCCAACATCCAGGCCAGTGGCCAACTGTTGGAAATGTCGGCTGAGGACGTCACCAAGGCGATCGCCTCGAACAAATCCCACTCCGAGGTCATCGAATCGTGGCACAAGCAAAAGGTCGACAGCGGTGAAGGCCGGTCGATTTCCACCGACACGCTCACCATGGGCGAAGCGTCGATCGACAAGTTCAACAATGCGGCATGCGAGGCGTTGCTCCATCGGGTCGGAATGCAATCCGATCCGGGCGCCACACCGCCCGAGGGATTTGCCGAACTCCGACAAGCCCCGCTTTCGTACATCGCCAGCGAAACGCTCCGTTTGGCCGGCCAAAAGGTTCCGTTGCACGCCAGTGGTGAACAGATCGGTTTGGCCTTCCTGCAAATGGGAGCGTCGGGCGTTCAGGTGTTCGGCGAAGGACCGTCATTCAATCGGCCGGGCGATTTCCCGAACCTGCTGTCGAATTTGGTCGGCAAGGTGCTGGCCAAGGGGTTCGAGTTGTCGAATCCGAGTTTCCCCGAATACTGCGATCGCCTGTCCGATCTGCCCGACTTCAAACCTCGCACCGTCGTTGGCGTCGGTCACTTCGACGAGTTGGATCTGGTGATGGACGACGAGGAAGCGAAAGAACGGAATCTGGACGAAGAACTGGCCAGTTGGATCCAGTCGGACCGCTTTGCGAACAAGGTCGCCCTGACGCCCGTGATGATCGCCAACGACGACCTGGACGCGTTCGTCAAGGGACTCCGAAGTTTGGCCATGGCACACGACAACACGCTCAACCGCCTGTGCCTTGCGTTGGTCACCGGCAATGTGACGCTCTTGGACGGGACCGCCTTGTTCCACGCCGATCACGGCAACCTGGTCAGTGGCGGCGGTGCGCCCAGCGCGGCCCAGGCAACCAAGCACAAGAAGTTGCACCGGCAACAGAGCGGCATCGGCGGAAAAGGAAAGGTCCGCACGCCGCCGGCGATCGCCCTGGTGCCCAGCGAACTGGAGGACGCGGCCGAACAGACGTTCCTGTCGGTCGCCGCACTGAACCAAGCCATCGCCGCGATTCCCAACACCGACACGAACATCAACGTCCATCGCGGAAAGATCAAGCCGGTGGTGGAGCCGGAGTTGGACGACGTCAGCACGTCCGCGTGGTACACGTTTGCCGATCCGAACATTCTCCCGGTGATCGTGTACGCCTACATGAAGGGCTATGGCCGCGGCGGCCGCCGAAGCACGTGGTTCGAGCCGGGCAAGGAAACGCGTTACTGGAAACTGGAAGGTCGTTTCGCGGCGGCTCCCGCCGGACACCGAGGTGGCGTGAGGAATCCCGGCTCCTAGACCACTCCACGAACGCAACACACTGAATCCATCATTTTCAAAACGGAGAACCCATCATGGGAAAACAAACACGCACCATCCGGTACGACTTTCGCGGCGCGACGCCGTCGGCCGCGAAGCGTTTTCACCAGCACATCCTGGCCGACCTGGACGCCGGCGCGGATCTGGCGTCGACCGTCATCTTCGTGCCGGGCGAGGACGTCACGATTCACGACGTGACGGTTACCCCTGACGGCACGGCCGCCGGCGTGGACGACAGCAATACCAGCGTCTGGACCGTCAAGAACGGCGCCAATACGCTGGTGACCGAGACGTTCGACTCCAGCACCGCGTTCCCGGCCGACAACACGAAGACGTCACTGGGCACGCTGGACAGCGATTACACACTGGTCAAGGACGGCGGCCGGCTCGAACTGGCGGTCACCAACGGCGCCACGGCCAATCTGCCGGCGTGCGTGGTGACCATCGAGTATTCGACGGTCCGTGACGACCTGGCGGGAGTCGCTCCCGATTGGCAGTTCTATCGTTCGGCCGCTGCCGGCAACCCGACGGTCAGCGTTTCGGGCGGCAAGCTGCAGTTGGCGTTGGACGCAACAGAGGAGGCCCAGATTTTGACGGCCTTCCTGGGCGATCACCTGGCGTACGACATCGACGACATCATCCGCATGGAGATGCTTGTCTCGATCAGCGACTCCAGCCTGGACAGCGCCATCACGGTGGCCATGGGGCTGGCATCGGCCCGCAACGACGACACCGACCTGCTGGCCGCCAACGCGTTGTTCAAGCTGGCCGGCAGCAACTCGCTGGTCTGCGAATCGGACGACGGGACCAACGACAACGACGACAAGGACGCGGCCGAAACGCTCAGCACGACGATCAAGCGGCTGGCGATCGACTTTGCCACGGGCCTGGTCTCGGTCAGCCCGCCCAGTCTGTCGCGTGGCGGCAAGGGCAACGTGCTGTTCTTCGCCGACAACGACAACGGTTCACTGCGAGCCGTGGCCCGCAACACCGCGTTCGACATGAGCAACTACAGCGCCGGGCTGCAGCCGTTCTTCCAGATCCAGAAGTCGTCCGACACCGGCCTGGCGACGCTGTCGATCCAGGAAGTCACCATTGAGGTGAAAGCGTAGACCACGCAGTCGAGAGACGGGGGCCTCCGCTCTCGTCTCTCGACTCTTGACCAAAGCGTAGCGACATGACGTTTCTTGCCCAACGTAAAGCGGCCTTCAAGGCCGAGGTGCTCAGCACCGACCGGTATGCCGAGCAAGTCGAGTTCGCACCCAAGGTTGGGCAGGCCCGGACGATCACCGTGAAGATCGAGCGGGACCAACAAACGGAATTCGACGAACTCGGCAACGAGAAGACGCGAGACCGGATTTTGGTCTCCGTGTTCCGGGATCCGACCGACGCGACCGTCGGCGGCATCGGCGATCCACGCGTGGGCGACATGATCCTACGCGGCGTAGACCGAGATCCGGAAAGGCGGCCGTTCACTTATCACGGAGAGATCGAAAACGAAACCCCCTACAGTTGGAAACTCGTCTACGGTCGCACACGACAGCGATCGCAGGCGGCCCAAGGTTGAACCATGCCCGACGACAACGGAAGTCTCAATGACCAGATCGACGCCCTGGAGATACTGTTGGCGCGGTCGGTGACGTTCCAGGACGCCGTCGGGGTCAACAACGAAAGGGACGCGAAGGAACATATTCACTTCGACTACTTCGATCCGGAAAACGGTGACCCCGATCCGGAACGCCCGTTTGCCGTTGTTGAAGAACTCGAACACGGTCACACGCTCATTGGCGAAGGGGTCGGAAACAACTACGCGGTGGGCGGGTCGCTGTTGCTGATGTTCACGGCCAACACGACCGCCCCGGACGATCACAAACAATCGAAACGGGAATTCACGCGAGTATGGGGCAAGATCCTCGACGACATGGCGGAGACAGCCGGCCATGACGGTCGTTTCGGATTCCTTGACAGCACGATGACCCAACGTCCGGTTCGCAACCCCAAGAACGAACGTGGCCGGGACAACGATTATTTCTGGGCGAGCCAGACGTTCCAGTATGGCGAGGAATGATGTGCCTGATCTTCGAATTCACAATCCGCGAAACGCCGCCGATGAAGGTGGCCAAGCGAAAAGTGAAATTGGCCACGCGCGTCGGTCTGGCCGCCGGCGTGCGCCACTGGCACCGCAAGATCCTCCGTCGCCACTTCAAGAACTTTTCCGGGGCCAAGTACCGGCATCAAAAACGGCGGCCGAAGTACCGGGCGCGAAAAAAATACTTCGCCAGTCAGGGCGAGGCCAAAATGTCGGGCACCGTCGACAACGTCTACAGCGGCGTGATGATGCGGGCCATGCTTCGAGCACACGCCGTTCGGTCGTTTCCCACCCGCGCCCGCATACGAATGCCGGGCCCCACCTACGCCACCATGACGCCCCGGGATCCGCGTCGGCCGAGTATGGGCAAGGAGATTACCACGACAATCGCCAGCGAGGAGCGCGACATCGGCCGCGTGATCGAGCGGGCCATTACAAGAGAAATTTTCAATTTGCGAATCAGCAAAGTCAAACGCATTTCGTGAGGACGTAAGCCATGCGTGGTTACCCACACGCCATCATCTTGCCCGGCCTGACCGACGTCACGCAATTGACGGATGTCCGGGCGGCCTACAATTTCACCGACATCGTCGAACGTTCGGCGGGCCAGGCCGCGCCGCAATGGTCCGGTTCGGAGGATGCCGTGCCGGCGTTCAATGGCGCGACTCCGCAGATCAAGGACATCCTCGACGCCTGCACCGTGGACGACATCATCGGCGACCTGTCGGCCGGCAACGTCGACCTGCTTTACAAGGCGGCCAAGTCGGGCGCCATTCGCCAAGGCGACGCCGAGTTGGCCCACTTGCGGGCCCGGCTTGAGGCCAACGCCATCCTGTACTGGGAGCGGATCCGTGCCACCAGTCGCCAGGCGGCCGAGATCGATTTCCGATTCCTGCCGATTTGGGACGGCACCACCGACCCGCTGGTTTGGACCGGGTCGCTGGCCCTGTCCGGAACGTCGGCCGTCCAGGGCCGCTACACCATGGGCAAGGTGGCGCTGAACGGCACCGACCTGTCCTTGGTCCAGGAATGGACGCTCGAAAACAACATCACGCCTGACGAAGTCTTCGGCGACGGTTCGCCCTATTTGCTGGAGGCCGGGATCGACGAGTACAGCCCGACGCTGGTGGCTCGGACTCGCGATCTGAGCGTCATGGCCACCTATGGCGGCACGGGAACGGCCCTAACGTCCCTGGCCGCCTACCTGAAGAAGAAGAAGGCCAGCGGCATCAACGAGCCCGATGCCACGGCGGCCCACATCAAGATCACCGGCAGCGCCGGAACCATCAAGGCCCGAGAGGTCAGCGGGCTGAAGGGCGTGGCCGAGATCTTCGTGCAACTGGTCAAGCCGGCCGCCGGCACGGCCCCGTTCGTGGTCGATACCGCATCGGCCATCACCTAAGAATTTCAGATTTCGGATTTCTGATTTCAGATTGGAACACCTAGTCCCATAAGGAAACACGCAATGATCCAACTCGACGACCGAACCACGCAAGCCCGCAACTCGCTGGCCAAGTACACCGATTTCCCGCGTTCCTACTGCACCACCCTGATCGCCCAGATGGATCAGGCCCATGTTGGTGCGGTCCTTGAAGCGGCAAGGGCGGACACCCCCGAGGCGGCCAAGGCGGCGATTGCCAGAGTCCTGGAGAACCACCGCACGCACGCCCAGAAGTCGGCGGCCAAGCAGGCCCGGGAGGACATGGAGCCGAAAACGCCGGAAAAGGAGAATGACCAAGGTCCAAGCTCCAATGACCAAGAAGCCCCGCCGGCCGAGGAGCCGCAGAAGGACACGGAGCCGAAGGAGCCGGAGACGCCCGAATAGCCCGTCCCTCGACTCTCGACCCTAGACTCACGACAAAGAAGGAACCCCAACCGTGCCCGCTGGATTCTATCATTTCCTGCCTGTCGACGCCCCCGCGTTACTCGACGGCGACCCGACCGACGCGACACTCAACCGGGAGGTGCTCGAACAGTTCGGCCTTGCCGACGTGTTGGCCGATGTGACCCACTGCCCCAACCACTGCGTCGTGACGATCACCGACAAAGGCCCCAACGGTCAACCGGGCGTGGTGATCTACCCGAAACCGTCCCACGGCGAAGATCCCCGGTCGTTTTCGTACAACGCGAACCGTCAAACATGGGTACCCGTGCCAGGGCTGGCCGAGCCCAAACGCTACATCGGCTGGGACAAGGACGAACCGCCGCGTCCCGAAGATCTCGAGCGCCAGCGGAACTGGCCGGGGTACCTGGTTAAAGACGGCCACGACCGCCAATGGAGCATCCCGGTCGCCCGATCGCCCAGGGCGTCGCTGGGGATCCTACCGTGCGATTTTACGTTTGACGCCTCGGGCAAGCCGATCACCCAGTTAAAGCCCGAGTACGAGCCGCTGTGGGAGGCGGCCGGCGAAATCTACGACTTTTTCCATGGCGACCCGCACGGCCTCGAAAGCGACGTCATCATTCAACACGCCGCGGCGGCGTTGGCAGTGAACTACCGCGTGGGCACGGCGGAACTGTCGGCGCTGCACGCGGCGGGCGTGGGCGTGCTGGATACCCTTACAGTGCAAAGCATCGTCAAGTCGCTGATCGATTTCGACACGGAAGAGGAGTTCAAAAAAAAAGAGCCCTCGGACAACACCCAACCGGCCGGCGATGGCTCGAATTCTACGCCTGGCACACAGGTCGACGACCCGGACACCGGCCAACGTACGGAGAATTGACCATAACCCAATACCTCGACGCCGACACCCGGCCAATCGAGAACCACGCACACTACTACGTCTTGCGATAAACCGATGGGCAACATCGACTACTCCATCACGAACAAGCGAAACGACCTTCCCAAGGAATTGGAGAAGGCTAACCGCAAGTTGGCGAAAACCGAGGAGAAGCTGCAAAAGGTAACGCGGCAATCGAAAGCCGCCAATCGAGCGGCCCGCCAGGGAGCCAAAGCACAGCAGGGCCTCGGCTCAACGGTCGCGGCGTCGGTCGGCGGCATGATCACCAGCTACATGTCGCTGTCGGCTGCTATTTCGGCCGTCAATCAGGGGTTGGAAAAACAGCGGGAACTGCACAGCCAAACGGCCGAAAAACAAACCACGTTGGCCAGCGCCGAACAGGGCGTCATTCGCAACCTGGGCGGCGCGTCCACCGGCGACGTGAACGCGTTCCTGCAGAACCTATACGGCATCTCGAAAGGAGCCGGCCAGAGGTCGGCCCAGCCGGTAATGCAAGCGGCCGCCGACGTGCTCAGCGCCACCGGCGGCAATCGGGAATTAACCAAGGGCGTGTTATCCCTGACGGCCCCCATGTTCCGGGGTTCGCCTGACGAAATCGCCCCGTTCAGCGGCGCCATGGCCGACCTGGCCACCATCGGCGGTGTCACCAGCAAGGAGGATCTGAAAAAGGTGCTCGGGCTGGTCGTCAGCACCCAGAGCCAGGCCCGCATCACCAGCCTGGAAAGTTTCAAGCACGCCGCGCCGGCCATCGCCGCCGCCGCCTCGGCCGACACGGGGGCCGACCGCATCCGGGCCATGAAAGAAGGCGGCGCCCTGTTCGCCGCCATCGGCGGCAGTATCAAGGATCCGGAAGGCGCGTTGACCAAGACGGCTACCGCCAAACTAGCCACCAAGCTGGGAGAGTTTTTGCCTGAGAAGGACACGCTGGACATCAAGGGCGAGGTCATCCGAAAAGGGACCGGCATGAAGACCCTGGCCGAACGGTTGGCCGCCGTCCAGGCCGATCCCAACCTGCAGCGCCGATTCCTTCAAGGTGAAGAGGGATTCGCGGCCGCCACGTTCCGGGCCCCGATCATGCCGGCCATTCGCCAATTGATTACCGCCCCCGATTCCGAGGCCTCGACCCGGTTTACCCGCGCCATTGCGGAGATCAAGCCCGACATTGCCCTGGTCGACCAGATGCAAGCGAACCTCGACAAGGCCGGCCTGCAGGCGGGCGCAAAGGTCGAGGCCGAGGCCGAGGCGAACCTCGAGGCGTTCGACCTGCAAAACTCCCTGGGCACTCGTACTGGCCGGGTCCGCAAGATCCTTGACGACACGCGAGCCCGCACGCGAGCCAGTTCCATGGAGGCAATCTTTGGCGGCCCCGCCGGCTGGGTTGAAGACCATGTCTGGACCGGCATGACCGATTACACCGAAAGCCCGGAGACACAAGGCATTGGACTATTGCTGGGGGAGAAAGAGCGGATCCGGCGAGGGATGCCCGTCAATCCGGCCATGGCCCGCGGTTACTCGGGCAACATGTCGGACACGCTGTTTCCCGTCCGTCCGGACTCGCAACTCTCGGCCAACGAGCGGGCCGAACTGTCCCACATCGACAAGCAGATCCGAGCCCTGGAAGCACTGGCGCCGAAGATCGACAACCTGGGCAGCAAAATCGAGAACCACACCGTGGCCACCGGGGCCGCGGCTCAACGCGGCGTGCATCGCGAATAGACCATGAACCAAATCGGCCCACACACATTCGACCGCCTCACCCGCCCGCCCCACGAAGTCTACGGCCATGTGGCGATCGAGGCACGCGCGGGCGTCGACGGGCAGACAGCCTGGCAGACCGGCGAGAGGGGCGAACCTTACGAAGTGGTGTCGACCCAATACGCCGGCAGCGTATCCGAAGCCGACGGCCTGGTCGATTCGTACCAGGAGCTGATCGGAGAAATCGTGTCGGTCACCTGGCTGGGACTCCCCCGCACCGACCGCGTGCTGGTCCAAAACGTGGTGCCCGCGCCCCAGGGCGTCAAGGCCGTGCTGGCCGTCTACGGCTCGCTGGCGGCTATCCCTTACCAAGCCCGATGCACGTGCGTCTGGACGCTCTTGCCGTGGCGAGAAATGTGATCATCCAACCGGAAAGGAAAGCAAATCATGACCACAACCGACACGATTTCCGCCTCACTGCTGTTGCAGATCACCGGCAAGGAAACGCTGGGAACCGACGACCACCCAGGCGGCTCCAGCACGAACGACCGAACGCTGGCACATAACGCGTTCAACGCCAGCGCGACGTTCTCCGCCACGTCGACGCCCACGGGGCAGCGAATTGTCGAGATCGAGATCACGCTCGGCGCGGGGACCACGACCATCGACCTGACCAGCGCTCCCAAGTCGGCCGGCCGAACCGAAGACCTGACCGGCTTCAAGGCGGTTGCCGGCTTGCTGACCGCTCCTCGTACCAACTCGGGCGACGTGACCGTGGCCCCCGGCGCGTCAAACCCCTACCCACTGTTCGGCACGGGCAACTCGGTCGCCGTTCCGGCCGGCCGGACCATGGCATTCGGCGACACGGAACAAGCCAACCTGGCGGCCGTGTCGAGTTCCGCCAAAACGATCGACGTCTCCGGCACGTCGGGCGACATATTGCGGCTGATGCTGGTGATGGGGGAAAGCGCGTAGCATGACCATCGTCCGCCTCAACCCGGCCAATCAACCCCGCCGCGTGATCGAACACAAGGTCTACAAGAAGGCGACCTTCGCCGGCCAGTGGACCGAGGTGGAGGATTGTCACTGTGATTTCGCCACGTGGTCGTGCGCGCCGAACGTTTCGCAAGCCCGGCTCTATTGGCGGTACGGCATGGGCCTGCGACCCGGCGAGTCGGCATGGCAACAAGTGTTTCGCGAAACGGGCCTCGATCGATATTACATCATGATCGAAATGACCGACGACGAGGGCCTGCGGCTCCAGTGGCACGGTACGTGCGAGATCAACGCCCAGAACATCGCCGGGGCCGCGTCGATCGGCGGAATCCGCCGGCCCAGCGGACGCCAGCATTTGACGTGCTACGGCCTGGAGCAAATGCTCTACGATCACCGAATCGTGGACAGCACGTGGAAAAAGGAATCGAGTGTCGGCGACACGTCGCTGGCCGATACCGGCGCCGACGTGACCATCGACCGGGCGATTACCTTCAACGCCGGCGGCGTGGGAAACAAGTCGAAAGCGGACGGCACCGACGGCCCCGTCTTCACCGGCGACCTGGACGGCACGCAAGCGGAGGAATGGTCGAGCCGCGACATTATCGAATATCTCGTTGCCTATCAAATGCCGCGGGACTGGAACGGCACCCAACGTATTCCCTTTAGGCTGGCCGAGGAAAACCTGCCGCCGGATAAGGACCAGCCGATCCTGAAACAACACGGCCGGAGTACGGGCGAACTGTTTGACGCCATCTTCAACCGGCATCGGCTGATGTCCTGGTTCGTCGACGTGCGAAGCGAACTGACGGGAAAGGACACCATCAACATTTGGCCGTTCAGTTTCAACGACCAACGAATTGCCCTCGACTCCGGCGGCCAGGCCCTGCCGCCCAACACGTACACGCGAACCGTCATCTTTGACGATTACCCGGGCATCGACGCGTCGCTCAAGGTCAGCACGTTGGACGCCGTCGACCAGGTCATCGTCACCGGCTCGCGCCGACGCAACTGTTTCACGATCTGCAAAATCGACGACACGCTGGAGGCGGCCTGGAAGTCGACGCTAGAAACCGAGTACGAGGAAGGCGCGTCGAAAGCGACCGATTACCCGGCCGTCGGCGAGAAGGCGGCCCGGCAACGGCGCGACAAAGAGGCCCGGTCGGCCGACCGCCTGGCCAATGTCTACTCCCGATTCCGGATCCCCGACGACTGGGACCAAAAGTCTTACGGCGGGCTGGGCGCGTCCGGCACCGCGTACCCGGTGAATCCCAAGGACAATAAGCCGGCCGACGCGTACCCGCTCTATCCCCGCGAAATATTCCTGTTGCCCAAACTGCCGTTGCTCTCCGGCATGGATTACAGCGGGAACAACATTCAAAACAACACGGTGTCGGCCGTGGGAGATCCGCCGCACGAAGAACTGCCGCCGATCGTCCTGTTTCAATTGCCGGAAGACTACACCCGCTACGCCCACGCGGAAACGATCGGCCAGACGGCCGACATGGAGGATTCGGAGGAAACGACCAATCGCAAATGGTCGGCCCGCATCACCGTGCCGCCGCGAAGCCGGACGATCGTGGTGAAAGTGAACGGCCAGCCGCAACACGCCATTGCGAAGGATGATTTTACCCGGTTGTCGACTGATGATCCCAACGTGGACCGGTGCGACTGGCAAGACGCCCTGTTTACCGTGGCCATGGAAGACGACCGGTTTTGCGAGGGCAGGTACCCCAGCGACCCGGTCGCCAAGACAGATGCCGTCCGGCTGCTGCGCATTGACGCCGGTCCCGATTACAAGCTGGACTACGTCGCCACGAAGACGGTCCTTGGCATCACGCCCAACACGGGCAAGCCGATCCGGACCGACACGGGCGGTTTCATTCGCGACGATCGCGACGCCTTGAAGGCCTTGGCAACGCTGGCGTACCAATGGTACAGCAAGCCCCGCGCGTCGCTGGTGCTGGACTGCACGGCCATCAACCACGACCTGATGCGGGGCGACCTGATTGACAAGATCGGCGAGAACGAAACAGAGCAAACGATCAACAGTGTGATCACGGAGGTCACCGTCACGATCCCCCGAACTGAAGACGGCAGCCCGCCGGAGCCGCCGCGAATCAAGTACCAAACGGCGTTCGGGGAACTCGACCCGCTGAGGTTCTGAACAATAAAAAGCCATGCCAACCGCCTTCGACAATGCGACGCGTATCGAGCAGCTTGAGCAAACGGTTGCCGAACAGCAGGCGACCATCGACAGCCTGATCGGCCGACACGTCCAGCTTGACCATCCTCGCGACGTGCGACTGGCCAAGACGACCTATACCAGCAGTTACCCGCAACTGCCGGCAAACACCTACGAAATTGTGTTTGTGGACGGTTTCTACACCAAAACAGCGGGCACCCAGTCGGCCATCATGGAAAACCGCTCGGGCGCGGCACAAGATTACGCCCACTGCATCTACGGGCCACTCTGGCTGGAAAGCAACACGTATATCTACGTGATGAGGCAAAACGGCAAATGGTGGATCCTCGACCGGGCGGATCCCATCACCGCATACTTCGCGACTTTCCCTCCGCCGGCATGGAACGGATTTCTCTATGACAGCGAGGACATTGATGGAGATGAGACCTACTCGATCGAATGGACCACGTCGCAAGCGGGCGGGGTGGGGATCACGCTCAACCAGGCCGATCCGTCGATCCTTACGCTCGCTGGGCCGGCCTGGTATGACCTGGCATTCGTCGTTGCGTTTGCCAACAACGAGCTGCCGGCCACGGAGCGAGTCGAATTCAAGCTGAGCCTCAACTACAACGGGGCGCGGATGTGGCGAACCGATATAACGTCGGACGTGAACGGCGACGCGGAGATTGGCGATTCGCGAGGCTACGCCCACATGTTCTACGCCCCGCAACTCAGCGCGAATTTCTCGGTGGTGGTGGACACCCTGGTGGCCTCGCCTAAAATGACCTTGTTTGGCAGCACCAGCATGGCCGAAAGTTGTTGTATCTTGAACGTGGCCCAGCGGATGGCCGCGCCGGCGGTTTAACCCTCCTTCGCGCAACCACTACAGCCGACGAGAGAGGTTGTCGATCGCGGTGTGCAATCGAACCAGGTACGACGCCATGCACAACAACAGCCCGCTCACTACGACGAACGGCCCCAAGTGCGTTCCGCCGCTTGTTTCGGCCAGGTGTTCCACCGCATTGGCCGTGGCGCCGTAAGCATTGCTGGATTGGAACCGATGGGAAAAACTGTTTTTCGGCTGGTACTGCGAGGTGTTCATCTCCCCGAGGGTGATCAACATCCCGCTGGCTACCGCCATGATCCCGAAGACGATTAGAAGCGTCGAGAGCACACTGTGGGAATCGACGTGAACACGCGTCTTCGTTGGCGTGGGCCCAGCCGGAGCGACCGGAGCGGGCGTCTTGGGTTCATGGCGTGGGGCGGCCGGTTTTCGCCGTGCGGGCGTGGTGCAGTTGGCCCCACAATGCGGGCAGCCAATCGTCGATCCTGGCGTGACGCCATCGGTCGTGATCCGGCCGGCGCACTTCGGGCAAGTCAGAACGGTCATGGTGAGTCCCTCCGCCCGCCACTCTACCCCTTCAGTAAAAAACTTGCAACCCGGCGGTGTATTGATTAAGATAGAGGTACTGTTTCTCCTTTCTCAGAGGGAGGAAAAGTGGATCTGCCCGTCCCGGTCGCCCTGGTGGCCGGGGCGGGTTTTTTTGTGGCGATCGATGCCGGCGGTCGAACGCGAATGGAGCAGAGCCCCACGCCCGACCGAATCAACAGTTAGTGGGCGTCCACCTGACATCACCGGGCCGAATAATCGGAAAAGTCGGCACGGCTCATGCTGAACCCCACTGCCGCAACGTGTGTCCCGATAAAGAGTTGCTGGTCACCTACCCGATGACAGCAGGAAAAATCCAGGCTTTTTTTCGCAGATACTTGCGGTTCTAGTAATAATAGAGTTAACTGAACGTATTATTCATTGGAGGGGCGCACGACTCAGACTCTCTTGACGCAAGAGGGCTGGACGTGTACAAGGGATGCTTCCCGTGGGGGGGCATTGCGTGTGCGACCAAGGTTATTGGTCGCCGCGAAATGGCACGAAAGGCGGTGTGGCGATGGACGACGCAACGAACAACGAGGGCATTCAATTGCCCGCAGGAACGAAGCGGGTCTTGAGGGGATTCAAGCCTGAACTTAGACGCTGCATTTACGAAGCCGTCTACGAAAAGATTCAGACGTTGGAGCATGGAAGTGTGCTCGTCATGACTGATTTGCAGGAATGCATCAGCGTGGGCTGGAACAACTACCAATCGCGAAAGGCGATCCCGTTTCCAGATCCCGATTATCACACCATGACCGCGTCGCTTGAGGATTTCAAGGCTGGCCGCTTTCAGGAAGTGCAGGAAGTGATCGATGAGCTACAAGGTCGCAATCTCCCAGACGGTCAAGCAACGGGTTGCGGAGTATGATCTGCCCGACGCGATCCGCGAGCGGTTCTACCAAGCGGTTCGTGACGAGTTCCGAGAGGATTACGTGCCGTGGATACGGAGAATCGTTGCTCCGGTCCGGTGCTGTACTTACAAGATACGTTTGTTTGATCTTGAAGGCGGCGTGACCCACGAATTCTTTCTATGGGTGAATGAAACCCAGCGGCATGGTTGGCGGGTCATTCTGGAGGTGGAGCACAGCGTGTCCAATGAATTCGAAGGAGTGACATCGGACGACTAGCCCCACGATGGGTTCTACAAAACATGAGGGAGTCGATCCCCGCGACCGGCTCCCTCAGCTTTTTTCTTGGCGTCTTTCACCTGGTGCCGCCGCCGGATTCTTAGGCGGTCGACCGTCGCCGATTCTCTGTGATCTCTGCGTTCTCTGTGGTGAATGTCCTTTGTTTTTCAACCACAGAGCGACTGTGTCGCTTGTCAAGCCCGCGCCGACCCTCCGCGAAATCGGCGACCACTTCAAAATCGCCAGCCTCAACGGCGTGCGGTGTCACTTGCGGGCCTTGAAACAGAAAGGGCGAATCGACTGGCAACCGGGCAAAGCCCGCACGTTGGTACTCGTGTAGAAGTTCTGACGACTTGCTCACGTCTCGGAATCGAAAAGCCAGCCGCGAACTTCACGGACAGTTGGTCTCAGCCGGTACAAGAATGTGGCAGGGGGACGGGCAAACCGCCATTTCATTTTCAACGACTTACAACAAGAGATTGATAGCAGCGTGATACAGCGATGAGACTGAAAACGACATCTGCGCGAAACCGCAAGTACCTAAGAGGGGGCGTCGTGAAATCTTGGGGGGAAACCTTCACGTTGACCGTTGCCGCGCTATTATGTGGTTGCACGATTTCGATTCGATCCTTTAGAAGATCCCCGCCGCCCGGCGGAACAGATAGAGACGACATGCCACGATCATCCCGCTTCCTGTTTACGGGGGCGGTGTGTGGGGCAGGCACGCCGCCCGAACTGAAGAACACCCGTTCCGGGTTGACATCGCGCGCCGTTTATGAAAAATGGCGTGGCGGGGCAGACAATCAGAAAATGCCCGTCGCGGGCCGGTCGCGCCAACGACCAACCCCACGGGCTCTACAACGCCCCAGTACATGGATAGAGGCCATGCACGGAAGCGAAGCAGCTTGTCTTTCATCGGCGCGGACTGCGTCGTTCTTGTCCGTTTCTCGGATTGGTCAACCTGCGCGGATTATGCGCGGTATCTCTGGTGCCCAGCGTGGGCAGAAAGGGGATGAGCGTATGATTTGAGCGCACGAAAAAGCGAGGCCCGCAAGACCTCGCTTTTGAAATCCTGTCGCTGGTTCGCTCAGCGCCTGATAAACAAAGAGCTTTCCAGCATTTCCCAAACGAGACTCCAGGCCTCGCCGTAAGATGTACGCAATTGTACAAATGCGTGCGGGGCTGTCAATATGGATAGCCAAAAAATGGAAAAAGCACGGGAGCGTGAAATACTGGGGGCTTTTGCCCAATTTATCAAGGATGTTGTAGAGGCTGGGTGGCGGTTCATCGGGGCGATTGTGCCCCTGGGAACGACGTCTGGCGAGCCGGAGGTGCGAGTAATCGACTGCCAGCCGGCCCTTGTGGACCGCAAAGGGGCAGCCGCTTATTTGGGCGTCGGCTTGACTACATTGAACGAGTGGACGCAGTCGGGGGAGATCACGCCGGCGCTGATGGTCGGCCGAAGCCCACGCTACAAGGTATCTGATCTGGACCGATACATAGCACGCAAGTCGAAATCGAAGTAGAGGGGTAGCCATGTCTTCGATCGTCAACCGGCCCCGCGGCCACAAGTGGATCCAGTTCACCGGTCTGGACGGGAAGCGAAAAACAATCCGTCTCGGAAAACAGTCTAAGGCCAACGCCGTCCAGTTCCAGCGACACGTCGACAACCTGCTGGCCGACGCGATGGTGGGCGAATCTGCCGGCCCTCGGGACACCGCCTGGCTGGAAGGTCTGTCTGATCTACTGCGGGGCCGGTTGGCGGCAACGGGGCTTGCCAAGCCCACGGTACGCCACACGATCGCCGAACTACTAACGGGCTTCGAGGCGTCGCTGGACGTCAAGGAATCCACGGCTAACACAATTAGCCAGGCGTTGCGGAACGTCCGGGCCTATTGCGATCAGTCCGACGACATCAGCTTGACCGACGACGTCCGGCAAATCACCGAAGCCCAAGCTGAAGCGTTCAAAAAATGGCTTGGGCGTGAAGGCGGTGAAAAAGGCGGTAAACTGGCCAAGGCCACGGTATCTCGCCGTTGCCGGCGTGTCCGCCAGATCCTCGAGCTAGCCGTCAAGTCGCGATGGATCGAGAAGAACCCGTTCGCGGTGATCAAGGGCGGCAGTGAAGCGAACCGGGAGCGGGATTTCTTTGTGGATCGGAAAATGTTCGCCCGCATTCTGGCCGCCACTCCCGACGCCGAGTTCCGGCTAATCTTGGCGTTGGCCCGGTTCGCCGGCTTGCGTTGTCCGGGCGAAGTGGTGCCGATGCGATGGTCGGCAATCAACTGGGCTGAGGATCGGATCAACGTGTTTGCTCCGAAGACAGCTCACCACGAAGCGCACGCAGTTCGGCAAGTGCCAATCTTCGCCGAGATCCGGCCATATCTTGAGGACCTTTGGGAAGCGGCCCCCAAAGGCGCGGACCTGATGTTCCCCAACCATCAAGTGTCCAGCGCTGCGCTGACGAAGAAGTTACGGAAGATCACCGACTCGCTGGGCATCCCGTCGTGGAAGAAGCCGTTTACGAACATGCGGGCCACGTGCGACACGGAAATGAACGACAAGTATCCGGTGCACGTCTGCGTGGCGTGGCTTGGCCACTCGGCCAAGGTTGCACGGGCTCATTACCTGCAGGTCTCGGATGATCACTGGGCCAGCGCGTCAGGCACGGATTCGAAGAAAGAACCAACCCCGCCCGTGGGGGACCCGAAGCAAAAGCCGAAGCACCGCAATCGATCATAGTTGCCGCCACGGTCTATTGCGATTTTCAAAAATCGCTAAAACCCGAGAGTTAGACCGCTTCAATTTGTGGCCGATCAATTTCGGAGCATCAAGACACCCTCGGCAGGACTCGAACCT
>Ga0180435_10002749_pt1 | contig 17859 bp, 20 predicted proteins | sample SS_ome_3_FD_132467 | JGI IMG/M metagenome (GOLD analysis project Ga0180435, IMG submission 132467) | Hypersaline lake sediment archaeal communities from the Salton Sea, California, USA - SS_3_S_1 metaG | ecosystem: Environmental > Aquatic > Non-marine Saline and Alkaline > Hypersaline >...
ACTCTTGCATTTCGAACATTTGGCTTTGTAACTCATTTCATTAAGGGTAAAACTTGGATAGTCATGAATGTTAATCAAATGATGATTGCCGCACTGTGGACAGTATCCGAAAACATGAAATTGGCTAGATGTCATATTGGACAGCCTGGTATGCAGATTCATTACTTATTCCCTGTTTTGTGTCTAAATAAGCCCGCTTTATAGTGACGATAAAACGGATCAAATTTTTCTTCAGTTAATATTGAGTCTTGAGAAATATAACTGAAGTGACTGAAATAAAGGGTTACCAGCTGTTACAAGTTGTTACAGGGACAGCGTTACCAGAAGCTGCTTGACTCAACTCAGTTCCTCTCTGATTTCCTCAAGGGCTTCCATTGCCGTTTCCCGGACATCGTTAAAAGTGTCTTTTGTCAGTTTTTCAAGACAGGGTAAGGCTTCTTTGCTCCCGGTAAGGCCCAGGACATGCGCAACGTCGGTACGCACGCTTTTTGAGTCATTTTCGGTTTGCGCGCACAATGCAGGAACCAGTGCCTGAATTGCGCTACTGTTTTCAAAATGTTCGAAAATGGCACTGATAGCTATACGGGAGGTTAACGGTGTTTGCGGGTCACAAAGCATGACAAGCAAATGGGATAATTTATCGATTTTTACATCCAGATCATTGATGACATCTTCAAGCTGGCCCTGCTCAAATGCCTCATTGTAATAATCAGTCAGGCTGACATTGTCTGCTTCATCGGTAAGCCATTTTGATATTTCCGCTTCCGTGACAACACCATTGAGCACATGTGTACCTATCAGCAGGGTTGGTACTGATCGGATATTATGCTCGGTAGCAGCAACCGGGTTGACGCCGATATTAATCATCTCCAGTTGGGAGATTTTTCCATTTTTCAGCATATCGGATAACATTCGTATCATACCAGGGCAATGTGGACAGCCCGGAGCTACAAATAATTTCAGGGATGAATGGTTTGGCATACCTTGATTAGTACCCGAAAAAAAGCCCTCTCCCCGGAGGGAGAGGGTTTGATAAAACAGGATTGTAGCTTATTTTCAGCTTTCGAAAGGAACAATTGAACAACTCAGGTAAAAATTACTGTCCTGTTCCTTTGATAATTCATTCATCAAGCGCTCACAACTTTCGTGTGAAGCGGTTGGAATGGTCATGGCCGGGATATCATGACTCTCGGCCGGTATGTTAAGAAAAACGGTCTGCGCTGATACAGCGGAACTGACCATCAGTATTAATGTTGCAATTAAAGTTTTCATCTTAAAAGTCCTTTATAACGCCTTCATTCACGAAGGGTTTTCAAATAATTGCAGTCAATTATAAGGAAATACTAATATAAGTCAAGACTTATATTGAATAATTCTAAAGGAAGGGTTGAATGGTTACCGTTCTAACAACACCTTGATCTGGAACAGTGTGTTACGCTCTTCTTCTTCCAGACTGTCACGAATGAACTTGATGGTGCGTTCGAATCTTGGAATCACATTATATTTCAAAGCATTAACGCGTTTTTGTGTTTTGCGTTGTTCTTCCAGCAAGCGTCTGAGCGCCGTCTCAACTTCCGATAAAACAGCCATTTTCTCGGCCATTTCGGTCAGTTTTACACGGGTTTCATCAAGGCTGGCATCTGTACCGAGAATACCTACAGGTTGCAGTGGCAGCTTTTTAATGGTCACTGATGGGTACTGAACACCCATATTACGGCGCGGCAGGATAGATCCCTTAATGCCACTGGGCATACCGAGCGCAAGCTGGCGGATGCGGGAACTACCCATGCGCATCTGGGTAATGCTGAGCGAATCGTAGGCGGTTTTTAAAGAAAACTGTGCTTCATGTTTCATGGCCTTGTATTCAGTCAGTTTTTCGTAAACCAGCCGAGTTAACAGTTCGCGCTTGCGTTCCAGCAGGCGGTAACCTTCGTGTAGAAAAGCTACCCGGTTCTGCATTTCCAGCAATGCAGACTTTGTTGGCGGTGTGTTAAGTCGGTCTTCCATTAAGGACGGTCATCCCAGTGGTGGTATTTCTGGATTTCAGCTTCACTGACACGAGTAAGAGCTTCAGCAGGCAATAATGAAAGCAGTTCCCAGGCCAGGTCTAGTGTCTCGATGATGCTGCGCTCATCCTCTGCATCCTGACGTACAAAACGATCCTCAAACGCTTCGGCAAAAGCAAGGAAACGCCGGTCACGTTGTGATAATTCTTCTGCGCCAATAATGGAGGCCAGGTTACGGGCTTCCAGGGCGCGTGTGTAAGAAGCATATAATTGGCTGGCAACACGTGGATGGTCTTCGCGGGTGAATTCCTTGCCGATACCATCTTTCATCAGGCGCGACAGAGAAGGTGGTACATTGACAGGTGGATAAACCGACTTACTGTGCAGCTCGCGGCTCATGACGATCTGGCCTTCCGTGATATAGCCAGTGAGATCGGGAATCGGATGGGTAATGTCATCACTGGGCATCGACAGAATCGGTATCATGGTGATTGAACCATGACGGTTTTTGACTCGCCCAGCACGTTCATAGATTTCGGCCAGGTCAGAATAGAGGTAACCGGGGTAACCTTTGCGTGAAGGAACATCACCTTTTTCCGTGGCGATTTCACGAAGGGCCTCGGCGTAATTGGTCATGTCAGTGATCACTACCAATACATGATGATCAAGGTCATAAGCCAGGTATTCTGCAGCCGTTAATGCGGTACGGGGCAGGATAAGCCTTTCCATCGGTGGATCGTTTGCCAGGTTGGTAAACATGACCACGTTTCTCAAAACACCACTGGATTCAAACTCGGTTTCAAAGAAACGTGCATCTGAATGGGAAACCCCCATGGCTGCAAATACAATGACGAACTTGGATGATTCATCGGGCAGCTTGGCCTGGCGCACAATCTGCGCAGCTATCCGGTTATGCGGTAAGCCAGAACCTGAAAATACCGGCAGTTTCTGTCCTCGCACTAGTGAGTTCAAGCCGTCAATAGTGGAAATGCCCGTTTGGATAAATTCACGCGGATAGGCGCGTGCAGCCGGGTTGATGGGTGAGCCATTAACATTACGTACCAGACTGGAAACGATGGGGGGACGGTTGTCACGAGGTTCACCAATGCCATTAAAATTTCGGCCCAGCATATCGGGTGACAATGCCAGCTCAAATGGCTGGTCCAGATAACGTATCCAGGTGTTTTCCAGATCAATATGTTCAGTCGATTCAAATACCTGAACCAATATGGCTTTGTCGGAAGTCTTGATAACCTGTCCATTACGTATATTGCCGTCAATATCCCGTATTGCGACACGTTCACCCAGTGATGCATCTGTGCCACCTTTTAAAAACAGCAATGAACCGCGTGCCGCTGTCACATGTTTGTATTCAATCTGTTTCATACGGTGCTTTCCTTGGTGCCAGCGTATTCGGCACGCATATAATCCAGATGTTCGAATAGCTTATCGGCAAAGCTGTCGAGTTCTTCCAGCTGATCATTGGAAATCGTTGACTTGAGCCGACGAATCATACCGTTTTGAGGTAATTCTGCGAGTTGTTCAACGGGTGTTCCCAATTTGATGAGGTCATTACCGGTTTCGTAGAATTTTAATATCAGATCCATAAGGCGGAATTGTTTTTCCGGCGAGCAATAACTGTCGGTCTCATCCAGCGCGCTTTGTTGTAACAGGCCTTCCTTGATAATGCTGGCACTTTCAAGTGTCCAGCGTTGTGCAGAAGAGAGCGCTTCAGGTCCAACGAGGTTTACGATTCGTTCCAGTTCATCAGCCTGGGTTAATAGCGTGAGAGCCTGTTGGCGATGTGAACTCCATAGAGGGTTGACGTTGTCTGCCCACCAGACACGCGCACGTGCTTCATAATCGGAAAAACTTTCAATCCACGACACAGCAGGGTAGTGGCGGGCATCGGCCAGGGGTTTGGATAACGCCCAGAAGGTGCGAATAATTTCCTTGGTATGACTGGTTACCGGTTCAGAAAAGTCACCACCAGGTGGCGAAACTGCGCCAATTAGCGTGACCGAGCCAATATTCTCAGCCAGGGTATTCACGCTGCCAGCCCGCTCATAGAAGGCTGCCAGCCTTGAAGCCAGGTAGGCCGGGTAGCCCTCTTCAACTGGCATCTGACCAAGACGACCGGCAACTTCGCGCAATGCTTCAGCCCAGCGGCTGGTTGAGTCAGCCACCATAACCACGTCGTAACCCTGGTCACGATAGTACTCTGCCATGGTAACGCCGACATAAATACTGGCTTCACGGGCAACCACTGGCATGTTGGAGGTATTGGCAACCAGGAAAGTTCTTTCCATCAATGAACGGCCGGTATGCGGATCGGTCAATTCCGGGAAGGTTTCCAGGATATCGACCAGTTCGTTACCGCGTTCACCACAACCTACGTACAAAACGATATCTGCATTTGCCCAGCGTGCTATTTGTTGCTGTACCATGGTTTTACCAGCACCGAAGGGGCCTGGAACAGCGCCTTTACCGCCTTTTAATAACGGAAAAAAGGTGTCAAGAATACGTTGGCCGGTCAGCAATGGTGTAGCGGACGAGGTACGTGACTTGAAGGGGCGTGGTGTGCGAACCGGCCAGTCATGATACATCTTGAGGTCTACGAGCTTGTTGTTTTTGTCTCTGATGCGGGCAATGACGATGTCAACATTATAATCACCTTCGCTGGCATGTTCGACAATTTCGCCATGCTTGCCAGGTGGAACCAGTACTCGATGCGAGATGGTGGGTGTTTCCTGTACAGTGCCCAATATAGTGCCGCCAGCGACGGTCTTGCCAACTTCCAGGTTTTCAGCGGGTACAAAATGCCATTGCTTGTCACGATCCAGTGAATTGACCATTAAGCCACGGGCAATGCTTTCACCGCTTAATGCAAGAATTTTATTGAGAGGCCTTTGCACGCCATCAAAGATTTGCCCAAGCATGCCGGGGCCGAGTTCAACTGACAGCGGCTTGCCAAGGCCTTCAACATCCTCACCGGGATGTAATGATTCAGTTGTCTCGTAGACCTGTACCAGTGCGCGATCTTCAAACAGGCTGATGACTTCACCGACCAGGCCAAGCTTGCCAATACGCACTTGTTCGCCATTGCGTATATTCTCCAGCTGAATGGTCACCAGTGGGCCGTTGACTTCTATGACCTTACCCATGAGAAAGCACTCCTGTTCCGGATACCGAGGCAAACAGTCGTTCGAAAATAATTTTCTGTAATTCCTTTTCCTGCCTTGATACCAGGCCTTCAAAAGTATTGTCGACCATTACCGTGCCATCGGCAGAAAGCAGCTTGACTCCGCCATAACTGTCTGTGGTTTCATCTGACAAAGTGACAGAGAAGTCTGAGGCTTGCTTGACGATACTGTCCCAATCAGCAGCAAAGCTTTTATGATCCTGTTCGTTAACGAAAGCTGTCATTTGCTCTTGCGCAATCAGTTCGCTGGCCTGTTTCAATAGTTTGATAAATACTTCACGATATTGCGTTCTGTCCTTTGCAAGGTCGCTGAGGTAGCAATTGAGTTTTTCCATCACCACCAGGACCATGCCCCAGCGGTTGCGATCCATTTCAGCCTGCATGTGAATTTCACTGGCTTGTACTGTACGCAGATATTCACGTTCAGCCAGTGCCCTGGCAGCCAGCAGTTCCTTCTGTTCCATAAGTTGAATCTTTTCCCGGGCATCCTGCATGATGTTCTGGCGGGAAATATTACCCTGTGCAATATGTTGGTCTGCCAGCTTGCGTGCCCGATCCAGAATCGCATGTTTTAATGTGGAAACTTGGTCAGTCTGATTAGTCATGAGTATATTCCAGCGCTGAAGCTCCAATCGTTCTGCGGATCAGCAGATCGATTGACGCCTGTCGGTTTTCCGGTTCGTGCAGGGAAGGGACTTCACTGATAAGAATGGAGCCTCCTTCACTGCGTATCTGGTTCAGTATGGGGACATCATTATCAAGCAGATCCTGTTGCAGGTAGATCAAGGTACGTTGCTGAGAGGAGACGATTGACAGCAGCAGATCTTCAAGCGCATCAGTGTTCAGGTCGACATGGGTTTCAATGCCCAGCAGGGCGAAACCATCCATTAATGCCTGACTGCCTACAGCAATAATGCGCATGATCAGATTTTACCCAGCAACAGAATAGACATTACCAGGCCGTAAATGGCGATTCCTTCGGCAAGACCCAGGTAGACCAGTGTGCGGCCGAACATTTCAGGTTTTTCAGTAATGACGGCCAGTGAAGCGGCGCCGACGGAACTTACCGCAATACCGGCTCCAATGGTGGCGAGGCCGGTTGGCAGGCCAATACCCAATAGCGTCAATCCCAGGCCGGTACTGATTTCACGGGTACCTTCAGCTGTTTCCGCGGCCGCCATGACATCCTGCATGCCCATGAACATCATGACAACCAGGCCAGCGCTAAACAATACAAAATTTAAGCCCAGGCCTCGTTTGATATGTACGCTGTTATGGGTAGCAAGTACCTTGGGTCTGAATTCCAGGTAAAGACCTGTCAGGATAAGCAGCATGATGCTGGCGCTTAAAATGGTGAGTATGGTGTACATGTTATATCTCCACAGGTTTTGGTATCAGTTACAACACCGGTTCAATTTTCAACGGTTCGAAGCGACGCCCGTGGCCACTGAAAAACCGCGAGAACCCTTCATAGTATTCAAGTCTTAAACACTGAATGGCAACAATGCCACCTTCCAGCACAATGATAAATAGATTGCCCAGCACGACAGTCACTACATGACCAAACGTATCCATCATCCCAGCCAGTGTGAACACAGCTAAGGCCAGTGCTACATGGTTCAGGCTGAATGCTGCAACACGCAAAAAGGAAAGCGTACTGGATAATATATTGATCATATTATCCAGTCCTTCAATCACCAGGAGTAGAGCTTTTTCCGCCACAGAGCCATCCATGTGTTGCCAGTGTTTCCACAGAATGACGGATAATGGCACGCCGATAATGAGCAGTTCGGTCATGCCGAAACTGTTATTGACCAGATATTGATAGCCGGTATAGATGCTGCCGAGAAAAAGCACAAGGCCGCTAATGCCACGGTTACTAAAGAATGCCTGTTCCTTCTGGTCGATAGCCAGAAGATTATAAATGGATAACAGATTTGCAATGATAATAAAACCTATGCCCCAGTAAAGAGCCAGCACCAGCATATGGGAAGGGTCTTGCATTGGAGACATCCATACAGGGTGTATGACATGTTCATAACCGAAGATACTGCCATATAGCAGTCCGAAGATCATGGAAGAGAGTCCTGCCAGGCTGGCAAAGGTAAAAAGACCGTTAATCTTGTTGCGCAATAAAAAACCGCCTAAAACAATCACTGCGCCATGGCCGATATCGCCAAACATCATGCCGAACATCAATATGTAGGAAAAGGCAAATAGGCGGGTAGGATCAACTTCGCTGTATTCCGGAATACCGTACTGGCTGACAAGAGCATGGAAAGGTTTCATTAAACGACTGCTTCTTCTCAGGAAGGGTACGCGTAACAGTTCTTCCTGTTTAGGATCGCGGTATTCCAGCAGATATGGATACACAAGTTTTTGTTGCAGTTGTTGATCAACCTGTTGCTTTTTGTCGTCCGGGACCCAACCCTCAAGATAGACCAGTTCACCTTTGCCGAAAAGCCCATTGGCAAGCGCTACGTAAGGTTTGGCTCCAGTCAGAACTTCCAGTGTTTTATCAAGCGTTTCCCGGTTCTCTGTAATTGCCGTGTTGATTTTTTTCATCAACTCATCGACTTTTTGCTGATAATCTGAAAGTTGTTTTTCAATATCTTTGCGAATGACATCAGGATGCTGGTGTAGTTCCTGTGGAATAGTGATTTCATGAAAGCCGGCAGACTTGAGGATTTCACTGACATCATTCTGATGATCGCGAGTAGTGATGACGGTGACATAATGATGAATATCTACCTGACGAAAGACGTCGATGACCGTGTCAGCCAGTGATAAAGCGCGTTGCAGTTGATCGTATTCATTATTTGGGACCGTGCCGATAAATATCTTGATGAAACGGCTTTCCCGGGCGAGGATACCCAGATCCATATCCAGACTGCTGAAACGTTCAAGACTGCTTTCCAGTTGACGGGTCAGGTTGATGTTGTCTTTGGCCTGGCGAATTTCTTCTTCAAATCCAGAAATGATTGACCAGAGACTTTTAATCTTGTGACTGACCTCTTTGAGGGCTTCGAGTGATATGGCTTCTGAAACAGGCATGACTTTTTTATCAGCTGCTTCGAAGTAATTGGCGATTTTCTGGTAGCGGCTGTTGAGCGACTGATATAGCTGCTGGTAGTCCTGTGCAGGCATATCATCGAGTGGATTGTCATCGCTCTTTGCTTCAATCAGATGAACAGCCTGTAATTTTGCCAGTTCAATCGAGGCTGTAGGTGCGTCTTCTTTAAGCATGGTCAACGACAGGTGTTGCATTTTGACGGCAAAATCAATCATGCGTGCATGCCTCCGGTTGCCTTGCTGATCAGAGTTTTATCAAAACCGAGAAATTTGCCTTTGATGACGGCATGTAAAAACTGGATTTCGGATTCTCGAACCAGGATGTAGGCAAATACTCGCGTAATCACCGAGGGCGAATATTTCAGGGTTTTAACAGCAGCTGATAGCACATAGTACTGCATGGTGTTTTCGATGTCTGTCATGTTTGTCATATTGGCTATCAGACTATCCAGTGGTTTTGGTAGCTGACTGATTAGTTCAGGTAGGTTCTCCAGTTTGGCTAGTTTCATGAGATTGCCGGAATGTATTTTCTTGCCTGTGGTGGCCAGCAGGTAATAGGACTTGGCTGGTGACAGGTTGTAGGAAAAACGGTATCGCATTAGCCATAACAGGTTAAGGCGGTCGAGGAATGCTCCAAACAGTTCACTAGCCTGTTGCTGATCGTTAAACTCGAGAAAGCGAATGCGCTGCGCCAGGCCGTTAAAAAACATACGGTCGATGGCGGCATCCAGTGAAAACAGGTTCTGGCCTTCCTCTTCGTATATGCTGCGTGCCTGGCGTACGATGGAAGAATAAGCTGTTTCTTCCAGTAGGCGCATCATTTCAAGCGGGTCATCAGTTTCCAGGAGTCGTTCGAGTGGTAAAACAGCAAACGATTCGAGGTTAAGCAGTTCATTTTCAATGGCAGAATCACTTTTACCGGTAAACTTTCCACGGATCAGTGTCTTGAGATTGGATAATTCATACCAGTGTACGGCATAGTTAAGCAGGTCACGTTCTACACCGGTAAAAGGACGAAACAGTATTTCGAAATCCCGCAATGCCCTGCCTATCAGCGAGCGATGGATTTTTTGGATATCGCAGCTGGTATCATTTTCCTCCAGGCAACTGAAGCGTTCGAGTATCTCTTGCAGCTCAGAATCAATAATTTCAGGGAAATTTTCGAGACCGATTAAACGGCTGGCCAGTACTTCAAGGCGTGTAGTCAGGTAACTGTTGATGACAGATCCCACGTAATTAAAGCTCCGTTTTCAGCAGATGTTTGATCGCCTCGTTTAATGCCTCATCTTCGTGTTCTTCTGCCAATGCTCTTAATTCCTGATTGCGTTCGTTGTAACGTAGTTTGAGTTCAGCAATACTTTGATCGGCACGCTCCTGTGCCTTATCGAGGAAAGACTGGTGCATTTCAGGGAGTCGGTCATTGAATTGTTTAATGGAAGCATTGGCATCGTCCAGGGCTTTTTGACGAATGGCCTCACGTTCTTTTTCACCTTCGAGAACGATTTGCTCGGCTTCCTGCTCGATCTTAAGAAGATCGTAGATTGATTCATCCATCTAGCGTTATCCTGAAAGCATTATTGGAGTTTGTATCATTAATGATTCTAGTAGTTTTGTTTTAAAATTAAATGACTGGAATCAATTGAATTTCCAGATAATTACAGCGGGGAACGACCATAGGCCGATGTCTGAAAACACTTTGATTACCGTAATCGATCAACAGGTTTTTCTGTACCCGAAATTTTTGAATAAACCGTTGGCTGATCATTATTTCAGGATTTTATACGATGAAATTGACTGGCAACAGGAGGAGCTTTTCCTCTATGGACGAAGGCTTAAAGTACCGCGCCTGATTGCCTGGCATGGGGATGCTGAAGTTAATTACCGTTATTCAGGTGTTGATCATAGAGCTTTGCCCTGGAAGCAGTCATTGTTGGACATTCGGAAAATGCTTTCAGATAAGGTTTCAGAAACGTTTAACGGGGTGTTGCTGAACCTTTATCGTGATGGCCAGGACAGTATGGGATGGCATAGCGATGATGAGCCGGAGCTTGGTAACGAACCGGTGATTGCATCAATCAGTTTGGGGCAGGAGAGAAACATGCAATTCCGGGGCAGGGACAATCACGCAATAAAAGTCAGCCTGGTGTTACCCCATGGCAGTTTGCTGTTGATGAAGGGCAAGTCACAACTTGGCTGGCAGCACCAGATACCGAAAAGTCGCAGGCCAATGAAGCCCAGAATCAATCTGACTTTCCGAAATGTTGGCAATTAAATAAATCTTAACTGGTAAAAACCAAAATCTTTCATAGACTTGGATACATGAGCCTTTCTAAAGATAATTAACAACTTTAATGAAAAAAAATTTACCCGTCACACAACAGGAACTCCCTTTCCCCGAAGGCGCTGAAATTGTATCCGCTACAGATCTCAAAGGTGTGATAACGGATTGCAATCAGGCTTTTATCGACATCAGTGGTTTTGGCAGGGAAGAACTTATTGGGTCTTCACACAATATTGTACGCCATCCTGATGTGCCTCCAGCTGTTTTTGCCAACATGTGGGAAACACTCAAGGCTGGCAAGCCCTGGATGGGAATTGTTAAAAATCGTTGTAAAAACGGTGATCATTACTGGGTAGATGCCTATGTCACTCCCGTTCTCGAAAATGGTGCGGTAACCGGTTACGAATCTGTTCGTGTAAAACCTTCCAGGGACAGGGTCGAGGCTGCTGAGAAGCTGTATCAGGATGTTGCCAACAATCGTCGCCTGACCTCGTTTTTTTCCATGAACACCATCAACAACCTGTTGTTGGGCAGTACGGTTTCAATAACGGCATTTATGGTGTTCATGCTCGTTCTTTTGCCTGGAAAATGGCCATGGATCATGTCAGCCTGGCTGGTTGCTCTTGCCGTGAGTCTGGGCAATATTTTCTGGTCAACCCGAAAGATGAAAAAAGCCAGCGAAGAAGCACATCTTATTATCAATAATCCGATACTCGAGAAACTTTACCTTGATGAGATCAATGATATTGCCTCTATTCGTTTATCTGGTGTCATGCAAAAATCGCATTTGCGAACCGCTATGGGGCGCGTGCTGAATATGGCCGGCAGAGTTAACCGACATGCCAATGTGGCAGCGGATATCGCTGCCCAGGCTAATTCCCACGTCCTTCAGCAGCAGTCAGAAACCAGTACTGTAGCAACAGCGATGGAACAGATGTCAGTCAGTATTGGTGAAGTGGCTGAAAGTGCTGCCGAGGCATCGGCTTCAGTCGAGAGGGCTGCAGAAATGGCTCAGCGTGGCAAACTGGTTCTTGAGAGCGCCAGTTGTTCTGTTGGTGAACTGGACAACATCATGCATAACACGGCTGAAGTGGTCAATGAATTGAACAACGATGCGGTTGCAATCGGTTCGGTCACTGATGTGATTCAGAATATTGCTGAACAGACCAACTTGCTGGCACTCAATGCCGCCATTGAGGCGGCGAGGGCAGGTGAGCAGGGACGTGGCTTTGCCGTGGTGGCCGATGAAGTCCGATCTCTGGCTACCCGTACCGGAGAATCTACCCAGGAAATACGTAATTTGATTGAAACACTTCAAAACCGTGTGACACAGGTCGTCAATGTCATTAATGAAGGCAAGGAAAAAGCGCAGGTCAGCTCGTCTGATTCTGTTGAGTTACAGTCGGACTTGATTGCTGTGCTGGATATCGTGGAAGAAATTAAGGGCAAGAATTTTGTGATTGCCACCGCTGTCGAGCAACAGAGCGGCGTGTCCCGTGAAATGGCCCAGAATATTCAGAACATCAATAACCTGAGTCATATGGCAGCTGATGCAGTCCACAAAGTCGCCACGGAAACCAGTGAACTCAATCAACTCGCTTCGGACATGGAGAATATGGTCGTCAGGTTCCGTTCCTAGAAAAGATCGATGTTGTCTTCAGCATTGCTGGTGTCTATGGCTTCGACCTTGCGGTTGTTTTCTGTCATTATTTTCTGGAACTCGGGAATAAGCTGATCAAGCATATCCAGAACAATATTGCTGGCTTCTTCCATATCAGAGAGTGCAGCGATCGAGGCATCATGATCTCCGGCCAGATGTGCCAATAAAGCATTTTTACCACCTTCGTGAACCCTTATATGGGGACGATCCAGTGCCTTGAAAGTTTCCAGGTGAGCGAGTCTCTGGCCTTCTCCTTCGAAATACCATTTACCTAAGCGGCATTCCTTGTGGCTGGCAAAGTCTTCGGCAGTCTTGTGTTCCACGCCAAAAATTGTGCGGTAAACATTCATTTTATACAGCACATGGTCGAGTTTGACCGTTTCAATAAATGAGTTTGCAGTAGACAGGGAAATGACATCCGCCATCTTGTTGGCAAGTTCTACGACTTCGTCAATAACACTGCTGACGGTACCCACTGAAGAATTCATCATGTCCATGGAGCCGGATATTTCGTCGAAGTTTGTGCGGGTTTGTGAAGAGTTTTCGGTAATCTTGGTGACGAATTCCTTGATTTCGTTGGTGGCATCAGCGGTTTTGGATGCCAGGGTGCGCACTTCATCGGCTACCACAGCAAAACCACGCCCCTGTTCACCCGCCCTGGCTGCTTCAATGGCGGCATTGAGCGCCAACAGGTTAGTCTGGTTGGAAATTTCAGTAATCATGTCAGTGAACTGGTTGATACGCTGCGTGGCATCTTCCAGAGCGAGAACAGAAGCAACACTGCGCTGCATGATTTCATCAAGCGCCTGGATACCGACCTTGATCTGGTCCAGGACTATCGTACTCTGCTGAAACAGGCTGGTGGTTTCTCTTAATCGTGATTGTTCATTCGACAGGGATTCTGATGAGGCAAGGGTCTGATTGCGTATCAGATCCAGTGAATGATAAACATTGGCAAAATGCAGGGTTTCCGAGGTTTTATGGGCGATTTGCTGGAAGGCACTGTTTAACATGCTTTTCAGGCCATCTTTTTCTGCCTTTGCTGACTCTGCGATTTTTGTTGCTGCTGCTTCCTGCTCTTCAAGTTCTCTGATTCTCTTTTCGAGTTCTTCAATTTTTTTGCCATTGAAAAGCATGAAATGTATCACTCCGAATAATTATTGTTATCATTGTATTAACTGTATAACCTTTTTGCATGACTATCCAGACTTTCTCATGGCCGGATAAGCCCGATTTACTGATTCATGTTTATCGCCTGGATCAGAATCACGAGATCATATCAGGTAACAAGTTATACAAGCTGCAACCCTGGCTGCACAAGGCTAAGTCGGAAAATATTGCTCTGCTGTCCTGTGGTGGTGCCTATTCCAATCATCTTCATGCGCTGGCATATGCCGGGCGGCAATATAGTCTTTCCACCTATGGTCTGGTTAGAGGATTGCAGGAAGATAATCTCACCATCACGCTGCAGGATTGCAAGCAGTTCGGTATGACACTCATTCCTGTTTCGCGCGAAGCATACCGGCAACGTTATTCAGCAGATTTTCATCGCAGATATCTGAAAAATCTCAATGAGGATGCGCTTTGGGTGCCAGAAGGGGGTACTGATGAGATTGCAGTGTCTGCCTGTGAGAAGATCGGACAGCATCTCAATGATCAATCGCAAACAACCCGGTTTAGCAGTGTGTGGATCGCTGTGGGTAGTGGTGGAACACTGGCAGGTATCGCACGTAGCCTGCATCGCGCCATACCCTTGTATGCGGTTCCTGTGATGCGTCATTGGCAGGATGTCAGATTGCGGGTTGAAAGTTTTTTGACACCGCATCAGGCTGAACGAATTCGCTGGGTGGAACATGCTGACTATGGGGGATTTGGGCGTTATAACCGGGAGTCACTGGATTTTCACAGGAAGCTGGAACAGGTTTCAAATATTGAATTTGATCCTGTCTATACAGCCAAAACAATGCGACGCATGTTGGAAATGTTCGTCAATAATGAGATTTCAGAAACAGCGCCATTACTGGTGCACACGGGCGGACTGCAGGGAAGACGTTCACTCAATCTCTCTCAGAGCGAGGCTTGGTCAAATGCGTTTTGATGGCCTGTTCAACCAGTACATCCAGCCTGGATTCCAGCAGGGTAATGAGTTCGTTGCGGATAATCTGCTCTACCTCGGCGCGTGTGTTATCCAGCGCAGTATCGACAACTTCGCCAATGATGCCGCTCAGCTCATTTTTCAGGCGTCTTTGAAGATCGTAGGAAATAGCATCCAGACGATGCTGCTGGGTTTCAGGTGTTGCCGAGACAACTTGCTCAGGCGTTAGCGAGAGCGCCTCGGAGAGTTCCGGTTTCTGTTGTTTTTTCTTGTCAGATAGCCAGCTCATTATGAGTTGATCTCATGGTTGTTAATAGTATAGCCACAATCTCTATAATAGCGGTAACGATCCCTGCTTGCCGCACGATTTGTTTCATCCTTGTCTACAGGTTCCAGTAATCGTTCAAACTGACTGAAACATTCGGGAATGCTGGAGTCCAGATTGATCAGGATATCGTGTTCTTCGGTCGACTCTAGCTTTACCGCAATGGTTACCGGTGTGCTATCCGCATGTGCTTTTTCGATGCGGTCATGGGGAATGAAATTCTGATCATTGAACGTCCACAGCAGAGTGTCCAAATGCGACGCATCCTGTTCGGACTGGGTGTTGATACAAACCCGATGTCCTGCATTCCAGGCTTTCTCGACAAGACGGCACGCCAGGTGAAACCTGTCAGCCCGTGCCTTGTCTGTCAGAATGTAAAAGTCAATTTGCGTCATGGCTATGGGATAGAGTCATGTTAACGACTAAACCTGTTTTGCACGCTTGAGCAGGTACTGCATCAGCAAGCCGACTGGGCGACCGGTTGCACCTTTTTCTTTACCGCCACTGACCCAGGCGGAACCAGCAATATCCAGGTGGGCCCATTTATATTTTTTGCTGAAACGTGACAGGAAACAGGCGGCAGTTATGGTGCCAGCTGCAGGCCCGCCAATATTGGCCATGTCAGCAAAATTGCTGTCGAGTTGTTGCTGGTAGTCATCCCATATGGGCAGGCGCCACACACGATCGTTGGATTGTTGGCCGGCTTCGGTTAAATCGTCAGCCAGGGCATCATTATTAGACATCAATCCAGAAGCATGGCTTCCAAGGGCGACGATACAGGCACCGGTTAAGGTCGCAATGTCGATAACAACATCCGGGTTGTACTTGTCACAATAGGTAAGCGCATCGCATAAAATCAGACGACCTTCGGCATCGGTATTTAATACCTCGATAGTCTGGCCGGACATGCTGGTGACAATATCGCCAGGTTTGTTGGCATCACCATCCGGCAGGTTTTCCGATGAAGGTACGATGCCCACTACATTGATAGGTAAATCGAGTTCTGCGCAGGCCTGCAACGTGCCCAGTACCGAGGCGCCTCCGCACATATCATATTTCATTTCATCCATTTTGGCGGCAGGTTTTATTGAAATGCCTCCCGCATCAAAGGTGAGGCCTTTTCCAACCAGTACCACGGGCTTGGTTTTGGCTGAAGCGCCCTTGTATTCCATGATGATCAGCTTGGCCGGCTGGCGACTGCCCCGGGAAACAGAAAGGAATGCTCCCATGCCCAATTTTTTCATGTCCTTTTCTTCAAGCACGCTGACTTTCATTTTTCTGATGCCGTGTTTGATTTCGCGAGCCTGTTCAGAAAGGTAAGTCGGTGTGCAGATATTGCCCGGCAGGTTGGCGAGGTCTTTTGCGCGTGTCTGACCATTGGCAATAGCCTTGCCATGAGCGACAGCTTTTTCAAAGCGTGACTTGAGTTTGCCATCAGTGACCAACAGAGTGATTTTCTTCAAGGGGCGTTTATTGGTCTTGGATTCACTTTTACATTCATCAAAGCGATACAGGCTGTTTTCGGCAGAGTTGACCAGTGAGCGAACCAGGTCGTAAGCATTATCAGCGTCTACTATTTCAGGCAAAACAAAGGTTGCTTCAATGGTGTTGGATTCTTCCAGTAGCTTTACCGCTGAAGCCACTGCCATGGAGTAAGTCGTAGAGTTAAATTCTTTTTTATTACCGCAGGCCAGCAACAGAATGCGTTCAGCTTTGAGTGTGCCGGTATCGTAGGCCAACAACGTCTGGCCGGTTTGTGAAGTTTTGAGGTCGCCTTTTTTCAGTAGTTTTTTCACCAGATCAAGGCTTGCTTCATCGACCAGTTTGTTGCCTGAATGACTGTTGGAAAATACGGGTACGACCAGGCAGCCGGTGCGAAGAGTTGAAATGTCTGCTTTTTTAACAATGTAATCCATTCTGCTTCCTGATTTGATGTAAGATTTTTGTAATTTCAAAGAACAGGACTTTAGTGCCTTCTTTATGAATGATCAAATACTAAACGATCAACTCCAGGCAAGCGGGTTTCGCTTGATCGCTGATGAGGGCGTGTTAAAGCTTGAGGTGCTCGATAACAGTTTCAAGCCGTTTTATATTGATTTTATCGACGGGAAAAACCGTCATCGGCGATTTTTTGGTGGAGGAAAAGGGCAGCCTCTGGCCCGGGCTATTGGTATGAAGGGGGGTATTGTACCTTCCGTACTTGATGTGACCGCTGGAATGGGGCGTGACGCTTTTGTGCTGGCAACATTGGGATGCACAGTGACAATGATTGAAAGATCTCCAGTGATTTTCCGTTTGCTCGAGAATGCCTTGCAACGCGCAGCCGTGAGTGTCGAAGTCTCAGAGATTGCAGCAAGAATGCTTTTACATCATGCTGACAGCCTTGAATATCTGCAGTCGATGGATGATAGCAAAAAGCCTGAGGTGATTTACATCGATCCGATGTATCCGCACCGGGATAAGTCCGCGCTGGTAAAAAAGGAAATGCGTATTTTCAGGGCTCTGGTGGGTGAGGATGTGGATGGCCACCTTCTGCTGGAACTCGCCAGGAGCAGGGTATTGCGACGGGTTGTGGTTAAAAGGCCTAAGGGAGCAGAATATCTCGCTGCTTTAAAGCCTCATAGTGAGGTGAGTAGCAAGAATACCCGCTACGATATTTATCTGCCGCTATAAATTACACGTCTTTGCACTTGGTCAGGTCAGCGACAATTTTGGCCTGCAAAGCACAACCTCGCTGGATGTCAGTTGAATTCTGGCATTGCCGGAGCATTTCATTTTTTGGTTTGGCGAATTTGCCTAGAATTTTAGTACTGTGTTTTACGACTTCTGCGCATTGGGTCGCAGGCACCGGCATATAGTCCTCGGAGCAGCCAGCGGTCAGTAGTGCGCTGGCACTGAGTGCAGCGATTAAATAGCGTGTTTTATTCATTTTTTGTACCAGCCTCAGGTCATGTTACTCACTATCAATAAGTATAGAATGAATATTAAGAATATTCTTTAATGTACTGATTATAATGAATTAAATGACTTTTGAAAAACGTGCTTGCTGTTGTTGTTTCATGTAAATATCAAACACCATACAGATATTTCTGATCAGGAAACGACCCTTGGGCATGACATTGATTCGGGTATCGTTCAGTTCGATCAGGCCATCTTCAGCCATGTCCTGGAGCTGTAGAAGTTCGTTTTTGAAATACTCAGCAAAACTGATTTCCCAG